>Ga0209048_10002944_pt1 | contig 16713 bp, 18 predicted proteins | sample FrelakmetCRP12CR_FD_187146 | JGI IMG/M metagenome (GOLD analysis project Ga0209048, IMG submission 187146) | Freshwater lake sediment microbial communities from the University of Notre Dame, USA, for methane emissions studies - CRP12 CR (SPAdes)... | ecosystem: Environmental > Aquatic >... | reverse complement strand
ATCCGCTTGCTCATCGCTGAGTGCCGTGACGGCGGAGTTGCCGTCACGGACCCAGTCGACCGCATAGCCTTCATCGCCCAGGCCCTCGACCAGACTCGTACCGATCATGGGGTCGTCTTCGATCAGCAGTATGCGCATGTCGAGTCGGGCTGCCGATCTCGGCGCACGCCTTGGCCGATCAATCGGTCGCGGGGATGAGCGGATACCCGTCGCCTATTTGTGTACCTCATGTTCTGTCGAAGCCTCGGCGGCCTGATCGCGAGGGGTTTCGGTCTCCTCAGCGAGAACTTTGCCGGTCTTGGCATCGACGTGCACTTCCGCGATGTTCCTGGATTTCGGCGTGGCAATGTCGAACGACCAGATCAGTTTGCCATGCTCACGCTCCAATTCGGAGCTCTTGATGCTGCCGTCCGGAACGCGGGCGAGCGCGGTCTTTGCAGCACTGGCCTCGGTGATGGTCGCTTCAGCTCGCAACGAGGCCGCGCCTTCGTCGGCCGCCCAGATCGGGCTGGCGCTCAAGCCGGTGAGCAGGGCGAGAGCCGCCAGGAATTTGATCGTGTGGCTTCTGTTCATGAGAAACTTCCTGTGTGTAGCCGATATCCAGGAGTCGGGAAGATCCGATACTCGGCATCGTGGACCTGCTCACTTAGAAGACACTTAGCGAGCTTCCCGCGCTCATCTGCCACCGTCGGGACCCAAAGAGAACCAGCCTCCATACAAGACCGATTCGAGGCACTGACGCAAAAAGTTTGAGCGAGCTGGCTTTGCCAGCCTCGCCAATCGAGATGAAAGTGGCCGCGACCGTCACTTCCTGCGGCCCCGGGCTTTCCCGGTGCTTACAGCGGATCCGCGCCGGCTCGGTGCCGCCGAGCAGCTTGTACGCCTCGAACCATAGCACACCCGATACCCCTGCCAGGAACGCCCACAGCACGTCGCGCGCGTGCACCGGAGCGAATCGGAAGAGTTCCCGCAGATCGTAAACCGTCAGCACCAGCCCCAGGAACAGCATCGAGCCGCCGAGCACCCTGCCCAACGCGGATTGCGGACTTCGACCGGCCCTGCGACGGCCTCCAGCGCCCAGGAGCGGTTCACGATGATGAGGCCGAGATTGCCGATGACGAGCGTGATGAAGGCAAGGATCCGCACCTCCGCTTCTGCGTGCCCAGCGAACAAGGCCCACCAGTAGACCGCGAAAACGGCCGCCAGCACGGAAGCGCCCTGCAGCAGGCTGATGCGACCATGCGGCCGGTGAGCAGCAGCTCCTGCGGCGCGCGGGGCGGACGCTCCATCAGGTTTGGTTCCTCACTCTCGGCCTCGAACACGACGGAGCATGCCGGGTCGGTGATGAGTTCAAGTAAGGCGATGTGCATGGGCAGCAGCACCAGCGGCCAGGTCTTGTCGGCGACGACCGGGATGAGCGACATGCCCGCGATCGGCACGTGAACCGCGACGATGTACGCTATCGCTTTGCGCAGGTTGTCGTCCGCGCGCCGGCCTTGGCGCACGGCGCCGACGATGGAGGAAGAGTCGTCATCGGTCAGCACGACGACGGCCGCCTCACGCGCGACGTCGGTGCCCCGCGCGCCCATCGCGATGCCGATGTCCGCCGCTTTCAGGGCGGGGGCATCGTTCACGGCGTCACCCGTCATGGCTACCACGTCGCCCCGCGCCTTCAGTGCCCGCACGATGCGCAGCTTCTGCTCGGGGACCATGCGCGCGGAGATATTGACCTCCGCAATGCAGATCGACAGTTCCTCGTCGCACGTCGCGACCGGCGACGCGCCTCTGCGTGCCATCGCGCAGTACCGGCGCCCGCGGACTCGACAGGTCCCGCGACGCCTCGAGCGCGCGCTCAGTCTTGCGCTCCTGGAAGGAGGTGATCGCCATGACCACGACCACGAACGACAGCAGGATGAATCCGTCCTGTGGCTCGTCGAGCAGGAAGTTGACCGAGCCAGCGGCGAGCAGCAGGAGCAGCATCGGCTCGCGTACGATGTCCCAGGCGATCGTCACCGACGGTCCCATGGCAAGTGAGAAGCATCTCCGGCGGCCAGCGCGGCGTCGATCGCGGCCGCGCCCAGTCCTTCCAGAAATACTTGAACCAATCCGACGCCATCTCGGGGTAGCGGAGCGTGTGCGTGATGCTCTTGTGCCCGCGGTAGCGCTGGGGCTCCCGCGTGTCGTGGCGGTCGTTGGTAAGGTTGAAAACGCAGGTGTGTCGCAGCAGGGCGAGTGAGCGCGGAAGGGCTGCTCGGGAGCTTGGCCCGCCCGGGCCGCGAAAGACGGCCGAAAGGTCGGGGCAGTAACGTGCCGCAACGTACTTGCAGCGGGTGTGCTCCGGATGGGTTCCAACGGGTGGAGTGTGTTGTGCGACTTTGACGGCACCATTGCCCTCGAGGATGTGATCGACTCCCTGCTGGAGCGCTATGGCCAACCGGGCTGGCGAGAACTCGAGGCGGACTGGCTGGCGGGACGAATTGGATCGCGCGAGTGCATGCAGAAGCAGGTGGCGCTGCTGGACCTGGGCGCGGGCGAGTTGGACGCCTACCTGGATGAGCTGCCCATTGATGCGGATTTCCCGGAATTCGTCGATTGTGCGCGATCGATGAATTTGCCGGTCGGCGTAGTCAGCGATGGCCTTGATTATGTGATTCGCCGGATCCTGCGGCGTCATGGTCTGGGTGACCTTCCAATCATCGCAAACCGTTTGCGTCATACCGAGCAGCCGCGTCGCTGGCAGTTGACTTCGCCGTATGAAATCGAGGGCTGCCGAGCCGCAACCTGCAAGTGCGCGCGAATCGCAGCTGAACGCAGTGAGGTCGTTGAAAATGTTCTCTTGATCGGGGACGGCGCTTCGGACTTCTGCGCGGCTCATCGTGCGGATTACGTGTTCGCCAAGTCCAAGCTCATCGAACATTGCAGGGTCAACGCGATTCCGCACCGGCCGATAGCGGGCTTTCGCGACGCAATGGAGTCGCTGCCGCACCTGGACGGCCTCGTTCCCTGACTTGCGGTACCGGTGCCTCAATCACTTTTCGGACTGAATGGGATCTTCAATGAATGCAATGACTATCGAGCCCGCGCGCCTGGACGATGATGCCTGTCTGCTGGCCGAGGAGGCGCAATACAGCTCCTTCGGAGATACCGTGCATTACGTCGATCCCCCGAAGATCTTCCGTAGCTGTGACGGCAGCTACATGTTCGACAGTGCGGGCATTCCCTACCTTGACCTGCAGATGTGGTATTCCGCCGTCAACTTCGGCTATTCCAACCGGCGTCTGAACGATGCGCTCAAGCGACAGATCGATGTCCTGCCCCAGGTCGCCAGCCAGTACCTTCATCCGACGCGCATTGAACTCGCCGGCATGCTGGCGCGCGACATGCAGTCGAAGTTCGGCCTCAAGGGCCGTGTCCACTTCAACGTTGGCGGTGCGCAGGCGATCGAAGATTCCCTGAAAATCGTGCGTAACGCACGCCAGGGCAAGAGCCTGATGTTCGCCTTCGAGGGCGGTTATCACGGCCGCACGCTGGGCGCTTCGGCGATCACCTCCAGTTACCGGTACCGGCGCCGCTATGGTCATTTCGGCGAGCGCGCACAGTTCCTGCCGTTTCCGTATCCGTTTCGTCGCCCGAAGGGCATGACTGCGGAGGAGTATTCCGACTCCTGCGTTCACCAGTTCGAGAGGCTCTTCGACAGCGAATACAACGGCGTCTGGGATCCGAAGGTGGGCCAGTGCGAGTACGCCGCCTTCTACGTCGAACCCATCCAGGGCACAGGGGGCTACGTCGTGCCGCCCCGCAACTTCTTCAAGGGCCTCAAGCGCGTGCTGGACAAGCACGGCATCCTGCTCGTCGTCGATGAGATCCAGATGGGCTTCTGGCGCACCGGGAAGCTGTGGTCCATCGAGCATTTCGGCGTCACCCCGGACGTGCTGGTCTTTGGCAAGGCCCTGACCAACGGACTGAATCCACTGTCGGGCCTCTGGGCCCGTGAGGAACTGATCGCCCCCGATGTCTTTCCACCGGGGTCCACGCACTCGACCTTCAATTCGAACCCGCTCGGCACTGCACTCGGCGTCGAAGTGCTCAAGCTGGGTCGCGACATGGACTACGAGCGGACCGTGCCCGAGAAGGGCGCCTACTTTCTGGCCGGCTTGAAGGAACTGCAGAAGCGGCACAAGGAGATTGGCGACGTCGATGGACTGGGCCTGGCGCTGCGTGCGGAGATCTGCACCGACGACGGCTACACACCGAACCGGGCGCTGCTGGACCGGATGGTCGACATCGCACTTGCGGCCGGGCTGACTCATCGCGGCAAGCCGATCGGGTTGGTTCTGGACGTCGGTGGCTGGTACAAGAACGTGATCACGTTCGCGCCGTCGCTCGACATCACGACCGAGGAAATTGATCTTGCCCTGTCACTGCTGGACCAGTTGCTGACAAAGGCCAAGCGTTCCGGTCCTGCGGCCGCATGATGCGGAGCGCCGAGGGAACCGTATGAACAAGACGTTGTCCGATGACGCCATTCGTGACGTGGTGTTCGAGATCATCGCGCGGCAGGCCAAGCTCGATATCGCGATGCTGAAGCCGGAACTCACGCTGAAGGACCTCGACATCGAGTCGCTGACCGCAGTCGAGGTGCTGTTCGACATCGAAGAGCACTTCGACTTTGATTTCCCCGGTCAGGCTGCCGACATCGGCACCGGAACGCTGCAGCAACTGGTTGATGCAGTCCGGCAGGCGCTCGATGTGAAGTCGGGCGGGGCCGGAAGCGCCGCGTGACACGGCAAGACACGCGCCGGGTCGCCATCACGGGCGTGGGTGCCGTGAGTGCCTTCGGAATAGGCGCCGATACGCTGTGGAATGCGCTGAAAGCCGGGACCACCGGCATCCGGCCGCTTCGCCACGCCCATGCAGAGCAACTCAAGGTGCGCATTGCGGCGCAGGTCCCGGACCAGTGCGATCTGCTCGCGGGGATTCCGACGCAGACGCGGCCGATGCTCGACCGTGTAGCGTTGTTTGCGCTGGTGGCCGCTGACGAGGCGATCCGGCAGTCCGGCATCGACTTTCGCAGCGGCAATCTCGGTGCACGCAGCGGGGTCGTGATCGGCACCGGCGTGGGTGGCGAGTCCACGCACGACGAGCAGAGTCGCCGCCTCTATGGGGAGAATGCGGTGCGCGTGCACCCGCTCACGATAGTGCGGCTCATGGCCAATGCGGCTGCCAGCCATATCAGCATCGCGCATGGCCTGCGTGGGCCGGCGTTCGTCGTGGCCAGTGCTTGCGCTTCTTCCAATCACGCGATCGCGCAGGGCGCGCTGCTGATCCGCGCCGGGCTTGCCGACGTCGTGGTGACCGGCGGAACGGAAGCGTGCCTGAGCTTTGGCAGTCTGCGGGCATGGGAGGCGATGCGCGTGCTGTCCGATGACTCGTGTCGACCGTTCAGCGCCAATCGTCGCGGACTGGTTCTCGGCGAGGGGGCTGCCGTATTTATCCTCGAGTCGCTGTCTCATGCCCGGGCCCGCGATGCCGGTATTCTCGGCGTGCTGGCGGGAGTCGGCATGAGTTCCGATGCGGCCGATATCGTCGCTCCCGACACAGACGGCGCCGCAGCAGCGATGGCGCTGGCGCTGGCGGATGCCGCGCTGGTCGCCGAGGATATCGACTACATCAACGCGCATGGCACGGGTACGCAGGCGAATGACGTCGCGGAGACACGCGCCATTCATCGCGTGTTCGGCGGGCATGCGGAAAAGCTCGCGGTATCCTCGACCAAGTCCATGCACGGGCATGCACTTGGCGCGGCCGGGGCGCTGGAGCTCGTGGCCGTTCTGGGCGCACTTCGCGACGGTGTCGTGCCACCGACGCTGAATCTCGATGCACCGGATCCGCAGTGTGACCTGGACTACGTGCCCCATGCTGCGCGCGCGATGCCGGTACGCGCTGCCTTGAGCAACTCTTTTGCCTTCGGGGGGCTCAACGCGGTGCTCGCCGTCACGCGCAACTAGTGGGTCGATGGCGGTGACCTATCTCAGCCTGGTCGAGCCCGCTTCGCTGATCGACGCGTTCATCGCGCATCCGCCGCGCGACTTCCAGGCCGAACGCGCGCCCGGCGGCATGCCGACCTTCCTCGCTTCCTATGACCTGATGACTACGGTGGATGAGGGATTGCGCCTGCGCATCCAGGGCTTGCCGCTGTTCCGTTACTGGAGCGGGTGGCTTCGCTGGCGTACGCGCTTTGCGGGCTGCACGGTGACCGAGTACGCGCCGTTGCCGCGTGCGCTGGCACCGGAGGCGCTTGCGCAGGGCCTGCTCGATCATTACGGCGGCGAATGCCGGCTGCTGATCGTCAAGGATATTGCATGCGATTCACCGCTGCTGGATCCGCGGGCGACCGCTTATACCCGCGACTTTGCCCGGGCGCTCGCGGACCGCGGATTCGTCGTGCTGGAGGGGATGTCCCTCGCATGGATGCCGATTGATTTTGATTCCGTCGAGGCCTACGTCGCGAGGCTGTCCTCCGGGCGACGCGCCGATATCCGCCGCAAGCTGAAGGCTCGTCAGCGGCTCGAGATCGACGTCGTGCCGCTGGGTGCTGCCTGCTTCGAGGACGATGCAGCCGTAGCGCGCCTCTATGCGCTCTACCTCAACGTTTACGCCCAGAGTGAAGTTCACTTTGATCTGCTGGAGGAAGGGTTCTTCCGCGCCGTACTTCGTGACGGTGGCAGCGGCGGTTTGCTCTTCACCTACCAACACGCCGGCGAGCTGATCGGGTGGAAACTCTGCTATGAACACGCCGGCATGCTCCTCGACAAGTACGTCGGCTTTGCCTATCCACAGGCCCGGGAGCACAACCTGTACTTCGTGAGCTGGTTCCACTGCCTGGAGTTCGCCTTGCAGCGGGGCCTGAGCCACTACGTGGCTGGCTGGACGGACGCACGCATCAAGCGCTATCTGGGCGCACGAATGACCCGCACACGGCATGCGGTGTACGTTCGAAATCCCGCACTGCGGATGCTGCTTCGCCGCCTTGCGCGCCATTTTGAGAGTGAGCCGGGCCAGTAGGGGCCTCAGGCCGTGATGCGTTCCAACGTCGCACAGATCTTTTCGAAAGCGTCGTCATCGAGCCATGGGCTGTTGCCTATCGTCAGCGTCCGCGCGGCAAAGTCCCGTGCGTGGGGCACCGCCGCGGGAGGCACGCAGTCGCGCAGTTCCGGATAGTCCGGCAAGGCGTGGACGAAGGCACGGCTCACACCCAGACCCGAGGTCCACAGTTGAGCCAGCGCCGCATCGCGGCTCGCTTGATCGGGCAGGCGCAGGAGCAGGCAGGGCCAGGTGCCGCGCGTCTCGGGCATGTCATCAAAGACATACACGCCCTTGATTGCCACCAGACGCGCCTTGCGCTGCAGGGCCAGCGTGCGCAGCGCAGCGAGAAATTCCGGCAGCCGCCGCGCGGCACGGGCAGCGACGTTCTGGCGCCATCTGCTCACGCGGTGCAGGGGGATGACCGGTGCGAATCTTTCACCGATCGCCCCGACCGGATCGCCCTTGCGCAACCCTCGGCGCAGGGGTAGTCCGTACACATAGGGCAGGCCGCCGGGCCGGTAGAATGCCGCAAGGCCCAGCAGTTGCGCAGAGCGCCACAGTTCCAGCACCGGGCGCCGGGACACCAGCGCCGCGCTGGTGCGGCGCAGTTCTTCGCGCAGCGACGCCTCGCGCGCCAGCAGCAGCCCACCGGAATACATCGACAGGCCCTTGCCGGCGCCCAGGCTGAAGAAGCCGATGTCTCCCGTAAGACCGACGCTACGACCGTGGTGGAGGGCCCCCAGCGCCTGCGCGGCATCCTCGATGACGAAACTGCCGGTCCGTGTCGCGATCTCGCTTGCAGTCCCGACGTCCGCCACCCGGCCGGCCAGATGCGTGGGCAGCACCGCAAGCGTATCCTCGCGACACTGCTCACGCAGTGATTCGGGGTCCAGGTCGAAGTGTCCGTGGCGCAGGTCGCACAGGCGTAACTGCAGGCCGGCCTGCCGTACCGCAATGGCAATGAGCGGGCAGGTGAAGGCGGATACGACCACCACGCGTCGATCCGGCCTGATGTTGCTGAGCGTGTGCAGGGCGATGAGCAACGCCGCCGTCCCTGAACTCTCGAGCTGCGGCTGCGGCGTGCCGAGCAGTGCCGTCAGCCCGGCTTCCAGGTCCGCCTGCGCAGCCAGCAAGTCTGCGACTCGGAGCGGCAGACCTGCGGTAGGTGGCAGCTCGCGAACTGGCATCGCTAGGACGCGACGGGCGATGCGCGCGATTCGGCCAGGCCCAGGCAGACGATGCCGCCGAGGATCAGCAGCGCTCCCAGACCTTTCACCAGCGTCACCGGCTCGTGGAAAAGCCAGGCCGAGACCAGCAGGACGCTGATCACCTGCAGGTGAGTCGCGGCAAAGGCCGGACCGATCGGCGCATGCCTCAAGAGCGAGAGCCACGTAAAGAACGCACCGATGTAGCCGAGGATCGCGCCATAGGCCCAGGGGTGGCTGAACAGGCGCAGCGGCCAGTCAAGGTTCGCCTCCACAGGCAGGGCGCTTTCGCCGGCCAGCTTGAAGCAGACCTGCGCCAGGGTATCGAAGGACATCAGCAGCAGAAAGCCGGCGATGTAGAAGCGTCTCACGGCCCGGAACCGACGATGGCGACGCCGAGGCTGATGAAAAGTATGCCGATCACGCGCATCCGGGTGAGTTGCTCACCGAAGAGCCACCGCCCAGCCAGCATCAGCGCGACGATATTGATCGAGCTCAGCAGCACACCGACGGACAGTGGCACGAGCGAAAGAAAAGCCATCCAGACCAGGAAGCAGCAGACGTAGCAGGCGATGCCGACCCACAGCCATGGACGTGCTGCCATGTGGCGCCAACGCGCGAGCGCTACCCGCTCACCATGATCGTTGGCTGCAGCCTTGAAGGCGAGCTGGCCGCCACTGTCCAGTACCATGTTCGCAATCCACAGCCCGACGACTTCAGGCGACATCTTCAGGCTGCCGCGATGATCGGGTTCTCGGCGTCGCGAATGGCACCAAAGAATCGGGCCGAGTGCTTCGCCAGTGCACGTCGTTCCTGATCAATCGTGATCATGTGGTAGCTGTTCTTCAGCAGCAGCATTTCCGTGCGACCGGCGACGCACTTCTGGACGAGTTCGGCGTTGGCGAGGCTGGCGATGTCATCGTCACAGGCGTGCGCAATCAGGCAGGGGGCAGTGACCTGCGGCAGCTGCCTGCGCACGGCTGCAGAGAGCCCATACAGTTCCGCCAGGGAATACCACGGATTGCCGGGCAGGCCGGCAGCGCCACTGTCCCCGCTCTGCATCGCTGCGCTGATCCGGGCCCGGAGCCCCTCGTCACGCACACCGTAGGGTGGTTGTTCCATGAACATGCGCGCGCGACCGATTCCCAGTCGCTTGAGTAGCGGAAGCATGAAGGTCAAGCGCGCGAGGCGTGGGATAGCCCAGCCGTCGTAGCGAAAAGTTGCCCCGTAGACACCGACGCCGGCAATCCGATGGCTTTGATCGGCGGCGAGTTTCAGCGCCAGCAGCGCGCCCATTGACAAGCCACCGACGAAGAGTTGATCGACATCGCGGTACAGCGTGTCTGCAGCACGCTCAACGCTCGCGTACCATTCGCGCCAGTCGGTGGCCAGCAGGTCATCGACGGACCCACAGTGGCCGGCGAGCTGGACTCCGGTGACCGTGAAGCCGGCCGCGTGGAGGCCCTTGCCGAGCAGGCGCATCTCCACGGGCGTTCCGGTCAGCCCGTGAATAAGCAGGACGCCGCAACCGGTCCGCCCCTGGAAATGGAAGCTGTGGTCCTGAATCACTGATACGTGCCTCGCAGTAAGGGACGGAGAGTGACAGGCGAGGGTTTCGTCAGTCTTTCGCGGCCGCGGTAGCAGCGCCAAACCGGACCAGCACGCGCTGCCCCACCCGCAGGGGGGCCTGGGAGTCCAGCGTCAATACGCATTCGACCGTGCGTATTGCAGCCCGCCGCTGTGAATCTTCCTCGAGCAGCGACGGCCCGACTACGGTGCTGATGCGTTGCACCCGTGCTGACCAGGCTTGATCCGGATCATCCTCGGCGCTGACCGTGGCGGCCATCTGGGCCTTGACCTGACTCGCGTAGGCCTCGCTCAACTCGGCGCGAATGATCCGTGGAGTCAGGGGCAGCAGGGTGATCAGCGCTTGCGACTGTGGCGAAACTGCGGTGCCCGGTTGCGCCGCAACGCGCACGACCTCGGCATCCTGCGGCGCGCGCAGGGTGCGCAGGGTCAGCTCGTGCTGCGCGGCGGCGCGTTTGACGGCCGCCGCAGCGACAACCGCGAGTGCCACCTCACGCTGTGAGGTCAGTTGCGCCGCGGTGGCCTGTGCGTCGTCGGCGGCCTGGCCTTCGCCGGCGCCGGCCCGCGCGGCCGCGCTGAGACGCCGTGCCCGGGTACTTGCGGCCTCCAGCTGCCCAGCAAGAACCTTGACCTCGGCGCGCGCCCGTCCGAGGTCTGCATCCGCTGCCTCGACGGCGAGCTGTGCCGCGGTGCTGTCGAGCTCCAGCAACGCTTCGCCCCGGCGTACCGTCTGGCCTTCACGGGCCGCGATACTGCGGATCGTGCCCTCGCCGGCTACGCCGAGGAGGATGAGGCCGCCTTCGACATCGACGCGACCGCGTGCTACGGCAGCGTAGTTGGACGGCGACGGCGTTGCCGGGGGCCGGGTTCCGCCCGAGCAGGCCGATAGCAGCAGCGCAAGGGCGGCTGCGCCATGGCGCCAGCGAGGCCTGTTTACGCTCATTCGCGGAGTTCCTTGGGTGAGGGGCCCGGGACGTTGCGATGGTCATTGACGATGCGCCCGTCCTCCATCGAGAGCACGCGGTCCGCGTGACTGATGACCCTGGGGTCGTGGCTGACGCACAGCACGGTCGTGCCATGCATGCCGGCAATCCTGTGCAGCAGCTCGATGATGATCGTCCCGTTGGCGGCATCCAGGGCGCTGGTCGGCTCATCGGCGAACAGCAGCGCTGGCTCCTTGGCGATGGCGCGCGCAATCGCCACACGCTGCTTCTCTCCGCCGGAGAGTTCTGCGGGCTTCAGCTGCACGCGCGACGAGAGGCCCACTTCGTCGAGGACCTGCATGGCGCGGGCGCGCGCTTCGGCACGCGTCAGGCCCAGGTAATGCAAGGGCAGCTCGACCTGTTCGCGCGCGTTCAGGGCGGGAAAGAGTCCAAAGTCCTGGAAGACGAAACCGGTGTGCTTCAATCGAAATCTTTCCAGCGCGTGCGTATCGAGCTGGGCCATGTCATCACCCAGCGCATAGACGTGCCCGCTGTCCACTCCCTGCAGGCCGCTCAGAATGGCCAGCAGTGTGCTCTTGCCGCAACCCGAGGGCCCTGAGATCAGCGTCAGCTGACCCGCTTCAATTTCGAGGGACAGGTCCTTCAGGATGCTGGAGCGCAACCGACCGGTTACAAAGGTCTTGCTGACGCGATCGGCGCGCAGCGGAGGCGGAGCGGGGGGCATGGCGGGTGGATCCCAGGTCAGCGGAGCAAGGTTGCGGGATCCGCGCGGCGCAAGCTTCGCACGGCGGCAAGTCCCGAGACCGCGGCAACACCCAGGGCGACGGCCATGCAGGCCACGGTCACCGACACGTTCAGCACGGCGGGCACGTCCTGCTCCCGTGCCAGCAGCAAGAGCGCTCCTCCCAGCCCGGTCGCACCCAGCAGCCCGGCAACCCCGACCCACAAAGCCTGTTCGAGAACCACCCAGCGCAGATTGGCTATGCCCACGCCCAACGCGTTCAGGGTGGCATATTCGCGGATGGAACCAGCGACGGCCGCCAGCAGCGCTTGGCTGCTGATCGCGGCGCCCGCCGCGAACACGATGACGGCGAGAAACAGCACGCCGGCTCCCGCACCGGTTTCGAGCAGCCAGTACATTTCGGCGCGTCGCGCGAAGACCGGGGCCGTCCACACTTCGTATGGACCAAACGCGGGGCTGCAGCAGACGCGGGCCGCGACCGCATCGGCGCGATCGGGGTGCTTCAGCTGGGCGACGAAGTACGTGGGTCCTATCGTGGTTGCGGCGTCAGGGTCCAGGCGCCGCGCCGTGTCCAGCGAAGCGACCACGTTGGCGCCGCCGAGCGCCCGAAGGCCACGCGTCACGGCCACCACCCGAACGCGACGGCCATTGATGGTGGCCGCATCTCCAACCTGGACGCCGAGCTTGTCGAGGTCCGACCGGTCGACGATCACCGCGTCCGGTTCGCGCAGCAGCTCACGCAGGGTCGCAGGCAGCACGCGGGCGAACAGCATGCCACCCGCTCGCGTGTCGATGCCCGAGACGAAGACGGACGCCTCGCCACGGGCGCCACGCCAGTCCGCGTCGAGCCACACGAAGGACTCCACGCGACGGATTTCAGGGTCCATCAGCAGGCGCGCCTCTACCTCTTCGTGTATCGGACTGCCAAAGTTGACGCTCTGCGTTCCGGGGTACCCGACCCAAAGCTGTGCAGTGGAGCCGGTGATGTAGACGCTTGCGCTGCTGAAGATCCCGAGCACGAAGGCGATCTGCAGCAACTGGAGCAGGCAGGCGAAGCCCACCGCGAGCACCGCCGGCAGGAAGCGCCGCCACTCGTGCAGCAAGGTCTTGCGAGCCAACGCAACCATCAGTGCGATCCCTGCAGCGGGGGCAACGCGGCGCCCCCGAGGGCTTTGAACAGGGTGACATAGGCGAGCCCCCGGTCCGCACTGGCATTCAGCAAGGCAAGTTGCTCCTCGGTCTGCGCCAGCATCGCGGCCTGCGCATCGAGCGGGCTGTCGAGCGTCAGCGCAACGCGTTGTGCCTCGCTGTCAGCCGCGCGGCGCGCGGCGGCGAGCGACAGGTCCTGCTGCCGTTCACGATCCTGCTGCAGCTGCAGGTTTCCCAAGGCGGTTTCCACTTCGGCCTGACCCTGCAGGACGGCCTGGCGGTAGGCAAGCACGGCGGCTTCGAGCAGGTGGGAGTTCGCGCTTGCCCGCGCACGGCGCAGCCCCCAGTCAAGCAACGGGATATCGAGCAGCGGCCCAATGGATGCGATGCCGGAGGGGCTGGCGGGACGGTTGCCTGAGATGTTTGTCGACCAGAAGATCGAGCCGCCGATGGCGACGTTGGGCATGCGGTCGGCATGCGCCAGGTCCGCCTCGCCGGCTGCCTGGAGGACCTGGGCCTCGGCGCGACGGATCTCCGGTCGCGTGCGCAACAGGTCGGCGGGCGCTGAAGCGATTGATGCGGCTGCAAGCCGCGGCAGGCTGCCCGATATCAGCCATGCGGGCTCGGGTTGCGTGCGGCCCACGAGGACCGCCAGCTGCTGGGCGAGGGCGTCGATCTGCTGCAGCGCCAGCAGCAGCACCGAGGAGGATCGCGCCAGAGCGCCCTCTGCTTGCGCGATCTGCGTGTCGGTCGCGAGGCCGAGCTCCTGGCGTATGCGCAGCAGCCCAAGCTGCTGTTGGCGCAGGTCCCGAACTTGCTTGAGCAGGCGGGCGCGTTCCTGGCCTGCCCCCAGCGCCAAGTAATCGGCGACGACTTCGCCGACCATCGATACTCGTGCCGAATCGAGGGTCGCTGCCGCATCGTCCAGTTCACCCTGCAGCACACGACGCGTGCCTTCCCGCCGGCCGAACAGTCCGAGTTCCCACACAGCGTCGAAGCCGGCTACGAAGTAGGAGGCGCTCACATCCGGGTCGATGACGTCCTGCGTCCGTGCAGCTAGATATGGCAAATATTGGCTGCCGGACTGGGCGTGCAGCGCGCGCGCCGCACGCAGGCGTTCCACGGCCTGCGCCAGATCGAGGTTGTCTGCCAGCGCCCGGTCGACCAATGCGTCGAGCTGCCCGTCATGGAAATTCTTCCACCAGCCGTGCAGGTCGGTAGGCGCTGATTGCTCAGGTAGGGCATGACGCCAGGCAGCGGGCAGCGCTGGCTTCAAGTCCGGTAACGGCGCCGCAGCGCATCCGACGAGTGCGATCAGCGCAAGCAGCACCGCACCCCTCTCGGCAGCTGGCCTGCGATCCGTATGGAGAAGGATTGCGGTGTTCATGCGGACCCGCCGGGCCTGGCGAAATGGACGCTGACACGGAGTCCGCCGTGCACGCTGTTTGAAAATTCGACCACGGCGTGGTGCCAGTCTGCGATGCGCCGGACGATGGCAAGCCCAAGACCCGTGCCACCCTCGCGGCTGGCGGGTACGCGGAAGAAGCGCTCGCCTAATCTTGTCAGGTAAACGGCGGGCACTCCCGGACCATCATCTTCGACCGTCAGTGTCACCGTGCCGTCCGCCGCGGGCTGCACCGACACCGTGACAGTGTGGTCGCGGCCAGCATAGGCCAGCGCGTTGTCGATGAGGTTGTCCAGCAGGTCACCCAGCCTGGCGGCACTGCCCTGCACCATGACGGCCGTGTCGGGTCCCTGGTAGCCCAAGTCGATCCCGGCCCGCAGTCCGTCGTGCACCCGCCGCGTGACCGCATCCCTGACCAGAAGTGCCAGGTCGAGGCCCGTCAGCGCTCCCTCGGTGTCGAGCGGAGACTGGGCGCGCATGAGCGCGAGCAGTTGCGTCGACGTGCGACCCGCACGCGACGTGAGCTGCGCGATGTGCACGAGTGAGTCGCGCATCGTATTCGGGCTGGTCGCCTCCAGCGCACGTTCGACGTGCAGGCGCAGGCCAGCCAGCGGTGTGCGAAGCTGGTGCGCGGCATCGGCAATGAATTGTTCCTGTACGTCGATGGCTTCCCTCAGGCGCCCGAACAGTGCATCGATCGTGCGTGTCAGCGGCAGGATTTCCTGTGGCACTCCAGCATCGGTGATCGCGTCCAGCCCATGTTCCCGCGACGCCAGCTTGCGCATCAGCGGATCCAGGCTGCGCAGGCCGAAGCTCACGCCGACCCAGACGAGGGCGAGAATTCCGATGATCAGCAGGCCCTGCACGGGCAGCGTGACAAGCAGGATTTCGCGGGCCAGGCGCTTTCGGCTGTGCAGCGTTTCCGCCATCGTCACGGTGATGATGTCCCCGCTTTCGTTCGGGGACAGGAATCGCAGGGAGACTGCTCGCACCGGCTGTTCGTCGACAACCGCGTCGAAGAGGAGCGGCGCGTCGTCGGCCACCGGCAGGCGCAGTGGGGCAGGGTAGCGGTCGGTGCTGCTCAGTGTTCCGTGCAGTGCGCTCTGCACGGCAAAATAGTAAGTGCCCTCGGTTTCGAAGGCGAGCAGGTAGCGGGCCTGAGGGGACAGAGCGCCGGCGCGTCGTTCCGTGCGCATCAGCGCCGCGACCGACCGTGCATCGGTCACCAGCTCCTCATCGTGTTCCTTGTTGTCGTAGTTCAGTACCACGACATAGGTGACAGCCGCCGCGAGAAGCAGCAGCGCCAGGATCGGCACCATCAGAAAAGCGAGCAAGCGCAGGCGCAGGCTGGGTCGTCCGCGACCTGCCGGGATCTCAGTCATTCTCGCCCTCTTCCAGGAGATAGCCAAGGCCGCGAATCGTCCGGACGCTGACGCCACTGCCCTGAAGTTTGCGTCGCAGGCGATGAATGGCGATATCCAACCCGTTGTCCGTCAGCTCATCGTCCCAGCCGCAGATCGCCTCGATCAGTTGCGGTCTGCTCGTCACGCGGTCCTGCCGCGTGGCCAGTGCCGCCAGCAGGCCGAATTCCCGCCGCGTCAGATCGATCACCTTGCCGTCGCGGAGTACCCGCTGGCCGGGCAGGTCCAGCGCCAGGCTGCCAATGCGCAATTCCGCGGCGCCGTTATTCGCGGCCCGGCGCACCAGCGCCCGCACGCGCGCCTCGAGTTCGCTCAAGGCGAAGGGTTTGACCAGGTAATCATCGGCACCCAGATCAAGCACCCGGATCCGCTCGTTCAGGGCGTCCCGGGCCGTTATGACCAGGACCGGAATGCCCGTGCCGCGTTGGCGCAGTCGTCGCAGGACCTCAGTGCCATCGAGACCAGGCAGACCCAGGTCGAGAACGAGCAGGTCGAAGGAATCGTTCGACAAGGCCTGATCGGCATGGGTGCCATGACTGACAACGTCCACCACGTGACCGCCTCTTTCCATCGCAGCAACAATCGCCGCGGCAATGGACGCGTCGTCCTCGGCTAACAGTGTGCGCATTGGAGCAGTGGCGGGGCCACTGCGGGCAACAACGTGCTCGCTGCAAGAATAGCCCAAGTCGGGTTCGGCAGGGCGAGAGCCGCCAGGAATGTGATCGTGTGGCTTCTATTCATGAGATTCATCATAGCCTTCATCGCCCAGGCCCTCGACCAGACTCGTACCGATCATGGGATCGTCTTCGATCAGCAGAATGCGCATGGCGAGTCGGGCCGCCGATTTCGGCGCACGCCTTGGCCGATCAATCGGTCGCGGGGATGAGCGGATACCCGTCGCCTATTTGTGTGCCTCGTGTTCTGTCGAAGCCTCAGCGGCCTGATCGCGAGGGGTTTCGGTCTCCTCAGCGAGAACTTTCCCGGTCTTGGCATCGACGTGCACTTCCGCGATATTCTTGGATTTCGGCCTGGCAATATCGAACGACCAGATCAGTTTGCCATGCTCACGCTCCAATTCGGAGCTCTTGATGCTGCCGTCCGGAACGCGGGCGAGCGCGGTCTTTGCGGCAACGGCCTCGGTGATGGTCGCTTCAGCTCGCAACGAGGCCGGGCT
>Ga0209048_10002943_pt1 | contig 16715 bp, 12 predicted proteins | sample FrelakmetCRP12CR_FD_187146 | JGI IMG/M metagenome (GOLD analysis project Ga0209048, IMG submission 187146) | Freshwater lake sediment microbial communities from the University of Notre Dame, USA, for methane emissions studies - CRP12 CR (SPAdes)... | ecosystem: Environmental > Aquatic >... | reverse complement strand
TCAATACATCGCCAAATATCTGTATCTGCAACTGAGCGGTGAGCGAGTCGTAATCGACGGGGACTGCCTCTCTGCCTGTACGCTGGCGCTTGGTCTGCTGGCGAAGGACCGGCGATGCTTTACTAATGAAGCACGACTCGGCTTTCATGCGGTCAAGGTCGAAACCACGAAGTGGGCCGAGGTGATCCGCAACTCCGGCGCGAAGGCCAACTGATCCAGGGAGAATGCATTGACACTGCGCGAACTTATTCGTGGGGACGATCTCGTCGTCGCCCCGGTCGCTCTCAATCCTCTCATGGGGCGCCTGGCCGAAGAGGCTGGCTTCAAAGTCGGCGATTAGACGGGCAACGCTCTGAATTAGCGCTTTGTCGGTCGCTTGCTTGCCGATGCCGTTAGGGGGCGATGACCTTGCTCTCACAACTTATGCGAATGCCGGACCAGCGGCGGGCCGCTCGTCGGCCTGATCGACGCGTTTGGATAGATTGCGCGCCCGCGTCACTCGCCCTTGATGTCGAACTCGCGGACGAACTTGGTGTAGTTGTCAGTCTGCGTGGCAATGAATTTACCGAACTCGGCGCCGCAAGACACCGACGGAAACAATCCTTGCGCATTGAGCTTGCTCTTAACCGCCGGCACCTGAATTGCCGCCGTGAAATATTTCTCGAACTGCGCAAGCACGTCCTTCGGCGTCCCAGCAGGCGAGACAAATCCGAACCATACGCTCGCTTCGATATCCTTGAAGCCCTGTTCCGCCAATGTCGGCACCTCCGGTAACAGTTCGACTCGCTTTTGCGCCGGCACGGCAATGGCGCGCAACCCTTTGCTGTCAATTTGTGCCTTCAAGTCCGAATAATTGGCTATCACTGCCGTGACGTGGCCGCCGAGCACGGCGTTCACGACAGGTGGGGTTCCCGGAAACGGAACATAGATTAATTCAATCCCAGCCGCGCGCTTCAGCAATTCTCCGGCGATATGAACGGTCGACGCCGGGCCCGTACTGCCATAAGACAGCGTTCCGGGCTGCGCCTTCGCCGCCTTCAGAAAGTCCGCCAACGTTTTGATTTCCGACGAACCGGAAACCGCCAGCACCGCGGGCGTGTCGGCCAGATAGCAGATCGGATCAAAGCTCTTGACCGGATGGTAGTGGCCGGTGGGATGCAGGACCGAACCAAGAATAAACGGGTTCTCGACCAGAAGAATGGTCATTCCATCGGGAGCCGCGCGTGACGCGACATCTGACCCGACAATCGAACCGGCACCTGGCCGGTTTTCGACCACAAATGCCGGGCCGCCGCTCTCGGTGATTTGCTGAGCAAGCACGCGGGTGATCACATCGCCGGCGCCGCCGGCCGGATAGGGCACGATGATGCGGACCGACTTGCCCGCCAGACTTTGCGCTTTTGCCGCGTGGCCGGACAGCACCAGCAGCGCGCTCATAATAACGGACGCAAGCAATCCCGGTAAGCGCATTGTCCATCCCCAGCTTGTAAAGCCTCGCAACAAGCTTGGATTGAATTGCCGGCGACCGCAAGGTGCGTCGATGCCCGTCGGCTCGACGTCAGGATGCTTTCGCGTGCTGGATCGCCTGCCAGATTCGATGCGGCGTCGCGGGCATCCTGATATCGCGCACGCCATAGCGGCTCAGGGCATCGACGATGGCACTGATAATGACGGCGGGTGCAGCTGTGGTTCCACCCTCGCCGCCGGCCTTGATCCCGAGTGGATTGGTCGGTGACAGCACCTCGACAATCTCGGTCTTGAATGACGGCAGCAGGTTGGAGCGCGGCATGCCGTAGTCCATGAGCGAGCCGCACAGTGGTTGCCCGGAATCGGTGTCGACCACGCATTGCTCCCATAAAGCCTGGCCGATGCCCTGGGCGATCGCGCCGTGCGTCTGGCCGTCGACGATGAGCGGATTGATACAGCGCCCGACATCGTCGACGGACGCATAGCGCATCAGTTTCACGCCGCCGGTGTCGGGATCGACTTCGATTTCGCAGATCGCGCACCCATTCGGAAACACCGGGTCGTGCATTTCATTGTCGGCGACGACGGCAAGTCCTGGCGCGAGATCGTCCGGCAACGTGTGCTTGCTCAGCTCCTGCGCGAGTTCGAGAAAGTCGAAGCTGCGATTGGTACCGCGCGCGGCAAATCGCCCGTCATTGAAATCGATCTGATCGGGAGATGTCCCAAGAACGAACGCCGCCAGACGCCTGCCCTTGGCGATGAGTTCAACCGCTGCGATGGAAAACACGGTCGCGGCATGACGCATGGACCGGCCCGAATGCGTGCCGCCGCCAGCGCGCACCACATCGGTATCGCCCGTAATAATGCGTACCGCTTCGGCCGGCACGCACAGCAAGTCGGCGACCACTTGCGCGAAGCTGGTCTGATGGCCCTGCCCGGCCGGCTGCGTGCCGATAATCACGTCGACGAGCCCCTCCGGCCGGATGGTGATGCGGGCCTGTTCTTTCGGTGCCCCGATCGAGGATTCGACATAGTTGGCCAACCCGCGTCCGAGCAGCCGTCCTTGTTTTGCGGCCTCGCGCTTGCGGGCGGGAAAGCCGTCCCAATCGGCGATGCGCATGGCGAGATCCATCGACTCTTCGTAGCGGCCGCTGTCGTAGAGCATGCCGACCGCGTTGCGGTAGGGCATGGCAATGGGCCGTACGAGATTGCGGCGGCGCAGCGCGATGCGGTCGATCCCGAGTTTCGCCGCCGCGATGTCAATCAACCGTTCGAGCGCAAAGGTGATCTCGGGGCGGCCGGAACTGCGGTAGGCCTGGGTTGGAACGGTATTGGTGTAGACCGACATCGCACGCAACGACGCCACCGGGATTGCGTAGCTGCCGGTGATCAGGCCGGCACCTTTGCTTAGCGGCGACAGCGAGACGCACCGCGCGCCGGCATTGCTGATATTGGTCGCCCGCAGCGCCAGAAAGCGGCCCTTGGCATCGAGCGCCAGCTCGAATTTCGCCACCAGGTCGCGGCCTTGGTAGTCGCTGAGGAAACATTCCGAGCGGGTCGCGGTCCACCTGACCGGGCGGCCGAGCTTACGCGACGCCCACAGCGTCAGTCCGTACTCGACATAGACACGATTACGCGTACCAAAATTTCCGCCGACGTCGAGAGACAACACGCGGAGGGTATCCGGCTTAATGCCGAGTACGTCCGCGAGTTCCCGCTTCTGGCGCACCGCGCCGCCGCCGCCGACATGAAGTGTGTAGCGCCCGCTGCTGGCGTCGTAATTGGCGACGGCGGCGCGCGGCTCCATTGGAACGCCGGTGACGCGATCGATATGGAAATCCATCGCGACCGCGTTCGCGGCCTGCGCAAAGGCCCGGTCCGTCGCCGCCTTATCGCCGAAATGCGTATCCACCAGAATGTTATCGGGCACCTCTGACCAGACCGCCGGCGCGCCCGGCTGCATGGCATCTTCGGACTGGCTAACGAAGGGTAGTTCCTCATAGACGACTTCGACCGCTTCGGCCGCGTCCATCGCCTGGGCGCAAGTTTCCGCGACGACCATGGCGACCGGCTCGCCGACGTGGCGCGCTTTATCAGTGGGCAATAGCAAATGGGGTCCTTGGAAAATCGTAGCACCCCCGGGTCCCGTCAGCTTCATGTCGTCGCGCGTCTTCGGCAGCGGATCGTGCTGAATAGGCTTGAGGCCGTCGGCAAGGCAATCGCTGCCGGTAAAGACGCCGAGCACGCCGGGCATGGCCAGCGCCGCGCTCTTGTCGATGTGAACGATGCGCGCATGCGGGTGCAGCGAGCGCACCATCGCCGCATATATCTGACCGGGATAACTGAAGTCGTCGCTGAATTGACCCTGCCCGGTGATGAGCCGCGCATCCTCGGTGCGTGGCATCGGCTGTCCGATGAAGCGAAAGGCGGATTCTGGTCCATTCATCGCTGACTAAACTCGCTTTTGCGTATATTCGGCTAGATTCGAACGCGCGACGTGCTGCCGCATTTTGAATATACAACATTCACTTCATTTTTTATTTGCTGCCGGCATGCTGTGTATGACGCGTTCCCACCGTTCGGTTTCACTCTTGATGAAGTTGCGGAACTCCTCCGGGCTGCCGCCAAGTGCGTCCAGCCCCTGTGTGTGAAGTTGCTTTAAGACCTCTGCGTCCTTTAGCGCATCATTCGTCGCCCTCGAGACCTTATCGATGACCGCTGCCGGCGTACTAGTCGGCGCGAGAATGCCGAACCAGACACCTGTATTGTAACCGGGCAGCGCCGATTCCGAGATCGTCGGCAAGTCGGGAGCAACGCTCGCGCGCTTGGCTTCCGTAGTAGCCAATGCCTTGACAGTCCCTTGATTGATGAAGCCTAAAACGGTGGAGGCCGGCGCGAACATTACTTGAATGCGGCCGGCAATGAGGTCAGTCACCGTCTGCGCGCTGCCGGGATACAGCACGGCGGTCATCTTGATGCCGGCCATCTGCTCGAACAATTCTGTCGCCAGGTGAGGTCCGCTGCCGATGCCGGATGCACCGTACAATAATTCGTCCGGTTTCGCCTTGGCCAGGGCTATCAGTTCCTTGACGTTGTTAACCGCAAGCTCGGGATTGACCACGAGGATGTTTGGGATCGATCCGACGAGAGCGATCGGCACAAGATCCGTTCCGAAATTCGCACCCTTGGTGGGCATGAGCGTCGTGTTGATCGTCGCCGCGATCGTCGCGAACAGAAGCGTGTAACCGTCCTTCGGGGCGCGCGCGACATAATCGGTCGCGATCATGCTGCTGGCGCCGGGCCGGTTCTCGACCACGACCGACTGGCCCAGGATTGCGCCGAGCTTGTGGCTGATGATCCGCGCGGCGACATCGCTGCTGGAGCCAGCGGCGAATCCGACGATCAGGTGGATGGGTCGCCTCGGGTAATTGTCTTCCGCCCGCGACAAGCCCGGCATGATCATCAGCGGTACGGCGGCGACAAGGATCAGTCTCGCCAATAAGGCCATTCTTCACTCCCGGGCGTGGGTCGGCATTCCGATACCCGTCGATAGACGATTGCGCCAAAAGCGCTGGTCCTGTCCAGATGTGTATGATTGTCATACAGGCCGAAAGCCATCCACCGTACCGGCGCCCTTGGTATGAAGGCCTGCGTGGTTTACAGGAAACCGGCTGCAAGCAGCCATGGCTGCCATAGCGGCGGCCTTAGGTTACATCAAGGAAGGTCCGGCCATGAGCTCGTCCGCCGCCCAAAATGCGCCATCTGATTTACAGGAACACCTTGCCCGGCTGACCGAGCGAGGCCTCGTCACGCGCATCGATCGCCGTATTGACAAGGATACCGAGCTTCACCCGCTGGCGCGCTGGCAGTTCCAGGGCGGTCTTCGCGACGAGGAACGCCGGGCATTCCTCTTCACCAACGTGGTTGGCGCGCGCGGCGAGACCTACGACATCCCGGTCCTGGTGGGCGGGCTTGCCGCCTCTCCGAAAATCTATGCGATCGGACTGGGCGTTTCGGTGGCAAACATCGGCAATGTTTGGGTGAAAGCCATGGCCGAGCCGATCGCACCGGTGCTGGTGGAGGATGCGCCCTGTCAAGAAATCGTTCAGACCGGCGCGGGATTGCTGGCTGAGCATGGTGGTCTTGCGAGCCTGCCGGTCCCCATTTCGACGCCCGGCTTTGACTCCGCGCCCTATCTCACGGCTACGCTATGCGTGACTAAGGATCCCGAAAACAACATCCAGAACATGGGCACCTACCGCGCGGCGCTCAAAGCCAATGACCGCCTCGGCGTCCGCATGGCCTCGCGTCTGAGTGGCGCCGGCGGCTACTTGCACTGGGAGAAATACAAGACACTCAAACAGCCGATGCCTTGCGCGATTGTCATCGGCTGTGCGCCGGCCGTTCTGTTCACCGGACCGCAGAAGCTTCCGATCGATGTCGACGAAATAGCGGTCGCGGGTGGGTTGATGGGCAAGCCAGTCCGGACCGTGCGCTGCAAGACGATTGATCTGGCCGTGCCGGCAGATTCGGAAATCGTGATCGAGGGATTGATCGATACCGATCTGCTGGAGCCTGAAGGGCCGTTCGGCGAAAGCCACGGCCACGTGGCGTTGGAGGACTTCAACATGTCCATGCGCGTGACGGCCATTACCCGCAAGCGCAAGCCCGTTTTCGTTTCGATTATAAGCCAAGTCACGCCGAGCGAATCGTCGGTGATGAAGAGGGTCGCTTATGAGCCGATGTTCCTCGAGCACCTGCGCCATGCGCTCGGTATTCGTGGGATCAAACGCGTGGTGATGCATGAGCCGCTGACCAATCTGCGCAAGGTGATCTTCCTTCAATTCGAGCGCGGCACGCCGAGAACCGAGGTTTGGCGCGGGATGCAGGGCGCCGCAACGTTGCAGGCGCAGTGCGGCAAACTTGTCATCGCGGTATCTGAGGACATTGTGCCCGAAAACGCCGACGCGATTTTCTGGTCTTTGGCATACCGGTCCAATTTCGTGGAGGACATGCTGATGGTGCCCTATCGATCGAGCGGGCACGGGCCCAAATCCGGACGTATCGCGATGGAGGGCACGCTGATGATCGATGCGGCGCTCAAGAGCGATCTACCGCCCCTGGCCCTACCGGCGGAAGAGTACATGATACGCGCCAAGGAAATTTGGCATGAGATCGGCCTGCCTCGCATCGTGCCGCAATCTCCCTGGCACGGATATCAATTGGGCGACTGGGCGGAAGAATATACGGCGTTTGCCGACGCGGCGGTTGCCGGCGACTGGCGAAAGAACGGCGAATCGACGTATGACCGTCGGCACAGGAATCTGCGGCCTGAGACACCGGTACGTACGGTTGAGTCCAAAAAGACTTAACCCAGATGTTGTCGATGAATCGGAAGCGATTGAAAGCATTGGTGTCATGGGAGTGGCTCAATCCTAAGGCAAAGGGTATGCTTGCATTTAGGCGCGCCATGGGCGCTTCAACTCCAATTGAAAAATGAAAACCCATGAAATACAACACCGCATTCAAGTCAATTCAAGATGTGGTTTCTGTGCAAGAATGGCAGGCGCGCCTCGATCTCGCCGCTTGCTATCGGCTGGTCGACAAATACGGAATGACTGATCTCATATACAATCACATCACGGCGCGCATTCCCGGCACGAAAGATGAATTGCTCATCAATCTATATGGCCTTCTCTACAAGGAAATTACCGCCTCGAGCTTAGTGAGGATCAGCATGGAGGGCGACATACTCTGGAAGCCAGACACCGATTACGACATCAACAAATCCGGCTACGTGATCCACGGCGCGATTCACAAGGCGCGTCCCGACGTCGCCTGCGTCCTGCACACCCACACCCGCGCCGGCATGGCAGTCGCCGCGATGGCGGCCGGGTTGCTGCCGTTGTCGCAGACCGCGATCCGCTTCGTCGGCCACATCGGCTATCACGACTACGAAGGGCCGGCCCTCGAACTCGACGAGCGCGAACGGCTGGTGCGCGATCTCGGGCCCCATGACGCCATGATCATGCGCAACCACGGCCTGCTCACCTGCGGAGCCACCATCCAGCAGGCGTTCAACACCATGTATCAATTGGAATTGTCCTGCCGCTCGCAAGTGGATGCGATGGCGGCGCGCACCGAACTCACCATGCCGGGAGAGAACGTGCTGGCGCACACCGCCCATCTCTATCAGCCGGGCACGCGGCGCCCCTACGGCGTGCTCGAATGGCCGGCCATGTTGCGCCTGCTCGAAGCCGAGCAGAAGAACACCGATTACCCGCCATACTGGCACTGACCGGCGCCCGTTTGCGCTATTCAATAGCGAGCGCAAACGGCAAACATTTATATTGCACAGCAATGTAAGCAGGGACTTTCGGAAGTATTGGCCGGTTGGCTTGCCCGGAAAAATGGATTTTACTTGGCCGCGGCGACGATGCTTCCACAACGGCCGGGGGGTCCCATGTCGAAGGTGTTCTCGCTATTGATCAAGGCTGCGGTTCTGCTGCTGGCGTTCACGTCATTGGCTTGCGCCGACGATTATCCGAACAGACCAGTGCGATTGATCATTCCGTTCCCCCCGGGCGGCAGCAACGATGTCGTCGGCCGCTTGGTTGCCAGACATCTCAGCGATGAACTGGGACAGCAGGTGTTCGTCGACAATCGCGGCGGGGCCGGCGGCGTCATCGGAACGCAAGCCGCCGCCAACGCACCACCGGACGGATACACGCTTGCGATTGTCTCGATCGCGCACGCCGTCAATCCGGCGCTGCACAAGCTCGAATACGATCCGATCAAATCCTTCACGCCGATTTCCATTCTTGCGACCGGGCCGAACGTGCTGGTCGTCAATCCGGAGCTGCCAGTAAAATCGGTTAAAGAGCTGCTCGCCCTCGCCAAGGAGAAGCCGGGGCAACTCGACTACGCCTCCGCCGGTGTCGGCAGCTTCCAGCATCTGGGTGGTGAACTTTTCAAGCTAGTGGCCGGCGTCAACCTCGTGCACGTGCCTTACAAAGGCGGCGGTCCGGCGATGCAGGACGTGATCAGCGGGCATGTCAAAATCATGTTTAGTTCGCTGATCCAGACGACGCCTTTCATCAAATCGGGGCAGCTCAGGCCGTTAGGAACGGGTGGCGCCAAGCGCAGTCCGGTTCTGCCGGACGTGCCGACGATCGACGAGGCCGGCGTGCCCGGCTACGTGGCCGACAACTGGTGGGGGATCGTTGCACCCGCCGGTACGCCCGCCCTGATCGTCGAGAAAGTGTACGCGGCAACCCAGGCGGCTCTGAAATCGCCCGAGCTGCAAGCGCAGTTTGCGCGCGAGGGCGCCTCTACGGTCGAGATGAGTCCGACCGAGTTCGGAGAATACATTAAGAAAGAAATCGCCAAATGGGGCCGCGTCGTCAAGGATGGTAACATCCGCGCCCAGTAGGCGGAGCACATGTGAGTCTACTTGGGCACCTACTCTTAAATCGTCTTATCGGTGGCTGCTAGCTGATGTCCGTTATGCAGCGCTTGCGGACTCGCACCTGTGGCTCGAAATAACAAAGAGGCCGCCAACTGAGGCAGCGCGTCAGCGGACTTCAAGCACTAACTTGCCCTGTAGATGGCGCGCTTCGCTGACCCGGTGCGCTTCGGCGGCGTCGGCGAGCTTGTAGCGGACGATCGTGGGCGGCCGAATCGCACCGGCATCGAGAAGCGCCAGCATGCGCTCGAGATGAGCGCGATCGCGAATGACGTTGGGGCGTAAGGTTTGGACATCGTCGCGGGGCACACGAAATCCCTCCGGCGCCGGTGCGATCCACACCAGTTTGCCGCCGGGTTTTAGCACCGCGTAGCAGCCGGCCCGAACGCCGCCGCCGACGGTGTCGAACACCACGTCGCAGATGGGACCGATAGCAGTGAAATCTTGCTTGTTGTAGTCGATCACTTGGTCAGCGCCGAGGCTGCGCACATAGGGATGATTGCCGACGCTGGCCGTCGTGATCACCGTGGCGCCGAGATGCTTGGCGAGTTGCACGCCAAATCCTGCGACGCCGCCGGCGCCCCCTTGGATCAGAATTGTCTGGCCGGCTATGAGTTGCGCCGTGTCTTCAATGGCCGTGAGCGCGGTGAGGCTGGTTAGCCCCAGCGCCGCCGCCTCGGCATGGCCGAGACGATCGGGCTTCTTGGCGATGATCGCGGCCTTGATGGCGATCTTTTCCGCGTAGGCTCCTTCGATGCCTTGGTCGGTCACTCCGAACACGGCGTCCCCGACGATAAAATCGCTGACGTCCGCTCCGACCATGCTGACGACGCCCGAGAAATCGCGGCCCAGGATATGAGGAAACCGACTGAGGCTGTATCGCCCGCCTCCCAGCCGCACTTTGGTATCGGCTCCATTGACGCTGGCCGCGTGAATGTCGGCCACCACCTCGCCGGGTCCAGCCGTCGGATCCGGCGCCTCGCCGTAGCGCAGCATCTCCGGCCCGCCATGGTTCATCAATAGCACCGCCTTCATGAGACTTCCTCCGCCGAGAAGACGGGATACTACGCCTGTCGGCAGCAGTTTGGTCTAGATGCGCTAGAAACGGCAATCGTCACGGGGGCGGGCAGAGGTATCGGAGAAGGTATCACGCTTGCCAGCGCTTCGATTTTTCGGCGCCTTGCTGATCACGATCGGGCTTCTAACACGGCCCGCCGCCATCATCATGATCGTCGAGTTCATCGTGCTTATTCTCGTCGTCCACGTCCCGCGCGGCTACGGCATGGCGGTGAACGGCGTCGAGTTTCCGCTGTTTTGGTTGATGATGCTGATCGCCATCGCGCTGCGCGGCGGCGGCCCCTACTCCGTCGATCTCAAGATCGGCAAGGAAGTCTAGTCCGGCGGCGGCTTGCCTACTTGGCGCAACTCGAAGTCATGCTCCAAGAACACGTGGGAAGTAAGAAGCGCAAGTGATCTTTTCACTTATGGCCGATGTCCGCTTATGGCACTTCGCGTCGGTTATTGCAGCGCGATATTTTGGCCGCTATTGGGGTAACGGCCGACATGGCGCGGGCATCGCAGAAGTGAAATAATTGACCCATCTCGGACATGCAGCAAACGGCGGGCATACGCAAATCAATTATAGGCCGTTCATTTGCCATAAATGTTGCCACACTTAGGATATCTTAACCTTCATAAGTGATGAATGCAGCTATCGAGGTGAAACATGAGAAAGCTTGCTATTGCGCTCGTGACGGTAACCACCGCAATTTCTACGGTCGCGGCCCCGACCGCTAAGGCGGAAAATGGCCAAGTCGCTGCCGGTGTAGCCGGAGGGCTTCTGGGTGGGTTGCTCTTGGGCGGCGCGCTGGCTCCGCAACCCCGTTACTACGCCCCTGGTCCGGTCTATGTGCAGCCCGAACCGATTTATGTCGAGCCGTCGCGTTGCTATTGGACGCGCGGGGAACCGTATTGGGATGACTATCGCGGCGTCTGGCGGCGACCGAAGGTCAGGGTTTGTGATTGAGTTCCACTACCAGCAAGTAGACTCAATCTAGATTCTGCCGATTCATTCCGTCATTTTCTCGGCGCAGAGCGGATCACTGCAACCGATAAGCTATTCGCGAAATGAATGCGTAAAGGCCGCCTCAGTTGGCGGCCTTCGTCATTTTAAACCATAGGTTTGATGTCGCCTAATGGCACTTAGCGGACATCGAAGGGCTACAGACGAATGTCCGCTTTCGGGGGTAAAGCAGACATCGCAATTCAAAGACGTCATATCTGCTTTTGACCCCGATCCAGACATGCACGACGGGGGTGCTTCGTCGGTTGAGGCTAGGCATCGGCGGTGAGCACACGTCCTTTCGTTTCCGGCAGCAGCAGCGCGGCAACGATCAGAATGCCGTAGGCGATCACGGCGAAGATACCGATCGATTGCCCGAGCGGCAGCGTGGCGCTAAGCACGCCGACGAAGAACGGATTGAGCGCCGCCACACCCCGTCCGAAATTGTAGGCGAAGCCTTGCCCTGACCCGCGCACGCGTGTCGGGAAATTCTCAGTGAGAAACGCGCCCATGCCGGAGAAAATGCCCGAGGCGAAGAAGCCAAGCGGAAAGCCCAAGATCAGCATCATCGTGTCGTTGACCGGAAGCTGCGTATAGACGAACACGGTCAATACCGAGCAGACGGCAAACAGGATGAAGTTCGCCCGGCGTCCGATCCGGTCGGCGAGATATGCACTGACGAGATAACCGATGAATGAGCCGACGATAATGACGGCGAGATAGCCGCCGGTTCCGAGCACCGTGAGCTTGCGCTCTGTTCGCAGATAGGTCGGAAGCCAGGTCGCGATGGCGTAATAGCCGCCCTGCGCACCGGTCGCGAGCACGGACGTCAAAATCGTTGTCTTCAGCATCGCGGGCGAGAAAATTTCCATAAAATTCGCCGTCGTCCCCTTTGCCGTCAACTTATCCTTTGTCGCCGTGAACACCTTTGGCTCGTCGACAAAACGTCGCACGAAAAAAACGAGGAACGCCGGCAATAGGCCGACCCAGAACAATGCGCGCCAGGCGGTGTCCTGCGGAAGCACGCTGAAAAACCAGGTAGCCATGATCGCCGCGATGGCCCAGCCAATCGCCCAGCCGCTCTGCACGCTGCCGACCGCCTTGCCGCGATGCTGCGCGCGTATCACTTCACCCATCAGCACGGCGCCCGCGGCCCATTCGCCGCCGAAGCCAAGTCCCATCAATGCGCGGAAGATGAAAAGCTGCGTGTAACTTTGCGCGAAGCCGCATAGAAACGTGAAGAAGGCGAACCAGACGATGGTGATCTGCAGGGTGCGAACGCGCCCGAAACGGTCGGAAAGGGCGCCCGCGAACCAGCCGCCGAAGGCAGAAGTGAGCAACGTCGCGGTGCCGATCAGCCCGGCATCCGCATTGGTAATTGCGAAGGAAACGATGATCGCCGGGATCGCGAAACTAAAAATCTGCACATCCATGGCGTCGAGCGTCCAGCCGCCGAAGCATGCCCAAAAAGTGCGCTTCTCGCCCGGTGCTAGCTCGCGGTACCACCCTGTCGGACTGTCATGTGTGCTTGCCATTGCGTCCCCCCATTATGTTCTTTTGCCTGCAAACCGGCGCGTTTGCCCGAAACGATCTTAACCTATATTTGTCCTTTCTGAAGACCTCACCGGGCGAATACTGGATAAGGTTTTTGGGTAGGCGCAATGGCTGCCTTTGGCACTTAGCAGACGTGCCAGCTCATCCGTCCGATGTCCGTTATCGGGGGTAAACCGGACGTGATACGGACATCACGGAATGTCCGTTGATGGCACTTAGCGGACATCCAAACACGTGGGGTTCGAGTCCAGTTTTGAAAGTGAGACAAATTGCGAAAAAACTCAATTCTTTCAGCAACATTTTTTGTATTGGTGGGCCGGGAGAGCCACCACCTTGCTGCAAACTCAGTCACTTGGCAGAAAGTGCGACAATCAAAAGCCCCCCGATTGCTTAGGAAACCGAGGGGCGTGTCGCACTTTCTACAGTCATGTAAAGCTTCCTAACCACTACTCGGTCGCTATCGGAGCAAAGCGGACATTGGTCGGAACTGGCGCGGAATGGATCGGTCGCTAATGACCCAAATCGAACAATGGGGTTGCGTTTCAGGGATGGACCGCCTGTTAGTGTCAGATTGGCTCCTTAAAGCGCGCGCACCATTTTGGTCTGAATCGTACTGCTACCTTTGGAGAGCAATTGATTTTGCAGGATTCAGTCACGCAATCCATTAGCTCGCCCTTACTCTCCTTCGCGTCGGTAGGTGCTGCGGCGCTTGCCGCTGGAGACAAATTACTCTTATTCGGAGCGGCCTGCTGGGGAGCAACCTGGGGAATGACCTGGTCTGTAAGAGGCTCGGGCTTGGGTCCCTCTTGATGAAACCAGTCACCTGATGATGAACACCCCGCAAGGGCGAGGAGGAGCAGCATTTTACCTAGATGTCTCATTTTACGCCTCACATCAGTTAGCGGCGGCGCTCGAAAACTTGTGTGCGATATATCAATGCTCGCACAATGCGGACGCGAACGCCATCATCATCGCTGCCACTCAATGTCTGCTTTCGGTGAAACAGCGGACACTTGCGATTCAAGGCCACTAGGTTCGCTAATGGCACTCGCGTCAATTCGGACTCTTGCCCGGAATGGTCGCTTTCGGCGCAAAGCGGACATTGTTCGACGCTGGCGTGAAATGGGTCGGTCGCTAATGACCCAATTGCGACATTGCGCCTGATGGGGCCATATGCGCCGCCGCGAGTTCATCACGCTTCTCGGCGGCTCGGTGGCGGCGTGGCCACATATAGCTGCCTTCACCATCTGCGGCTTAATCCCTGAGTCGGAAATACATCGAGCATGAAGCCGTGTCCCTGGGACTTACCGCGATCGTTTCGGAAAATTGGAGGCCCGGCCTGGAATTGAACCAGGATCTGAGACGGTGCCCCGTCTCCGCGTTGACGACCATTCCGCCACCGGGCCGCAGTAATCGTAGTTTGGGGATGGCGTTTTACAACGACAAGTGCCCGACATAGTAAATTGCGCGGTTCCGTAAATTGCGCGGTCCCTAACCTTCAACCGAGAAATTTCCAAAGCGATACCCCCGACCTGATGCGTCAAGGGAGAGATGCGCATGTACTTCCAGTGGAGATGCAAGATGCGATCGGTGGGGCGAGACGATCACGATTCGGATGCGTGCATCTTACAACGACAGCAGCTTTTCCACGCGACCTTTGCTTAATGCGTTTACTACAAAATCGAAAAACTGGCGCCACGCACCGACGAATTGGCATTAACTATGGCAAAAAATGTTACACAGGCTCGGAGTCCAGGAAACGTCCCGAGTCGCGTAATGAGCAATTCGATGCGGATGAGTTGGGTTGATTCAGCCAAGGGCTTGTCGATCATTTTGGTCGTGGCAATGTATTCAGCTTACAACACCGGAGAATATACCGGAGAGGTCGGCTTCCTGCATTATTTCGTCGGCTTTGTTACACCGTTCCGCATGCCAGAATTTTTCCTGATCTCCGGCTTGTTTCTTTCGCAGGTGATTGCTCGACCGTGGCGGCGTTACGTCGACCGGCGCGTCATTCATTATTTCTATTTCTACGCGCTGTGGGCATTCATCATGATTGCGCTGAAGGTTGGCCTCTACTCAGGTGCGCCCGTCGGCATGCTCCATGCTCTTGCTCTTGCTATTGTCGAGCCCTATGGCGTCTTGTGGTTCATTTACATGCTCGGCATCTTCAGCATCGCCGCCAAGTTGCTCTGGCGGTTCCGCATGCCGCACTGGGTGGTCGTTCCCATCGCCGCCGGCCTGCAGATGGCGCATATTGAGGTTTTAGGTTACGCGGTGACGCAGTTCACTGCCTATTTCGTCTTTTTCTATGTCGGCTATTCCGCCGCACCAGCGGTTTATCGCCTCGTCGCCTGGGCAGAGAGCCATATCGCGCTTTCCATTGCCGGCCTGTTCTTCTGGGGCCTCGGTAACGGACTTCTCGTCTATTCGCCTGGCTACGCTGTCACGGCGGTTGGCACCAAGATGGGGCTCGCGGCGCTACCGCCAATGCATCTTATACTGGCTATTATTGGAGCGCTGGCGCTCTGTGTAATTGGCGCGTTGCTTTCAAAGCTGTCATTTATGAATTGGCTGAGATGGCTGGGCGAGCATTCACTCGTCGTTTATGTTTCCTTCACCCTGCCGATGTCCATCTTCCGGGGGCTTGCGATGTGGAGCGGGCTTTTAACCGCGACCGGCTCGCTCAGCGCTGCCGTTCTGATCGTCGCGACGGCAAGTCCGGTGGTGCTCTACCTCATCATCCAGCGCTTAGGTTTTGGCGTCTTCCTGTTTGAACGGCCCGGCTGGGCGCATATCGCCGAGGGTCGACCTTCGATTCCTGCCGCGGCCTGGGGCACCTCGGAGTACGGCGCCACTCTCGCTTCAAGCCGGTCCTGATATTCAGTAAACGTATTACTGGCTGTGATTGACTACTCTTCGCAATTTACCGGCGTGTTCAGCGCTTGCGCGTCTCGCATAAGCATGAAGGCGATCGCCAGCTGCCCCCAATTGAGGTCGGCATAATCACGATCCAATCCCTAAATCCCTAGTGCGAAACGTATAAGTGCCCATCAATCCGGAGAGATCTCTCGATGGACAGCGGGTAACAGGGCAATTGCCGACGCGGGACGCCTCATACGCCGGAAGTCTTGCGGATAGATATCGGAACGCCCCGCCCTACGTGGATAAGATTCTCATTGGCGCAATAATCAATGAAATGCACGATCAATCGGACGCATGGTCTGATTTGCTAGACCGCGGCCGAAAACGTCAGCCGGCCTGCGCTGGTTTCCGGCCCCAGAAGATTTCGATGCCTTTCCAGACAAAGCTCTCGGTGTCGTTGAGAAGTCCAGCAAAGGCGGCCTGCAAATCTTTCGGACTATAATAAGGGAATTCTTCTAACTTCCAGCCAACCCGCGACAGAAGTTTGCTGAAAACATATTCAATGTGCATGTCCAGCTCGATTTTCATCCTGGTCTCGGGACTATAAGCGATCTCGGCCAGCACAAGATTGCGCCCACTTTTCATGACGCGCAGCATTTCCGCCCCGGTTTCGCGCCAGTCATCGGTATGCTGCACGCCCTGCAGACAGGCCGCGCAATCGAACGTGCCGTCTGCTATCTCCCGCGTGTAGGACCACTGCCATGTAGCGAGCTGACCGCCGCGACCGCGCTTTTTCGCGACGTAGCTGTCTCGGGCCTCATCAGTGATATCGAATACCTGGATGTCGCCTTGGGGGCCGATGCGCGCTTTGATGTCCTCGACAAAACCGCACGGTTCAATGCACTCGCCGATGATCAAAATCTTGTCACCGGCACGTAGTTCGAGCCGATCATAGATGAGATTGCGAGCGACCTCCGCCCTGCGCCACATGAATGGCAAGCCGCCGAGCAATACCGCACGGCACCAGCGTTCTTGCTCACTTCTATCGAGAATTACCTCACCGAAGCGACGCACGTCATACGATTGCATCCAGGTCCAGGGATCCTCGTAATTCATCCAGGTCTCCTTCGGATTATAGACGGGAGGGTTTGATACGCGATCTCGAAGCTCGATTGCTCTAGGCTATCGCAGTTATTCATTGATGTCCGCTTCTCTAATCGGCCATTTGGGGTCAAGCGCTTTCAGACTATCCACCACCACTACAGTGTCGATGTCGCTCACGGGCTCGTGCTTCTCTTCGGA
>Ga0209048_10002942_pt1 | contig 16716 bp, 17 predicted proteins | sample FrelakmetCRP12CR_FD_187146 | JGI IMG/M metagenome (GOLD analysis project Ga0209048, IMG submission 187146) | Freshwater lake sediment microbial communities from the University of Notre Dame, USA, for methane emissions studies - CRP12 CR (SPAdes)... | ecosystem: Environmental > Aquatic >... | reverse complement strand
GGCCGCGGGCAGCGCGCGCCGCCGATCGCGTCGCCACGTGGTTCGTCGCGGCGCTCCTGTTCGTCGCCGCGGCCACCGCGCTGGCCTGGTCGCAGATCGATGCGGCGCGCGCGCTCGCCATCACCTTCGCGGTGCTGGTGGTGTCCTGTCCCTGCGCGCTGTCGCTGGCCACGCCGGCGGCGCTGGCAGCCGCAGCCGGGTCGCTCGCCCGGCGGCAGATACTGGCGGTGCGCGGCGATGCGCTCGAGACGCTGGCACGCGTCACGCACGTCGTTTTCGACAAGACCGGCACGCTCACGACCGGCAAGTTTTCGCTCCTGCGCACGCAGCCGTTGCGGGGCGCGACTCCGGAGCATTGCCTTGCGCTCGCCGCGGCGCTGGAGCGGGGCAGCCGTCACCCGATCGCGCAGGCGCTTTGCGCAGCGGCCACGCGCGAGCTCGCCGCGCACGACGTCGTCGCCGTCGCCGGCTGCGGCGTCGAGGGCGTGATCGACGGCGTGCGCTACCGGCTGGGACGGCTCGACTGGGGCGGGGCGCTGCACGCGCCGGCGCTGCCCGAGACGGAGACGACCATCGCCCCCGGAGTGACGCCGGTGGCGCTGGTCGATGCATGCGGCTGGCTGGCAATGTTCACGCTGGGCGATTCGCTGCGCCCTGGCGTGCCGCAATTGATTGCCGCTCTGGATCGCGTCGGTCTGCAGGTTTCGGTATTGTCCGGGGATCGTGACGCGACGGTGCAGCATGTCGCGCGCATCGCCGGCGTCGCCGACGCGCACGGCGATGCGTTGCCGGAGACCAAGCGCGCCTTCATCACCGCCCTGCAGCGCCGCGGGGCAGTCGTCGCCATGGTCGGCGATGGCGTCAACGATGCGCCGGGCCTGGCGCAGGCCGACGTGTCGTTGTCGCTGGGCAGCGCCGCGGCGCTGGCGCAATGGACCGCCGACGTCGTGGTGCTGGGCGAGGACATCGGGCGCGTCGCGGTCGCTCTCGCCGAAGCGCGCCGCACCTTTCGCGTGATCCGGCAGAACCTGTGGTGGGCGTTCGCCTACAACGCGATCGCAATTCCGCTTGCCGCGACCGGCCATCTCATGCCGCTCGCGGCAGCGCTGGGCATGTCGTTGTCGTCGCTGCTCGTGGTGGCCAATGCCTCGAGGCTCGCTCGCGCGCAGCGGACGCTGCCGGTGCGCGCTGGGTCCCGCACCACGGTGCGACTGACAACCGCCTGAAACGTTCGATGGACATCCTCATCCTGCTCATTCCGCTGTCGCTGGTGCTGGTGTTCCTGATTGGTGCGCTGTTCTGGTGGTCGGTCGCGAGCGGGCAGTTCGACGACATGGAGGGGCCCGCGCACCGCATTCTCAGCGACGACGATTTGCCGCCTTGATCTGAATCAACGTGACATGGGCAACGGCTGGATAGCATCCGCCTAGTCGGCGTCGGGAGACGCGAGGCAGGATTTTGCGGCAACGGAGGGCGACGCATGAGCAGCAGCGCAGCGATGACATTCAACTACAAGGTGGTGCGCCAGTTTTCGATCATGACGGTGGTGTGGGGGATCGTCGGCATGCTGGTCGGCGTCATCATCGCCGCGGAACTGCTCTGGCCTGATCTGCTCTACGGCATTCCGTGGCTGTCCTACGGCCGGTTGCGGCCGCTGCATACCAACGCGGTGATCTTCGCGTTTGGCGGCTCCGCATTGTTCGCGACCTCGTACTACGTGGTGCAGCGAACCTGCCAGGTACGCCTGTTTTCCGACGCGCTGGCGGCGTTCACGTTCTGGGGTTGGACCGCGGTGATCGTGCTGGCGGCCATCACCTTGCCGCTGGGATTCACCAGCGGCAAGGAATACGCCGAACTCGAGTGGCCAGTAGACCTGCTCATCACCGCCGTCTGGGTGTCCTACGCGATCGTGTTCTTCGGCACGATCTTCAAGCGCAAGACGCCGCATATCTACGTCGCCAACTGGTTCTTCGGGGCATTCATCCTGACGGTGGCGATCCTGCACCTGGTCAACAGCGCCGAGGTGCCGGTCTCGTTCTGGCCGATGAAGTCGTATTCGGCGTACGCCGGGGTGCAGGACGCGATGGTGCAGTGGTGGTACGGCCACAACGCGGTCGGCTTCTTCCTCACCGCGGGCTTCCTGGGAATCATGTACTACTTCGTACCCAAGCAGGCGGGCCGGCCGATCTATTCGTACCGGCTGTCCGTGGTGCATTTCTGGGCGCTGATCTTCACCTACATGTGGGCGGGCCCGCACCATCTCCACTACACCGCGCTGCCCGACTGGACGCAATCGCTGGGCATGGTGTTTTCGCTGATCCTGCTCGCGCCATCGTGGGGCGGGATGATCAACGGGGTGATGACGCTCTCCGGCGCGTGGCACAAGCTGCGCGACGACCCGATCCTGAAATTCCTCATCGTGTCGCTGTCGTTCTACGGCATGTCGACCTTCGAGGGGCCGATGATGTCGATCAAGACCGTCAACGCGTTGTCGCACTACACCGACTGGACGATCGGCCACGTGCATTCGGGCGCGCTGGGCTGGGTCGCCTTCATTTCCATCGGTAGCATGTACTACCTGATACCGCGCATGTTCGGGAAGATCGAAATGTGGTCGGTGCGGCTGATCACCGCGCACTTCTGGATCGCGACGATCGGCGTGGTGCTCTACATCGCCGCGATGTGGATCGCCGGGGTCATGCAGGGCCTGATGTGGCGCGCGACCAACGCAGACGGGACTCTGACCTACGCGTTCGTCGAAAGCGTCAAGGCGACGTATCCCTTCTACGCGATCCGACTGCTCGGCGGAACGCTGTTCCTGTTCGGCATGCTGCTCATGGCCTACAACGTCGCGCGCACGATCGCCGGCGCCAAGGCGGTCGAAGCGCCGATACCGGGCGGGCCCGCGCTCGGCGCCGCGGCGCACGCCTGAGTCGGGAGCCCGACGATGAAGCTTTCTCAGGACCTGGTGGAACGGAACATCGGCTGGATGATCGTCCTGATCATTCTGGTCGTCGCAGTCGGTGGCCTCGTCGAGATCGTGCCGCTGTACTTCCAGAAATCGACCACCGAGCCGGTCGTCGGGGTCAAGCCCTATCCGCCGCTGCAGCTCGCCGGGCGGGACATCTATTTGCGCGAGGGTTGCTTCGGCTGTCACTCGCAGATGATCCGGCCGTTTCCGTCGGAAACCGCGCGCTACGGCCATTACTCGGTCGCCGGCGAATCGGTGTACGACCATCCGTTCCAGTGGGGCAGTAAGCGCACCGGGCCCGATCTCGCGCGGGTCGGCGCGCGCTATTCCGACGACTGGCACCGGGTGCACCTCGACAATCCGCGCGACGTCGTGCCGGAGTCGAACATGCCGGCGTATCCATGGTTGGCGAAGACGCCGCTCGACCCCGAAGAGATCGCTCCGAAGATGCGCGCGCTGCGTCGCGTCGGGGTGCCGTACACCGACGATGCCATCGCCAGCGCACCCGCCGAACTCAAGGGCAAGACCGAGCAGGACGCGTTGGTCGCTTACCTGCAGGGCCTCGGCCTCGCCCTGCGCAACGTGAGGTAGCCATGCAGGTCTACTCGATACTTGGAAGCGTCTTCACCGTGGTCTCGTTCGCGGTGTTCGTCGGCATCGTGCTCTGGGCCTGGAGCAGCAAGCGCACGCAGGCCTTCGAGCGGGCTGCGCGCGAACCCTTTGCGCTGCCGGACGATTTGCCGCCGGCGCCCTCGACCAGGAGGCTGCCATGAGCGATTTCTCGTCCGACTTCTGGGGCATCTATGTCGCGGTCTTGACGATCGCGTCGATTGCCGCCTGCGCGGTGCTTCTCTACGCAATGGGGCGGATGCGAATCAAGCAGGCCTCGACCAAGCCGGCCAAGGGTCAGGCTTCCGCGACCACGGGCCATGTGTGGGACGAGGATCTGACCGAGTTGAACAATCCGCTGCCGCGCTGGTGGATGTGGCTGTTCTACATCACCATCGTTTTCGGTCTTGTCTACCTGGTGCTGTACCCGGGCCTGGGCAGGCTGCCCGGCCTGCTGGGCTGGACTTCCGCGTCGGCCTACGCCAGCGAGCGGGCCGAGGGCGACGCGAGGATGCGTCCTGTCTACGAGAAATATCTGGCGATGGACGTCAAGGCCGTCGCGGCGGACCCCCAGGCGCACGCCATGGGCGAACGCCTGTTCCTCAACAACTGCGCGCAGTGCCATGGTTCGGACGCGGGCGGCAGCAAGGGCTTTCCGAATCTGCGCGACCGCGACTGGCTGTACGGGGGTGAGCCGGAGGCGATCAAGGCGAGCATCACCAACGGTCGCAACGGCATCATGCCGGCGATGGGGCCGGCGCTGGGCGATGAGGGCGTCAGGAACGTCGCGAACTACGTGCGTTCGCTGTCCGGCCTTCCGCACGACGGCTTGCGCGCGCAGCTCGGCAAGCCGCTGTTCATGCAGAACTGCGCGGCGTGCCATGGCGCGGACGGCAAGGGCAACCAGCAGCTCGGCGCGCCCAACCTGACCGACGAGATCTGGCTCTATGGCGGGTCGGAACCGACGATCGAGGAGACGGTCACCAAGGGCCGCGGCGAAGCGGGTGCGGTCACGCGCATGCCGGCGCACAAGGATTTGCTTGAACCGGGACAGATTCAGCTGCTGACGGCCTACGTGTGGAGCCTGTCGAACCTCAAGCAGGGCGCCCAGTAGTGCCGGCGCCACGCGCCGGGCCGACCTTGGTGCCTTTGCCAGCGAACCATCCGTGAACGGCCCGGCACACCTGCGCACCGTTCCGATCGAGCCCGCCGCCGAAGAGGTCTCGCTCTACGAGATCCGCAAGAAGATCTACCCGCGCGCGGTGCACGGCGTCTTCGCGCGCTGGCGCTGGGCGCTGGTGTTCGCGACGCAGGCCGTCTACTTCGGCCTGCCGTGGCTGTACTGGAACGGCCGGCAGGCGGTGCTGTTCGACATCGCCGCGCGCCGCTTCTATATCTTCGGCTGGGTGTTCTGGCCGCAGGACGTCATCTACCTGACCGTCCTGCTCATCGTCGCGGCGTTCTCGTTGTTCCTGTTCACCGCACTGGCCGGAAGGCTTTGGTGCGGCTACGCCTGCCCGCAGACCGTCTACACGGAGCTGTTCCTGTGGATCGAGCGCAAGATCGAAGGCGACAGGCTCGCACGCATCCGCCTGGACGCGGCGCCGCTGTCGCTCGAGAAGTTCGCCATCAAGGCGCTCAAGCACACGGCTTGGTGCACGGTGGCGCTGTGGACCGGCTATACCTTCGTCGGCTACTTCACGCCGATACGCGATCTCGGTGTGCGCGCCATCACCTGGCAGCTCGGCGCCTGGGAATCTTTCTGGATCGTCTTCTACGGTTTCGCCACCTACGGCAACGCCGGCTGGATGCGCGAGCAGGTGTGCAAGTACATGTGCCCGTACGCGCGCTTCCAGAGCGTGATGTTCGACCGCGACACGCTGGTCATCACCTACGACCGCAACCGTGGCGAGCCGCGCGGCTCGCGCTCCAAGTCCGCCAATGCGCGCGCACAGGGCCTCGGAGATTGCGTCGACTGCAACATCTGCGTGCAGGTCTGCCCGACCGGCATTGACATTCGCGAAGGCCTGCAATACGAATGCATCGGCTGCGCCGCCTGCATCGACGGCTGCGACCAGGTCATGGACAAGATGGGTTATCCGCGCGGGCTCATCCGCTACACGACCGAGAACGCGCTGGCGCAGGGCCTGGATGCGCGCGGCATCCGGCGGCGGGTATTCCGTCCGCGCACGCTTGTCTACGGCGTGATCCTGCTGGCGCTGATAGCCGCCGCCGCGGGATCGCTGGCGAGCAAGAATCCGCTGAAAGTCGACATCCTGCGCGACCGCGGCGCGCTCGCGCGCGAGGCTGCGCCCGGCCTCATCGAGAACGTCTACCGCGTCCAGCTGATGAACACCGACGAGAAGCCGCGCCAGTTCAGCATCGCCGCCACGGGATTGCCGGGCATCGTGATCGCCGGCGTCGAGCAGCCGGTGGCGGTCGATGCCGCGTCGACCAAGCTGGTCACGCTGCGGCTGCAGGTTCCGATCGAGGCGCAAGCGGCGCGAGAGGCCTTGCAGCCGGGCAGTCACGCGATCGAATTCGTCGTCGAGGCCGTGGGCGACAACAAGGTGGTCCGCCATGAAAAATCGAGCTTCCTCATTCCCCGCTGAACGCCCGGCACGGGCGTGGTACCGCGAACGCTGGCCGTGGCTCCTGATGGCGGGCCCCGCGACCGTGGTCGTCGCGTCGCTCGCCAGCGCGTGGCTTGCCGTCGCCAGCGACGACGGCCTGGTCGCGCAGGACTATTACAAGCAGGGACTGCTGATCAACCAGAAGCTCCGGAACGCGCCGGCGGTCGACGCGCCGCAGCTCGGCGCCACGGTGCGCGTCGCCGCCGACGGCGCGGTGCGCGCGCGTCTGCTGGGCCTGCCCGACGCGCCGCCGTCACCGCCGGCGACCGTCCGCCTCAAGCTTGCCCACCCCGGGCACGCCGCGCCCGAAGTCGTCGTCACGCTCACTCGAGCCGCCAATGGCGACTACGTCGGCGTGTTCGCCGAGCCGGCGGCGGGTCGCTGGATCGTGACGCTGGAGTCCGACACGTGGCGACTGCCGACGACGACGGTGCTGGGCCTCCTGACCGCGATCGATCTGGGCGTCGCGGCTGGGCGCTCGTGAGTCGGCAACGCTGGCGACGAACCGGAGCTCGACATGCAAGCCAACCTCGTGCGGCGACTGATGTGGGTGCTGTGGCCGGCGTTCCTGATGGCCGGAGTCGCGGAAATCGTCTTCTTTACCGTATTCGATCCCTTCGAGCTGCACTTCTTCGGCGCGCCGCTGGAACTGTCGCGCCAGGCAATCTATACGATGGGATTCTTCGGCTTCTGGGGACTCGGCGCCGTGGCGTCGGCGCTCACGCTGTTCCTCGAGCACTCGCCCGGCGGCGCGAATCGTCGCGGGGTCGACGGGCCGCCGACTCAATAGCGCTGATTGGAGAGTTGCTTCAGCGCCGTGAGATCGAGCAGCTTCAAGGTCCGGCCCTGCACTTGAATCAAGCCTTCTTTCTGGAAATGCGACAACAGCCGGCTCACGGTCTCGAGTTTCAACCCGAGATAGCTGCCGATTTCCTCGCGGGTCATGCGCAGAACGAACTCGGTGGACGAATAGCCGCGTTGCCGATAGCGGTCGGACAAGTTGAGTAGGAATACCGCAAGCCGCTCCTCGGCGCGCATGCTGCCCAGCAACAGCATCATGTTCTGGTCGCGACCGATGTCGCGCGACAGGAATTGATGCAGGTTGCGCTGCAGCGCGGGTACGCTGCGCGCGAGCTCCTCCAGCCGGTTGAAGGGCAGAGCACAGACTTCGGTGTCTTCGAGCGCGACGGCTTCGCAGCCATGGCGGCCGCCGCCGATGCCGTCGAGTCCGATGACGTCGCCGAGCATGTGATAACCGGCAATCTGTTCGTGCCCGTCCTCGGCCAGGATCGTGGTCTTGCACGAACCGAGCCGGATCGCGTACAAGGACGTGAAGGCGGCACCGGTCCGGTAGAGCGCATCACCCTTCTTCAGGCGCAGCCGACTGGTCACCAGGGCATCGAGTTGCCGCATCGCCTCGGGTTCGAGCCCGACCGGCAGGCACAGCTCGCGCATGTTGCAGTTGTTACAGTGCGTTTTGAGGTCGCTCAACGAAACGACCGTCATGGGCGGCTTCTGTGGCGGCGCAGACATGGGCATTGGAGCGGCCATAAGGCGGATAAAGGCAGATGACGATGGCGGGCCAAGGGTGAGTGTAATCGGAATCCGGTGCCTTGAACAGGACTCGACTCCTCACGCCTGCAGGCGTGTGCAATGGGCCTTAGCGTCCTGATCAGCGCCTGGCTGGTCGGCGCACTGGGGGCGCTGCACTGCCTCGCAATGTGCGGGGGATTGATCGGTGCGCTCGCGACGCGCGATCTCGCGGTGCAGCCGGTGCTTCCGGCGCGGGTCATCGCCTTGCGTCAGGTTGCGTATCACGCCGGACGCGTGGCGACGTACGTATTGCTCGGCTGTGCGTTTGGCGCCGCCGGCGCGCTCGCGCTCGGAGCGGTCGATCTGTTGCCACTGCAACGTGCACTCTATATCGCGGCCAACGTATTCCTGCTGCTGCTGGGCGTCAGCATCGCGCTCGGAACGCCGGGCAGCGCATGGTTGCAGCGCATGGGCGCCCGCGCGTTCGGCAGGCTCCTCCCGGTGTTGCAGCCACTGCTGCGCCGGCCGGGAGTCGCGGGAAGGATCGCCATCGGATTGGCGTGGGGCCTGGTGCCTTGCGCGCTGGTCTACAGCGTCCTGCCGCTGGCGCTGCTCTCCGGCGGTGCGTGGCAGGGAGCGGCGGTGATGCTCGCCTTCGGCCTGGGCACGGTGCCGAATCTGCTGGCGACCGGGGTGCTGCTCGGCCGCGCCCGCCACGTGCTCGACGGCAAGACGGTGCGTTACGCCTCCGCGGCGCTCCTCGTCGGCTTTGCGATCGCCGGCATCCGCCGCGTGCTCTTCGACCCGGGCGCGTTGGCGCAGGGCGCCTTCTGTCTGGTTCCGTAGGCGCTCCGTGCCGGCGCTGACGGTGCGTCGTGTCGCGCACACGGCCCGTCGCGCGACTGCGCGTCCGGGGATCACGGCACCCGGCGCGGATCGTCGAAGAATTCGTGCATCAGGAATTCCTCGAGCCCGGCGTTGTCCGCGAGCCGCGCCGAGAGCGTCACATTGCGGCCCAGACGCTGCGACTCCCAGATGAAGTCCTCGTGCTTTTCCTCGCGGATGATCGCGATCATCTTGCGCACGACGGCAATGCGGATGTCGCCGTTGTCGCCCTTGCGCACCTCGAAATGCTGGGTGGCCCGGCGGCCGATGTCCTTGCTCCAGCCGTAGAACTCGAACTCGGCGTCCAGGTAGCCGACGTGCTTCAGCATGAAGATGCCGCCGCCGTTGTTCGGCACCTGGGACAGCCGTCCGCTCTGCTGCGAGGGAAGATTGGCGGCGATGTTGCGCTGGATCCGCGAATTCTCCTGCTCGACCGGCGACGCGGTCGGCTCGGCTTCGCCGCGCGCGCGCCGGCGCGCTGCGATGTACGCCGCCAGATCGCCCTCCACCGGCGCTGGCGTGGGCGGCGGCGGCGGCGCAGGAAGGACTGGCGCGACCGGCGCCTGCGGCGCCATCGTGGGCGGCGGCAGGGTCGCGACGGAGGGCGGCACGGGCGGGGCGCGCGGCGGCGCCCTGGGCAGCCGCGCCTGCGGTATGGGGGTGGGCTCCGCCAGCGGCGCGGGCGAGGGTGCGGGTGCGGGTGCGGGCGGAGCGGGGGGCAGCGGCGCGAGGCTCACCGACAACTGGCTGGTCGCCTCGCTCTCGTCGGGCTTGTTCGGCATCAGCATCCGGATCTGCGGCAGCAACACCAGGATCACGAGGACATGGACGAGCAGCGACAGCACGAAGCCCAGCCAGATCGTCGGGATGACCACCACGTTGCCGCGTGGCCGTGAGCTGTCGTACAGGTAGGTCATCGGCGGCTCGATTGCGGGTCGACGCTGCTCGTGCAGGCGTGCGGCGCTATGTCCGCACACGGGCGGCGAGTGGTGCCAGCCAGCGCGGACCGAGTTCGTCGAGCCGGGTCGTGCCCAACATCGCCATGTCGCGGAATATTTCGTCGGCGAGCAGGCCGATGGCGTGGCGAACCCCCGCCTCACCGCCGATCGCGGCGGCGTAGGCGAAGGGGCGGCCGACGAACACGAAGCGCGCGCCAAGCGCAAGCGCCTTGAGCACGTCGGTGCCGCGTCGCACCCCGCAATCCATCATCACCGGGATGTCCGGGCACGCCGCGACGATCGCCGGCAGCACCCGCAGCGGTGACACCGCACCGTCGAGCTGCCTTCCGCCATGGTTCGACACGATGATGCCGTCGGCGCCCGCCTCTCGGGCGAGGCGCGCGTCATCGGTGTCGAGCAGGCCCTTGATGATCAGCCGCCCCTTCCACACGCGGCGGATCTGTTCGAAGTGCGTCCAAGCGAGATTGCCGCGGTCGGAGTAGTCGCGGATGACATTCGCCGACACGATTGGCGCGCCGCGCGTGGCGAAGTTGTTCTCGAAGTGCGGCATGCCATGCTGCAGCAGCGTGCGCAGGAAGGTCCCGCACAGCCATCGCGGATGCGTGACACCGTCCCAGGCGAGGCGGAAGGTCGGCCGCAGCGGCGTGGAAAAGCCCGCCCTGACGTTGTTTTCACGATTGCCGGCGACCTGCGAGTCGACCGTGATCACCAGCGTCTCGAAGCCGGCGCGCGCGACGCGCTCGACGAGCGCCGTGATGCTCGGCACGTCACCCGGCAGGTACGCCTGGAACCACGTGTCCGGGCTTTCCCCGACCACGTCCTCCATGCGGATGAGCGACGATCCGCTCATGATCATCGGGATGTTCGCTACCGCGGCGGCGCGGCTCAGAACGAGGTCGCCGCGGTAGGCGTACAGCGCGCTGATGCCCATGGGCGCGATGCCGAACGGTGCTGCATAGGCATGGCCGTACAAGGTGGTGTGTTGCGACCGTTTGGATACATCGATCAGCATGCGCGGCACGAACCCCCAGTCGGCGAACGCGGCGCGATTGTCCGCCAGCGACGCGTTCGTTTCCGCGGCGCCCGCGATGTAGCCGAAGATGGGGCGCGGCAGATGCCGGCGCGCGGCAGGCTCGAAGTCGTCCAGGCACAGGACGTGCCGAAGGCGGCGCAGCGTTGGGGTCGCGCGGGACGCGCGCGCGCGTTCGGCGGGCGGTGAAGCGTCCGGCGCGGCAGTCGTTCCAGCCGCGTGCGGGTTGGCGTTGCTGGGTGTCATGGATTCCTTCGCCGGCTGCGAGCTGCGCAACCGGCATTGCGTCTGTCGTCGGGCACCGTGCTTGGGTGACGATGCCGATCGCTAGCCTATCATCGCCCCAGGATTGCTCGCCAGCGGCGCGTCGCGCCGGTAACATGCGGCGCTGCTTACGAAAACTGCGGAGCCCTCCATGAACCAGTGGCAGCAACGGATTGCCCGAGCCGCGGCCGGCCTGGTCATCGTGGCGTCGGCCGCACCGGCTGCGCACGCGGCCTTCGATGCCGGCCGCGAATACGTGGAGGCTGCCGCGGTCGCTGCGCGCTATACCGACCCGGCGGTCGACATCGCCACGCCTGCCTTCGCCCCGGGAAAGGCCGATTTTACCAGCCAGGCCGAGCTCGAGGCGTTCATCGACGGCCTATCGCGCCGCTCGCGCGATCTACGCGTCGGCGTTGCCGGTTATTCGCAGGAGCATCGCGCCATTGCGCTGCTGGTCTTCGCGCGGCCCGCGGCGGGCGCCGGCGGCGATGCGCAGAAGAACGGCAAGCCGACTGTGCTCATCATCGGGCAACAGCACGGCAACGAACCCGCCGGCAGCGAGGCGGCGCTCGCGCTCGCCGCCGAGCTCGCCGCTGGCCCGCCCATTCTCGATCGCGTCAACGTCCTCATCGTGCCGCGCGCCAACCCCGATGGCGCATTTCATTTCGTGCGCGGTCTTGCCAACGGCGCCGACGTCAATCGCGATCACCTGCTCGAGGGCACGCCGGAGGGCCGCGCGCTCGGTCATGTGTTCGTCGACTATCAGCCCGACGTCGTACTCGACTGCCACGAATTCGGCGTGAAGACGCGCTGGTTCGAGAAATTCGGCGGCTTGCAGCGCGCCGATGCGCTCATCCAGTACGCAACCGTCTCCAACCTGGCGCCGGCGCTGACCGACGTCGCCGAGCGGATGTTCCGCGGCCCGTTGATCGCGGCGTTGAGCGGGGCGGGCCTGACGCAGTCGTGGTACTACGCGTCGAGCTACGACATGACCGACAAGGTGGTGTCGATGGGCGGCGTCGTCCCCGACACCGGCCGCAACGTCGCCGGCCTGCGCAATGCGGTGAGCTTCCTCATCGAAACGCGCGGCGTGGGCATCGGCCGTGCGCACTTCAAACGGCGGGTCTACACGCACCTGATCGCGATGCGTTCGATGCTCGATTCGGCCACAGCCAATGGTCCGGCGCTGCTGGCGATGGTGCGCAAGCTGCGCCTGGAGGTGGCGCAGTCCGCGGGCAGTGGCGAACTCGTCGTTTCCGGCACCGCCACGCCGGCCCGGCGCGTGCTCGAGCTGGTCGACCCGCAAACCGGCGCGGACAAGGAGGTCGAGGTCGACTGGCGTTCGGCGCTCGACATCCAGGTCCGGCTGAAGCGGACGCGTCCCTACGGCTATCTGCTGCCCGCGTCGGAGGCCGAGGCTGCACTGCGGCTGACGCGGCTTGGCGTCACGGTGCTGCGCGTGCAGCGCGATGCCGGCGTCGACGGCGAGCGCTACCGCATCACCCGCATCCAGGAATCGAGGAAGGAGGACGTGCGGCGCAACGACGAGGACGGGGCAGCCAGTGTCGTGCAGATCAGCACCGTGGTCGAACCCGCGCGGATGGTGGCGAAGGCGGGCGATTTCTACGTCCCCCTGGATCAGCCGCTTGCCAACGTGATCGCCGCCGCGCTCGAGCCGGAGACGCAGAGCAGCTACGCCGCCAATCGCGTGCTCGCCCTGCCGAAGCTGCCGGCCGACGGGTCCGCGTTCCCGCCGCTGTACCGGCTGCCGTCGGCGCTCGATGCGCCGACGGTGGTGTTCGCGGGCGAATAGACGAAATCCGCCGCCGGCCACCGAACGCAGGGTGTCCCGCATCGACCGCATGGCATCGATCAACATCAGCGAGGAAGCGGGCGTTCGGTACCTGCACTTCGGCTCGCACTGGATCCAGGGCGCGATGCGGATTGCGCGCCCGTGGGCGCTGGAACTCGACTACACGCGCGAAATGATGCTGCCGCTGCTGCTGCGCCCTGAGCGGTCGTGGCCGAAGAGCGTCCTGCAGATCGGGCTCGGCGCGGCGTCGATTACCAAGTTCCTGTATCGGCATCGCCCGAAGTCCAGGCTGGTCGTCGTCGAGATCTCGCCCGACGTCGTCACCGCGGCATGGCAGTTCTTCAAGCTGCCCGACGACCGCGCGCGCCTCGCCATCGACATCGGCGACGGCCACGCGTACGTGGCGGCCACGCGCGCGCGCTTTGACCTGATCCTGGTCGACGGATTCGATGCCAAGGGGCGCGCGGGCATGCTCGACACGCTGCCGTTCTACTGCAATTGTCGCGCGCGGCTCGCTGACGACGGCATGATGGTCAGCAATCTGCTCAGCCGTCGTCGAGGCGCGACGCCGAGTCTCGAGCGCATTCGCGAGGCCTTCGACGAGCGCGTACTGGCGCTGCCGCCGTGCGAGGCGGGCAATACCATCGTGCTGGCCACGGCAGGCGCGCCGATCCATGCGACCTTCGCCGAGCTGCGGGCCGCCGCGCGCAGGCTCAGGGCCGATACCGGGCTCAACCTGCTGCCCAGCGTCGCCGGGCTGGTCGATACCTATGGCGGCAGCGGCGACGATATCCTGCTGTAGCGAAACAATTGCTATGCTATTCGGGAGCGCGCGCAATCACGGAGGCAGCATGCAGCAGCAACAATTGCAGGGCCGGCAGAAACTCTACGACGACATTCGCTCGCGGCACCTCTCGCCGCTGTGGGAGGTGCTGCACAGCCTTGTCCCGAAACAGCCGGCGACGCCGTGCGTTCCGGCGCTGTGGCGCTATCGCGAGGTGCGCCCGTACCTGATGCAGGCCGGCAAGCTGATCACCGCGGAGGAAGCGGTGCGGCGCGTGCTCATCCTCGAGAATCCGGCGCTGCCCGGGCGCGCGTCGATCACCCAGTCGCTGTTCGCGGGCCTGCAGCTCATCCTGCCCGGCGAGATCGCGCCCGTGCACCGGCACGTGCAGTCGGCGTTGCGCTTCGTCATCGAAGGCAAGGGCGCCTACACGGCGGTCGGCGGCGAGCGTACGACGATGCACCCGGGCGACTTCATCATCACGCCTTCGTGGCAATGGCACGACCACGGCAACGACGGCATCGACGGCGTCAGCGAACCCGTCGTGTGGCTCGACGGCCTGGATATTCCGATGATCCGTTTTTTCGACGCCGGTTTCGCGGAGAACGACGACTCGGCCAAGTCGCAGGCGGTGTCGCGCCCGGAAGGCAGCAGCTACGCGCGCTTCGGCGCCAACATGGCGCCGGTGGGTTACGCGAGCAGGACGCTCACCTCGCCGATCTTCAGCTATCCCTATGGCCGCACGCGCGAGGCGCTGCATGCGCTCTCGCGCGAGCAGGCGCTCGACGCTTGGCACGGGGTGAAGCTGAGGTACATCAATCCGACGACCGGCGGGTGGGCGATGCCGACCATCGGAACCTCGATGCAGCTGCTGCCGAAGGGCTTCGCGAGCAAGCCCTACCGCAGCACCGACGGCACCGTGTATTGCGTTACCGAGGGCGCCGGCACCGTGCGCGTGGGCGGCGAGCAGTTCGGCTTCGGTCCGCGGGACATTTTCGTCGTGCCATCGTGGACCGCCGCAAGCTTTGCCGCGGGCGAGGACGCCGTGCTGTTCAGTTTCTCCGACCGCCCGGTGCACGAAGCGCTGGGCATCCTGCGCGAAGAGCGCCAGAACTGAGCCCGAGCGGGGGCGCGACGTGGTGATGTCGAAGCCGACCGGGCAGTCGATCGTCATCGTCGGTGGCGGCATCGGCGGCCTGGCCGCCGCGCTCGCGCTGGCGCGATTGGGCATTCGCGGCAAGGTTCTGGAGCAGAGCGTCGAGATCGGCGAAATCGGCGCCGGCATTCAGCTCGCGCCGAACGCCTTCGCTGCGCTCGACGCGCTGGGCGTGGGCGAGAATGCGCGCCGACGCGCCGTGTTCACCGATCGGCTGGTGATGATGGATGCGGTCGACGGCTCCGAGGTCGGAACGTTTCCGGTGGGCGAGCCGTTTCGCCAGCGCTTCGGCAATCCCTACGCGGTCATCCACCGCGCCGACATCCACGAATCCATACTCGAAGGCGTCCGCCAGTCGCCGCTGGTCGAGCTCGTGACATCGACGCGTGTTGTGGGGTTGGACGAGGAAGATGCGCGCGCGGCTGTGGTCGACAGTCATGGCGTCAGACATGCCGCCGATGCGGTCATTGGTTGCGACGGCGTAAGGTCGGCAATCCGCGAAAAACTGCTCGGCGACGCGCACCGCGTTTCGGGGCACGTCGTCTATCGCGCGGTGGTGCCGGTCGACGACATGCCGGACGACCTGCGCTGGAACGCACCCGCAGTCTGGTCGGGACCGGACTGCCACTTGGTTCATTATCCGCTGCGCGGCGCGAAGCTGTTCAATCTGGTGGTGACCTTCCACAGCCGCGATCAGGAAAGCTGGGGCGTGCGCGACGGCAGCAAGGACGAGGTGATGACCTATTTCACCGGCATCTGCGAGCGGCCGCGGCGCCTGCTCGACCGCCCGACATCGTGGCGGCGCTGGAGCACCGCCGACCGCGATCCGGTCCTGTCGTGGGGGCGCGGACGCGCGACGCTGCTGGGCGACGCGGCGCATCCCATGCTGCAGTACATGGCGCAGGGCGCGTGCATGGCGCTCGAAGACGCGGTGACGCTGGCCGAAGCGATCAGGCATTGCGACATGGACCTGCCAGAGGCGTTTCGACTGTACGAGAAGTCGCGCATCACGCGCACCGCGCGCGTCGTGCTGTCAGCGCGCGAAATGGGCCGCATCTACCACGCCAAGGGTGTCGAGCGGCTGGTGCGCAACTCGCTGTGGCGGGGACGCCGGCCCGAGCAGTTCTACGATGCGCTCGACTGGCTCTATGGCTGGTCGGCGAAGAGCTGCCTGGACCTTTGAGAGCGCAGCGGGCCGTGGGGGTCCGCAAGTCCGCGCCATTTCATGCAGGGGGAGCCGCGCCTTGAATCCGCCCGAGATGCCCCAGTCCACCGCCGATGCCGGCTTGCTCCAGGATCTGGTCGACGCCAACCACATCCTGTTCAACGAAGGCGTGCTCGACGCCTTCGGCCACGTCAGCGCACGCCACGACAAGCGCGCCGATCGCTTCCTGCTGGCGCGCAACATGGCACCGGGATTGGTCACCGCCGACGATATCGTCGGGTACGACCTCGACGGGACCGAAGTCGACGGCCGCGGGCGCCGCCCGTACCTCGAGCGCTTCATCCACGGCGAGATCTATCGCGCGCGGCCCGATGTGATGGCGGTCGTGCACAGCCACTCGCCGGCGGTCGTGCCCTTCAGCGTGGCCAAGACGGCGCGCCTGCGTCCGGTGTTCCACATGGGCGGTTTCCTGGGCAGCGGCGCGCCGATCTTCGAGATTCGCGACAGCGCGGGCGCGGCGACCGACCTGCTGATTCGCAACGCCGCGCTGGGCGCCGCGCTGGCGGCGTCGCTGGGGAACGCCAGCGTGGTGCTGATGCGCGGGCATGGATCAACGGTGGTCGCGCGGACGCTGCGGCTGGCGGTGTATCGTGCCGTCTACACCGAGGTCAACGCCCGCCTGCTGTCGGACGCGCTGCGCCTCGGCGCGGTCGAGCTGCTGACGGCGGAGGAGGCGAAGGCGGCGATGGAGACCAACGAGGGCCAGATCGACCGGCCGTGGGAATTCTGGAAGTCGCGGGCCCGAAGCGCCCGACCCGATTAGCCCGAACCGAGGGCGCGCAGTTACAATCGGGAACGCAATGGAGGAGGACGCAATGGGCAGAATCAGACGCGGAATGCAGTTGTTGCTGGCG
>Ga0209048_10002941_pt1 | contig 16720 bp, 14 predicted proteins | sample FrelakmetCRP12CR_FD_187146 | JGI IMG/M metagenome (GOLD analysis project Ga0209048, IMG submission 187146) | Freshwater lake sediment microbial communities from the University of Notre Dame, USA, for methane emissions studies - CRP12 CR (SPAdes)... | ecosystem: Environmental > Aquatic >... | reverse complement strand
ATCGCGCAGGAAGTCGCGGGCCTGGGCCACGTTCGAGCCCGGCCGGGCCCCGCCGACTTTCCGGGACGCCCGGGCGAGGAGCGTTTCGGCCTGGGCAATCTCGGCCCGGGCCCGCTCCTGCGGAGACCGCCGGTTGCGCGTATAGAAGAAGTAGCCCGCTCCCGCGGCGAGCAGCAACACGACGCCGACGATTGCCCACTGGCGAATCCTGTGGATCGGGATGACGAACCAATCCAGGTCCGTTCCCGCCGGCTGACCGGACTTCCGCTTGCGCATAAACTCCCGAAACTGCGGGACTTACCCCTCTCGCTTATAGCACACTTGCGCCGGGATCGCAGTCGCCCAGGACACGCGGGGACACCGCGCCGCGCGGCCGCCGCGCGGGAGGCGGCGCCGGAATAGCCCTGCTATAGTCGCGCGTTCTCGGATTCTCGCCGGAGGGAGTTCTCGATGCTCAAGACGATGCGCAACAGCTTCCACCACCTGAAGTGGACGCTGTTTCTCGTGATCGCGGTGTTCATCCTCGGCTTCGTCTTCTGGTCCGGTTCCGGCTCGGACCCGAACAAGGGCGGGCAGGTCCTGGCGCAGGTCGGCAGCGACCGGATCACGGCCGTGGAGTTCGACCGCCAGTACCGGGCGCAGGTCGAGCGCTACCGGCAGATGTACCAGGGCAACTTCTCGCCCGAGCTCGAGCGGGCGCTCGATCTGCCGCGCAACGTTCTCGACTCGATGATCGAGCGGCTGTTGCGCCTCGAGGCGGCGAGGCGCCTGGATCTCCGCGTGTCCGACGAGGAGCTGGCCAGCAGGATCGTGGCGCTCCCGTTCTTCCAGGACAACGGCCAGTTCATCGGGCGGGAGAAGTACGAGAAGATGCTGCGCTCGAACGGGATCGTCCCGGAGCGCTTCGAGGAGGAGCTTCGGGAGGACATGCTGCTCGAGAAGTACTCGGGCCTCGTCAAGGCTTCCGTCGTGGTGCCGGAGGCCGACCTGCTGCGGGAGTTCGCCGCGCGCAACGACAAGGCTACGATCGAGTACATTCTCGTTCCGGCCAGCCGCCTCGAATCCAATGCCCAGCCGTCCGACGCCGACCTCCAGGCATTTCTGGAAAAGCACAAGGACCGCTACCGCACGCCCGTCCAGCGGCGGATCAAGTACCTGCTGGTGGACCGGGCGCGCGTGCGCACCAAGGTCACGCCGGGCGATGCGGACGTCCGCGCCGAGTACGACCGCCGCAAGGACAGCTTCGCCATTCCCGAGCAGGTCACGGCCTCCCACATCCTCATCGCCGTGAAGCCGGAGGGCGGGGAGGGCGCCGACGCCGCCGGGCGCGCCCGGGCCGAGGGCATCGCCGCGAGGGCAAAGGCTCCCGGGGCCGACTTCGCGAAGCTCGCCAACGAGAACACCGACGATCCGAGCGGAAAGACGACGGGCGGACAGCTCCCGCCGTTCTCGCGCGGACAGATGGTTCCGGAGTTCGAGGAGGCCGCCTTCACGATGTCTCCCGGCGAGATCCGCGGCCCCATCAAGACGCAGTTCGGGTACCACATCATCAAGCTCGTCTCGAAGACCCCGGCCCGCACGCGCACCTTCGAGGAGGTGCGCCCCTCGATCGTCGCGGAGCTCACGGAAAAGCTGTCCTCGGGCGAAGTCGACCGTCTCTCGCGGGAGCTGGCCGACAAGCTCAAGTCCATGCGCTCCGCCTCGGACGACGAGCTGCGCAAGCTGCAGAACGACGCGATCACGTTCAACACCACGGAGTGGGGCGCGCGCGGCGACGCCATCCCGGGCATCGGCGCCAACCAGAAGTTCTCGGACGAGGCCTGGACCACGCCGGTCGGAAAGATCTCGGCCACGCCCGTCAACACGCAGCGCGGAGTGGTGTTCGTCCGGCCGGCCGAGGAGCGGGCGGCGGGACTTCCGGCCTTCGCCGAGCTCCGGCCCCGGCTCGAGGCGGACTGGAAGGCGGAACGGCGGGAAAAGGACGCGCTTTCGCAGCTCGAGCCCTCCGCGCGGGAGCTCGCCTCCGGGGCCACGCTCGTCTCGCTGGCCGCGCGCTACGGCACCGAGGTGAAGACCACGACCGAGTTCGGCCCGAACGGGCCGGTCCCCGAACTCGGCGCCGCGCCCGAGCTCGCCGCCGCGGTCTTCCGGACGGCGCAGGGACAGGCCGGGCCGCCGGTCGCGGTCTCCAACGGGTTCGTGCTGTTCCGTGTGCTGACTCGCACGGAGGGGGATCGCGGCACCTTCCAGGCGCAGAAGGAGCAGCTGCGCGATTCGATTCGCAGCCGCGAGGCCGAGCGCCTCACCCGCGCCTACCTCCAGCAGCTGCGCTCGACGAAGAAGGTCGAGGTCAACGAGCCCCTGCTCGCAACCTTCCTGCGCGACACGGGCAGCAACCGGCGAGCCTCGTAAGCGGCGATCCATGATCGGTCGCCTGACCGGCCGCCTCGCGACCAAGACGCCCGACCAGGTGCTTCTCGAGGTCGCGGGCGTGGGATACCTGGTCCACATTCCGCTGTCCACGTTCTACGAGCTCCCGGCGGCCGAGGAGCCGGCGTCGCTCTGGATCCACACCCACGTCCGCGAGGATGCCCTCGCCCTCTATGGCTTCCTCACCGAGCGGGAGCGGTCGCTCTTTCTGATGCTGCTCGGCGTCACGGGGATCGGGCCGCGTGTGGCGCTGACGGTTCTCTCGGGCATTCCCCCGGCCGAGCTCGCCGATGCCCTGCGCCGACAGGACGTCCGCCGCCTCGTCGCGATCCCCGGCGTGGGAAAGAAGACCGCCGAACGGATGGTGCTCGAGCTCGCCGAGAAGGTCGCCCGGCTTCCGGGCGAGGCCCCGGGGAAGGCGCCCGCCATCGTCGCGGCCGAGGACGTCACCTCCGCCCTCGTCAATCTCGGATACCGCAAGGGAGAAGCGGAACGGGCCGTGGACGCCGTCGCCCGCGAAGGGGGCCCGGCCGACTTCGGCCAATACCTGCGGGTGGCGCTGCAGAAGCTGACGGGCGGGTAGACGGGACGATAGACTGCGCGCAAGTTGAGCGACGCACGCGAGATCCTGGTCGGGACCGCGCTCGAGGACGACGCCGCGGTCGAGCCGAAGCTTCGGCCACAGACGCTCGGCGAATACATCGGCCAGACCAAGGTCCGCGAGAACCTGTCGGTCTTCCTCGCGGCGGCACGCGGGCGCGGCGAGCCGCTCGATCACGTGCTCCTGACCGGGCCGCCCGGCCTCGGCAAGACGACCCTCGCGCACATCGTGGCCCGGGAAATGGGAGCCGGGCTGCGCCTGACCGCCGGACCGATGATCGCCCGCGCCGGCGACCTGGCGGGCATCCTGACGAACCTCCAGCCTCGCGACGTGCTCTTCGTCGACGAGATTCACCGTCTCTCCCCGACCGTCGAGGAAATCCTCTACCCCGCGATGGAAGACTTCCGTCTCGACGTCCTCATCGGGGAGGGGCCGATGGCCCGGACGATGAAGGTGGACCTGCCGCCGTTCACGCTGATCGGCGCGACGACGCGCCCGGGCCTGCTCTCGCAGCCGTTGCACGGCCGCTTCGGAATCACGCTGCGGCTGGATTTCTACGACGTGGCCGCGCTCGCCGAGATCGTGGATCGCTCGGCCCGCATCCTTTCGATCCGGGTCGCGCCCGAGGCCGCGCGGGAGATCGGCTCCCGAAGCCGAGGCACCCCGCGCATCGCCAACCGCCTGCTGCGCCGCCTGCGCGACTTCGCCGAGGTGGCCGGGAAGGACGCGATCGATCTGGCAACCGCCCGGCAGGCCCTGGCTCGACTCGAAGTGGACGAGCATGGCTTCGACGAGCTCGACCGGCGCATCCTCACGACGATCATCGAGAAATTCGGCGGAGGCCCCGTCGGCGTGGGCGCGATCGCCGCATCGCTCGGGGAAGACCGCGGGACCCTCGAGGACCTCTACGAGCCGTACCTCCTCCAGGCCGGCTTCCTGCAGCGCACGCCTCGCGGACGCGTCGCCTCGCCGGCGGCCTACCGCCACCTGGGGATCGTGGCGCCACGGCGCGATGGAGAGTTGTTCTGAGGGGAACAGTTGTGATTTGTGAGTTGCGAGTTGTGAGCCGTCGGAAAGACTGACGGCCGGCTCAATCGCAATTCGCAACTCGCAACTTCCCCATGAAGCGCGGAATTCTCGTCTACAACCCGACGGCCGGACAGCGGGACCGCCGCGCCCAGATGAGCGCCCTGATCGATCGCCAGCGCGCCCGAGGTCTCGAGCTCGTCAACGCGCCGACGAGCGGGCCGGGTGACGCGACGGACATCGTTCGCGGCTTCCTGGGACGGGGAATCGACCTCGTCGCCGTGTGCGGCGGCGATGGGACGATCTCGGAGGCCGCCTGCGGCCTCATCGGCTCCGACGTGCCGCTGGCAATCCTGCCCGGCGGCACGTCCAACGTCCTGGCCCTCGAGCTCGGAATCCCGCGCGCTCTCGGGCGGGCGGAGGCGCTGCTGCGCGACGGCACGCCCGAGTCCATCCGGTTCGGGCACGCCGACGGCCGGCCCTTCCTCCTGTGGGCGGGCGCCGGCTTCGACGCGCGCGTGATGGCCAACATCAGCCTGACCTGGAAGCGCCGGTTCGGCCGCGCGGGAATTCTGCCCACGGCGCTCTCCCAGTTTCTGCGCTACGAGTTTCCTCGCCTCGAGATTTCCATCGACGGCGCCCCTCACGCCGCCGCCTTCGCCGTCGTCTGCCGCGCGCGCCACTACGCCGGCAACTGGGTCATCGCTCCCCGTGCGGACCTGAAGAACGATTCGTTCGAAGTGGTCCTGTTCTCGCACCGGAACCGCCGCAGGCTCCTGCACTTCTTCCAGCAGATCGTGGCCGGGCGCTCGGGACATCCGGAAAACGGCCTGGCCCGCGTCCTGCGCGGGCGCGAGGTCGGGATCCGTTCGCTCGAAAGCTACCCGGTGGAGGTCCAGGTCGACGGCGACTCGATCCTCACGACACCGCTGACCTGCCGCCTTGGACCGGAAACCGTGAACATCCTCGTGCCGGACCGCGGCTAGTGTCCTGTAACAGAAGTCACGATATCAATCTCGTCGCTCGAACGAGGCAGAAAGCCAAAAGAGCGAGAGCCACCGGTACCTGTAAGAAGCCCAACGGCGCCATCGAAACTTCGGTGACAGAACACTAGCCGGCCGTTCGCCACCCCATCCGGCTCACTTGCGGCCCGCCTGGACGGCGCGCTCGACGTCGGCGATCTCCTTCGGAGCCGCGCAGGACAGGCATTCCGAGCCGTCCTTCGTGACGAGCACCGTATCCTCGATCCGGACGCCGATGTTCCACCACTTGGGGTCCACGCCCGGGGTTCCCGCGGGAATGTAGATCCCGGGCTCCACCGTGAGAACCATCCCCTCCGCGAGCAGGCGCGATTTGCCGCCCTCGCTGTAAGTGCCGACGTCGTGCACGTCGAGGCCGACCCAGTGCGACACGCCGTGCAGGGTGAACCGCCGGTGCGCGAGGCTCTTGACGATCGTGGCCGGGTCCCCGGTCAGCAGGCCGAGCCGGACGAGGCCCTCGGCCTGCACCAGCGCCGCCTTCTTCTCGATCTCCTCGTGCGGGAGGCCGGGCCGGATGAGCGCGATGGCCTGCTTCTGCGCGTCGAGCACGATCTCGTAGATCGCGCGCTGCTCGGCGGAGAACCGTCCGTTGACCGGGTAGGTGCGCGTGATGTCCGTCGCGTACATCCCGTACTCGGCGCCCGAGTCGTTCAACAGGACCTCCCCGTCCTTCATCTGCCGGCTGCTCCGGTCATAGTGGAGCACGCAGGAGTTGGGGCCCGAGCCTGCGATCGAGGGGTACGCCATGCGGCGCGCGCCGCTCGCATAGCAGTGGCCATCGAGCGCCGCCTGGACCTCGAACTCCCACCGCCCCGGACGGGCGGCCTGCATCGCGCGGACGTGGCCCTGCGCCGACATCTCCGCGGCGCGGCGAAGCAGCCGCAGCTCCTCCGCGTCCTTGACGAGGCGCATCTCGTGAATCGCGGCGCGGGCGTCGACGATCGTGGCCGGTCCCTCGTCGTCCTGGCGCTTCTGCGCGTAGTCCTTGCGGAACCTGTCCGCCCAGGCCTCGTCCGAGCCGTCGGAGAGATAGAGCGTCTCCATCCCGGCCATGTACCCCGTGACCTTCCGCCCGGTCGAATCGAGCTCCCAGAGCTTCGCGTTCAGGTCCCTGGCCGGGAAAGCGGCCTGCGCGCCGTAGGCGGCGGTTGCCTCGTCCGGGCCGACGCGCGCCCCGTGCCACGCCTCCCCCCGCGCGTCCCGGGGACGGACGAAGAGCACGTACCGCTTGCCGTCGGGAGCGTCGGGGCGCAGGACGGCCGTGACGTCGTCCTCGAGAATGCCGGTCAGGTAGTAAAAGTCGGAATCCTGGCGGTAGAGGTACTCGACGTCGTTCGTCATGCTCCGCATGGGCGCCGAGCGCAGCACCGCGATGGATTTCGGCGGCAGCCCGGCCATGAACTTTTCGCGACGCGCCTGGAAGACGGAGGGGTCGGAGGCGGGAGGCGAGGGATCGAGGGCGAGGGCTGGGGCGGCGCAGAGAACCAGCGCGGCAGCGAGCAGCAATTTCGGATTGCGGATTTCGGATTTCCGAATTGGGCGCACGCGGCCTCCGGTCCTCAACGCTTCGAAATGAACGACCAGGGCGCAGGCGTCACCGCGGCGGCGGTCGGCGGGACGGCCTGCGGCCGGATGACGGCGGCGATGCGCTCCCGGTGCGTCTTGAGAAGGCGTCTCACGGGCACGCCCGACGCCGCCTCCTCCAGGATGTCCGCGCCGGATTCGTCCACCTTCGCGAGAAACGCCTCCCACACGGCCTCGCCCACGGGCATTCCGCGAAACACGACGTTCGGCATCCGCTCGAAGGCGCGCTGGAGCTCCGAGAGCTTCTCCTTCAGATACGCCTCCTCGCGCAGGGGCTCGTCCTCGTACGGCGTGTGCGGCTTCGGAATGAAGGCGTTGACCGACGGGACGATCTCGGCCACGCGCCCGAGCCGCTTGCCTTCGTCCACGGCGATCTCGTGGAGCCTTTCGACCAGCCGCACGAGGTCCGCCACGTCCTCGTCGGTCTCCGACGGCAGGCCGACCTGGACGTAGAGCTTCAATCGCGTGAAGCCGCGGGCGAACACCAGGCGCGCCTTCTCGAACAGCATCGCGTCCGAGACCTTCTTGTTGATGTGGCGCCGGAGCCGCTCGTTGCCGGCCTCGGGGGCAATCGCCAGGGCGCGTTCGCCCTGGCGCGCCAGGACCTCCAGGATGCGGTCTTCGATCGCGTCGATCTTGATCGAGGACAGAGCGATGTGGTACCCGAGCGAGGCCAGGCCCTCGAGGATCGTTCCGATCTCCGGGTGGTCGCACACCGCGGTCGCGATCAGCCCGGTGCGGTCCGTCAGCGGCCGCGCCTGCCGGGCTATCTCGAGGATGGAAGACGCCGGATACTGCTTGACCGGGGCCATCGCATAGGCCGCCCAGCAGAACCGGCACATCTCGGTGCATCCGCGCGAGATCTCGATCAGCAGCTTGTCGGCGAGCTCCGTCCGCGGCGTCAGGATCGTCGTGTGCGGCACCTCGAAGTCGGGCGCGATGTCCTTGCGCGACATCGGCTGCTGGATGACGACGCGGGCGTTCTCCGCCGACTCGGCGCGCAGGCCGTGCACGTCCGGCACGAAGAACCCCGGCACACCGGCCGCCGCACGGAGAAAGCCGGCGCGATCGAGCCCCGCCGTCAGGAGCTCCGCGATCCGCGGCACCAGCCGCTCGCCGTCCCCGAGAGCGAAGACGTCGACGAACGGGGAGAGCGCCGCCGGGTTCATCCGCGCGATGTCGCCGCCCACGAGAATCAGGGGGTGCCGCTCGTCCCGCGCCTCCCGCCGCGCCGGGATCCCGGCGGCGCGGAGCGTGCGGAGGATGTTGACGATGTCCATCTCCCACGAGAGCGACCAGGCGAGCAGGCCAAAGTCCTGGAGGGGCGAGCCCGTCTCGAAGGTAGCTGCGGGCCCATCCTCCTCGAAGAAGAATCGCTCGCACGAGAGGTCCGGCACCCTGTTGAAAAGGCGAAAGACCCACTGGAAGCCGAGATTCGACATCCCGACCTCGTAGGAGTTCGGAAACCCGAGGGCGAGACGATAGCCGCCGAAGCGGTTCGGCTGCTCGGTGAAGCGCTCGAGAGACGCGCGCTCGGTGTTTCTCGTCGTCGGCGGCATGCGGAACCGCCAATTATAGGGGCGGGGCGGTCTACTGGCCGGGCCCCACGGGCTCGGCCTCGAGGCGAAACGCGACCTTCATCGTCTCCCGGACCCGAATCAAGGCGAAGGAGGGGTCCGGGAGCTCGTACTCCCGCCAGTTGACGGGAAACGTTCCGCTCAGGACGACCAGGCCGCGGGCCGGCTCGACGTCTACCGGCAGCCGGATCGAAAGGGTCTTTCCGTGGATCGTCAGATCTCCCGTGACCTCGACCGTGAAGCGCTCGCCCCGGCGCAGAGGGGCGAGATCGGCAGCGATCCGCGTCGTCTCGAAGACGATCTCGGGAAAGCGATCCACCTCGAGGATCTTCTCCCGCATCTTGCGATCGCGCGAGGCATTGCCCGTCTCCATCGCGGCCGCGGCCACCACGATCCGCGCCGCGATCCTCCACTTGCCGCCGGGCCCCGGCTCGGCGTCCACCGTGCCCTGGAGCCGCGGCGCCTTGCCGTGGACGGTGTGCAGCGTGGCCGGCAGCTCCCAGCGAAGCTCCGATCCTTCGGGCCGGATCCGGTAGTGGAGCGGGGAGGGCTCTTGCGCCAGCAACGCGGCCGCGACGGCAACGAGGAGCAGGCCCGAGACGCCCCGGCGGAGCGCTTGCATCCGCCTCGATTCTAGCCGCGAACGGCCAAAACCCAGTCGCCGACGTTCGTGCCGGTCGGCCCCTCGCCGAACAGGTCCCCGAGCGCCGCGAAGAAGGCGTGCGTGTCGTGGCGCGCCAGCGCCCGCTCGGCGTCGAGCCGAAGGCGCCGCGCACGCCGCAGCGTGCGGCCGTCCACGCATGCGCCGGAGGCCGTCGAGGTCCCGTCCCGGCCGTCGGATCCGGCCGCGAGAATCGCCACGCCGGGCGCTCCGTCGAGCGCGACAGCCGCCGCGAGCGCGAGCTCCAGATTCCGGCCGCCGCGGCCTCGCGCCGAACCGAGCGTCACGGCCGTCTCGCCCCCGGCGAGCAGAAGCGTTCCGGGCGCAAGGCGCATGGCCTTCCGCGCCAGAAGCCCTCCGCAACGGCGCGCCTCCCCCGAGAGCCTTGCCCCTCGGCGCACCACGGCGAGACCGCGCCGACGGGCCTCGCGCGCGGCAGCCTCGAGGCCGCTGCCGCAGGATCCGACCACGCGCACGATGTCACCCCGGGCACGGCGCACCGTCGGACCGGAACCGACGGATGCGACCCGGTCGCCGGGGACGTCCGAGAGCACGAGCGTGACCAGACGCGCCCGCGTCTGTCGCCCGAGCTTGCCGCCCTTGACCGCGGAGAGGGCCGTGCGCAGCCGGTTGAGCGCCAGGATCGAAGCGCCCGATTCCGCCGACCGCCGGACGGCGCGTCTCTTCTGCGCCAGCGTCACGCCGGGCCGCGGCAAGGCGAGGAGCGACGAGGCTCCTCCCGAGACCAGGCACAGGATCACGTCGCCGCGGCCGAAGCCTCGGAAGAAGGAAATCGCGCGGCGCGCCGCGGCAACGCTCTTCGCGTCCGGCTCGGGGTGAGACGCGAACACGACGTCCCGCCGCGGGAGGCCTCGTGCCGTCCAACCCTTCGGAAGGACGATCAACGATCGGCTCCGCCGAAGGCCCCTGGCGCCGCGCACCATTCCGGCGGCTGCCTTGCCGGCCGCGAACACACCCACGGACCGGGCGGCCCCGAGCGCTCGCGCGATCTCGTTGCGATCCAGAGCCTTGCGAACAGCGGCTTCCGGGTCGGCCCCGGCCAGTGCCGCCCGGTAGAGGCTCGCGAGGAGGCGTCGGGCGCTTTTCACCGGAGCCAGCCTATAGAATGTCAATCCGCGAAAGGAGACCCATGAAGAAAGTAATCGCCGCTCTCGCAATCGCCGCCTTCTCCGCAATCGCCGTCGCCTCGGGCGCGGCGGAAGCCGGCACATGGACTGGAGTCGTCACCGACAGCAACTGCGGGGAAAAGGACGCCAACCCCGCCGGGGCGAAGTGCTCGACGAAATGCGTGAAGGAGCGCGGGGCGCACTGGGCCCTCTGGGACCCGAAGGCCAAGCAGCTCTATGAGCTCGTCCATGCGAAGGACGCCGAATCGCTGGCCGGCAAGGAAGTCACCGTCAAGGGAACGCTCTCGACGGCGGACAAGAAGATCGACGTCGCCTCGATGGCGGCCGCCGGCAAGTAACCCCGCGGCCCCTGAGGTTGCGGTCCGGCCCTGCGACACCCGGCTGTGTGAGAATAGTCCCGCCATCCCGAGCGTTTGTCGGGATGGCGGTTTTTTCATGAGCGCCAACCCCGACTCGAGCACGCCCCCCCGCCGGGACGAGATCGCTCCCGGCGAGCACTACTGGGCGAAGGCTTCGAAGGACCTGCGCCATCGCCTCAACAAGGCCGTCCCGCACGAGATCCTGAAGGAGCTCCACCGCAAGAGCCCGGCGCGGCACATGGCGGTCGCAACGCGGCAGTTCCTGATGCTCATTGCCGCATCCGCCGTGGCGTGGAGATTCCCGCAGCCCTGGATCTGGCTACCCGCGGCACTCGTCTCCGGCTGGACGGTCTTCAACTTCACGGTGCTGCTGCACGAGGCCCTCCACCATGCGGTGTTCAACGGGCCGCATCCGCGGGGAGACCGTTTCCTGAGCCTCCTCTACGCCGTGCCGTCGGGCATCTCCGCGTCGCAGTTCACTCGCTGGCATCTCACGCACCACGCCGAGCTCGGCGACGCCGAGGCCGATCCCAAGCGGCACTATCTGTCGCCGAAGATCGTGAAGCCGTGGTTCAAGCTCCTCTACTTCACGCCCGCGCTCTTTCCGATCTACTTCCGCGCGGCGCGCAAGGAGACCGCGACCTATCCGCCCGAGGTCCGCGGGCGCATCGCCCGAGAGCGGTGGGCGACGATTCTCTTTCATGTCGGTGTCATGGCCGCGATCTTCGCCTTCGGCGGCCCCGCCATTCTCGGCCGCGTCTACCTCGTTCCGGTCTTTCTGGTCTTTCCGATCGCATTCGCCCTGAACCGCCTCGGGCAGCACTACGCGATCGACCCGACCGATCCGGCCAAGTGGGGCTCGATCCTGAAGCCCTCCCGCTTCTGGGAGTTCTGGTACCTCTCCTCGGCCTATCATCTCGAGCACCACTACTTTCCGGGAGTGCCCTTCTACAACCTGCGGCGCCTCCACTTCACGCTGCGGCCATTCTTCGACGAGATCGGCTGGAAGCCCACGACCTACGGACGCCTCTTCCGGGCGTGGATCTTTCAGAACAAGACGCCCCACACGGACTGGCACCTGGCGGGCTGAGCCCCGCCGCCGATTCGATGGACGAGACCGGGGACATCAACGAGCTCATCCGCGAGCTGAACGAGGGGCGCCCGGCGGGAGGGGCCGTCCGGGACGCGGCGGACTCGGCGCGGCTCGACGGCTGGCTGACCAGCCTCGTCCAACGCGCCGGAAGCGACCTGCTCCTGGTCGCCGGCGCTCCACCGTCCGTGCGTGTCGACGGGGCGGTCGAGCCGATGGCGGAGCCGCCCCTCTCGGGTGACGAGATCGAAGAGGCGGTCTTGCCGGCGCTTGCGCCGCACGCCCGCGCGCGGTATCGCGAGTCCGGGATCGCCGACGCTTCCCATCGCGTGCGCGGCGTCGGACGCTTCCGCGTCAATCTCCACCGCGAGCGGGGCCGCGCCGCAGCCACGGTGCGCGCCCTCCCGACGCAGCCTCCGCGCCTCGCGTCGCTCGGTCTGCCGCCCGGCGTCGAGGGGCTGACGAAGCTCCCCCGCGGCCTCGTCCTCATCGGGGGGCCCACGGGCTCCGGGAAGACGACGACTCTCGCGGCCCTCGTCGAGGAGATCAACCGGCGCGACGCCCGGCACATCGTGACGATCGAGGACCCGGTCGAGTACGAGCACCCCCACCGCGCGAGCCTCGTCGAGCAGGTCGAGATCGGCATCGACGCGCCCGACTTCCCCACGGCGCTGCGCGCCGCCATGCGCCAGGCGCCGGACATCATCGTCGTCGGCGAGATGCGCGACCCCGAGACGATGCGCATCGCCCTGGCAGCGGCCGAGACCGGGCACCTCGTGTTTTCGACCGTGCACACGACCGACGCGGCATCGACTGTCTCCCGCGTGGCCGACTCGTTCCCATCCGAGCGGCAGAACACCATCCGCCAGGAGCTCTCCATGTCGCTCGCCGCGCTGCTCACCCAGACGCTGCTGCCCCGTAAGGCCGGCGGCCGCGCCGCCGCCGCGGAGCTTCTCTTCGTCAGCTACGGCGCGCGCCAGCACATCCGTAAGAACGCGCTCCAGCACCTCCATCAGGAGATCGCGATCACGAAGAAGCAGGGCTCGATCACGCTCGAGGAGTCCCTGGCGAAGCTTGCGCGGGATGGCGTCGTCGAGGTCGAGGAGGCGCGCGCCCGCGCCGCCCATCCGGAGGAGTTCGAGAATTACTTTCGCGGCGCGTAGCGGCCGCGAAAGTATCCCGAGGGCCGCAGGCCCGAGGGATCCCGTACTCGACTCGCGGCCTCTCCATCGAGTCCGGGATCCTTCGCTGCGCTCAGGATGACAGGCCGAGCCCTACACCTCTCGGCGGAACAGCACCTTCGTCAGCACGCCGGCAACGAGCGTGAACGTCGTCAGAAACACCCAGTCGGCGAACACGGCCTCGGGGGCGGCGCCGCGCAGGAGCAGGCTCCGGAGCGCCCGCACGCCGTACGTCAACGGGTCCGCCGCGGAGATCTTCAAGAGCCACGGCGGGTACGACTCCACCGGATACAGGGCTCCCGACGGGAAGAACAGGAGCACGTTGATGATGCCGAACATGCCGCGCAGCAGGCTCGCGCTCCGGGCGCGCGCGAAGAGGAGGAACCAGAGCGCGGCAATCGCGGTGGACGTCAGGAAGACCGTGGCAAGCGCGGCCGCGAGGCTCGTCGCGCCGACGAGGGGAAGGGGCGTCAAGAGGACGATGCTCAGGAGCACGAGCCCGCCGGCGACGGATGCGACGATGGCCCCCGCGAGAATGTGCCCCGTGACGAGGGTGCCCGTCGTGATCGGCGTGACGAGATATCCCTCGTGGTAGCCGTACATCCGGTCTTCCAGCACCTGCAGCCCGCCCGAGACCATCGAGCCCATGAAGATGGCGAGGCACACGACCGCGGGCCCGAGATAGGTGAGGTAGTCGAGGTACGGGTAGGCCTCGAGGCGGACCGAGGGCGCCACCGGCTCGGCATCTTTCGGGGCGGAGACCTCCTGCCAGACCTGCCGGAGGGCCGACTCGAGGGCCTCGAACGCGAAGCGGTCCGTGTTGTCGCCGATGAACGACGGCGGCGGCCCCGACGGCGCGAGGCCAAAGGGCAGGATCCACACGCCGCGGTAGCGTCCCTGGCGCAGCCCGGCGAGCGCCTCGGCCCGGTCCGCGGGAAAGCTCGCCTTGACGAGCGAGCGCCCGCTCTCCAGGGCGAGCACGCCCCGCCGGCATTCCGCGGAGTATGCGTTGCCCGCTTCGTCCACGACCGCGAGCGGCACGTCCTCGAGCTGCCGGTTCATGGCATTGCCGAGGATCAGCAGGTACACGACCGGAAAGATCATCGTCGATACGACCAGCACGGGCTGGCGCCAGAGCGTCAGGAATGCCCGCTGGCCGATCGCGGCCACGCCGAGCAGTCCGAGCGCCAGTCCGCGCGCCGGCCCTCTCTCCTTCTTCACGGCGCGGGAGGCGCCTCCCGAAGCGCCCGGCCCGTGTACGAGAAGAACACGTCCTCGAGCGTGACGAGGGCGATGTTCAGGTGCACGATGTGATAGCCGCGATCCTCGAGGAGTCGCGCCGCCCTCCGGCCCGTTCCCTCCCCCGGCCGCGCGTCGAAGGCCACGCGCGTCGCGGACTGGAAGCGGAGGTTGGCGGCGCCCACCGCGGCGAGCGAGAGCTCGTCCTCGTCGGCGAGCTCGCGATCCGTCTCGAGCTCCACCTTCTCTCCCGTGTCCAGGCCGCGCTTCAGGGCTTCGGGGGAGTCTTCGCAGAGAAGCTTGCCCCGGTCGAGAATCGCCACGCGGTCGCAGAGGAAGTCGGCCTCCTCCATGGCGTGGGTCGTCAGGATGATCGCGAGCTCCGGGTCGTGCCCTTTCAACTCCCCGAACATGTCCCAGATCGCCCGCCGGCTCTGCGGGTCGAGGCCCGTGGTCGGCTCGTCGAGAAAGAGCACGCGCGGCGAATGCAGCACGCCGCGGGCGATTTCGAGGCGGCGCCGCATGCCGCCCGACAGGTGCCGCGCGATCTGGTCGCGCCGCTCCCAGAGGCCGACCTGCTTCAGGCGCAGCTCGATTCTCTCGGCGAGCATCCGGCCCGAGAGGCCGTACATCTTGCCCTGCACGGAGAGGTTCTCCCGGACCGTCAGGTTCTCGTCGGTCGTCTGCGCCTGCGACACCGTGCCGATGGCTCGCCGCACCGCGGGGCGCTCGCGGACGATGTCGTGGCCCTCGATGCGCCCGGTGCCCGAGGTCGGGGGCAGGAGTGTCGTCAGCATGCGGATGAGTGTGGTCTTGCCGGCGCCGTTGGGGCCCAGGAGCCCGTAGATCTCGCCGGCCTGGACGGAGAAGGAAACCGCGTCGTCGGCGAGGAACTCGCCGAAGCGCTTGGTCAGTCCCTCGACCTCGATGGGCCGGGCCGGGCTCACGCTCCGGGAGGCCCGCTGCCCGCTTCGACGACGAAAGTCTGGCCCGAGACGACGGACCCGTTCAGGGGCTGGAGGCGCACCGAGAAGGTGCGCAGGTCGCGACTCTGGAGGCCCCAGTTCTTGCGGGTCGCGAACTCCGAGCGGGGCTTGATCGACACGATCTTCGCCTGGAAGCGCGAGTCGGGGCGGGCCTGCGGCCAGACCGCCAGCGTCCGGCCGACGACGAAAGCCGAGAGCCGCTCCTCGGGAACCTCGACGCGGAGGAAGGGCGCCTCGATTTGCAGCGTCACGATGGCCTGTCCGGGCTCGACCCACTCGCCCATCCGGTGGTGCCGCGTGAGCACGGTCCCCCCGGCCGGCGAATTGAGGACGCCCTCCTTTTCGAAGTGCCTGACCTTCTCGAGGCGGACGCGCAGCGTCTGCTCCTCGGCGTCGAGCTGTCCCTTCTCGGCCTCGCGGGCGCGGATGTCCGCGGCGATCGCCTCGCGCTGATGCTGGAGCGACTCGAGGCTCGCCGAGGGCGACACACCCTCCTTCACGAGCTTTCCGATCCGGCGCTCTTCCGCCGACACGCCCGCGAATTGCGCCTTGAGCTTTTCGATCTCCTCGAGCCGCGTGGCGTTGCGGGCCTTGACCTGGGACACCTGGCGCTCGAGGTCGGACGCGTCCTCGGCGAGGCCGGGCTCCTCGATGCGCGCAACCTCCTGCCCGCTGGCGATCGCCTCCCCCTCTTCGGGGACCTGGGTCGTGAGACGGCCCCGGCGCGAGAACGACAGCGCGAGACTCTGCTCCTCGGCGACGGCGAGGAGCCGCAGGGGCCGGCCCGTGTCGTTCTCGCGGCGCACGAGCTCCCCGTAGCCCCATGCCCCGGCCAGAGCGATACCCACCGCAAGGACGATCCAAAGAGCCTTTTTCACCAGCCCCAAGCTTAAACCCGATTCGCCCCGTTGGACCCCGAAGCCCGTCGTCCTCCCCCGATGATAAGGTTTCGGGCTCGCCGGGCGGCCCGACCGCCCCGAGATGCGGAGAGAACGACAAACATGGCGAACCAGGTTCCCATCACCGTCGCGCGGGGCGACGGCATCGGCCCCGAGATCATGGCGGCGACCCTGCACATCCTGAAGGAGGCCGGGGCGCGCCTCGACATCGAAGAGATCGACATCGGCGAGCGGGTGTACCTGGCCGGCAACAGCGCCGGCATCGAGCCCTCGGCCTTCGAGTCGCTGCGGCGCACGAAGGTGTTCCTGAAGGCCCCGATCACCACGCCCCAGGGCGGGGGCTTCAAGAGCCTGAACGTCACCACGCGCAAGACGTTCGGCCTCTACGCCAACGTCCGGCCGTGCGTGTCCTACTACCCGTTCGTCGCCACGAAACATCCCGTGATGAACGTCGTCATCGTGCGTGAGAACGAGGAAGACCTCTACGCCGGGATCGAGTACCGCCTCACTCCCGACGTCTATCAATGCTTGAAGCTCATCACGCGGCCGGGCTCGGAGAAGATCGTCCGCTACGCCTTCGAGTACGCGCGGCGCAACAGCCGGAAGAAGGTCACCTGCTTCACCAAAGACAACATCATGAAGATGACCGACGGGCTGTTTCACAAGGTCTTCGACGAGATTGGCGCGCTGTACCCCGACATCGAGAAGGAGCACTGGATCGTGGACATCGGCGCCGCCAAGCTCGCCGACTCCCCCGAGGTCTTCGACGTCATCGTCATGCCGAACCTTTACGGCGACATCCTCTCGGACGTGGCGGCGCAGATCGCGGGCTCCGTGGGCCTGGCGGGCTCGGCCAACATCGGTGAGCGGTTCGCGATGTTCGAGGCGATCCACGGCTC
>Ga0209048_10002940_pt1 | contig 16725 bp, 11 predicted proteins | sample FrelakmetCRP12CR_FD_187146 | JGI IMG/M metagenome (GOLD analysis project Ga0209048, IMG submission 187146) | Freshwater lake sediment microbial communities from the University of Notre Dame, USA, for methane emissions studies - CRP12 CR (SPAdes)... | ecosystem: Environmental > Aquatic >... | reverse complement strand
GATCGCCGCCGTCAGCGTCGTCTTGCCATGGTCCACGTGCCCAATCGTCCCTACGTTCACGTGCGGCTTCGTCCGCTCAAACTTGCTTTTTGCCATTTTGGAATCTCCGGATAAAGAGCAGTGCCAGTGGTTGGTTTAAGGTTTCCGGCGGAGCGTCGGTTCGTCTGCCGCTGGCAGCAGACGGCGCCCCGCCGAAGACCGGCTTGGTTTACTTTCCCCGCGCGGTGATGATCGCGTCGGCGACGTTCTTGGGCGCTTCGCTGTAGTGCTTGAACTCCATCGTGTAGGTTGCGCGGCCCTGGCTCATCGAGCGCAGCGTGGTCGAGTAGCCGAACATCTCCGAGAGCGGAACCTCGGCCTTGATGATCTTGCCGCCGCCCGGCATGTCGTCCATACCCTGCACCATGCCGCGGCGGGACGACAGGTCGCCCATCACGCTACCTGCGTAGTCTTCCGGGGTCTCGACTTCAACCGCCATCATCGGCTCGAGAATCACCGGGCTTGCCTTGCGGCAACCGTCCTTGAAGCCGAACGAAGCGGCCATCTTGAATGCATTCTCGTTCGAATCGACTTCGTGGTACGAACCGAAGGTCAGCGTGACCTTCACGTCCACCACGGGATAGCCGGCCAGCACGCCATTGGGCAGTGACTCCTCGACGCCCTTCTTGACTGCCGGAATGAATTCTCGCGGCACGACGCCGCCCTTGATCGCATCGACGAACTCGAAACCCTTGCCCGGCTCCTGCGGCTCGATCTTGAGCACGACGTGACCGTACTGGCCCTTGCCGCCCGATTGGCGAACGAACTTGCCCTCCACATCTGCCACCGGCTTGCGGATCGTTTCGCGATACGCCACCTGCGGCTTGCCGACGTTGGCCTCGACGCCGAACTCGCGCTTCATGCGGTCGACAATGATTTCGAGGTGCAACTCGCCCATGCCCGAGATGATGGTCTGGCCCGACTCTTCGTCGGTCTTGACGCGGAACGACGGATCTTCCTGGGCCAGGCGGCCCAGCGCGATGCCCATCTTCTCCTGGTCGGCCTTGGTCTTGGGTTCGACGGCTTGCGAAATCACGGGCTCAGGAAAGATCATCTTCTCGAGCGTGATGATCGCGCTGGGGTCGCAAAGTGTCTCGCCCGTTGTCACTTCGCGCAGGCCCACGCACGCGGCGATGTCGCCGGCCAGGATTTCCTTGATTTCTTCGCGCTGGTTGGCGTGCATCTGCAGGATCCGACCAATGCGCTCCTTCTTGCCTCGGATCGGGTTGTAGACCGAGTCGCCCGACTTCAGCACACCCGAATACACACGTACGAATGTGAGCTGGCCAACGTACGGGTCGGTCATCAGCTTGAATGCGAGCGCGGCGAACTTCTCGCTGTCGTCGGCGCGGCGCACCACTTCCTTGTCGTCGTCGTCGTGGCCTGGCACGGGCGGCACGTCGATCGGCGACGGCATGAAGTCGATCACCGCGTCGAGCATGCGCTGCACACCCTTGTTCTTGAACGCGCTGCCACAAAGCATCGGCTGAATTTCGGCCGCGATGGTGCGCGTGCGAATGCCGAGCTTGATGTCGGCCTCAGTCAGTTCACCCGACTCGAGGTACTTGTTCATCAGCTCTTCACTCGATTCGGCCGCCGCCTCGACCATGTTCTCGCGCCATTTCTGTGCTTCTTCCAGCAGTTCGGCCGGAATCTCCTGGTAGTTGAACTTCATGCCCTGCGACGCCTCGTCCCAGATGATTGCCTTCATCTTGATGAGGTCGATCACGCCTGTGAAGCGTTCCTCGGCGCCGATGGGCAGCACGATCGGAACGGGGTTCGCCTTCAGGCGAACCTTCATCTGCTCGTAGACTTTCAGGAAGTTTGCGCCGGTGCGGTCCATCTTGTTGACGAAAGCGAGCCGCGGCACCTTGTACTTGTTGGCCTGGCGCCAGACGGTCTCCGACTGCGGCTGCACACCGCCGACCGCGCAATACACCATGCACGCGCCGTCGAGCACGCGCATCGAACGCTCGACCTCGATCGTGAAGTCGACGTGCCCCGGGGTGTCGATGATGTTGATGCGGTGTTCGGGCAGCGTCAGATCCATGCCCTTCCAGAAGCAGGTCGTCGCCGCTGAAGTGATCGTGATGCCGCGCTCCTGTTCCTGCTCCATCCAGTCCATCGTGGCGGCGCCATCGTGCACCTCGCCGATCTTGTGGTTCACACCCGTATAGAACAGGATGCGCTCGGTCGTCGTCGTCTTGCCGGCGTCGATGTGAGCCGAGATACCGATGTTGCGGTAGCGCTCGATGGGGGTCTTGCGGGACATGATGTCACTCCAGATGCGAACGGCGCCCCGTGCCGGTCTCGTGGACCCGCCGGGGCGGCACTACAAGTACTAACTCAGAAGCGGAAGTGCGAAAAGGCCTTGTTGGCCTCGGCCATGCGATGGACTTCGTCGCGCTTCTTCATCGCGCCGCCGCGGCCCTCGCAGGCCTCGAGCAGTTCGTTGGCAAGGCGCAGGGCCATCGACTTCTCGCCACGCTTGCGGGCCGATTCCTTCAACCAGCGCATCGCGAGCGCCACCCGGCGGACGGGGCGAACTTCCACGGGAACCTGGTAATTCGCACCGCCAACGCGGCGAGACTTGACTTCGACCATCGGCTTGACGTTGTTCAAGGCGACGACGAACACTTCGAGCGGATCCTTCCCCGACTTCTTCTCGACCTGTTCGAGGGCGCCATAGATGATGCGTTCGGCCACGGCCTTCTTACCGGACTCCATCACCACGTTCATGAACTTGGACAGATCGACGCTGCCGAACTTCGGGTCGGGCAGGATTTCGCGCTTGGGGACTTCGCGACGACGAGGCATGATTTCTTCCTTTTCGCTTCAGTTGGCACAGGCAATCTGCCTGCGCCGCGGAAAGCCCACGAGGGCTTTCCACTTACTCGGCAACCCGGTTTGAGCCGCCGCAATGTGTCGCCACGGCGCACTGCCGGCGACGTGATCCGGGCCCGGACTCGGGCCCGGCGGCCGTCAGGCCTTCTTCGGACGCTTGGCGCCGTACTTGGAGCGCGACTGCTTGCGGTCTTTCACGCCTTGCAGGTCGAGCGAACCGCGCACGATGTGATAGCGCACGCCCGGCAGATCCTTCACGCGTCCGCCGCGCACGAGCACCACGCTGTGCTCCTGCAAGTTATGACCTTCTCCGCCAATGTAGGAGATGATCTCGAAGCCGTTGGTGAGCCGGATCTTCGCCACCTTGCGCAGGGCCGAGTTCGGCTTCTTCGGCGTTGTCGTGTACACGCGGGTGCAGACGCCACGCCGCTGGGGGCTACCCTGCATGGCCGGCGACTTGGACTTCGTGGTTTCGACCTTGCGGCCGTGACGCACGAGTTGGTTGATGGTTGGCATTGTTACTTGTTCCCGTTTGAATTCACACCGACGCCGGCTCGCGCGCGGCGCATTCGGCCAATTTCGGGAGAAGCCGGGCGCCCTGGAAGAGACTGGCTCGAGGCCGGAAGTGTCGGTTGGCGCGTATTCGCGCCAACCGAACCGGTGAGCCGCCCGACAAAGAGCGCAGCAGAGTCTGCCGAAAAGCCTTGAATTATATTCGGGCGAACCCCCTGCCGCAAGCGCCATGCTTGCTGCTTGCTGCTTGCTGCTTGCTGCTTGCTGCTTGCTGCTTGCTGCTTGCTGCTTGCTGCTTGCTGCTTGCCTTGCTTGCTGCTGCTCGCTTGCTGCGCCCGCAAACACCACGTACCGCTTCACACACCGCCCACAGCACCCGAGAGGCCGTGTCCTACGTTGCGAATCGACTCAACGACTTTGAACCCCCGCGGCCTCAGGCCGTGCTCGACACGCAGGTCGTGCTGGACTGGTTGGTATTTGGCGACATCAGCGTCGCGCCACTGGCTCGCTCACTCGAAGATGGTAGTTTGCGCTGGCTTACATGCCAGGCAATGATCGATGAACTTGAGCGCGTGCTCACCCGTGGTGTCACCGCCCCCCGGACACCAGATCGAGCAACCATCTTGCAGACCGTCGATCGTCTTGCGCTTCGGCTAGAAGCACGCAGCCCTGCCGGTACGCAGCTTCGCTGCAGCGACGTCGACGATCAGATCTTCATCGACCTTGCCCTGGCTGCTGGCGCGCAATGGCTGTTCACGCGCGACCGCGCACTGTTGCGGCTGGCACGCCGTGCTCGCGAGCGTGGCGTGCTCGTGCTCAGGCCGGTGGACTGGCGACCATCGATGGCTTCGGCAATTTCGCGCTGATGGCCGCAGCCTGATAGAGAAAGGCCGCCCGAAGGCGGCCTCTTGACGGCGTGAATCCCTATATGCGGGTCACTCGCTCGTTTCGCCCGCCGCCGCATCCAGGCTCGCCAGCTGGGCCGATGCCAATTCCTCGGCCTCCTGCTGCGCAATGGCACGGCGCTCGGCGTCGTCCATCGCTTCCTTCGCCTTGCGAGCCTCGTGGAACGCCATACCGGTGCCAGCCGGAATCAGCCGGCCGACGATGACGTTCTCTTTGAGTCCCCGCAGCTCGTCACGCTTGCCCATGATCGCAGCCTCGGTGAGCACGCGCGTGGTTTCCTGGAACGACGCCGCCGAGATGAAGCTGTCGGTCGAAAGCGACGCCTTGGTGATGCCGAGCAGCACGTCGGCGTGGGTCGCGGGCAGCTTGCCGGCCGCGAGCATGCGGTCATTGGTGTCGAGCAGCTCCGAGCGCTCCACCTGTTCACCGCCGATGTAGCCGGTGTCGCCCGGGTTGACGATTTGCACCCGACGAAGCATCTGGCGGACGATCACCTCGATGTGCTTGTCGTTGATCTTCACGCCCTGCAGGCGATACACGTCCTGCACCTCGTCGACAATGTAGCGCGCCAGTTCCTCGATGCCCAGCAGGCGCAGGATGTCCTGCGGATCGGCCGCACCGTCGACAATGAGTTCGCCGCGATTGACGACCTGGCCCTCATGGACCAGGATGTTCTTCTCCTTCGGCACCAGCTCCTCGTGCACCTTGCCTTCGGGGTCGGTGATCTGCAGGCGATTCTTGCCCTTGGTCTCCTTGCCGAATGACACGGTGCCGGTCAGCTCGGCCAGTGTGCCGGTGTCCTTCGGCGTGCGCGCTTCGAACAATTCGGCCACGCGAGGCAAACCGCCAGTGATGTCGCGGGTCTTCTGGCCTTCGACCGGAATGCGCGCCAGCACCTCGCCTGGCGCGAGATCCTGCCCGTCACGGACCTGGATCAGCGCGCCAACCGGGAAGCCGATCGTCACCGAATGGTCGGTACCCGGGATCTTCACCTCGTTGCCGGCGATATCGAGCAGCTTGACCTGCGGGCGCACCACCTTCGCGGCACCGCGCCGCTTCGGGTCGATCACCACGAGCGTCGACAGGCCGGTGACCTCGTCGACCTGCTTGGCGACGGTCACGCCCTCCTCGACGTTCTCGAACTTCGCCTTGCCGGCAAACTCGGTGATGATCGGCCGCGTCAGCGGGTCCCAGGTCGCCAGCGGTGTGCCCGCCTTGACCTGTTGGTCGCTCTTGATGTTGAGCGTCGCGCCGTACGGCAGCTTGTGGCGTTCGCGCTCGCGGCCGTGCTGGTCGGAGATCAGGATTTCTCCGGAACGGGATATCACCACCAGATCGCCCTTGCCGTTGGTCACGTAGCGCATCGTCGCATTGAATCCGATGCGACCTTCTGACTTGGCGTCTACGCTCGAAGCCACTGCGGCCCGCGAGGCCGCGCCGCCGATGTGGAAAGTCCGCATTGTCAACTGCGTACCTGGCTCTCCGATCGACTGCGCGGCGATCACGCCAACCGCCTCGCCGATGTTGACCAGGCCGCCACGGCCCAGGTCGCGCCCGTAGCACTTGGCACAGATGCCGAAACGGGTCTTGCAGGTCAGCGGCGTCCGCACCTTGACCTCGTCGACGCCCGCCACTTCCAGCACGTCGAGCGCATCCTCGTCGAGCATCTGGCCACTACCGAGCAGCGACTCCTGGGTCTCGGGGTGCAGCACATCGATCGCCGCAACACGGCCGAGGATACGGTCGCGCAGGCTTTCGATCACTTCGCCGCCCTCGACCAGCGCGCGCATGTTCATGCCGTCGTGCGTGGCGCAGTCGTCCGACGTGACCACGAGATCTTGCGTCACATCGACCAGACGGCGCGTCAGGTAGCCCGAGTTTGCGGTCTTCAGTGCCGTGTCCGCAAGGCCCTTGCGCGCACCATGGGTCGAGATGAAGTACTGCAGGACGTTCAGGCCCTCGCGGAAGTTCGCCGTGATCGGCGTCTCGATGATCGAGCCGTCGGGCTTGGCCATCAGGCCGCGCATGCCGGCGAGTTGGCGGATCTGAGCCGCCGAACCACGAGCCCCCGAGTCGGCCATCATGTAGATGGAATTGAACGACTCCTGCTCCACTTCGTTGCCATTGCGGTCGAGCACCTTCTGCTTCGAGAGCTGGGCCATCATGACCTTGCCGACTTCGTCGCCGGTCTTGCCCCAGATGTCGACCACCTTGTTGTAGCGCTCGCCTGCAGTCACGAGGCCCGAGACGTACTGTTGCTCGATCTCCTTGACCTCCTTCTCGGCGCGCTCGATCAGCCCCGGCTTCTGCTTGGGCACCAGCATGTCGTCGATGCAGATCGAGATGCCCGCGCGCGTCGCCAGGCGAAACCCCGCCTGCAGCAGCTTGTCGGCGAAGACGACGGTCTCCTTCAGACCGCACTTGCGGAATGACGTGTTGATCAGGCGCGAGATCTCCTTCTTCTTCAGTGCCTTGTTGATGTTGGAGAACGCCAGGCCCCTGGGCAGGATCTCCGACAGCAGCGCCCGGCCGACCGTGGTGTCGACGAGCTCGGTCTCGGGGACGAACTCGCCGGTCAGCTTGTCCTTGACGTACTCGGTCAGTCGCACCGAAACCTTGCTCGTGATCTCGACCATGTCGTTATCGAGCGCACGCTGCACCTCGGCAACATCGGAGAAGATGATTCCCTCGCCCTTGGCATTGATGCGTTCGCGCGTGGCGTAGTACAGGCCCAGCACCACGTCCTGCGACGGCACGATCGACGGTTCGCCGTTGGCCGGGAACAGGATGTTGTTCGAGGCCAGCATCAGCGTGCGTGCTTCCATCTGCGCCTCGATCGACAGCGGCACGTGGACAGCCATCTGGTCGCCGTCGAAGTCGGCGTTGAATGCCGAGCAAACGAGCGGGTGCAACTGGATCGCCTTGCCCTCGATCAGCAAGGGCTCGAAGGCTTGGATGCCGAGCCGGTGCAGCGTCGGTGCGCGGTTGAGCATCACCGGGTGTTCCTTGATCACTTCCTCAAGGATGTCCCACACCACCGGCGTGCCAGATTCGACTTCCTTCTTCGCCGCCTTGATGGTGGTGGCGATGCCCATCGCCTCCAGGCGCGAGAAGATGAACGGCTTGAAGAGTTCCAGAGCCATCAGCTTGGGCAGGCCGCACTGATGCAGCTTCAAGGTCGGGCCGACCACGATCACCGAACGGCCCGAGTAGTCGACGCGCTTGCCCAGCAGGTTCTGCCTGAAGCGGCCGCTCTTGCCCTTGATCATGTCGGCGAGCGACTTCAGCGCGCGCTTGTTGGCGCCCGTCATCGCCTTGCCGCGACGGCCGTTGTCGAGCAACGAATCGACGGCTTCCTGCAGCATGCGCTTTTCGTTACGCACGATGATCTCGGGTGCCTTCAGCTCCAGCAGCCGCGCCAGGCGGTTGTTGCGGTTGATGACGCGCCGATACAGGTCGTTCAGGTCCGAGGTCGCGAAGCGGCCGCCGTCCAGCGGGACGAGCGGACGCAGGTCGGGTGGCAGCACCGGGAGCACCTGAAGCACCATCCAGCTCGGCTTGATGCCCGACCGCTTGAAGGCCTCCATCACCTTCTGGCGCTTGGCATTCTTCTTGATCTTGAGCTCTGAGCCCGTCATGTCGCCACGGATCTTTTCGATCTCGGCGTCGAGATCCATGTCCTCCAACAACTTCTTGACGCCCTCGGCGCCCATCAGCGCGACGAATTCGTCACCGTACTCGAGGCGCTTCGCATCATGGTCGTCCTCGGTCATGATGCTGAACTTCTTCAGCGGCGTCATGCCTGGGTCGACGACGACGTAGGCTTCGAAATACAGTACACGCTCGATGTCGCGCAGCGTCATGTCGAGCACCAGGCCCAGGCGCGACGGCAGCGACTTCAGGAACCAGATGTGCGCGCAGGGGGCAGCGAGGTCGATGTGACCCATGCGGTCGCGCCGCACCTTGGTCTGCGTGACTTCGACGCCGCACTTCTCGCAGATCACACCGCGGTGCTTGAGGCGCTTGTACTTGCCGCACAGGCACTCGTAGTCCTTGATCGGGCCGAAGATCTTGGCGCAGAACAGGCCATCGCGTTCCGGCTTGAAGGTCCGATAGTTGATGGTCTCCGGCTTCTTCACCTCGCCGAACGACCAGGAGCGAATCTTCTCCGGTGACGCGAGACCGATCCTGATCGCATCGAAATGCTCGTCAGGGGTGAATTGCTTGAAAAGATCGAGTAAACCCTTCATGCATCTTCTCCTTTAGTTACGACCTAACTTGGGTACAAGTTAGTCTTCACTGAAACTGCGGTTTAGTTGCGCTCGAGCTCGATGTCGATACCAAGCGAACGAATTTCCTTCACCAGCACGTTGAACGACTCCGGCATCCCGGCCTCGATCGCGTGTTCGCCCTTGACGATGCTCTCGTACACCTTGGTGCGGCCGTTCACGTCGTCGGACTTGACGGTCAGCATTTCCTGCAGCACGTAGCTCGCGCCATAGGCTTCGAGCGCCCAGACTTCCATCTCGCCGAAGCGCTGGCCGCCGAACTGCGCCTTGCCACCCAGCGGCTGCTGCGTGACGAGGCTGTACGGGCCGGTCGAGCGGGCGTGCATCTTGTCGTCCACCAGGTGGTGGAGCTTCAACACGTGCATGTAGCCGACCGTCACCGGGCGCTCGAAGGCGTCGCCGGTCCGGCCATCACATAGCGTGGCCTGCGTACGTGTATCGGTGAGCCCCTTGGCCTTAGCGATCTCCTCGGGGTAGGCGAGCCGGAGCATGCCGCGGATTTCCTCTTCCGCCGCACCATCGAACACCGGGGTCGCGAACGGCACGCCCTTGGCGAGGTTGTGCGCCATCTCCATCACGTCGTCGTCGCTCAGGCGATCGAGCTTCTCGGTCTTGCCTCCAGACTTGTTGTAGAGCTCGTCGAGAAATCTGCGCAACTCCGCCACCTTGGTGTGCTGCTGCAGCATGTCGCCGATGCGCTGGCCGATGCCCTTGCCGGCCCACCCCAGGTGGACTTCGAGCACCTGCCCCACGTTCATGCGCGACGGCACGCCCAGCGGGTTGAGCACGATGTCGCACGGCGTGCCGTCGATCATGTAGGGCATGTCCTCGACCGGTACGATCTTCGAGACAACGCCCTTGTTGCCGTGGCGGCCGGCCATCTTGTCGCCCGGCTGCAGGCGGCGCTTGACGGCAAGGTAGACCTTGACCATCTTCAGGACGCCAGCCGGCAGCTCGTCGCCCTGGGTCAGCTTCTTGCGTTTCTCTTCGAACGCGAGGTCGAAGCTGTGGCGCGTCTGGTCGAGCGAGTTCTTGATGCTCTCCAACTGGTTGGCGATGTCGTCGTCCGCCGGACGAATATCGAACCAGTGGTACTTCTCGACGCTGGCCAGATACGCCTTGTCGATCACGGTTCCCTTGGCGAGCCGCTGCGGACCCCCGTTGGCGGGCTTGCCCACCAGGAGCTTCTCGATGCGGTCGAACGCGTCGGCCTCGACGATGCGCAACTGATCGTTCAGGTCCAGGCGGTAGCGCTTGAGTTCATCGTCGATGATCTGCTGCGCGCGCTTGTCGCGAACGATGCCCTCGCGGGTGAACACCTGCACATCGATCACCGTGCCATTGGTGCCCTGACTGACGCGCAGCGATGTGTCCTTCACGTCGGACGCCTTCTCGCCGAAGATCGCACGCAGCAGCTTTTCTTCCGGCGTCAGCGTCGTCTCGCCCTTGGGCGTGACCTTGCCGACCAGCGTGTCGCCCGGGTTCACCTCGGCGCCCACATAGACGATGCCCGATTCGTCGAGGCGCGCGAGCTGCTGCTCCGACAGGTTCGGGATGTCGCGCGTGATTTCCTCCGAGCCGAGTTTGGTGTCGCGCGCCATCACGACCAGCTCCTCGATGTGGATGGAGGTGTAGCGGTCTTCGGCGACGACTCGCTCGCTGATCAGGATCGAGTCTTCGAAGTTGTAACCGTTCCAGGGCATGAACGCGACCAGCATGTTCTGGCCGAGCGCGAGCTCGCCGAGATCGGTCGACGCGCCATCAGCGATGATGTCTTCGCCCGCGACGACGTCGCCGCGCTTGACGATCGGGCGCTGGTGGATGCTCGTGTTCTGGTTGCTCCGCTGATACTTGATGAGGTTGTAGATGTCCACCCCTACCTCGCCGGCCACCGTCTCCTTGTCGTTGACGCGGATCACGATGCGGTTGGTGTCGACATAGTCGACCACGCCGCCGCGCCTGGCCGCGACCACGGTGCCTGAGTCCTTGGCCGAGACGCGCTCGACGCCGGTGCCGACGAAGGCCTTCTCGGGACGCAGCACGGGCACGGCCTGACGCTGCATGTTGGCACCCATCAGCGCGCGATTCGCGTCGTCGTGCTCCAGGAAGGGCACCAGCGAGGCCGCAACCGACACGATCTGCGTGGGAGCCACGTCCATGTACTGGATGCGCTCGGGCGAGGTCAAGACCGATTCACCGTTGTCGCGCGCGGAGACCAGCTCGTCGACGAGCCGGCCTTCCTTGTCCAGCGAGGCGTTGGCCTGCGCGATCACGTACTTGCCCTCCTCGATCGCCGACAGGTAGTCGATCTGCATCGTCACCATGCCGTTGGCGACACGGCGGTAGGGCGTCTCGAGAAAGCCGTACTCGTTCAACTGCGCGTACAGCGCGAGCGAGTTGATCAGGCCGATGTTCGGGCCTTCCGGCGTCTCGATCGGACACACGCGGCCGTAGTGCGTCGGGTGCACGTCGCGTACCTCGAAGCCGGCGCGCTCGCGCGTGAGGCCGCCCGGGCCGAGGGCCGAAACGCGCCGCTTGTGCGTGATCTCCGACAGCGGATTGGTCTGGTCCATGAACTGGGAGAGCTGGCTCGCCCCGAAGAACTCCTTCAGCGCCGCGGAGATCGGCTTGGAGTTGATCAGGTCGTGCGGCATCAGGGCCTCGGTCTCTGCCTGGCCGAGCCGCTCCTTGACGGCCTTCTCGATCCGCGCAAGGCCCGAGCGGTACTGGTTCTCGGCCAGCTCGCCGACGCAGCGCACACGGCGGTTGCCGAGGTGGTCGATGTCGTCGACTTCGCCACGACCGTTGCGCAGCTCGACGAGGATCTTCACGACATCGAGGATGTCGTCGTTGCTCAGCGTCATCGCACCTTCGGGCACGTCGCGCCCGACGCGTGCGTTGAACTTCATGCGGCCGACGCGCGACAGGTCGTAGGTGTCGGCGTTGTAGAAGAGGCGGTTGAAGAGCGCCTCGACGGCATCTTCGGTCGGCGGCTCGCCGGGGCGCATCATGCGGTAGATCGCGACGCGCGCGGCGAGCTGGTCGGCCGTTTCATCGGCAGCCAGCGTCTGCGAGATGTAGCCGCCTTCGTCGAGTTCGTTGGTGTAGATGCACTGCAGCTCTTTGACGCCCGCCACTCGCAGCTTCTTCAACAGTGCTTCGGTCAGTTCGTCATTCGCCTTGGCCAGGATCTCGCCAGTGTCGGCGTCCACCATGTTGCGCGCCAGCACGCGCCCGACCAGCAGGTCTTCGGGCAGGCTGACGAACTGGGTACCTGTCTCCTCGAGCTTGCGGGTGTGGCGGGCGGTGATGCGCTTGTCCTTCTCGACCACGACGTTGCCGTCCTTGTCGGTGATGTCGAAGCGCGCGATTTCGCCGCGCAGACGGTCAGCGACGAATTCCATCTGCGCGCCCGAATCCATCAGGCGGATCGAGTCGAACACGAAGAAGTGGGCGAGGATCGCTTCGGGGTTGAGGCCGATCGCCTTCAGCAGGATCGTCACCGGCATCTTGCGGCGGCGGTCGACGCGGAAGAACAGGATGTCCTTCGGGTCGAACTCGAAGTCCAGCCACGAGCCGCGGTACGGAATGATGCGGGCCGAGAACAGCAGCTTGCCGCTGGAGTGCGTCTTGCCTTTGTCGTGCTCGAAGAACACGCCGGGCGAGCGGTGCAGCTGCGAGACGATCACGCGCTCGGTGCCGTTGACGATGAACGAGCCGTAGTCGGTCATGAGCGGCACTTCGCCCATGTAGACCTCCTGCTCCTTGATCTCCTTGACCGTCTTGGCCTGTGCGCTCTCGCGGTCGTAGATGATCATCTGCAGCTTGGCGCGCACCGCGGCGGCATAGGTCAGGCCGCGCTGCTGGCACTCCCGGGTGTCGAAGGGCGGCTTGGCGATGTTGAATTCGATGAACTTCATCTCCACGAACCCGTTGTGCGAAACAATCGGGAACGCGGACAGGAATGCGGCTTGCAGCCCCTCGGGCTTGCGCTTCTGTGGTGGCACGTCCTTTTGCAGGAAGGCGACATAAGACTCCTTCTGCATCGTCAGCAGGTAGGGAACCTTCAAAACGCTCTCGCGCTTGCCGAAATTCTTGCGAATCCGCTTGCGCTCGGTAAAGCTGTAGGGGGAAGCTTGCTGCGTCATAAACACTCCGTGTCGGGAAGGCGCACAAGGGCGCGCTCGCACTTCCGTCGGCGACTGGCTATTCAGAACTTGCGTCTGACGCTTGGTGGCTGGCCACTACCAGCCGCTGGCGGACAACCCCGGCATTGCACCGAAGCCCGACCAAACCAGTTCTCTGCAGTCGGATCAGAGAACACTCGCAAGGGCGGCACGCCGCCCTTGCGAGTGCTCCCCGGGGCCTCTTGCACGGCCCCGCGGAGCGACTGCCTTCGTGCTTACTTGATTTCCGCCTTCGCGCCGGCGTCCACCAGCTTCTTGAGCGCGGCGTCGGCGTCAGCCTTGGAAACGGCCTCCTTGACGGCCTTGGGTGCGCCATCGACCAGGTCCTTGGCTTCCTTCAGGCCCAGGCCGGTCAGCTCGCGCACGGCCTTGATGACCGACACCTTGTTGGCGCCGGCTTCGAGCAGCATCACGTTGAACTCTGTCTGCTCTTCCACGACCGCGGCTGCAGCACCGCCACCACCGGCGGCCGGCGCCGCCATCGAGGCGGCGGACACGCCGAACTTCTCTTCGATGGCCTTGACCAGGTCGTTGAGGTCCATGACGGACATGCCGTCCAGGGATTGCAGGAATGCGTCTTTGTCGAATGCCATGTTGGGCTCCAAAATCTGGATGAAAGGGATTTGCTCGGTTGCAGTTCGGTCAGGCGGCAGCGGCGGGCTCGGCAGGAGTGCCTTCGCCACGCTTCTCGGCCAGGGCTGCCAGCACGCCCGCGAGACGGGTGATCGGCGACTTCATCAGGCCCAGCAGTTGCGACAGCAGCACTTCCTTGCTCGGTATCGCAGCCAGCGCCTTCACACCGTTCGCATCGAGCTTCTTGCCGGCGTAGGCGCCGGCCGTGACGACCAGCTTGTCGTTGCCCTTGGCAAAGTCTGAAATGACCTTCGCCGCGGCCACCGCGTCCTCTGAAAAGCCGTAGATCAGCGGTCCGACCATGCTCTCCGAGGCGCACTCGAACGGCGTGCCGGCGACGGCGCGACGAGCGAGCGTGTTCTTCAGTACATGAAGATACACACCCTTGTCGCGCGCCTGCCTGCGCAGCACGTCCAGATGCGCCACGGTGAGCCCACGGTACTCGGCCAGCGCCAAGGTCTGGGACCTCGCCACCTGTGCCGCCACGTCCGTCACCACGACCTGTTTCTCGCTCTTGTTGAGACTCAAGGTCCACTCCTCACTCAAAGGTGCCCCCTGGCGCTCTTCGCGCCTCGGGGCACACCAGGTTCAGCGACCATCACCAACCAAGGACGAATCAAATCCTCTTCGGCGGGACCGCCATCTGCGCAGGCTTCGAACGAGGTCCTTGCGTACTGCGCAGGGGCACCGTTCTCGATTAAGCAGCCCCGGGGCTGCGCCAGCGGTCTTCAATGGCCCGGGACACCCCTTACAGCGACCGCCCGGCCCACCTATTCACACCACAATGCAACCGCGCCAGACACGCGCGGAGCATCCAGTTCAAAACCTCCTTAGCCCTGAGTCGGTGCGACGTTGATCGACGCCGCGTCCACACGCACGCCTACGCCCATCGTCGACGACAGCGCGACCTTGCGCAGATAGATTCCCTTGCTCGACACCGGCTTGGCCTTGTTCAGCGCCTCGATCAGCGCGCGAAGGTTGCCGACCAGTTTGTCCGACTCGAACGAGCGGCGGCCGATGGTTGCGTGCACGATGCCGGCCTTGTCGACGCGGAACTGGACTTGGCCGGCCTTGGCATTGCGCACCGCCTGCGCGACGTCGGGCGTCACGGTGCCGACCTTCGGGTTCGGCATCAGGCCGCGCGGGCCCAGGATCTGCCCCAGCGTGCCAACGACGCGCATCGTGTCGGGTGACGCGATCACGACGTCGAAGTTCAAGTTACCCGCCTTGACCTGCTCGGCCAGGTCTTCCATGCCGACAATGTCGGCGCCGGCGGCGCGGGCTTCGTCGGCCTTGGCACCCTGGGCAAACACGGCGACGCGCTTGGACTTGCCGGTGCCATTGGGCATCACGACAGCGCCACGGACGACCTGGTCGGACTTCTTGGCATCGATGCCGAGCTGAACCGACACGTCGATCGACTCATCGAACTTGGCGATCGCGCATTGCTTGACGATACCCAGCGCGTCGGCGATCGGGTACAGCTTGGTGCTATCCACCTTGCCGGCGTAGGTCTTCTGCCGCTTGGTCAGCTTGCTCATGATCAGACCCCCTCCACCGTGACGCCCATCGAACGGGCGGTACCTGCGATCGTGCGCACGGCCGCGTCGAGGTCGGCGCCCGTCAGGTCTTTCAGCTTGATCTTGGCGATGTCTTCGGCTTGAGCGCGGGTCAGTTTGCCCACCTTGTCGACATGAGGTTTTGGCGAACCCTTGTCGAGCTTGAGCGTCTTCTTGATCAGCACCGACGCAGGCGGGCTCTTGAGCACGAAAGTGAAAGACTTGTCCGCGAACGCGGTGATCACCACCGGCAGCACGAGACCTGGCTCCATGCTCTGCGTCTGGGCGTTGAACGCCTTGCAGAACTCCATGATGTTCAGGCCGCGCTGGCCTAGCGCTGGCCCGATGGGGGGCGACGGGTTGGCCTTGCCGGCCGGGACTTGCAGCTTGATGAAGCCGACTATCTTCTTGGCCATCTCTTCTCTCCAACAACGGAGCCTGGACGCTTTCGCGCCGGACCCTCGAGTACAAACGCAAAGGGCTGGTTACCCTTGCTCCTCATGCCGATGTCTCGTCATCGGCAGCAACGGGCGCGACGGGCGACAACCGCGGTTGTCGCAAGCCTCGCGCCGGGGCTTGTCAGATCTTTTCCACCTGCGCGAAATCAAGCTCTACCGGCGTGGCGCGGCCAAAGATCGTCACCGACACGCGCACCTTCGACTTGTCGTAGTTGACATCTTCGATCGCGCCGTTGAAATCGGTGAACGGGCCTTCCTTCACTCGAACCAGCTCGCCGACCACCCACTCCACCTTGGGCCGCGGCTTTTCGACACCTTCTTGCATCTGGTGGACGATCTTCAGCACCTCGGCCTCGGAGATCGGCGACGGACGATTCTTCGCCCCGCCGACGAAACCGGTCACCTTGGCGGTGTGCTTCACCAGGTGCCAGGTGTCATCGGCCATGTCCATCTCGACGAGCACGTAGCCTGGGAAGAAGCGCCGCTCGGTGACGGCCTTCTTGCCGTGCTTGAGCTCGACCACCTCTTCCATCGGCACCAGGATGCGGCCGAACTTGTCTTGCATGCCCGAACGATCGATGCGTTCGCGCAGGTTGCGCTCGACTGCCTTCTCCATGCCCGAGTAAGCATGCACCACGTACCAGCGCTTGGTGGACGGCGCAGCGGCCGGCACCGGTTCGGGCGCCACGTTGCCTGCAAGTTCTGCTGTCATCGATCCGGTCCTTGTTTCTTCCCGCGGCCTAGTGCTTCCAGCCCAGCAACAGGTCGTAGAGCACCCATTCCAGCGTCTTGTCGGTCAGCCACAGGAACAGCGCCATCACGAAGACGAAGGCGAACACATAGCCGGTCATCTGCATGGCTTCCTTGCGCGTCGGCCATACGACCTTGCGGATCTCCCGCACCGCGTCGCGTCCGAAGGCGATCAATGCCTTGCCGTTCTCGGACATGAAGAATACCGCGACGGCTCCGCCCATGACCAGCAGCAGCACGATCACGCGAAGCCACAGATCCTGCTTGCCGAGGGCATAGAAGGCCGCCACCGCCGCGACCAGCAGCACGCCGGCGGCGGCGAGCTTGGCCTTGTCAGCGCCCGTGGAAACGGTTTCGACTTGAGGAGGGTTCGCCATCTGTTTCACTTCACTTTGCAGCGACGCCAGGTGCAATGAGACCCGTCGCGCCGACCCGCACTGCCACCCCGGGGTGGCAGATCAGACCCTCACCCGAAGGTGGCAGGGGCGGAGGGCATCGAACCCCCAACCTCTGGTTTTGGAGACCAGCGCTCTGCCAATTGAGCTAC
>Ga0209048_10002939_pt1 | contig 16728 bp, 13 predicted proteins | sample FrelakmetCRP12CR_FD_187146 | JGI IMG/M metagenome (GOLD analysis project Ga0209048, IMG submission 187146) | Freshwater lake sediment microbial communities from the University of Notre Dame, USA, for methane emissions studies - CRP12 CR (SPAdes)... | ecosystem: Environmental > Aquatic >... | reverse complement strand
GCGGAGAGGACGCCGTGACGCGCGGTTGGCGCACTTCCTTTGGGAATAAACAAATCCGAAGCGACGGTCTGTGATCGCCCGACGGACGCCGTCGCCGACACGGGCGTGGTCGAAAGAATTCGGCTCCGGCCTTCACCGAGGTGACGGGCGAGCGTGCTGTCCTACCGCCCCGCCCGGCCAGCCACGAAACTTGCGTCGAGCAACACGGAATCCGGCGCCGGCAGCGAGTCGTCGAAGACTGCGCCGAAGCGGCTGTCCGGCGTGTACTCGGGCACGAGCTGCGCCAGCAGCGAGCGCACGGCGGCGTCGTCACGGACCGGCTGCTCGGCGAGCCACGCCACAAACCGTTCGCTGACCGGCGTGGCGGGCGGTGCCACGCTGGCGATGCGGATGCGCTCGTGCGTGGTCGGCAGAGTCTTCTCCTGCTCGAACAGCAATTCCTCGTACAGCTTCTCACCCGGCCGCAGCCCCGTGAACAGGATCTCGATCTCGGACTCGGACCGGCCCATCACGCGGATCAGGTCGCGCGCCAGCTCGACGATCTTCACCGGCTCGCCCATATCGAGTACGAAGATCTCACCACCGCGGCCGACGGAACTCGAAAGGATGACGAGCTGCGCGGCCTCGGGGATCGACATGAAATAGCGCGTCATCTTCGGGTCAGTCACGGTGATCGGCCCGCCGCGCTGGATCTGTTCGACGAACTTCGGGATCACGCTGCCGGCGCTGCCCAGCACATTGCCGAAACGCACGATCGATACGCGCATGCCGGAGCCTGCCGTCGCCTCCAGCACGAGCAGCTCGGCCAGCCGCTTGGTGGCACCCATCACGTTGGTCGGGTTCACCGCCTTGTCAGTGGAGATGATCACCAGCCGCTCGGCGCCGTGCGCCTGCGCGCAGCGCGCCACGACCACCGAGCCGAGCGCGTTGTTGCGCACCGCTTCGAACGCGTTGATCTCCTCCATCATCGGCACGTGCTTGTAGGCGGCCGCGTGGAATACCAGACTCGGGCGGTAGGCCGCCATCACCTCGGCGACGCGGTCCGCGTTCTTCACATCGCCGATCGTTGTGACGAGATCGCTGTGCTGCCAGCCCTCGCGAAGTTCCTCCGCGATCAGGTAAAGGCGGAATTCGTTGAGGTCAAACAACACGATCTGCTTCGGCCGCAGGTCCGCGAGCTGGCGGCACAGTTCCGCACCGATCGAGCCGCCGGCGCCAGTGACCATCACCACGCGATGCTCGACCGAGGCGCGCAGCAGGTCGCGGTCGAGCTGCACCGGCTCGCGACGCAGCAGTTCCTCGAACTTGACCTTGCGCACCGCACCCTCGCCCGCGATGCCGAGCTGGATCGTGTCCAGGGGCGGCATCGTGTACAGCTGCGCGCCCTGCGCGCTGAGCTCGCGCCCCAGTTCCTGCCGCTCGCGGCCGGAAAGCGTCGGAATTGCAATTACAGCGCCCTGCACGCCGAGCCGGCTCGACGCCATGCCGAAGTCGGCCACTCGCCCCACCACGCGCACGCCGTGAATCACGGCCTGCAGCTTGGCGGGATCGTCATCGAGCAGCGCCACCGCGCGCCAGCGTTGCCCGCGCTGGAATTCCGCCACCAGCGCGGCCCCGGCATCCCCTGCGCCAATCACGATCACCGGCTCGCCGGGCTTGTGCAGCGCGCGGCGGAGACCCGCCTCGCGCCACCAGCGCCGCGACACCCGCACGCTGCCCGCCAGCAGGAAGAAGAACGCCGGCTGCGACAGCAGCACGCTGCGCGGCACGAAGAAGTATTGGCCGCCGGCGATCGCCAGCGCCAGCATCAGCAGCGCGCCCAGCCCGACGCCGAAGACCAGTAGACGTAGATCGGCCAGCGACGTGTAGCGCCACAGCCGCGAATAGTTGCCCATCACAGCGAGCGCAGCGACCTGCACCACCGACAGGATCACCACCGCATTCAGGTTCAAGTAGGGAGCCGCAGCGGGCAGGTCGAGATTGAAGCGGACCAGGTACGCGAAAGCCCAGGCGGAGACGGAGAGAAAGAGATCCAGGCCCGTTTGCGCGGCTTGGCGTGGCATCCTGATCATCAGCCCGTTCACGGCGTCACTCGTCAGTGTCTAAGCGCGGCGGCGCGGGAAGCGTTTGAAGACGAAGCCCAGCAGCACGAAGTAAGTCGCAGCCCATGCTCCCAGCACCGCCTGCTGTACCAAGGCCTCCAAACGCAGTGCAAGGACAGCAGTTAACGCGCAGCAGCCCATCAGCAAGTACCAAATCAGCGCTGTTGCCCGATGCCCGAGGCCGCCGGCCACCATGCGCTGGTAGACATGCTCGCGATGCGCCTGCCAAGGCTTCTGGCCGCGCACGATACGGCTCGCCAGCGTGACCGACGCATCGACGATAAAGGGCGAGAACACCAGCACCGGGAACCACAGCGGCCAGCTGTCTTGCGTCCATCCGGCGAGCCCAAGAGCGCCCGCGAGCAAGCCCAGCGGCACCGAGCCCGCATCGCCCATGAATATCCGCGCCGGGTGAAAATTGTGCACGAGAAAGCCCGCGGCGGCGGCGGCAATGCAGAAGCAGCCCGTGGCGAGATCGGGCGATGCTCTCACGGCTGCCGCGCCCATGGCGCTGAAGCCGATCGCCGCCATGCCGCCTGCCAGGCCGTCCGAGCCATCCATGAAGTTGTAGAGGTTCATACCCCAGGTCAGCGCCAGCACAGCGACCACCAAGAGCCAGGCGGGCGGCGCCGCAAGCAGACTGTAAGTGATGAAGAGCGCGGCCGCGAGATGTGCGCCGAATCGCACGGCCGCCGGCAGGCTGCGCCGGTCGTCCCACGCGGACACAAGCATCAGAGCGACGGCAGCAGCGAGCACCACGCGCAGAGTCGGCGCGGCGAACCACAGCACCGCTGCCGCCACGGTCATCAGAACCAGGCCGCCCACGCGCGCAATCGGCGCGGCGTGCAGCGATCGGTCGTTGGGCATGTCGAGCGCGATGCGTTGCGCAGTGCCGGATGCAAGCATCAGTTTCAGCAGGCCCGCCACCAAGCCAAAACAGAGGATCGCCAGGACGAGCATATTCATGAGCGGCTCACTCAGGACCTGGCGCATACGCGTCGCGATACCAGCGTGCCGTGTCTCGCAGCGCGGCCTGCTGGTCGTATGGGGGCCTCCAGCCGAGCTCGCGCGCAATGCGGCCGATGTCGATCTGCAACGGATGGAACAGCCTTTGCGCGGCGTCCGCCCGGCCAACAACGCGGGCAACCGTTTCAAGCAGCGATGCCGGCGCGGCAAGAAGCCGGACGGGACGACCAAGCGCATTGCGCAAAAGCGCGATCAGTTCGGCGACCGAAACGTCTCGCCCGTCGGAGACGAAATAGGTCGCCGGCGTGCTGTGCGCGACCTGGGTGCAGGCAATCATTGCGTCCACCAGGTTACCCACGTGCACGATGCTGCGCTGCGCACGCGCAGCGCCGAGCGGCAACGGCCAGTGCGAATCGGCGAGGCGCATCAGGCTGAGAAAATTGGCGCCAACCCCGGAGCCGTAAACCAACGGAGGACGCAGGATCGAAATCCGGATCGGGCCGGCGAGCCTGGCAAGTTCCTGCTCAGCCGCGAGTTTGCTGCGGCCGTACGCGTCCCGCGGGCTGGCGGCGTCACTCTCCGTAAACGGGTGATCGGCGGAGATCTCACCCATCACCTTGACCGAGCTTGCGAAAATGAAATCCTCCGCTCCCGCCTCCATGGCCGCGCGCGCCAAGGTGACGGTTGCATCGCAGTTGATGCGTCGATACTGCAATTCGGTTACGGGCCCCGCGCCGCCGCGCTGATGCACGCGCGCCGCGAGGTGAAACACAGTGTCCACGCCGCGCAGCGCGGTGGACCAGTCGGTGGACTCCGAAATCTCCCCCACGTCAACGGCCTCGACGCCGGTGGGGAACTCGACCGGCCGGCGTACCGCGGCGCGCACGGCATGCCCACGGCGAAGCAGTTCCGCCACCAAAACGCGGCCGACGAAGCCGCTGGCACCCGTTACGAGCGCGCGCATCAGCGCAGCACCTCGCTGTAGATATCGAGTGTTTGGCGAATCACTGCCTCGAGACCGAACTCGCGCTCCGCCATTTCACGGGCGCGTCGCCCCATCTGTTCCCGCCGCCCGCGATCGCCCAGCAATTCGTCGATCGCATCCGCCAGACTCGCGCTATCCCGCGCTGGCACGAGTAGCCCCGTGAGGCCGTGCTGCACGACTTCCCGGCACCCCGGCACGTCGGTCGCAACCATCGCGCGGCCGCATGCCGCGGCCTCAAGCAGCACCTTCGGCAGCCCTTCACGATAGGACGGCAGCACGACCACGTGCGCCCGCGCGAGCACTTCCGGCGCATCGGTTCGATGTCCCCACCATTCGATGACGCCTTCGTCGCGCCACTGCGACAGCTGCTCGACCGGGATTGCCGCAGGGTTCTCCGTGTCCGGATCGCCGACGAGCACAAAGCGCGCATCGGCGCCGCGTTTCTTTAGCAGCCGGGCCGCTGCGACGAACTCCCCGACCCCTTTGTCCCACAGCATTCGTGACATCAGCAGCACGATGGGCAGCCCCGCTTCCAGGGGCACCGGCGCAAATTCCGCCAGATCGACGCCCGAGCCGCGCACGATCCGCACGTGTGAAGCTTCGATCAGGCCTTCACTTGCCAGCAGGGCCGCATCGTCCGGGTTCTGCACGATCGTCACGGCACGCTCGCCACCGAGCGTCCAGCGAAACGCCAGCTTCACCACCGGTCGCAGCAACCGCGCAAGCCAGCTTCCGGGGAGAAAGACAAACCCCATGCCGGCCAACGCATTGACCCGCGCCTCGACCCTTCCCAGTCGTGACGCGATGCCGCCGTAGAGCACCGGCTTCAACGCGACATGATGGACCACGTCAGGCCGCCAACGGCGCACGACGCCGGCCAGTTCAATGATTGCAGCGAGCTCGCGCAAGGGGTTGAGGCTCGACCGTCGCCAACGACGCAACGCAAACAACTCAATGCCCAGTGCGCGAATCAGTTCCGCGTGACGATCGACCCGCGTCGCAAGCGCGACGTCATAGCCCGCCCGCAATGCGGCGACCGCCAGCGGCAGCCGATGCGATGCGAAGTACCAGTCCTCCGTGACAACGTAAAGCAGGCGCCGACGCTCAGCGCCCATCGGTGTGCTCGAGCCAGGCCTGGAACATCAGGATCGTCCACAGCGCGTACGGGTGCGACGCGCGTCCCTCGCGATGTTCGGTCCACGCGCGGGTGATCGGCTCCACGGCGAAGAAGCCCTGGGAGCGAAGCTTGGCCGGATCGAGCAGATGGTCCGCCCACTCCCGCAGCGGGCCACGCAGCCAGTGATCGATCGGAACACCAAAGCCCATTTTCGGACGCTCGAATAGCCGACGCGGAACATACCTTTCCAGCACCGCCCGCAGCAAGTGCTTGCCGCGGCCCGCGCGGACCTTGTATTCAAGCGGAATGCGCCAAGCAAACTCGACCAAGCGATGGTCGAGCAGCGGCACACGCGTCTCCAGGCTCACCGCCATCGCGGCCCGATCGACCTTCACGAGGATGTCGTCCGGCAGGTAGGTGACGAGGTCGAGAAAGCTCATGCGCGCGAGCGGATCCGCCATGCCCTGCAGGCTCGCACCGCCATCGGTGAGCGGTGTGCGCGGCTCACGCGCGCCCGGCACCAGTACGCCGGGGTCCGGCCACAGCGAAACCAGCCGAAGGTACACGTCATCGAGGCTGGCCTGGGTCAGCACGGACGCAAGCTTGTGAACCTTCTCGCCCGGATGCTGCGTCCGCAGCGGCCGCGGCAGTATGAAGCGCATCGGCTTGAGCGCGTAATCCCAGGCAGCCGCCGGCATCGCGCGCAACGCGCCTGCGGTCACGCTGCGCAGCGCGCCGGGAACCGCGGAGAGCTTGCGCCACAGTTGCTGGGCGATTAGATAGCGGTTGTAGCCGCCGAACAGTTCGTCCCCGGCATCGCCAGAGAGCGCAACCGTCACATGCCGACGCGCGAGTTGCGAAACGAGAAACGTGGGTATCTGCGAAGAGTCGGCAAACGGCTCGCAGTAGATCTGCGGCAGGCGGGGGATGACGGCACGTGCCTCCTCGGGCGTCACATAAAGCTCGGTGTGATGCGTGCCAAGGTGAGCGGCGATTGCCTTGGCATGCTGCGCCTCGTTGTACTCGGCCTCATGAAAACCAATGGTGAACGTGTTGATCGGCCGCGTACTCTGCGCCTGCATCAAGGCAACCACGATGGAGCTGTCGATGCCGCCGGAAAGGAACGCACCGAGCGGCACGTCCGCCTCCATCTGGCCGCGCACCGCCTGGCGCAAGAGCGCCTCCAGTTCGTCTGCCATCCCGGCTTCAGTCGCCCGAAGCGGATCGGCAAGTCCCGCAAGCGCGCGCTCACGCGCCGACCAGTACTCCTCGATGCGAGGTTCTATGGAGTCGTGGGTGAACTCAGCGACACACCCCTGCCGCAGCTTTGTCACACCGCGGTAGATCGAGTACGGCGCCGGCACATAACCGTGCCGCACATAAGCGACCAGCGCATCGCGGTCCACTTCGCCGCGCCAGGCGGGGTGCGCGCGCAACGCCTTCAGCTCCGAACCGAATAGCAGGGTCCCACCGAAGCCGCCGTAGTAGAGCGGTTTCTCCCCGATTCGATCGCGCGCGAGCGAGAGACGCTTTTTGTGCCGGTCCCACACGGCCATCGCGAACATGCCGACCGCGCGACGCAGCGCTTGCGCCACGCCCCAAGTGGCGACGGCTTCGAGCAGAACCTCCGTGTCGGAATGTCCGCGCCAGCAGATTGGCCCGCGAATGCCCTCGACCTCGGCCCGCAGGCTCGCCGCGTTGTAAAGCTCGCCGTTGTAGACGATGACCAGACGCTCGTCGTGCGAGCGCATGGGCTGATGGCCGGCTGCGGTGAGATCGACGACGGCAAGCCGGCGGTGCGCAAGTCCGACGCCGGTTTCGCCGTCGCACCAGACATCACCGTCATCCGGGCCACGGTGGCGCAGGGCAGCCGCCATGGCAGCTGCCCGTCCGCGGGACGTTTCCGCCGCGAAGGAGGACGCCGTCTCAAGAAAGCCTGCGATGCCGCACATGTGGGTGTCAGCGTCTCAACGAGGATTTGACGCCACGGCCAGCAATAGATCCGCATACTGGCGGGCAACCTCGCGGATCGAGAAGCGCTGGATGATCCGCTCGCGAGCCCGTGCGCCCAGCGCCCGCCGCACCTCCGGTTCGAGCGCCAGCAGCCTGCCAACTGCGGCCGCGACCGCGGCCGGCTCCGAAACCGGCACAATTTCGCCGGTATCACCAATCAGTTCGGCCATGTCCCCGACGGAGGTTCCGACACAGGGCACGCCGCAACTCATTGCTTCGCCGATGACGTTCGGAAAACCTTCCCCTGAAGACGTAAGGCACACAACGTCGAACGCCGGCATAAGACGAGCGATGTCGTCCCGCCGACCGAGCATGCGTACGCGCTCCCCCAAGCCGAGTTCCTGGACAAGTGCAACCAATTCTCGATTGGACTCGTCAACGCCTTGTCCCACCATCATGAAAACGGCGCTGGGAACCCTTTCCGCAAGCCGGGCTGCAGCGCGCAGAAAGGTCGGGTAGTCCTTGGCCGCGTGAAAGCGCGCCACTTGCGCCACGACCAAGACCGACCCATCGAGGCCGAGCTCGCGACGAACAGTCAGTCGTCTGAATTCATCGGGACGCAACTCGGCCGTATCGAAACCATTGGGAATGACAGCTCCGTGAAGGGCGGCATAGCCGCGCGCTTCATGTTGCCGGCGGGCAGTGGCAGAGTTGTAGACAATCGAGTTCGCGCGGTGCGACAGCATGGCGCCCACCCGAATCAGCTGGCGAGTGAGCCACTTATCGCGCGCACCCACGCCCAGCGACTGCCGGATGCCCCAGACGACGGGCGCGCCGACGCGGCGCGCCGCTGCCAACGCGGTCAGATTGCCGTGGTACATCCAGCCGTGGATCAATCCTGGCTGCCAGTCACGCACCTGACCGAAGAGCTTCGACGGCGCCTTCAGTGACGCGAATGCTCCGGGCAATCCAAGGGACACGACCGGCACGCCGACGTTCTGCAGCAAGGGGCCCACCATCCCCATCGACCTGAGCGAGATCACGCCGGAATCGACACTGAATTCGCGCATTGCGGGAAGCAGCCGCAGGAGCGCGAACTCGGCTCCGCCTGTGTCCAGGCCCGATGTCACGTACGTCACATGCATCTGTTCGTTCTGACTGACACCATGGCGGAGCCTGATCGGACTTTGTTCCCTTGTCCCTGTCGCCTGCTGGCTCGATTCGACGCAAGATGTATGCACGGCAGGCGCTGCCGAATCGTGCGACGCAGCCACGTCAGTCTTCCCGCAACGATGCCGCAGGACGGATCCTAGCGGCAATCTCAACACTCTCGCCGTTGCCGCCGAAGCGGTCAGCGACGAAATCGATCGCCCGCAGGACCTGACGATAGGCAGGACCCGACCACCGCTCCGGGAAGTAAGTGCGACGCCAAACGACCTCAAAGCCCTGGCTGCCAAGCAAGCTCGCCATCGAAGTCTGGCTGTAGAAGATTGGATGGTGAACCGAGAGAACGGAACGCCGCAGCCCGGTGCCGCTTATGTCCCTGATCGCGTTGACCAGACGCCGGGTCCAACTCTCAAACTGGTTCGGAACCTCCAGCACCAGCAAGGACTGTGGCTCGAGGAATGACTTCAGCTTGGCAAGCGCGGCGCGCGGATTTGTGAAATGCTCAAACACATGGTGAAGATGGACCACATCAAACTTGCGCTCCAGCCGAGTTTCGAGCAGGCTCGCGCAATGCGCATCGATACCGCGCGCGCGGGCGATCTTGCACGCTTCCGCGCTCACTTCCAGACCGGAAACACGCCATCCGTCGCCAAGCGCCATCGAAGCGAACTCGCCAGTTGCCATGCCGACGTCGAGCAGCGCGCCCCGCCGCGGAAATGCCGCGGCGAGGCGCCGCAACCGCGCTGAATAGGCGCTGATTCGAGCCTGCGTCAGTGCCTCTTCGTAGGCGACAGACGCATACTCCCTGATCCACGACGGGGTTGCCGCATCAGGCGGCATGGCAAAGTAGTTGACCTCGTACAACTGGCGGTATTCGTCATCTGTCGGCATTGGTTCGAGCCGGCGAAGCCGGCAGCCCGCGCAGGTCACCACCGCGAAGGGCTCGCCAAGCACGAGGAGCCGCGAAGCCTTCGGGTCAGGCTCGTAAGCTACCGAACCACAGACTGGACAACCGTCGCTCCTCATTGGCATGGGACTCGCGGAAGGTTTCGTGCGAACGGCCGCGCCTCGCGACACACCAAGAACATCTCGCAGGACTCGCGCCCGACACAGCGCGCCTGAGTGCGGACCCGACGCTGGCAAGCCGGAAGTACATCCGGCAGGAAGCAAAGGACAGGGCAGATCATTGTGATCCGCGGGGCGGAGCCTTCAGTGACAGTGCCCATTGGATCAGTTGCGCGAAGTTACGATCATGATCGTATTCGCGCCTGACCCTCTGATAGGCAGCGCGCGCGATCTCGCTTCGCGCGGCTGGATGGGCGATGTAGTACTCGATGCGATCGATCGCGTCTTGGAGGTCATCGTAGAAGACGGCCTCGCGGTCGGGCACGAAGATGGCGGCGTGCGCGTCGCGACCGGCCTTGTCGCAAACCTGCATCACACCATGTGCGGGCAATTCATACATGCGCATGTTGCCGGTTTCGTTGGGTGATTCGGAAACATGCATGTTGAACCCGATCTTCGCGCGGCGATAAAGACGCGAGCGTTCTTCGGCACTGATCGGCGCCACTCGTTGCCAGTAGACGGGTTTTCCGCTGATGAGCCCGGTCCAACCCGCGAAACCCTTCAGGCCCCAACGTCCATGGACACGAAACCGCTCGCCAAAGCGCTTCTTGAGCAACGCAAGCCGTCCCAACTTGTTCGGGTGAGGGTTGCCGACATAGACCAAGTCAACGTCACGGCCCTCGAAGAAATCAGCTTGCTGATCAGGGAGCGGCATCGGTTGCGTCAACGGCCACCAGCGGTGTGTCGTGCAGCCCCAGCGCTCGAGCGCTTCCGGAAACAGCCAGCGATCGTTGTAGCTGGGGGAAATGTAGAAGGCACCGTCGAAGGCCCACAGAAATGGAATCCCGCGCTGATACGTCGTGTACGGATCGTCGATGAATCCCAGTATCTTCGCCGGCGTCCGCAGCGCCGAGGTGAGCACGTCCGGATGAATGAAGTTGTACGCCATGACGAGCAGATCGAAATCGGCGAAACGACTGACAAATTCGTCGACCATCCGCATATAGGCCGGGTCCCGTCTACGGTACAGCTTGTCGATCCCGGCCGCGCCACCCAGTATCGATCGGCGCTTGGAGTATCCGTTCCAGCCGTCCGCCAGGAAATCGCGAAACGTAAGCCCCTCGAACTCGCCAAAGTGCGGGTTGGGATCGAATCTCTCGATGCGCACGCCTTCGATGTCGGGCGGCGTATGCCAGTAGAAGATGCAGACCTTCTTCACCGCAGCCTGCCAGAGGAACGGACAACGCTCTGGCTCGCCAGGGCGTAGCCAAGCATCGCCGTAAGAGTGACCGCTACGGAGTAGGCAAATGCAATCGCGGCTGGGGACTCGGAAGATCCAATTGCCACGCCGGCGGCTGCTGCAAACAGAAGCAGCTGTGTCACGTGCAGCACTAGCATCACACCCGTACGACCGCCGGCTAGCAACAGCCTCGATGCCAGAGCGAGAATCAGGGCGCCCGGAATCTGGACTAGATAAGCCTGCTGAGCGAACGAGACTGAAACCGCGGCCGCCTCGGTGAAGGCGCCTCGGACAAAGAACAAGCGCACGATCGGTTCGGAAAACAGAATCAGTGTTGTCACGGCGGCCGCGCCAAGGACGCAGACCGCCGCTGCAAACCGTCGCAGCGTCTTGAGGCACTGCTCCGTGTCGCCCCGGACAAGCAGTTCCGCGAAGTACGGAAATACCGCAACCCCGATCGCGACAACGGCCAGGCCACTGACGAGTCCCGGAAGTTTGTTGGCGTAGCCCAGCGTGGCGACCGCGCCAACCCCGAGTTCGACCGCGGCGGCCTGTTCGACGAGCGGCAAAAGCGACAGCGCTGCCGTTCCTAAGGCAAGTCTTGCGAGGTTGGCCATGAACGGCCTGCCGATCGGCCCCGAGAACGGCGGACCGGGCACAAGGGTCAGTCCGCTTTTCCGAAGAATTCGTTCGACGATCATGAGCTCAGCAACAAATCCCAAAGCCATGCCCAGCGCGAGCGTTTCAGCCGCCGGCGCAGGGGTGATCACGACCAGAACTGCGATGATGACGGGTGTGGCGATTGGAACTGCGCCGTTGACGAGAAACCGCTTCTCGGCCTGGAGAACCGCGTAGCCAAGCAGCAAGCTGCCCGAGGCGAAGTAATACAGACACAGCAACGCAAAGCAGTTGCGTACGGTATCCAAACCGGCAGGGCCGCCCGCTTTGGCGAGATGAGCCGTCAGCCAGGGCAAGAGCGCGATCCAGGCCCCCAGAGCGGCGCCCAGAACCAGCAGAGTGAGCGCCACTGCCTGGCGCAGCAGGGCTCGCGATTGCGCTCGACCCCGCCCGGATTCAGCCTTGACAAACTCCGGAATCAGCGTCCACTGAACCGCATTAACGACAATGCCGTGCGGGATGCCGACGAGCATGAGCGCGATCAGGTACGCATCGATCTGACCCGATACGCCAAAGACCGCCGCGACGAGGATTTCCTTGGCGAAGGCCGCCGCCTTGACACCAACGGAAAGGCCTCCCGACAAGACCGCGGCGCGGGCGATGCGTGCATCGACCGACTTGGCGTCGGCAAAGCGCCGGAGACGATCCAGCATATCGACCACACGGCCCGGAGCTCAGCCCTCCAACGGCTTGCGGGCGCTGACGTTCAGACTGACTAGTATTCCGTTTTCTTTGTCCATATGGGGAATGTAGGCCTGCGAGTAGTCGTCGATGTGCGCGTGCTCCGTCTCGCGCCAGTCGTATTTCGCAATATCGCGAAAGCCGGCCATTTCAAGATCGCGACTCAGCGTCTGAAAATCGAAGACGTTGTAGTGAATGTTGTAAAGGTAATCCTGACGGCCGAACAGCGGGCCGATGACGAGCTCGAGCCTGGAGCTACGTCGATACACCTCAGCCAGCGCAGCGAAATCCGGGACCGACGTGCGCAACGTCCCACCCGGCTTGAGCACACGCAGCCATTCCTGCAACACACGCTGGACGTCCCGGCGCTTGAAGTGTTCGAGGACGTGGCAGTTGTAGATCAGATCGACGCTGCCGGCCGGCAGGAAGGACAGGTTGTCAATCGTTGAAACGTGGTCGACGTGCGGATAGTCGACGGCATCGATATGCACAAATCCGGGAATATGCCGCTTGCCGCAGCCCAGATGCAATTTCATGGACGGACCCCTGTTCTCGCGACGTAGTCTTCCAGCGCGCGTGCGATACCGTGTGACAGGCGCGTACTGGGACTCCATCCCAGGCTCTTCATACGCGACACATCCAGCAACTTGCGCGGCGTTCCGTCCGGCTTGCTGGTATCCCACCTCACGTCGCCCTCGTAGCCTAAGACCTCGCTCACCTCCTCTGCGAGCTGGCGAATCGTAAGGTCTTCGCCCCAGCCGATATTGATCAGCGCCGCCGAGGAAGACTGCTCCGGTTGGACTGTGCCGAGAAGTCTTTGCATTGCGGAGTCACCGAGACTCATCAGCAGAACGCAGGCCTTTGCCATGTCGTCGCTGTAGAGGAACTCCCGGCGCGGCTGTCCGGTACCCCAGAGGACAACCTCGCGCCCGCCTGCCTCAAGCGAAGCCGATACATCCGCCGGCAGCGGACCGTGCGCGAGAACATCCCGCGCAATCGCCCCTCGGTCGCCGTGCATCGCCAGCTTCGCGAGGAAGAATTTTCGGATCAGTGCCGGCAACACGTGCGAGCTCTGAAGGTCATAGCGATCACCCGGCCCGTAGAGGTTCGTCGGCATGGCACACACAAAGCACGTGCCGTATTGCCGGTTGTAGCTCCGGCACATTTCAATGCCAGCGATCTTCGCCAGGGCGTAGGGGCGATTGGTCGCCTCAAGCGGGCCTGACAGCAGGTACTCCTCGCGGATCGGTTGGGCGCAGTCGCGCGGATAGATGCAGGAGGACCCGAGGAACAAAAGGCGCCTCACGCCGGCACGCCAGGCCGCGTGAATGACGTTTGTCTGAATGGCCAGGTTATCTCGAATGAACTCTGCTGGCCGGGTGCTGTTGGCCAGGATCCCCCCGACCTTGGCTGCGGCGAGAAACACGTATTGAGGCCGCTCACGTTCGAAGAAGGCACGCGTGGCCTCCTGATCGGTCAGGTCGAGTGCCGAGTGTTCGCGCGTGATGATCTGCTCATACCCGGTTGCCTGAAGATGCCGGACAATGGCGGATCCGACGAGCCCGCGGTGACCGGACACATACAGGCGTGCGTCGCGCTCCATCATTCGCGAAAGTCGTACGCCCTGTGGCCGTGCCGCTTGACCAGGTCGTCCCGCTCGGCATCCGCAAGGTCTTCCCGCATCATCTCGGCAACAAGCTCGCGAAAGGTCACGCGGGGCGCCCAGCCGAGTTTCCTGCGCGCCTTGCTGGCATCGCCCAGCAAGGCGTCGACCTCCGTGGGACGGAAGTAGCGGGGGTCGACCCGCACGAGACAGCGACCATCTTCGCTGTAACCTTTCTTATCGATGCCCTTGCCCTCCCAGCGGATCGTCAGCCCCACTTCGGCGGCCGCCGCGTTGACGAACTCCAGGACACTGTGCTGCTCGCCGGTTGCGATGACGAAGTCCTCTGGTTCGGATTGTTGAAGCATCAACCACTGCGCCTCGACGTAATCGCGAGCGTGGCCCCAGTCACGCCGGGCATCCAGGTTTCCGAGGTACAAACAATCCTGCAAGCCGAGCTTGATGCGCGCCAGAGCCCGTGTGATCTTGCGTGTAACGAAGGTTTCTCCGCGCAGCGGTGACTCGTGATTGAACAGGATGCCGTTGCACGCGAAAAGACCGTAGGCCTCGCGATAGTTGACCGTGATCCAGTAAGCGTACAGCTTCGCTACCGCATAGGGGCTGCGAGGATAAAACGGGGTCGATTCGCTCTGCGGTGTTTCCCTGACCAGTCCATAAAGTTCGGACGTGGCCGCCTGATAGAAACGCGTCCTCTTATCCAGTCCGAGAATGCGGATGGCTTCCAGGATGCGTAGCGTTCCCAGCGCATCTGCATTGCCCGTGTACTCGGGCGTTTCGAACGACACCGCGACGTGGCTTTGCGCGGCCAGGTTGTAGATTTCGTCCGGCTGGACCTGCTGGATGATACGGATCAGATTGGTCGCGTCGGTCAGATCGCCATAGTGAAGGAAGAAGCGCCGCCCGACAACATGCGGATCCTGTATCAGGTGGTCGATACGGTCCGTGTTGAACAATGAGGCTCGACGCTTTACGCCATGGACCTCGTAACCCCGGTCGAGCAAGAACTCCGCCAGGTAGGCGCCGTCCTGCCCGGTGACGCCGGTAAGCAAAGCAACCTTTGACATCTATCTCCTCTGCCGCCCACTCAGCTCACGTGGATCAAATTTCCAAGGTAGGCGAGACCGCGGAACCAAGTGTCAAGTCATCAAGCCGAGTTGGCGCGCACCTGAATTGCTGACGCGCAACTCAGTGCCTACGGCATCGGCTCAGGCCTTGCGGCCGAACGGGTGTCATTTCCACCGCCTCGGTGGTGCCGCGGCCGCCGCCGAATCAATCAGTTCAACGAGATTTCCAAAATCTTGCGGCCTCTCCGCGGCAATGACGCGCATGCGTTCAAGCATCCCGCCCTGTCTCGGAGGGTAGAACATGGCCATTCGCGCGAGTTGCTGCCGCACCGCATCGAAGTCGCCGCCGAGGGCCTTGAGCAGGATCAAGCGGCCCACGTTTTCCGGAGAGGGCGCGCGGGAAACCATTCGCTCCGCGTCGCGCGTCTTCTCCACCAGATTCTCCTTTGACAGAGGTGCTCGGAGTCCGAGCGCGTGCGCCGCGATGAAATCAAAGATCACCACGTCCTTCGCCGCACCTTCAATGGCGGCGCTGAGCTGCGGGGACGATCGATTGTTCTGCAGCTCCACATTCACCAGGAAGACGGTGCGATCCAGACTCCGGTAGTCCATGAACAGCGCCACGCAGCCGACCAGAGCCACGCTCACGACGAAGGCGACCGTGGGACGTGTTGCGACGTGTAGACGAAGAGGGTTCGCGTCGGACCGAACGAGCAGGCCAAGAGCCAACCCAAAGAGCATCAAGAAGTGCACGTAATGCAGCGGGAACTCGAGCATGCTGTGAATACCGAGTACTCCAATCCAGCTGAGCATAAGCCCGTCGACCGGGGTTAACTGGGACCAGCGCCTGACCACAGGATAGACGGATACGAACAGGAACAGCGCCACCAGGCCGAGACCGATCAGGCCGAATTCAGCCAGGAGTTGCAGTGCCTGGTTATGCGCGTAAGCGTCAACCGGCTGGTGGATGCCAAGCGGTTGCAAACGGTATGCGGCACCAAAGAAAGACCCCGCGCCACTGCCAACCCAGGGGTGAGCGAGCCAGACCATGATCGCCTGCCGCCACAACTCGAGGCGGATCACGATGCCGCCCTCTCGAGCATCTGCGAGCCGTTCCGCCGCTGTTGCGCATGGCAAGTCAAGAGACTGAAGGACCGCTGCCGCAAAGAATGTCGCTAAGACAAAACCGACTGGAAGCATTGCAGCCAACGACAGCCGGCGCCCCGCTGCAGGCTGAGGACACAGCTTGTTGCCTGCGAGCATGGCCGCGACAAAGAAGCAAAAGAGCCAGGCCATGCGCGAAGCGGTCACGGCGGCGCTCAGCATCAGAACGAACGCAAGCGCAACGGCGAGCAAACCTCGAACTCGGCCGGTACTCGCCAGATAGAGAACGGCAGCGACTCCCAGCCACGCGATCATGGCGGTTTGGTTCGACTGGCCGGTGTTCCCGAAAAAGGTGCAGGTCGGTCGATTGGAAACGAGAATGACAAACGGCTGTAGCAGGGCATCAAGCTTGGTGAGCTGCGCCACCTGAGCAAAACCGTTGAACGCGGCGACCATGATGATGGCGGTTGCGAGTCGGCTCGCGACTTCGGTTTCCTGGCCAACCGCTCGGAAGTGCTGGCCCAGGAGCATCGCGAGCGCAAGCATCCACAGATACCCGGCCGGAAGGAGCCAGTCCATCGTGAACACGTAGCGACCCAGAAAGAATTGCGCGGCAAGCAGCACGGCCAGCGCGGCGGGAATCAGCAGAAGACTTGCGCTGACTTGCGTGCGACGCGCAAGCTGCGGCCAGAGCATGGCGGCGGCGAGCGCCATGCAAAGCGCGCTCGACCATTCACCATAGAAGTCGGCGAGCGGCATTTCCCGCACATAGTTGAGCAGCGGCAGGATCAGGCTCAGGCCGACCGCGATGGCAAAACCGCTCGGAAGCTTCTGCATAAACGAAGAGGGGTGGCCGGGCCACCCCCTTCTCTCAGCACTTGAAGTCAGGAATCCATCAACGGCAGTTCGACGGGACGAATTTGACCATCGTCGTCGGAGATGCCGTACAAGTCCAGATCACCACGGCGCCGGATCCCGTGCC
>Ga0209048_10002938_pt1 | contig 16731 bp, 12 predicted proteins | sample FrelakmetCRP12CR_FD_187146 | JGI IMG/M metagenome (GOLD analysis project Ga0209048, IMG submission 187146) | Freshwater lake sediment microbial communities from the University of Notre Dame, USA, for methane emissions studies - CRP12 CR (SPAdes)... | ecosystem: Environmental > Aquatic >... | reverse complement strand
CGGGCTTGCCCTTCGCGGCGAGGAGCTCGCGCCCACCCACGATCCAGGGTTTCGCTCCCATCAGTCGGGCCTTGGCCACGCCCTCGTCGATCGCGACACCGACCCGGCCGTCGGGCCGGAAGAACAGCAGCGGCACCTCGGCCCCGGACAGGACGACCGGACCGTGCAGGAAGTCTGCCGTAGAGTAACCATCGGCCATGATCAGCGCCGTTTCCTTGAGCTTGAGCGCAACCTCCAGGGCCGTTGACAGGTTGTGGCCGCGCGACACGACGAACGCGCGATCTGCCGCCGCGAACTCCGCGAAGGGTGAGCGGCCCTCCGCGATCCACGCCTCGCTCGCCAGCGTCGCCTCGCCGAGCGCATCGGGCAGTCGGGGCAATGCTCCCGCGAGCTCCGAATCCGGGGCCAGCTCGGACACCAGGGCGGCGACGACCGCGAGCGTGGCCACGTAGGTCTTGGTGGCTGCCACGGAGCGCTCCTGGCGGGCGTGGAGCAACAGCGTTCCGGCCGTGATGGCCGCCAGCGGCGAGTCCGGGTCGTTGGTCACCGCGATCGTGAGAGCCCCGCCCTGGCGCGCCGCCTCGGCCACCGCACAGATGTCGGGGCTTTGCCCGGATTGCGAGACGGCCAGCACGAGTGTGTCGCGCCAGTCGAGCGCCGCGTTGTACGTGGTGGTCACCGATGCCGCGGCCAGGCCGGTCTGCAATCCCAGGTGCGTCTCGATCAGATAGCGCGCGTAGATCGCCGCGTGGTCGGACGTGCCCCTGGCGACGATGGCAACCCAGCGAGGCCTCGCCTCGTGCACGGCCCGAGCGGCGGCTCGTCGCTCCTCGACTCCCTCCCGCAGCAGCCGCTCCACCACCGATGGGATCTCGTGGATCTCATCGCGCATCAGCGTCATGACGAGTCGCTCCCTCGCAGTTGTGATCCCCTCGCCCCGGACGACCGCCTCCAAACCGGGCCCCCGGTGCGGACGACCCCGAGCCGGTCCCGTCACGCCGTCCGCGGGGCGGCCTCGGGCCGCACCCCGTCTACGTCCCAGCTACTCGCAGCCCAGCTCTCCGCGATACCGCACGCGCTCCAGGTCTGCCATGAGCGTTGGCGGAGCATCCCGGAGGGCGACTTCCATGCGCTCCAGGAAGACGTCAACGCCGGCCGAAGTCGCACGTTCGATGGGATCGCCCAGGGCGGCCAGAAGCCAGTCGTAGTCGGCGGAACGCAGCTCCAGGCGTGCCTGGGGGCAGACGATGTCGACGGCGATGCCGTACAGGGTCGCCTGAAGGCGACGCCGCCCACCCACGCTCTCGAAACGAGAGCCCACCTGCTGCGCGACCGATCCGGGAAGCGTCGTGTCCATGGTCATCGCCTCCGTGACGCCCGGATTCTGCGCCTTGTGCCGGCGGAAGCCAAGGGCGCGTCGGCGAGCCACGGGCGTACAACGCGGCGGATCGGCCCCGCTGCCGGGGGTGATCGGTCAACCAGCGGCCACCGTGGGCGGATGCCCTTGGCGTACCCTCCTCAGATGACTCGCGGCGGGCATCGGACGACCATCGTCCTGGACGGGCGTCCGACGGAGACGCTCGACGACCTGCCACCTCGCCCCGGCGGGCTCCTGTTCGTCGGGCTCAATCCCTCGGACGTCAGCGTAGCCGCCGGGCATTATCACCAGGGCAGGCTTGGTCGCCGCTTCTGGCGTCGGCTCGTGGCGGCCGGCATCCTCCCGGCCGGCACGAACATCGACGAAGCGTGCGATGCGCTCGTCCTGGCCGGGCACGGCATCACCGATCTGCTCAAACTCCCCACTTCACGCGACGTGGCGAGCCGTGACGATCTGACGGCGGGCGTCGGTCCTCTGTGGCGCAAGATCGCGCTCTGGAGGCCGTCGGCCGTCATCTTCATCTACAAGCGAGCCGCCGAGACGGCAGCCGGTCGGCGGCTGACCGAGCGCTGGGGCTATCTCGAGGGCGTGGCCCTGGCGGGGCGCCCCTGCGTGCTTATGCCGCCTCCCTATGCCAGACGCTGGGAGGTGAATGAGGGCGTCGACTTCCTGCGCAACCTTGCGTCGCTCGCCGGATCGCCGCCAAAGCGGTCGGGCGACCGACTTGCGATGGATCAGCGCGTCACGGATGCTTGAAGGCGAGCCGAATCAGAAGGGCAGCCGGACAGGGCCTGAAGCAGGTGCGCGCCCGCCGGGGAGCCAGCCGCCACCGCGGTTGGGCGTCTGATCCGTGTGTCCCGGCCACGGTGCGCAGGTGTCCCCCAGCAGCTCCGGGATCGTCACGAACTGGAAGCCTCGGGCCTCGTAGTTGGAGATCACGGCGTCGAGGGCCGTCGGGGTGACAGCCGGCCCGGCGTGCATCAGGACGATCGAGCCGTTTCCCCCTCGAATGGCATGCCAGAAGACCGTCGCCCAGTCGCTGCCCAACGAGGCGTCCCCGGCGTCGACGTCCCACAGCACGTCGGTGGCGAACCCGGCGCTGGCGGCGTCCGAGTCCACGGCCGTGTTCCTGGCGCCGAAGGGTGGCCGGAACACCCTGACCATCGCGCGTCCGGTGATGCCCTCGACGATCGTTCGCGCCGTATCGAGCTCGGCCTTCACCCGCCAGGCGGGCAGCTGCGTGAGGTCCGGGTGGTTCTTCGTGTGATCGCCGATGGGGTACCCGGCGGCCGCGATCTCCCGCCACAGCCACGGGGCGCGCGTCACGGCCATGGCGTACGGGAAGAACGTCGCGGGCACGCCGCGACGCTGCAGGATCTCGAAGATCCGCGCGGTTGCGCTCACGCTCCAGCCGTCGTCGAAGGTCAGGGCCACAACACGGCCGTCCCTGCTCCCGTGATACACCGGGTGGTGCGCGGTAGCGGCGGCCGTCGGCGCCTCTGCAACGGCGGTGCCCCCGACCGCAACGATGGCGGCGAGCATGGCGGCCGCAATCGTCCGGGACACTGGAGCGGGGAATCCGAAGCCGGGGAACAGGCGCCCCGGGCGGCGCCTCGGTGCGTTCATGGTGCTGGTCTACCGTGGCGTTCCACGGCCGCCGGGTCAAGGCGCAGGAAGTACCCAGGTCGGGGGCGAAAGGACCCCTCATTCGGCACCGCGGTCGCCGCGGAGTCAAAGCCCACACCAACGGCTCCGCGGCGTCTACGATGAGCGATGCCAAGCACCGGAGAGCACTCGCCGTTTTGCGTCGTCGAGCGCCGAGGGGAAGACTGGGATGCGAGTCGTGCTCGGGATCAACACTTGCTTCGCCGTCAAGCGCTGGCCTCGTCCCTCCGACTGGGCCCCGATCGTTCGCCAGCGCCTCGGGCTCGACGTCGTCCAGGTCTCACTCGACCTGGTCGACCTCGAGTGCGGCGACGAGCGGCTCAGCGAGGAAGCCCACCGCCATCGCGACGTTCTCCAAGACGCCGGGCTGAGGGTGCATTCCACCCACACCGGGTCGGCCGTCTCCTCGTCGAATCTCCTGCTCCACCCGGAGGCTTGGGAGCGGCACCATGCGCGCCTCTGGTACGAGAGGGCAATCACGTTCACCGCCGCGATCGAGGCCGCCGGAACCGGTGGGCACGTGGGAGCCTTCTCGGTTCCCGACTGGCGCGACCCGCACCGTCGAGGCATGCTGTGGGCCGAGCTGCGCTCCGACCTGGAGGAACTGGCGGCCCACGCCCATCGCACCGGGCAGAGCTTCTTCCTCGTGCAAAACCGGGCAGCTGCCCGTGAGCCGGCGACGATGGAGCAGGTCCGAGAATTGCTCACCGACGGTGATGCCGGCCACGTTCCGATCCGGCTCTGCCTCGACGTGGGGCACCAGTGCGCGCCCGGCATGAGCGGCGAGGACCTGGACCCCTACGCCTGGCTGCGATCGATGGGCCGGTTCGCTTCCTGCGTGCAGCTCCAGCAGTCGGACGCAGCCGGCGACCGCCACTGGCCCTTCACGCCGGCACGGAACCGCGACGGTCGGATCGACGCCGACCGGGTGATCGACGCGCTGGGCCAAGGGGACGTGGCTGAGTCGACTCTGGTGCTCGAGGTGATGCCCGCCTTCGAGCAGGACGACGACGGGGTTGTCGACGACTTGGCCGCATCTGTCGACTACTGGCGTGAGGCGCTGGCACGGCGGGGGGTCCTGGCGGAGGGCCGGCCGACCAGTCTCTGACGAGCGGGTGCGACTGATCGCTCAGAGCGTACCCTCAGGCCATGCTCTCGGGTCTCGATCATGTCGTTCTCGCGGTTGCCGATCCCGACGCCGCCGCGGAGGAGCTGAGATCCGGCATGGGGCTCGATGCCGGCGCGGGCGGTCGTCACGACGAGCTCGGGACGTTCAACAGGCTCGTGTGGCTCGGCGACTCCTACGTGGAGCTTCTCGGGGTGTTCGACCGCCAACGCGCGGCGGGGTCCTGGCTGGGCGGTCCGGCCTTGTCGGCCCTGGAGCGGGGCGAAGGATTCGTCGCGTTCGCGATCGCGTCCAACGACTTCGATGCAGACGTCGCCCGGCTCCGCCGCTCTGGCTCGCCGCTCGTGGGGCCAACCCCCGGCAGCCGTGCGCGCCCCGACGGGGGGCTCGTGCGGTGGCGCCTGGCCCTGCCACCGGACCTGGCGACGGAGCCGTGGGCCTTCCTCATCGAGCACGATCCGGCGGGGGCGGAGTGGGACGAGCCATCCCGCGCCACCCGCGCAGCCCAGGTCCACTCGTTCGGGGCTCACGCCCGCCTTGAGCGCCTGGAGCTCGCCGTCGGCGATCCCGCCCGCAGCTCCACGCGGTTCCAGCGCCACCTCGGGATCTCGTTCCGGCCATCCCTGGGCGCTGGCGGGGCACGCGATGCGGCGCTCGGCGCCCAGACGCTGCGGCTCCGGCGCGTTTTGCCGGGCACGCCGAACGTGACAATGGTCATCCGGACCGTGGAGGTCGGGAGTCCTGCCGGCAAGCGGGGCGCCGAAGGCTCGGTCCCATCGCCGTGCGGGGGACCCCAGGCCGCCACGCCGCGGCGCAGCACGGATCTCCTCGGCTGCCGCTTCGTGCTGGACGAGGCATGAACGGCCGCCGCGAACGCCGGTGAGCGGCCCCGAACCGGGAGCAGAGCCCGTCGTCGCCGCGGTGCCCGGGCTCCGCGGAATCCTGGCCGAGTGGCGGCGCTTCCTCGGCTCCGACTACCGCGTGTTCCGGCGCATCGGGCTGAGCGCTGCCGTCGTCTCCGCGCTCGCCGGCGACGGTTTGACGATTCCATTTGTACTCGGGCTTGGGGCAGCGCCATGGGCGGCGACGGTAATCGGCGTGCTCCCGTTCGCATTCTCGTCGGCCCAATTGCTCGTCCCTCGCCTGCTCCGGCGATCCGACGGCAACCTCCGTCGGATCACGCTGCTTATCCTGGCCGTCGGCGAGACCCGCGGCTTCATTCTGGCCGCAGTGGCGCTCCTCGGCGCATCGGGGACAATTCCGCGGCCCGTCGCCATCGCGGCCATTGCGATCGTCGCCAGCGTCGCCGGTGCGGCCACCACGATCGGCGGGACGAACCTGCTGGCTTGGTATGGGGCGATCCTCACCGAGCGCGAGCGACGGTTCGTGGCACCCCGGGTGATGGGCATCACTCTGGGAGTCGGCGCCTTCCTGCTCCTCCCCGTGGCGCTGGTGGTGCAGCTCGGGCTCTCGACGATCGGCCTGCGGGTCTACGCGCTCTTCTTCCTGCTCTCGGGCTGTGCCGGGATCGTGGAGATCCTCGCTTTGCGCCGCCTGCGCCGTCCGGGCCGGGTGCTCGTCGCCGGCAGCGATGAACGTGTGCCCGAGCCGCCGGAAGTCGTCCGCTTCATCCGCTCCATCGCCCTCGCCGCGTTCGGCGCCGGCTTCGGGCCGTACCTCTCGATCTACGCGATCTCCGTGCTGCACCTGTCGCCCGGCTTCGCGATCGTCCTCTCGGCTCTCTCGTCGGCGGCGTCGCTGGTCGCCTCCACCGTGGTCGGCAGTTGGCTGGGCCGGGGCTCGTCGAGCCGCCTGCTGCGCGTCTCGTTCCTGCTGCGGGGTGGTTCGATGATCCTGGGCCTGCTCGCCTTCCCAGGCAATCCGCTGGCATGGCTCGTCCTCTCTCTCGTGGCAGTCATCGTGTCAGCTGGGGCGGCGGCCGGGACGATCGCCGCGAACGAGCGCCTCCTCCGCCTGACCGGCGGCATGGATCTGATCGGCGCCCAGGGCCGATTTGTCGCGGGAAGCGCGGCCGGTGTCACGGCAGGGCAGCTTTCGAGCGCTCTGCTTCTCGCCGTGGCCCCGATTTCCTATCCGACCTTCGCCCTCCTGTTCGCCGTCTCCGGCGTGACCCGCTTCGTGGCGGCCGCCCGCGCACAGGTGTCGGAGAGCTGGTCGAGCGCCACCGCAGCCTGGCGAGTCGAGGACCTCCAGCAGGGCCCCCGGAAGTAGGCGCCGCGCCGCCCGGGCTGCGCCGTCCCGGGCCGCGCCGTCCCGGGCTGCCCGCTCAGGTTTCGAGTTCTTGGCGGACCCCTGGACACGGACCCCTGGATCCCTTGCGTGTCCGCGCTATGCTCTCCGTCCCGGCCCCTCCGGGATAGGTGCCGGGAGTCGAGGTGCATCCATGGCGCGCGCGATGTGGCGCGGAGCAATCCAGTTCGGGCTCGTGACGATCCCCCTGAAGCTCTATCTCGCCACCGAGTCGAAAGGCATCAGCTTCAACATGCTGCATGCCACCTGCCTCAACCGGATCCAGATGCGGACGTACTGCCCCTTCCACGAGGAGACCATCTCTCGCGGGGATACCGTCAAGGGCTTCGAGTACGCGCCTGGCCAATACGTCGTGGTCACGGACGATGACCTCGCGTCGGTGCCGCTCAAGACCGTGCGGTCCATCGAAATCGAGCAGTTCGTGCCCGCGCGGGACGGAGGCGTGCCTCGGTTCGCCAAGCAGGCGTACTACGTGGAGCCCGATCCGATCGGGCGCAAGGCGTTCCAGCTGCTGCGATCCGTGCTGGCCGACCAGGGGCTAACCGCGATCGCCAAAGTGGTCATCAAGGACCGCGAGGCGCTGGCCGCGCTCGACCCGTTCGGCTCGACGATGCTTCTGACCACTCTCTACTGGCCCGACGAGGTGCGGCCGGTCGGTGAGCTCTCGCTCGGCGAGGACCAGGTCGAGATCAAGCCGGCCGAGCGGGCGATGGCCGAGCAGCTGGTCGCCGCCATGACAGGCGAGTTCGACGCCAACGCTCACCGCGATGAGTATCGCGACGCCCTCAGCTCGGTGATCGAGGCCAAGGTGGCGGGCCGCGAGGTCGCGGCGCCCGTGCCACTCGAGGCTGGCGGGAACCTGGTGGATCTTATGGCCGTGCTCGAGGCGAGCGTGGCGGCGCTGCACGCCGAGAAGCGTGCCGCGCCCGTCGCCGCGGTCGCGGCGCCCACGGATGAGCAGCTCGCGGCCGCCGTCGCAGCCGAGGCGGCCGGCGCTTCCGAGACCGCGGCCCCGCTCGCGGGCGCCGGGCCGGCGTCACGGCGGGCGGAGCGGCGCCGCAAGACGGCCTGATCCTGGTGGCCGGCGAGCAGCTGGCGCTTGCGCTTGAGCCCGGGCGGCGGGAGCGCCTTCCGAGGCGCCTTCGGCCGATGCGGCCGGCGGATGGTCCCGGCCCGTTCGACGACCCCGACTACTTCTTCGAGCCGTGGTGGCCCGGCGTGCCGGTCCTGGCGTTCGTCGAGGAGCACCATCTGCGCCTGCAGGCGGAGGAGCTGGCGGACGTCCTGGGCACGTTTCCCGAGCTGGGGGCGCTGGTCGAGCACGTCGAGGCGGAGCGGGCGGTCGTGGAGGGCGTCGTGATGGTCATCGATCGATCGGGTCGGCCGGACCAGCGCCTGCTTCATCGTCGCCTGGCTAGTGACGAGGATCGCGCTGGCCACGCCGCGTTCATCGCGACCGACTTACTCATCGTGGACGACCACCGCCTGACGGCCCGCGGGTTCGCCTCCCGGCGCGAGCGGCTCTCGGGGATCCTGCAGGAGGGCGAGTGGTGCGTCGTCAGCCGAGGCTACCCGGGCGAGGGACACACGCTCGCCGCCGCCGCCTCGGAGCTGGGGTTCGCGGCAGTGTCCGCGCATCGACTCGCTGCCCGCTACAGACATGGCCCCGCCGGTGACGCCTGGCTGCGCCTTCCCGTCGATCCCGGCGCGCTGCCGGCGACGCCCGAGAGGCGCCTCCCGCCAATCCTGGCCGTGTTCTCCCGGCTGCCGCTTTAGCCCGCCGGATCGGGTCGACCGATGCCGCTGGAGGAGTACCGGCGAAAGCGCGACTTCACGAAGACGCCGGAACCTGCCGGGCCGCCACCAACGGGGCCCGCCTCCGAGGCCGCCCCGCTCCGGTTCGTGGTGGGTCGTCACCGTGCCACGCGGCTTCACTACGATTTCCGGCTCGAAGTCGCCGGCGTCCTGGTCAGCTGGTCGGTTCCGAAGGGGCCGACGCTCGACCCCGCGATCCGGCGCATGGCCGTCCGCGTCGAGGACCACCCGATCGACTACCTGGATTTCGAAGGCGTGATCCCCCGCGGCGAGTACGGGGCCGGGGACGCCATCGTCTGGGATCGCGGGACCTACGAGCCCGAGCTGACCAATGACCCGGCGTCGGCCCTGGAGCGCGGCGAGCTGAAGTTCCGCCTGGCCGGCGAGAAGCTCCGCGGACGGTTCACCATCGTCCGGACCAACGGAGACCAGTGGTTGCTGATCAAGAAGCGAGACGCGGAGGCCGTTGCCGGTTGGGACCCGGAGGATCATCGGCGCTCGGTCGCCACCGGACGGACGAACGAGGAAGTCGCAAGCGCCGCGGATCGGGGGCCATCGTCGGGCGCGGTGGCCAAGCGGTCGTCGGCAGGCCAGCACCACGGGGAGACCTCGCCCGGTGCGCCCCCTGCCCCGGGCCGAGCGGTTGGCCGCCTCGACGCCGTCGCCGGCGCCGTCGTCGCCCCGATGCCCTCCTTCGTCGAGCCGATGGCCGCGGCCCTCGGTCGGTTGCCGTTCTCTCATCCGGACTGGCTGTTCGAGGTGAAGTGGGACGGCTACCGCGTCGTGGCGCACGTCCGGGCCGCCCACGTGCGCGCCTCGACGCGTTCGGGGCGTGACGCGGCAGAGTACTTTCCAGGGCTGCTCGAGCCACCGACGTGGATCGCTGCGGACGAAGCCATCGTCGACGGTGAGGTCGTCGCGTTGCAGCCCGACGGCACGCCGGATTTCGGGCTCCTCCAGGAGCGCATCGGACATGCCGGCCGGTGGTCCCGACGGACGACGGGTGGAGGTGACCACCGCACCATGCCCGCCGGGCGAACGGCTGCCGCAGCGACCGCCGCCGCAGCGCCCGCCGCCGCAACTCCCCACGGCGTCGAACCGGCCGACACAGCGCCCGACGGCACCGCCGCCGCAACTCCCGACGGCACCGAACCAGCCGCTCGGGCCTCTGCCCTGGTCTACGAAGTGTTCGACCTCCTGTACCTCGACGGGCGCTCCCTGCTGGACGTGCCGTTGCACGTTCGCAAGGAGCTGCTGCGAGCGGTCCTGCGGGAGCATCCGGCCGTGCGCTACGCCGGCCATGTCGAGCGCGACGGAGAGGCATTCTTCGCGGCGGCGGCCCAGCGCGGGCTCGAAGGGGTGATGGCCAAGCATCGCCGGAGCCGTTACGCACCCGGCCGCCGACCCTCGACGTGGCTGAAGCTGAAGGTACGGCCCGAGCAGGAGTTCGTCGTCGCCGGCTTCTCCCTCGGCGTGGGCTCCCATGCGGAGCTCGGGTCCCTGATCCTGGCGGTCATGGGGCCGGGCGGCTTGCGATACGCCGGCCGGGTCGGGAGCGGCATCGATGCGAGGACGCGGCGCCTCTTGCGATCCAGCCTGGATGCGCTGGGTCGGGTTGAGCCGGCTGTGATGGACGCACCTCCGGCTGAGATTCGTGACCCGGCTGTTCGCTGGGTCGATCCGCGGCTCGTCGTGCGGGCGCGCTTCGCCGGCTGGACGCGCGACGGGGTGATCCGGCAGTCGTCGTTCGCCGGGCTCGCTACCGACCGCGACGCACGGTCCGTGGTGCGGGAGCGAGCCGCCGCCGGTGCGGCGGGCGCTCCTCCGGTCATTGCCGCTGCCGACCTGGTGCCGGAACGCACCACTCCGGCGGTCGAGGCTGGCGCAGCGCTGGCCGCGCCCGTGATCGGTCCCAGTGCGGCACTTGCCACTTCCGTGCTCGCCACTCCGGTGCTCTCAAGCCTGGCAACCGCCACCCGGACGCGCGCCGCGGTTGCGGCGCCCGAAGCGATGGCGATGGCCGTGTCCGCGCCCGAGCTCGCCGGTCTCGATCTCATCGAGCGGGCAGGGGTGTGGCGGATTGGCGGGCTTGGCGTGCACCTCACGAACCTCGACAAGGTGCTCTTCCCTGCGGATGGGCTGACCAAGCGGGACCTCGTTCGGTACCTCGCGGAGATCGGCCCCGTGCTGCTGCCGCACCTCGCGGGCCGGCCCCTGAACCTGACGCGCTACCCGGAGGGGATCGAGGCGCCGAGCTTCTGGCAGCGCGAGCTCCCCGCGTCCGCTCCGGCGTGGCTTCATCGCTGGCGGGAGCCTGATCCGCCGGACCGGCGTGCTCACACCTATCTGGTGGCGGACAGCCTGGCGGCGCTTGCCTGGCTGGGGAACGTGGCGGCCGTGGAGCTCCATCCCTGGACCTCCCGGCTCGAGGAGCCGGCGCGGCCGTCCTTCGCGCTCATCGACATCGATCCCGGCGAGCGCACGACCTTCGACGACGTGGTCGCACTGGCGAAGCTGTACCGGACCGCCCTCAAGCATCTCGGCGTGCGCGGCTACCCCAAGGTCACCGGCAAGCGGGGTCTGCAGATCTTCGTCCCGGTGCGGCCCGTCTACGACTTCGACCAGACGCGCGACTGGGTCGAGCAGCTCTCGCGAGCCGTGGGCGCCGCGGTTCCAGGTCTCGTGAGCTGGGAGTGGAGCGTGGACCGGCGCAGCGGACTGGCCCGCCTGGACTACACGCAGAACGCGCGGAACAAGACGCTCGTGGCGCCCTATTCGGTGCGGCCGCTGCCGGGCGCGCCGGTCTCCGCCCCGATCTCGTGGGACGAGCTCGACGACCCCCGGCTGCGCCCCAACTCCTGGACGATCCGCTCGATCCTCGGCCGAGTTCGCGAGCGCGGCGATCTCTTCGCCGGAGTCCTCATCGACGAGCAGGAATTGCCCCGGCTGTGAGTCACTCCGCCCGGTCGGGGCACATCCGCCGGTACTCGCAGCGCCCGCAGCGCCACGGATCGGGCGTGGCGGTGAAGTCGCCCGAGCGAATGCGGCGGCCCAGGGCAACCAGCTCGTCGCGCGCCCGGTCGAGCTGCTCGTCCGTGCGAGCGGTGGTGAGCCACTGGTCGGTCTCGGTGAAGTAGAGGGTGAGTCGCGAGGGCGTGGGAAGTGGGCCGCCCGTGGCAGGATCGCGGATGGCGCCCTCCCGCACGGCCAGCGCGTACAGGGTGAGCTGTGGGTCGCGGTCGACGTCGAGCTGCGACTTCGCCCGACCGGTCTTGTAGTCGATGAGCTCGATCGAGCCGTCCGGGTGGCGGTCCAGTCGATCGATGAAGCCGCGAACGCGGATCGGTGGCTCTGCGCCGTCACCGTCGAGGTCGACGGTGAAGCCCTGCTCGAAGAGCAGCGCCTCAGCGAGGCTGCGCAACTGGCGCTGGTAGAAGGCCCGCAGGATGGGCTCGCTCCGGCGCCGGTACGACGCCGCCGTCTGCGCGTCTCCCAGAGCCTCGGGCTGCCATCTCTCGTCGAAGATGCGCCTCAGGTCCGATTCGTCCGGCGGCGGCTCGCCGGCGGCCAGGGCGTCGCGCCGGGCGCGGCTGAACGTCTCGAACGCATCGTGCACCACCGCGCCGAACTCGAAGTAGGCTCGTCGCTCCTCCTCCGGCACCGGCACCTGGTAGACATGCTGGAAGGCGTACTTGAGCGGGCAGTCGCGGTACAGCGCGAACTGGGAGTGGCTGAACGCCGGCGGAAGCGAGGCCAGCTCAAGCAGCACCTCGCCAGCGGGCGCGTGCCGGCTCAGCACGGTGAGCGTCAGGGGGTCGAGGCCGTTGGCGCGTGCCTCTTCCGCGGCGTGGGCGGCGTCGGTGGCGACGGCGATCAGCTCGTCGAGGACCCGGTCCCGGCCCTCGTGGTCGTCGGGAGCCAGTTGCTCCAGGGCACCGATCAACTCGACGGCGCGCCGACGGAGCGCGAAGCGCCGCTCGAAGCCGGCAGGAGGAGGCATCAGGCGGACGAGAAGATCGGTGCGCCTGGCTCCCGCCTCGGCCGCCGCGCCGTCGGGCGCGAGGTCGCTGGCCGGCACGCCGCCGGGGACCGACACCGGGGCTTCCTCGACGGCTGGCGCGCGCCTCGTGACGACGGCGTCCGCCACCTCGGGGTCCCCGCCGGCACCCACGAACGCCGCGGCGCTGCCGGGATCGACCGCGCCGGGAAGGGTCTCCGTGGGCGCGCTGGCATCCGGCGCGATCTCGCCGACGAACCGGCTCGGACGAAGCCTCCCGCTGGTGCCCTCGATCGACGTCAGAATCAGGTGGCGTCGTGCTCGCGTCATCGCCACGTAGCAGAGGCGGCGCTCCTCGGCCACCTCGAAGTCCTCCGGAGGCAGCTGTCGAAGCAGCTCGACCGGGATGAGAAGCTGCTCGGACCGCTCGTCCGGGAACTGCCGCTCGACGAGCCGTGGCACGACCACGATCTCGTATTCGAGACCTTTCGCCTGGTAGACGGTCATGAGGTGGACGCCGTCCACGTCGCCCTGGCCCGTGCCCTCCGCGTCGAGGTCACCGCCGACCGACTGGTACATGTCGAGATAGGTGATGAAGTCGGCGAGACTGGCGCCGGCGTGTGACCGCTGCCAATCGGCCGCGAAACGCAGGAAACGCGCCACGGCGAGGACGCTGCTCTGCGCCTCGGGCGTGCCCACGGCGATCAGGTCATGGAGGATGTCGGTCCGCACCAGGTAGTCGTTGAGGACGTCGAAGGGGCCGTCTCGGTTGGCTCGCTCCTCCACGCCGCGAAGGCAATCGAGCAGACGCTGGAGCTTCACCCTCAGGGCCGTGTCGAGCCCTTCCCGGCGGCGCGCCCGAGCCGGGGCTCCATGGCGCTCTCCCGCCCGCGCCACGGTCCCCTCGGAGCCGGTGCCGGCATCCGCGACCGACCACAGGGTGAGTGGCTCATCGACGGCGGTGGCTTCCCGGTCGCCGTCCAGATCGACGGGCGGCTCACTGACCTCGGCCAGGAGCTCGCCCTTCCGGAGCACGTCGGCCGCGACCTCGAACACGGGTCGTCCGTCGAAGGCAGCCGCTCGGGTCAGGCGGAGGATCTCGGTCGCGTCGAACCGCCAGGGGCCGGCGGACAGCAGTCGAACGAACGCGGTCGAATCCCCCGGGTTGGCGGCCACGCGGAGGGCCGCCTCGAGGTCGCGCACGTCCGGCTGGGCGAAGAGGCCCGTACCCCCAACCACCGTGAAGGGGATGCCGGCCCGGCGCAGCCGCTCCACGATCGGCTCCCGGTGTCGGTGCTTGCGGTAGAGGACGGCGACATCGCTCCAGCGCCGGGCTCGGACGGTCCCGTCGGCGCGCGTGGACCATTCGGGCAGGCCGGAGAAGCTCGAGCGGATCGCCTCGGCGATCGCGTCGGCCTCGTCGGTCTCGTCGCTGGCGATGATCAGCCTGACGGGATCCCCGGCGGGGCCGGTCGCCTCGAGGCGCCGCTGAGCCTTCAGCCGCCGGGGGTTGTGCTCGATCAGGCGGGTTGCCGCCGCGAGGATCCGGCCGGTCGACCGCCGGTTCATGACGAGGTGCCACTCCCTCACCGGGCCGGTCTGGCGCGCGGGGTCCCACACCGGGGCGCGCCCGAACCGTTCCCGGAATTGGTCGAACGCCGCGTAGCTGGCGCCTCGGAAGCGGTAGATCGACTGGTCGTCGTCGCCCACGACGACCACGTTGTCGGGCCGATCGGGTGCGCGGCCCAGCATCTCGAGCAGCACGATCTGGGCAACGTTGGCGTCCTGGAACTCGTCGACGAGCACGTGGCGGAACTGGCGCTGGTACCGCCGCAGCACGTTGGGGCGCTCGCGGAAGAGGGCGATCACGCGCTGGATCTGCTCACCGAAGTCGAGCGCGCCACGATCGTGAAGCTCCTGGACGTACGCGCCGAAGACCGCGGCCTCCTCCTCGAGACGCAGCACTTCGAAAGCGGCGGCATCCCGAAGGAAGGAGGCGGTGAGCTCCGGTAGCTGGGCCGTCTGCTCAGGATTGAGCTCGCCCTCTGAGACCGCGCGGCCCGTCCCGCCGGCCGTCCGGCGGGCCTCGCGGCCGGCAATCCGGGCCGCGTCGCCGTTAAGGCCTGCCTTCCGGACTTCGCGCACCTGCCACAGGGCGCCGCGCCGGCGGAGCGATGCCACCGCCTCCGCGTACCCTTGCGGCCCGAAGGTGGTGTCGAACTCGGCACGCCGGCGCTCGGCGTGGGAACGGTACTCCTCCGGGGTGACGAGCTCGTCACGGGCGCGGTTGATGAGCTCGGCCAGATGGCCGAGGCTCCCGCCTGCTTCGGCGCCCAGCGCGTAGTAGAGGAGATCGAGCCGCGGCCGCAGGGCCAGCAGGAGAAGGCGCTGTCCGATCGCGTCGAGGACCTCGGTTCGGTCTGGGAGCCTGGCCTCGGCCCGGTTGGCCTGGAGGACCCGCTGCCCGAAGCTGTGGAAGTTCTGCACCCAGAGACGGCTCGCGACCTCGACGCCCAGCGCCCGCTCGAAGCGTTCGATCAGCTCCGCGGCCGCGCGCACGTTATAGGTGAGGACGAGGATGCTCTCCGGCGGCACTGGATCGGGCGGCGCCGACAGCAGGTGACGGACACGCTCGATGATGACGGTCGTCTTCCCGGTCCCGGCCCCGGCGATGACCATCAGCGGTCCTTCGCCCCAGTCGACGGCGAACCGCTGTTCCTCCGAGAGAGGCGGCGGTGGCCCGGCTCGAACGCCCGCCCTGGTGCTCACCGGGGCAATCTACAAGACCCGGGTGCCAGCTTGGATGACGCGACGTTTGGCGGGTGCGCCGGCCCCCCGGCTCTGCCTCGGCGCGCTACAGCAGCGCCGTCAGGTTGACGATGGCCCCGAGAAAGCCGATCAGCGCGAGCCACGAAAGGAGCTGGCGACGCTGTCGCAGCGCGCAGGCTCCCAGCCCGATGGCCACCAGCGCGAGTAGTTTGACGGCGATCGCCCCGCCGACCCCGAACGTGGCGAGCAGGGGAGCGAGGGGACCAACCTCTCCGCCGGGCGCAGCGAGGCGCATGTCTCCGACGAACGACAGCAGGTCCGTCAGCTGCCCCAGCACGACGAGCGCGACGAAGATCATGCGGCAAGCACCCGGACTGCATCATCTCACCGCGGCGGCATGAGCGCCGCAGCGACTCTTCTGGCTGTTCCGCTCGGATCGGTAACCGGAGCTTGTAGCGGCAAGAAGCAGTCTGCCGAAGACCGTCCTTGTCGGCCGCCCTGGCTAGCTACTGACCGGCGCCCTGCGAACGACGACCGTGCCTGCCTGCACGTCGTGGAACCCCTGGCGCTTCGGGCTCTGGGAGACCGTGTAGAGAAGCCAGATCGCGTAGACGAGCGAGAACAAGCCCACGAGGGTCCCGAGGAGCGGGAAGACGAAGCCGCCGAACGAGAACACCTCGGCCAGCAGGAACGGCCCGAACAGGAATAGGTAGCGACGGATCGCCACCGGCATCGCGAGCGTGGCCCCATCTGAAGCGCTCACGGTCTCGAGGTTCAGGATCTTCTGGCCGGGCGACGCCCGGAGGTTCGTCCAGCTCCAGATGAAGTAGATGGCCGAACCGGCCGCATAGAGGACGGCGGTAAGCACCCAGGTGATGAACCAGGCCCCGGAGATAACGAGCACCGTGACGAGGATGGACGCCACAACGATGTAGCAGAGGGACAGGATGACCGCGTCGATGATGTAGGCGCCGATGCGGATGGGCAACTCGGCGTACACAACGCCGGCAGCTGGCCCCTTCTCGGTGACGACAGTCTTGATCTGGAACCCGGCGCCGGCGCTCCCGGCGCCCTCACCCCAACCGCTCGAAGCGCCCGGCTCTGGTGCTGGCGCCTGGCTTGGCGCCGGAGCCGGCGCCTGGTTCGGCGTTGGTGCGGGCTCTTGGCCCGTCTGCCCAGGTTCTGCCACGGTCGTTCCTCCCTCTGCCGAGATCGTCGATTGCGTACACGCCAGTGTACGCAACGATCGCTGCCAGAACCAGGCCTGGGATGCGCGACCGGCTGCTCAGGCCGAGGCGACTTCGGTGGGTGGCATGCCCAGAGAACTGACCCGGCCCCGTGTGGGACATCGAAGGCCGAACCCGTTGGGCCGCGATGAAGGGCCTCCCGAATGTCTGGGGTGTTGAGGTATGGATGCTCCTGCCGCCGATACTGATCGGCAGGATCGCCCCGCCGCTGAGGCTGCCGAGCGCCGCGCCGGTCGCCCCGCCGACCGCCCCGCCCACCAGGCCCCCGACGCGCATCCGTGCCAGCGAACCGAGCGGGCCGAGCACGCTGCCGATCGCGGCGACGAGCCGTGGGGTCTCGCGCAAGTGGGTTCCGTCTCAGCCTGCTAGGTGTGCAACTGACGATGGCCGATCACACCGCGGCTCCGGTCTTCTGGCGCAGTCTCTCATAGGGCGTCTGGCCGCCGAGGCCACCGTGCGGCCG
>Ga0209048_10002937_pt1 | contig 16733 bp, 14 predicted proteins | sample FrelakmetCRP12CR_FD_187146 | JGI IMG/M metagenome (GOLD analysis project Ga0209048, IMG submission 187146) | Freshwater lake sediment microbial communities from the University of Notre Dame, USA, for methane emissions studies - CRP12 CR (SPAdes)... | ecosystem: Environmental > Aquatic >... | reverse complement strand
TGCGTGTCTTGTCCGTGCTGCATCGTTGTCAAAAGGCGTTGGAGAAAGAATCGCATCGTGAAGAGCAGCACGTACCATTTATGGAGAAGAAGTATTTTGCGCACGAGTCTGCCTTCGTGGATGATGGGGTTCAGATAGGCGAGGGCACGAGTATTTGGCACACCTCGCATATTTTGAAAGGATCTCATATCGGGAATAACTGTAAAATCGGCCAGAATGTCGTGGTCGGTCCCAATGTGACGGTCGGGAACGGAGTGAAGATCCAGAACAACGTTTCTGTCTACGAGGGCGTGACACTGGAAGACTTTGTTTTTTGCGGCCCCTCCATGGTCTTTACCAATGTGTTTAACCCGCGAAGCGAAATCCCAAGAATGAATGAGATGCGGCCGACGCTGGTCAAAAAAGGGGCGACGTTAGGCGCCAATTCAACAATTCTCTGTGGCATCACGATCGGACAATATGCCTTAATAGGCGCCGGTTCCGTGGTAACCAAGGACGTGCCCGATCATGCGCTTGTCGTGGGCAATCCAGGACGGCAGACCGGGTGGATGTGTGTCTGTGGAGTGAAGCTCGTCATCAAGGGCAAAAAGGCGACCTGTCCAACCTGTGAAAAGCGTTACACAGTTACGGCCGGCGGCATGAGAACGACTTAACCAGAAACCGAGGAGAATTTATGGGGGTTCCGCTACTTGATTTGAAGGCACACCACGAGCCGCTGCATAAAGAAGTCATGGATGCGATCGAACAGACGTTTCTGAGCCAATCGTTTATTCTGGGTCCAGAAGTGGGCAAATTAGAAGCACGTGTAGCCTCCTATTGTCAGACCCAGTTCGGAATTGGTGTGTCATCGGGAACTGATGCGCTCCTCATCGCATTGATGGCTATTGGGGTGGGCCCTGGAGACGAAGTGATCACAACCCCCTACTCCTTCTTTGCGACAGCGGGGGCTGTCGCCCGGCTCGGTGCCAAGCCGGTTCTCGTTGATATTGATCCCAGGACATACAATATTGACCCCTCAAAAATCGGTAAAGTGATTACGTCAAAAACCAAAGCCATGATTCCGGTACATCTTTACGGACAGTGCGCAGACATGGCCCCGATTCTTGATCTCGCGCAACGGCACAATTTGAAGGTCATTGAAGACGCGGCTCAGGCAATTGGCGCGGAATACCGGGATGGCCGGCGGGCTGGGGGGATGGGAACGGTTGGGTGCCTCTCCTTTTTCCCCAGCAAGAACTTGGGTGCTTTAGGGGATGGGGGAATGGTGGTCACGAATGATCAGGAGTTGGCTGAGCGCATGAAAGTGTTGCGCGTCCATGGGGGCAAGCCGAAGTACTACCACAAGATGATAGGCGGCAATTTCAGACTCGATACGATTCAGGCCGCGGTGCTCAACGTGAAACTCCATTACTTGGATAACTGGACGCAGCGGCGTCAGGAGAATGCACGACGCTACGAAACGCTCTTCCAGCAGAGCGGATTGGTGCAGAAAGGGAAAGTTCGGTTGCCTGACCCGGTCTATCGCGACTCAGGAGCCAAGCACTACCACATCTATAATCAGTTCGTGCTTCGAGTCGACAAGCGAGATGACCTCATGGGGTCTCTCAAACAAAAAGGGATCGGAAGCGAAATTTATTATCCGGTCCCGTTCCATCTGCAAGAGTGTTTTCGATACCTCGGGCATAAAGAAGGCGACTTTCCCGAGTCGGAGCGCGCCGCCAAAGAGACCGTGGCAATTCCGATCTATCCCGAGTTGACCGCCGGGCAGCAAACTGAGGTCGTCGAGGCGATTGCAGCATACTACGCATAGTCGAGTCGCACCCTGTTTTTAAGAGGAGTAGATACGTGGATCTCAAAGGCAAGAAATTGTTGGTGATCGGAGGGGCTGGGCTAATTGGGTCACATGCCGTAGATGACCTCATCAAGGAGGATCTGGCAGAGATACGAATCTACGACAACTTCGTTCGCGGGACGCATGAGAATCTCGTGGAGGCGCTACGAGATCCTCGCGTAAAGATCTTCGACGTCGGCGGAGACATCTGTCAGGCGGACATTCTGGATATTGCCATGAAGGGGATGGACGGCGTCTTTCACTTTGCGGCACTATGGCTACTACAATGTCACGAGTTCCCACGATCGGCCTTCGATGTAAATGTTCGTGGTTCTTTTAATGTCCTGGAAGCGTGCGTTGCAAACAAGATCAAACGCCTCGTGTATTCTTCATCAGCATCGGTCTATGGAGACGCGGTCGAGGAACCGATGACCGAAGACCATCCGTTTCTCAATAAAAATTTTTATGGAGCCACAAAAATTTGTGGTGAAGCCATGGCCCGCGCATTTCACCATCGATATGGCCTCGATTTCGTGGGGTTACGGTACATGAACGTCTACGGTCCCCGGCAGGACTATCGCGGCGCGTACATCGCCGTCATCATGAAAATGCTCGACGCGATCGACCAGGGTGAAGGACCGACGATCCTTGGCGACGGCAGCGAGGCGTTCGATTTCGTCGCGGTCGGCGATTGCGGGCGAGCCAATGTCTGTGCCATGAAAGCTGACACGACCGACCGATTCTATAATGTTGGCACGGGCAAGCGAACATCGCTCAAGGAACTGGCTGAAATGGTGATATCCCTCACTGGCTGCAAACACCCAATCAAGTACGCTCCACGCAGTCAAGCCACCTTGGTTCGTAACAGGATTGGCTCTCCGAAGAGAGCGAGCGCTGAAATAGGGTTTACGGCAAAGGTCGAACTACAGGAAGGATTGGCTGGGTTGATTGCTTGGAGGGCGACACACAAAGAAGAAGTCGCAGCGCGACGCGCGGCGGCTACATCATAGTGACCCCGTTGGGCCCCGTAGTGCGTCGCGATCTATCTTTCAAGTTTCTCACAAAATGAAGCCCTAAAAGGGTTTGGTATCGAATCCATTTCAGCTTTCTCACGATATGTGCGGAATCACAGGCGTATTTAACTTGAACAGAGAACAGGTGTCTCCGATGGTATTGCGTCGGATGACCGATGCTATTGCTCACCGCGGTCCTGACGGCGAGGGCTTCTTTATTGACAGCTTTATTGGTTTGGGGCACAGGCGATTGGCCATCATCGATCTAACATCAGCTGGCCATCAACCGATGATGACACCGGACGAAACGTACGTCATTACCTACAATGGGGAGATCTACAATTTTCAAGAGCTGCGGCGTGAATTGGAAGCCTGTGGGCATCAGTTCCATTCCCGGAGCGACACAGAAGTGCTTCTCCATGCGTATGCGGAATGGGGAGAAAAGGTTCTTGAGCGGCTTAATGGTATGTTCGCATTTGTTATCTGGGACCGCCGTCGTCAAGAACTCTTTATGGCGCGCGATCGGTACGGTATAAAACCACTGTACTATACCTTCCAAGGCCATACGTTTCTGTTCGGCTCAGAGGTCAAGGCTCTTCTTGCGCATCCGGCATACCATGCTGCGATGGACAAAGAAGCCCTACTCGAGTACTTCACATTTCAGAACTTCTTCACCGATAGAACGCTGTTCAAGGGGGTTAGGTTATTGCCTGCTGGTTCCTGCATGCGCCTGGCAATAGGTATGGAGCAACCGGGACGGGTGCATCGCTATTGGGATTACAACTTCACCGAGCCTGAGCATCAAGGGACTGAAGGAGAATATCTGGAGGAATTGGATCGTCTCTTCTGTCAGGCAGTCCGCCGCCAGCTCGTAGGCGATGTGGATGTTGGTGCCTACTTGAGCGGCGGAATTGACTCCGGATCTATCACGGCGATTGCAGCGAAAGAACTTCCTTATCTGAAGACATTCACCTGCGGATTTGATCTTCGCTCGGCTTCGGGTTTGGAACTGGGCTATGATGAACGAGAAAAGGCCGAATTCATGTCCTATCTTTTCAAGACCGAGCACTATGAAATGGTTTTGAAGGCCGGAGATATGGAACGGATTCTTGCGCGACTCACGTGGCATATGGAGGAGCCGCGGGTTGGTCAGAGCTATCCGAATTTTTACGTGGCTCAATTAGCCGGGAAATTTGTGAAAGTCGTATTATCCGGTGGGGGGGGCGATGAGTTATTCGGTGGGTATCCCTGGCGCTATTATCGGGCCGTGGTGAATGATGATTTCGAGCACTATATCGATAAATACTACCACTACTGGCAGCGTCTTATCCCCAACAAAGACCTCAAAGAGGTATTCGCTCCTATTCAAACAGACGTGGAGCATGTCTGGACACGGGACATTTTCCGCGATGTCTTTTCAAAGCATGCGTCCACTTTGACCCGTCCAGAAGACTACATCAATCACTCGCTCTACTTCGAGGCTAAAACATTTCTGCATGGCCTCTTGATCTTGGACGACAAGTTGAGCATGGCTCATGGACTAGAGACCCGATTGCCTTTCCTGGACAATGATCTCGTAGATTTTGCGATGAGTATTCCGGTGCACTTGAAGTTGGGTAATCTATCTGCAGTGGTTCGGCTGAATGAAAATGAGCCTGGCAACAAGACTGCCAAGTATTTCAGTAAGACCAAAGATGGAAAATTGCTTTTGCGGAAGGTGATGGAGAGGTATATCCCTGCGGAGATTACAAATCGTGAGAAGCAGGGCTTCTCTGCGCCGGATGCGTCATGGTTCAAGGGGGAAAGCATCGATTACGTCAGACGGAAGCTTTTTGGTGAAAACGCAAGAATCTACGAATTTCTCGACCGCCGAGCCGTCGAGCAGTTGGTCACGGAGCATCTGGAGGGGAAGCAGAATCGCCGGTTGCTAATTTGGTCGTTACTGAGTGCTGAAAACTGGTGTGAGCAGTTTCTTTAGGTGTGAGTTAGGTGTGAGTATAGTGGACTCTGAAAGACCGCATGTCGGAGGAGTCTGTGACAACAAGAGGTTAAGTCATATGATGTTGGAAGATGCTAGAAACATTCTTGCCTGTCCCGTTTGTAAGGCAGATTTATCAATAACCGATTCGGACAAGAAAGCGAAGTGTCTTTTCTGTGGAGCCATCTTTGCCAAAGAATCACTGGTCTGGAATTTCATTCCCGATGTGAAGGATATCGCCTCGCCGATCTGGAACGCCTGGCAAGCGGTACAAGAGAATGGGATGACCAGTTATCGAGCGGACCCCGACCACAACCTGTCCGTGGGGAGGCGGAATGATTGCCGACAGTTTGCCGAGTTCTGCAACTTCCAAGGTCTGGTGTTGGATGTCGGGTGTGGACCGCAACCTTGGCCCGCCTACTTTGATTCGACCAAGAATGCCTCTTTCGTGGGGATAGACCCGTTAGCGGGGGCAACCCCGAGCAAGTACCTAACAATCAAGGCGCTGGCCGAGTATCTTCCGTTTCGCATGGCTATCTTCGATCGCGTGCTTTTTAGCACGACCTTGGATCATTTTGTGGATCCAGTGGAGGCGCTGAAGGAAGCGGCGCGTGTGTGTAAAGCGTCGGGTGAGATCATTGTGTGGCTGGGCGAAAAACGGCCTGATGCACCGAAGCGGTCAAGTTCCCCGGAGTGGTATGTCCAGCTCAGGAAGCCTGAGCTTGCGGAGGATGTGTTTCACATTAAACGACTGAATGTGGGTGAGTTCCAAGGGATGGCTATGATAGCGGGTGTGAAGATCGTCCAAACGGAGAGCCATCAGATCGATGCGTACCGTACAAATTACTTTTACAGGCTCAAGATGAAGACCGACTGAATGGATATTCTGTTGGCGGGCGCGAGCGGATTCATCGGCGGCTATGTGCGGAAGGCATTGTCACAGACGCACCATGTGTTTGCACTCGCACGCGAAGGATCACCTGGACATGAGCAAGGAGTGGATTGGATTCGCGTAGATCTCGCTCAAGCCGCTCAGAATTTGCCTCTCCCACGCAAGGTGGATGCGGTTGTGTATTTAGCACAATCCCGACATTACCGTGAGTTTCCAGAGAAGGCATGGCCTATCTTTAACGTCAACATCCAAGCCCTCATGGTGATCCTGGAGTACGCCAGGCAGTGCGGAGCAAAGCGATTTCTTTTTGCGTCGAGCGCAAACGTTTACAAGCGAAGTGAACGGCGCATTACTGAACAGTCAGCCCTTCAGCCGACCTCCTTTTATGCCCGCTCGAAACTCATTGCCGAGATGCTAATTGAGTCCTATGCGGAGTATTTCGACTGCAAGGTCTTTCGATTTTTTACCGTATATGGCCCCGGTCAAAAAGGCATGTTAATCCCTTCACTTGTAGAACGTGTGCGTGATAACCAACCGATTGAAATCCGAGGTCGGCGAGGGCTTAAGCTGACGCCCGTGTATGTGACCGACGTGAGTTCAGCCATTCAAGCTGCATTGGAGAGAGACGTTGTGTCAACTGGTTTCGAAGTATTCAATGTCGGAGGGGATGAAGCTCTCAGTATCTATGAGCTGGGTTGTGGAATCGGCAAAGCCTTGAAGATGCGCCCGGAATTTAACTTTATGAAGGGAGAGCGAGAAGCTGGTTGGATGGCTGATAGTGCAAAACTGAAGCGGGCATTTAGGTTACGGCAGTTTGTACCATTTGAGCATGGAATCACCCGAGTTCTGTATGAGTAGCGCCTCCGTAACGACAGAATTTCATCCCTTCACGTGGAAAACCTATGAGTTGTACCTTCGCACTGCGCTTGAATCTGGGTACCGGTTCATCGGCTTTGATGAGCTCAACACAAGCATGGTCCTGCCGGAAGCCCCTTTCGTTTTATTGAGACACGATATTGACTATGATCCACGTTGGGCTCTGCCAATCTGCAAGCTAGAAACGCAGCATGGAAGTCGGGCGACTTACTTCTTTCAGTCGGACTCTCCCTTTTATAGGCTGGATTGTAGTGAGACGGTGTCCGTCATTCGCGAGATTTTGAGCCAAGGCCATTGGCTTGGGGTGCACTTCGATGCGAATCAAATTCAAGATGATGTGGAAGTCATTGAGAGGCTCGAGCAAACTGCCACTGAATTTGAAGCCAGGTTTGAAACTCGCGTCGCCGCCGCATCATTTCACATGCCAACATACCGTCCTGTGAAGCATCTTCAACTCAAGAGTGAGCGCATCAATACCTATTCGCCGCTATTCTTTGAGGAAATCCAGTACGTTTCTGATTCAAACCAAGATTGGCGCGGTAAGGATATTCTCAAGATGTTGCGGCAGAAAGACTTCTCCCGGATCCAATTTCTCGTGCATCCTATCTGGTGGCGTGAAGACTACTCACCGTTTTACTCCAAGATAGAAGAATTGGCGGGGAAGTTGGGCATTCCCGTTGATTCAATCCTGACACGTGAGCAACTGGACCTGCTCGTCAGAGAGAAGGCGAAATAGAAACGTGAAAGCACAACTTGTGGAGGCCACTTAAGTGCTTAAATTAGACGATGTCGTTCTCTCGCCGCTGCTTACAAGGGATGCGGCGGATTTGTTTCGGTGGATAAACGATCGTGGCAACGTATTACTCAATTCTCCTTACAGGCCGGTAAGTGAAGGACAGCACAAGGTGTGGTTTGAGTCTATTCAGCAGCGTAATGATGTAATGGTCTTCGGTATTCGCTTATGCAGTAAGAACAAGCTAATTGGTTCCTGCCAGCTGCACACTATTAATTTTGTCCACCGCACCGCTGAGCTGCAAATCCGGTTGGGAGAGGTGCCTGAGAGTGGTCGTGGCTATGGAACCCAAGCGATACGCCTTCTCGTGCAATTCGCATTTCGCGACCTCAATTTGAACCGTGTGTATCTACATGTCTTTAGCACAAATAAGGTTGCCATCAGGGTATATGAAAAGATTGGCTTTGTGCGGGAGGGATTGTTGCGGAAGGCAGCTCATATTGACGGAGAGTATATTGATCTTGTCGTGATGGGAATCTTGCGCGAGGACTTTGGTGACTAACAGGGTGGTCGCAATTCACCAGCCGAACTTTTTCCCCTGGCTCGGTTACTTCAATAAGCTCGCACAAGCAGATCTCTTTATCGTGCTGGATAATGTGCAGTTCCCAAAAACTGGGGGAACATGGATGAACCGTGTGCGGCTGCTCGTTAATGGGAAGCCAGAGTGGGTTTCGATGCCCGTTGTCCGGGCATACCACGGGGTGCGGCTGGTCCGGGAAATGAAAATCAACAATAGTATCCCATGGCGCAAGAAGCTTTTGAAGACCATTGAGCAATCGTACAGGCGCGCGCCCTATTTTAACGAGGTGCTCCCAGTCCTCAGTAGGCTCATTGAGAATCCTATCGACGATCTTCCGGAGTTTAACGTCGCCGCGTTCCGAGCGTTGGCTGTTGCCGTCGGTCTCGAACCGGCGAGACTGATTCTTGGCTCTACGCTCGATGTCAAAGGCGAGGCTACGGATTTGCTGATCGCAATGGTGCAAGCTGTGGGCGGCTCGGCGTATCTCTGTGGGGGCGGTGCAGGAGGGTACCAGGAAGATGAGAAATTCGCTGCTGCGGGGATAAAGCTCATCTATCAAAGTTTTGAGCATCCAACCTATCCACAAGCCAACATAGAGCAGTTTCGCACTGGCTTGTCGGTGATTGACGCAGTGATGAATTGTGGGTTTGAGAAGGCACACTCACTGATCGCCTCTTCGTAGGTGGCATATACGCGAACATTTGTTTCAATTGAGTAAGGATGTCTTCCTCTTTGGTGGAGGGCAGGTATTCAACCGTATGGTTGGCTTCCTCCTGCTCCCTCTATTTACATCAGTCCTGACGCCACAAGATTATGGTGTGAGTGCCCTTATTAGTCTTGTAACAGCACTGGCGAGCGGCCTCTTTGGTTTAGGAACTGGAGTCAGTGTTGGTCGATGCTATTTCGATGTGCAAGAACCGAGGGAGCGTGCAAGTGTTATCTGGACTGCTTGGACTCTTCTTGTCGCTAACGCTGGGCTTTTGATAGGCATTGTTTTGCTTCTCTCTACGGTTTTCAGTCGTACGTTGTTTCATTCTGAGCAATATTCGCGTCATATAGAGTTGGCATTTATTGCCCTTGCAATTACGACGGCCGTCGATCCAATTAATATGTTTTTCCGACTCACGAAACGGGCAGGAGTGTTTGTGATCCTCACGGGGGTAAACGTCCTCGTGAGTGCTGGCCTGAGCGTCTTTTTGATTATTATCCTTGGTCACGGGCTCCTAGGAATGTTTGAAGCCTGCGCGCTGTCCGCCGCTGTGTACGGTGTCACTGTTCTTCTAGTTGGATTGAAATGGGTGAAACCGGCGTTCAACATCAAGTATGTATGGCCATTGGTGAAAATCGGCGCACCTCTTATCGCTCCCGTTGTGGGGTGGTATGTGATCGAATATGTGGATCGCTTCCTACTGGAACGCCTGGTTGGTTTGGCCGAAGTCGGTGTGTATGCTGTCGGGTTCTCGTTCGGTTCATCGATCCTACTTTTGGTCAATGCTTTTTATGGTGCATGGCCTGGCTTCTTTATGCCATTCGTCGAACGACGTGGTGAAGCCGCTTTGGTTTTTGGTCGAGTGCTCAGCTATTACGTGTTTGGGGTTGGGAGCATCTGTTTGTTACTGTTTCTTGCAGCCAAACCCGTTGTGTTCATGATGACCGCGGAGCCGTTTCATGAAGCCTATAAGGTGGTTGGGCTCATCGCGTTCGCAGGCCTACTCAGAGGCTGCTATCTGATCTTTCTCCCTGGTCTCGTTTTTGCGAAGAGCACAAGACTGCAAGCCAGTATTGAGCTCACGGCCGCTGCTCTCAATGTGGCACTTAATTTTGCGCTGATCCCTTTGCTTCATAAAGAAGGCGCTGCTATTGCGGCAGTGGGGGCTTTCTCTTGGATGTGTGTTCTGGCTTGGAAATATAGTTCAAGGGAGCTATCGGTCCTTTACGAATGGAGCCGTTTGGGAATGTTCATGGCAAGCCTGTTGATTTTCGCTGCTCTCTCATTCCTTCAATTGCCAGGCCTTGGCATCACGGTTTTGGTGCATACACTTTACCTCGCGGGGTTCGGAGTAACGACCTGGTATCTGGTGTTGACCTCATCTGAACGTGCAAGCCTGATTCAGTTACTACTCGTGCAAGGAAGGTTCGTTCATGTCTGGCGTTAATCAGAATGTGAACCTCGATCGTCCCAAGGGGCGTGTCCTCTTTGTTGGAACGTCCTATTACAATGGGAAACATCTTAGCAGGGAACTGCGAAAGCTAGGCTGGAAGGCCGATACGCTGACTTTTGTGGGCTCAGGCGAAGAGCAATATGAACCGGACTTCCTTTTAGATCGAAGGGGACGCATAAATTGGTTGGCCACTCTAAAATTTTATCTCCATGCCATCAAGCACTACGATATCTTCCATTTTTCAGGAGCCCATAATTTGACCTTCCTAGATAGGCGAAATAGGTGTTGGGACACCAACTTGTTAAGGCTGCTTGGAAAGAAGATTGTCTACTCCAACAATGGATGTCTGGACGGTGTTTCCCAAAGTTCCTTCCGGAAGTGGCTTCCTGAGCCGGTCTGTGATTCCTGTAAGTGGCAGGACGTGCCGTCAGTCTGCAGTGATGAGAGGAACCTCCAATGGGGAAAGCTGCGGAATGAAGTTGCGGATTACCAGATCACTCTTGGCGGGAACCGAGTAGACTACAATGATGATTCAAGGGTCCATGAAGTGCCGGAGTTCTACTGTCTCGATCCACACGTATGGGATCCGGAATTACTCGTGCCCTCGAATTACCGCCTTTCCTATGAGCCAGGCACTGTCAAGATCCTTCATGCGGTTGGTAATTTTTATTCGAGAAGCGATGTCAAAATAAAAAAGAATATCAAATCGACTCACCTTTATCTCCCAGTCATTGAACGGCTCAAACAAGAGGGATACAAGGTTGAGTTGCTCTTCTTCCACGATGTTCCCAGTAAACAGTTTCGATATTATCAAGTACAAGCTGATATCGTGGTCGATATGCTGACATTCGGGTTTTTCGGGGCCAACATTCGAGAGGCCATGATGCTTGCAAAACCGGCCGTATGTTTTTTGCGACCAGAATGGCTCGAGAGCATGAAAACAGAAATTCCAGAATATGTGAAGGAACTTCCGATTGTGAACGCCACTCCTCAGACAATCTACCAGGTGTTAAAGGAACTGGTCGAGCATCCTGAGAAACGTCGTGAAATAGGGCTGCGAGGGCGCGACTTCGCGATCAAGTGGCATTCGGCTCAAGCAGGAGCCAGGAAGCTTGACCGTATATATACTGATTTGCTCGGCAAATGACCGCAACACGTGAGGTTTATGATCGTATTCGAAGGTTCTGGGACAAAGATCCCTGTGGCAGCACCCATGTGAGCCCGGAGCGGGGCACGAAAGAGTTCTTCCTTGCCGTAGATAGGTACTTCAAAACGCTCTATCCCTATCTTGACGAATTTCTCGATGCGAAGCACTTAACAGGAAAACGTGTGATGGAGATTGGCTTGGGCTCCGGGTATACATTGCGTCAGATTGCTCAGAACGCCAAAGTGGCCTATGGTCTGGATTTGTCGCGTGAAACTCTTCGTTTGAATCAGTCCAGGGCTAAACATTTCGGTCTCGATATTCACTTCATGCATGCGTCTGCGACGAACCTCCCTCTTCCAGACAAATGTCTGGATTTGGTGGTCAGCATCGGATGCATTCACCATATCCCCGATATTGAGCAGGCCATTAACGAAATATGCCGTGTCCTCAGGCCGGGAGGCATATTCAAAGGCATGGTCTATAACAAGAACTCCTACAGATACCATGTGGCTATTCCCCTCGCTCGCCGTTTTTCAGCTCGTTGGCGAGGAAAGACGCAAGGGCAGTGTGTGAATGAAATGTATGATGGATCAGGTAATCCCTACGGAACTGTGTACTCAAAAAAAGAGATGATACAGCTCCTCTCCGGCTTCAGCCAGGTACAGTTTCAAGTTCAGAATTTTTCCGGCCACGATGTGATTCCGAAGGTCGGAGATCTGATTCCAAGACGGTTTTGGCTTGAGACGCTGGGCAAGGTCGCAGGGCTTGATCTGTATTTTTCGGCGGTAAAGCCAGGACTCAACGGGCTATGACCACTGTTTCCGCAAAGGGAATCTTGCTCATCTACCACCGTCCGGCTCTTGCGCAGGATGCTGCGACGGTTGTCGATAACATTGACGCATTCGCGCGTTACTCTCAGTTTAAAGTGTGGGGGATAAATACTGAATACGGCTTTCCGCCCGCTCTTGGTGATCTGAGTTTTCAGGTAATTATTCTGCACTACTCACTGTTTGGCGGTGGCACGTATTTCATTGACCCTCGATTTCAAGACTATCTTGGCAAGAGCAAGACCTCCCATAAGATTGCATTCTTCCAAGACGAGTTCCGATATTGCCAGAAGCGGTTTGGGTTTTTGAATCGTTACGGGATTGATTGTGTCTATACATTGGTTGAACCAGCCTATTTTCATGCGACCTATATGAAGTACACCAGCGTTCCCAAGCTTGTTTCTCATATCCCCGGTTACGTGAGTGAAGGGCTTCTCAAGGCGGCTGAGAAATTTGGCAAGCGTGATCAGGATCGCACCATCGATATCGGCTATCGGGGGCGGCCTCTTGAGATCTATATGGGGAAAGCTGCACAGGAAAAGAGCGGGATTGCCATTGGATTTCTCGAACGTGCTGCAGGTTTGAATCTTAATCTCGACATCGAGCGAACTGAACGAAAGCGCGTTTACGGCGATGCATGGTACCGGTTTACGGCAAATTGCCGGGGGTTCTTGGGTGTAGAAGCAGGAGTATCCATTTTTGATTTAGAGGATACTGTAAAGATTGAGTGTGAGAAGCGTATCTCGATGAACCCAAAAATCACGTTCGAGGAGTTGTATGACCAGTATCTCTATCAGTGGGAAGATAAAATTCCATACCGAACCATCAGCCCACGGCATTTTGAGGCCGCCGCTTTTCGGGTCTGTCAGATTCTGTTCGGGGGAAAGTATTCGGATATTCTTCAGCCGATGGTCCACTATATTCCTCTCAAGAAGGACTTCTCCAACTTTCATGAAGTGATTCGATTATTCTCCGATACTTCTGTCCGGCGTGAATTGACAGACAATGCCTACAGGGATCTTATCGCCTCAGGGAAGTACAGTTATCAGAAGTTTATTCAAGAATTTGACGATCATCTGATAGCTGCCGGGCTGAGGATTAGTGCACGAGATGATGATGATCGTGTGACGGAACTGCTCGAGCGAGGCTCGTTTTTCAGGAGAGTTCGCGCCGTGGCATTAGGCGTGCGATATCATGGCCGGCTGGTTCCTCTTTCCGTAAGGAAGCTGGTGAGACCCATTACACAACGTGTCCTTAATGGGAATACTGACTTCAAGGCAAATGACCAAAGCAAGTGAACGATAAGAAGTAAGAAACTACCATGAAACCCCAGGCATTATCCTTGAGCGTCGTCAAAGAGTTCTGGGAGTCTCATCCGGTAGCGGCCGAGGCCGTGCCGTTTCCGCTCGGGACCACGGACTATTTCCGTTACTATGATAATTTGCGTGAGACCAATGAGAGCATAGAATTTTCCTATGCCTTACATGAATATAAGGAACATGCCGGTCGCCGTGTCCTCGACGTGGGGTGTGGTAACGGGTATGTTCTCAGTCGTTATGCCAAGGAGGGGGCAAAGGTTTATGGCGTAGATTTGACCGAAACGGGCATTGAGTTGAGCCGCCGTCGGTTTAAGCTGAGTGGGCTCAAAGGCCACTTCACGGTTGGAAGCGCAGAAGATCTACCATACCCGGATAACGCCTTCGATGTAGTGTGTTCCATGGGTGTGCTCCACCATACACCCGACACGGAGATGGCAGTGAGGGAGGTTTTTCGGGTCTTGAAACCGGGTGGGCGCTTGATCGTCATGTTTTATCACAGGAACTCAGCCAAGCTTCGCGTGAATCTGTTCTTGAGAAGAATGATCCAATTCCGCAGCCTGCAACAACTGGTGAACGAGGTGGACGGACGAGGAAATCCTAAAGGAGACGTGTATTCTGAGGATGAATTACGTGATCTCCTGAAGTCCTTCGAGCATCTGTCGATCTTTGCCGGATTTCTCCGAGGTACCCACATTGTCCCTGTTGTCGGCGGCCTCATTCCCAACGCATTCCTTAATCCTTTGGAAAAGAGTCTTGGATGGTTTCTGTATGCGAAGGGGGTGAAACCCTCGCATGCCTCAGTAGCAGCTCGATGAAAATTCTTTCGGTTGTCGGCGCGCGACCACAGTTTATCAAGGCTAGCCCTCTGAGTCTTGAAATTCGCCGACATCACGAGGAAATCTTGGTCCATACCGGTCAGCACTATGATCATGGCATGTCGGACGTGTTCTTTGAAGATCTCGGTATCCCTGCGCCGAATTATCATCTCGGCATCGGAAGTGGAACGCATGGTGCGCAGACTGGTGCGATGCTCCAGGCCATTGAAGCGGTTCTCGAGAAGCAACAACCGGAGGCGGTCATCGTATACGGGGATACGAATTCCACATTGGCTGGAGCCCTCGCTGCCGCAAAACTGCATATTCCCGTCGCCCACATTGAGGCGGGGTTGCGAAGCTTCAATCGTACGATGCCGGAAGAGATCAACCGGGTGGTAGCTGATCATATTTCCACCTGGCTCTTTGCACCTTCAGCGGTCTCCCGCGATCAGTTAACGAAAGAAGGTGTACAGTCCGGCGTTCACATCGTAGGCGACATCATGTATGATGCGTTGCTACTGCATCGGAGCCGTGCTGATACTTCCTCCCTGGTGCTTGATCAACTGGGGCTCTCGCCAAAGAGCTATTACGTGGCGACTGTTCACCGCGCCGAAAACACAGACCGACGAAAGAATCTCGCTTCGATTTTTGAAGGGCTAGGCCGGTTGGATAAACCGGTGGTCATGCCCCTTCATCCCCGTACGCTCAAGAAGGTTGAGGAGTTTCAGATCTTGCTTCGAGAGAATATAAAACCCCTCGAGCCCCTGGGCTATCTGGACATGCTCAAACTTCAAAGCCAAGCCTCCTGCATCCTCACCGATTCCGGAGGAGTACAGAAGGAAGCGTATTATTTGAGTGTGCCATGTGTGACCTTGCGTTCCGAAACCGAGTGGGTAGAAACGGTCACGGCCGGTTGGAACCTCATCTGTGGGACAGAGTCCATCGCCATTGTCGAGGGGGTGCGCAAGATGGAAGGGTGCCAGGCACCTCACCCCAATCTCTACGGAGATGGGACTGCGGCGCAACGAATTGTGGAAATCCTTTCGCGTCATGACGGCTGAGACCGTTCAATTAATCGAGGCGTATGTAGAGTATGTGTGGTATTGCGGGGGTTGTTAATCTAAACCTAGAGAAGGTTCCAGGCCTGTCTCGCTCACTTGAGGTAATGAACCGCCTCCAGCAGCATCGAGGGCCGGACGGGGAGGGTGTCTGGACCCACCAGAACGGTATGGTTGGCTTTGCCCATCGGCGGTTGAGCGTTATCGATCTTGAGACCGGGCAGCAGCCGATGGGCGATCAGCAAGGGAATTGGATCACCTATAACGGAGAAATTTATAACTATCTCGAGTTACGGGACGAGTTGGGAGCCAACTTGTTCCGTACGCATTCCGATACCGAGGTGATCCTGCATGCGTACCGCAAATGGGGTGTCGAGTGCCTCATTCAATTTCGAGGCATGTTTGCCTTCGCACTCTGGGATGAAAGCCGGAAGAGCCTCATCTGTGCTAGGGATCCATTCGGTATAAAGCCGCTCTATTACACAGTGAATCGTGGTTTACTCTATTTCGCGTCCGAAGCCAAGGCCTTGCTTCCCTTTGTCCCCGATATCGAGACGGACCTTGATGGTTTGAAGGATTACTTGACGTTCCAGTTCTGTCTTGGAGGAAAGACCCTCTTCAAGGGGATCCACGAACTCTTGCCCGCACATCTCCTCACGGTGAGGAATGGAGTCGTTGAGACGCGGCGATACTGGGAGGTGTATTACCACCTCGACTTTGACCATACGGAGAAGTATTTCGAGGAAAAGGTCCGTTCATTGTTGGAAGACTCGGTCGCCATGCATCTTCGAAGCGATGTGCCGGTGGGTGCCTATGTCAGTGGTGGACTTGATTCGAGTATTATCGCATCATTAGCTTCGGGGCGGAAAGGGCATGAATTTACGGGGTTTACCGGCAAGTTTTCCTTGGGCGAGGCCTATGATGAGAGCCGGTATGCCCGAGACCTCGCTTCCTTCAAAGCGTTTGAGCTTTACGAAGTTGATATCACGGACCATGATTTTGTCCGCCATATCGAACGGGTAATGTATCATCTCGACTTCCCTGTTGCCGGGCCAGGCTCCTTCCCGCAGTTCATGGTCTCTCAGCTTGCTGCCCGACACAGGAAGGTCGTCCTTGGGGGGCAAGGGGGCGACGAAATCTTCGGCGGGTATGTTCGGTATCTGGTCGCGTATTTTGAACAATGCATCAAATCCGCAATCGATGGCAGCATGCATTCGGGGAGTTTCATCGTCACGTACGAGTCCATTATCCCAAACCTGAGTGCGCTTCGGAATTACAAGCCGATGCTTCAGCAATTCTGGCGGGAAGGGTTATTTGAGGATGCAGATAGACGCTACTTCCGATTGGTCAACCGCTCATCGCTGCATGCAGACGAAGTCGATTGGACCTTGCTCGGCGACTATTCTCCTTTTGAGACATTTCAAAGCATCTTCAGGGGCAGTAATGTTCAGAAGGAGTCATACTTTGACAGCATGACCCATTTTGACTTCAAAACACTCCTG
>Ga0209048_10002936_pt1 | contig 16744 bp, 18 predicted proteins | sample FrelakmetCRP12CR_FD_187146 | JGI IMG/M metagenome (GOLD analysis project Ga0209048, IMG submission 187146) | Freshwater lake sediment microbial communities from the University of Notre Dame, USA, for methane emissions studies - CRP12 CR (SPAdes)... | ecosystem: Environmental > Aquatic >... | reverse complement strand
GATCGCGGCCGAGGTCGCCTCCTTCAACGTCATCGCCCCCGCGTCGACCGGCCGCACGGTTGCGCCCAGCAGCTCCATCCGCTGCACGTTCGGCCGCTGCCTGCGCGTGTCCTGCACCCCCATGTAGACCACGCACTCCATCCCCAGCAACGCGCACACCGTGGCGGTCGCCACCCCGTGCTGGCCGGCGCCGGTCTCGGCGATGATCCGCTGCTTGCCCATCCGCCTGGCCAGCAGCGCCTGGCCGAGGGCGTTGTTCAGCTTGTGCGAGCCCGTGTGGTTGAGATCCTCGCGCTTCAGATAGACGGGCCGTCCGACCTGCTCGGAGAGCCTTCTGGCGCGGTACAGCGGCGTGGGACGCCCCCCGAAGTGGCACAGCAGCTCATGGAGCTCGGCACGGTAGCCCCCATCTTCGCGCGCCTGTCCCCACGCCTCCTCCAGCTCTTGGAGGGCCGGCATCAGCGTCTCGGGCACGAACTGCCCGCCGTAGGGACCGAAACGGTGCTCGACGACGCTCACGCGGGCTCGCCGATCGCCGAGCTGTCCACCGGCAGCGCTAGGACGGCGTCGAAGAACGCCTGCAACTTCCTCGCATCCTTGCGCCCCGGGGCCGTCTCGGTGCCACTGGCCGTGTCCACCGCGTAGGGATGCGCCACCGCGATCGCCTCGGCCACGTTGTCCGGATTCAGTCCGCCGCTGAGGATCAGGGGGACCTTCGACCGGCGTGCTGCCAGCAGCGACCAGTCGAACGTCTCGCCTGTCCCACCTCGCAGCCCCTGGCCATGGGGCCTGCGCGAGCGGGCGTCCAGCAGGTGGAAGTCCACGTGGAATCGCTCGAGGTCGCGCACGTCGCCCGGGCCCGAGATCTGCGCCGCCTTGATCACACGCGCCCCGTTTCGACGTGTCGCCTCGGCGCAGAACGACGGGCCCTCGTCGCCGTGAAACTGGAGCATGCTCAGGCCCAGCTCCCCGCTCGTCCGCACGACCTGCTCGAGCGGAGCGTTCACGAACACCCCACAGAGCTCCACCCTGCGACGGAGTACCGCGACGATCCGCTGCGCCTCTGCCAGCGAGCACCTGCGCGGGCTGCCCTCGTAGAAGATCATCCCCAGCGTCCACGCCCCCAGCTCGACCGCCATCTCGGCGTCGTCCAGGTTGGTTATCCCGCAGACCTTCACCTTCGTGTCGGCTGCGCTGCGGCTGGCCCTCTCGAGAACACCTGACGCCTCGGCGCGGCGGGACGGCTCGGCGCGGGCGAACGTCTCGGACATGCCCCCAACGGTAGCGGGCGGTGTACCTAACGTTCCGGTGTACTGGCGCTAGGAACCGAGTTGGGCCGGGCGGCAAGGGTCACGGTCACCGTACTGCGTTCGTAGCCGCCGTGTCCGTTCGCGCGCAGCAGGCCCACCTTCACGGTGTTCCCCGGTTTCTTCGCGTTGATGTCGGCGGCGAGCTGTTCCGAGCTCGCGACCGGGCTGCCGTCGATCGAGACGATGATGTCGCCGCCGACGGCCACCTGGCCGGCTTCGGTGCTGCCGCTGAGCTTCCCGCCGCGGATCCCCGCCTTTTCGGCCGGCGTCCCTTTCTGGATGCTCTGCACGAGCGCCCCGCTCTTCACGGGCAGGTTGAGCGCCGTCAGCGACCCGTCGATCGTCAACGAGGTGAGCCCTATGTAGGCGCCGCGGACCGTTCCGCCGGCCTCTAGCTGCGCGAGCTCGGACTTGGCGGTGTTGATCGGGACCGCGAAGCCGATGCCCACGCTGCCGCCCCCGTTGCCCCCGGTCTCGATCTGGGAGTTGATCCCGATGACGCGGCCCAGTGCGTCCAGCAGCGGACCCCCGGAGTTCCCCGGGTTGATGGGCGCGTCCGTCTGCAGCACGTTGTCGATCGCGAAGCCGTTCGGCGCTGTGATCTGACGCTGCAGAGCCGAGATCACACCCGTGGTGAGCGTGCGTTGCAGGTCGAACGGATTGCCGATGGCGTATACGGGGTCGCCCACCTGGACGGCGCTCGAGTCGCCGAGCGTCAGCGGATGCAGCGTCAGCCCGTCGGGCGGGATGCGCAGCACGGCGAGGTCGTTCGAGGGGTCCTTGCCGACCACCTGAGCATCGACCGTGCTTCCTTTTTCCAGGCTCACGGTGACTTTGATGGCGTTCTCGACGACGTGCCAGTTGGTGAGGATCGTGCCGTTCGCGTCGATCACTATGCCCGAGCCGGTCGCCACACCCTGGCGCTGGCTTTCGCCGCCGCCGAAGAGGTTGAAAGGGGATTCCGATTTCTGCACGATCGTCGAGGTCACGAACACGACGCCCGGAGCGGCGCGCACGTAGATGTCGTGGGGTGTCAGCCCCACGCGCCGCTGCGCGACGTCCGACCGCGTCAGCGGCGCGACCTGAACGGTCGTGACGGCCTTTTCGGCTCCGTGCAGGCCGCCGAACGCGGCGATCACGGCGGCGACCACGGCACCGCCGATCAGGGCGGCCACGAACGGGATGGCGAACATGCGATTCATCTGCATGCAGGATGATCAGCGACGATGAAGGGCGTCTAAAGCCTGCGCTCGGGCCCGCTGGGGGGGCGCCACGGACCCGTTCTCTGCTCCCTCAATGGGCTCTCAGCGTGCGGACCGCCGCCTCAGGATCGGCAGAGCGCATCAGCGACTCCCCCACGAGGACGGCATCCACACCGGCCTCCTCCAGGCGTCTGAGCTGCCCGGCGGCGGTGATCCCCGACTCCGAGACCACCCGCACCCCCTTCGGCATCTCGCCCATCAGGCGCGACGTGCGCTCCACGTCGACGCTGAAGTCCCGAAGGTCGCGATTGTTGATTCCGATCGTGTCCACCCCCATGTCGAGCGCGCTCTGCAGTTCCTTGCGATCGTGGACCTCCATCAGTACGTCCAGCCCCAGCGCGCGTGCGGAGTCGTACAGCGACGCGAGCTCGGAGAGCTCGTTGGCCGCCACGATCAGGAGCACGGCATCGGCGCCCGCCACACGCGCCTCGAGCAGCTGGTAATCGTCGACGATGAAGTCCTTGCGCAGGATCGGCAGCTGGCAGGCGCTGCGCGCGGCGCGCAGATCCGCCAGCGACCCGTCGAAGTTCATGCCCTCAGTCAGCACTGACAGCGCGCTCGCGCCTCCCCGCTCATAGGCGCGGACAACCTCCCCGACGTCCGCCTGCTCGCGTAGCGTGCCAGCCGAGGGCGAGCGGCGCTTGAACTCGGCGATCACCCCGATCCCCGGCTGCGCCAATGCGTCGTAGAAGCGCCGCTCTCCGGGGCGGCGAACGTAGCGCGAGTCGGCCGCCCGATCCTCGAGCTCCCGGCGGGGAAGCTCGCGCTTGCGCCGCTCGACCTCCAGACGTGTGCTCTGGAGGATCCGCGCAAGGACCGTGGGTGCGCTCGTGCTCACCGGGTCGTCGTCGCCGGGGCGTTCCTGCGACTGGCCTGCAGGTAGCGGTCGAGGGCGTCCGCCGCGCTTCCGTCGGCGATCGTCGCCCGGGCGGCCTGAACGCCTGCCGCGATCGTGTCCGCTCTCCCGGCGGCATAGATCGCCGCGCCGCCGTTGATCGTGGCCAGATCGACGCTCGCCGAACGTTCTGCGACCCCAAGTTCACCCCCGAGGATCGCGCGGGTCAGGGCGGCGTTCTCCTCCGGCGAGCCGCCACCGTAGTCGGGCTCGCAGGACGGATCGGCCGGCTCGATCCCGACATCCTCCGGGGCGAGCGTGTAACGACTGATCTCCTCGCCGTTCACCTCCACCACTTTCGTGGGCGCCCCGGTCGAGATCTCGTCCAGCCCGTCCTCGCTTGCCACCACCAGGGCCCGGTCGACACCGAGCTTGGCCAGCGCGCCCGCGACGATCTCGAGAAAGCGCTGGTCCGAGACCCCGATCAGCTGGCGGCGCGCGTCGGCCGGGTTCGTCAGCGGCCCGAGCAGGTTGAAGATCGTTCGCACCGCCAGCTCGCGCCGGACCGGCACCACGAAGCGGGTGGCCTGATGATGGGCCGGGGCGAACATGAAGCCGAAGCCGGCCTCTTCGATGCACCGCGCCACGCCCTCTGGCTCGAGGTCGATGCGCGCACCCAGAGCCTCCAGCAGATCGGCCGACCCCGAGCTGCTGGTGGCCGAGCGGTTCCCGTGCTTGGCCACCGCACAGCCTGCGCCCGCGGCGATCAGCGCCGCGGTGGTGGAGACGTTGAAGGTGCCCCTGCCGCCGCCCGTGCCGGCCGTATCGAGCAGATCGTCCCGCTCGATCGGCACGTGCACGGCCAGCGCCCGCATCGTTCGGGCGAGCCCCGCCAGCTCCTCGACCGTCTCGCCCTTGGTCCTCAGCGCGATCAGGAAGCCCGCGATCTGCGTCTCTGAGACCTCACCGTGCATGATCTCGGCGAGCACCTCGGCGGCCTCGTCGGCGCTCAGGTCCCGGCGCGAGGCCAGCGCGTCGATCGCGCGCGTGAGGGTGGCGTTGGGCATCAGCTCTCCCCGTCGGGCATCAGTTGGGACTCAGGAAGTTGGAGAGCAGCTCCCTGCCTTCGTCCGTCAACACCGACTCGGGATGGAACTGGACCCCCTCGGCCGGAAGCCCGCGGTGACGCAGGCCCATCAACACGCCCCCGCCGCGCGCGGACTCTTCCAGGCAGTCGGGCAGCTCGGGGTCGACCACGAGCGAGTGGTAGCGCCCGACGGTCAGCGGCGAGGAGAGGCCTCGGAAGATCGTGCGGCCGTCGTGTTCGATGGTGGTCGCCTTGCCATGCACTGGCGGGTTCAGGCTCACACGCCCTCCGAAGGCCTGTGCGAGCGCCTGGTGGCCCAGGCACACTCCGAGCGTGGGGATTCCGGCCTCGGGCATCCGCCGGACCACCTCCAGCGTGATGCCCGCCTTCTCGGGCGTGCACGGGCCGGGCGACACGACGCAGCGCTCATAGCCTCCGGCGAGCAGCTCCTGCACCTGTGCGCGGTCGTTTCGGACCGTCCGCACGTCGGCTCCCAGCTCGCCGAGATACTGAACGAGGTTGTAGGTGAACGAGTCGTAGTTGTCTACGACCAGGACCCTCATGACCAGTCGGGCTGTTCGCAGGCGAGTTCGACGGCGCGCATCACGGCGCTTGCCTTTGCCACCGACTCCTCATACTCGTACGCGGGCTGTGCGTCGGCCACGGTGCCGCCACCTGCCTGCACGTGCGCCACGCCGTCCGCGACCACGACCGTGCGGATGTGAATCGCCGTGTCGAGGTCCCCGGCGTAGCTCAGATAGCCGATCGCCCCTCCGTAGCCACCCCGCTTCACCGGCTCGAGCTCGTCGATGATCTGCATCGCCCTCACCTTCGGCGCGCCTGAGAGGGTTCCCGCCGGAAGCACCGAGCGCAGGGCATCCATCGCGCCCACCTCGGGGCGCAGCGTGCCCGAGACCGAGGAGACGATGTGCATGACGTGGCTGTAGGACTCGATCTCCATGAGCTCGTCAACCGTGACGCTGCCGTACTCGCACACCCGGCCGAGATCGTTGCGCCCGAGGTCGACGAGCATCACGTGCTCGGCGCGCTCCTTCTCATCGGCCAGCAGCTCCAGCGCGATGCGCCGATCCTCCTCGGGGTTTGCACCCCGCGGGCGGGTTCCGGCGATCGGCCGCGTCGAGACGTGACGCCCGTTGACCGTCAGCAGCGGCTCCGGGCTCGCGCCCGCGACCTGGAAGTCGCCGAAGTCCAGGAAGTACATATACGGGCTCGGGTTCACGGCGCGCAGGCCCCTGTAGATGGAGAAGGCCTCGACAGGCACGGCTGCCGACCAGCGCTGGGAGGGAACCACCTGAAAGGCGTCCCCGGCGTATATGTACTCCACGATGCGCTCCACCATTCGCTCGAACTGGGCGCGGTCCATGTTCGACCGAAACGTGGGCGCCTCACGGGGCCCGCCCGAACGCGATGCTCGCGGCACGGGACCGGCCAGCTGGGCGCGCACTTCGGCGATCGTCCGAGCGACCGCCGCATAGGCGCGCTCGACGTCCGGCTCTGAGTCGAGGTCCAGGTTGGCGAGGATCTCGACCGTCCGCTTGAGGTGGTCGAAGACCACGATCACGTCGGTCAGCATCAGTGCCATGTCGGGGAGCCCGAGAGGATCGGGGTTGGGCTGGCCCAGGGGCTCCACGGCGCGCACCAGGTCGTACCCGAAGAAGCCGACCGCACCGCCCGCGAACGGGGGAGCGTCGGCCATCGGCGCCTGGCTGAAGCGTGCGACATATGCGGCCGCCTGCGAGTAGGGATCGCCGCCGTCCGCAAGCGACCAGCGCAGGACGTCGCGTGGACGAAAGCCGATGAACGAGTAGCGTCCGACGCGCTGGCCCTGCTCGGCGGACTCGAGCAGGAAGGCCGGCTGGCCGGGCGCGAGGGCGCGCAGCTTCAGGAAGGCCGACACGGGCGTCTCGCAGTCCTCGATGAACCTGTGCCTTAGCGAGATCAGGTTGTGGTTCGCCGCGAGCGCGCGCACCTCCTCCAGGCTCGGCTGTACCGCCGGAGCGCTCTCGACGGCGTCAGGCGCGACGGCCATCGAGCACCAGCTCGGCGTCGAGCAGCGACAGGCCCCGGCTGCGAAGGAGCACAAGCAGGTGGTAGAGCAGGTCGGCCGCCTCTTCGCCCACCCGCTCCTGCGACTCCTCGCGCGCGGCGCGGGCCACCTCCTCGGCCTCCTCCATCACCTTCTCGCCTATGCGTCCTGGGTCATCGAGCAACTCGACCGTGTAGGAGCCCTGGGGGCGCTGGTCGGCGCGCTGCTTGACGATTCGCTCGAGGCCCGGCAGTGTCTCGTGGGGCGCCGCCGGACGCAGCTCACCGCGGTGAAAGCAGGTGCGCTCACCGGTGTGGCAGGCGGGTCCGGCGGGCTCGACGAGCGCCAGCAACGTGTCGCCGTCGCAGTCGAGCCGCAGAGCGCGCACGCTCTGCACGTTTCCGCTGGTCGCACCCTTGTGCCATGCCTCGCCCCGTGAGCGGCTCCATAGGTGCAGCTCGCCGGTCGCCCGCGTGGTCTTCAGGGCCTGCTCGTTCATGTAAGCGAGCATCAGCACCTCGCCGGTGCTCCAGTCCTGAACCACGCAGGGCACGAGGCCGCGCTCGTCGAAAGCGACCTGATCGTCGATGGACTCGGGCTCGCCGACCGATGTGTTCATCGCCACGATTGTAGGTCCCGCGGCCAGGACGATCCGCGCGCGGGCCCGCTTTGAGACAAACTCTCCGGAGGATGACGTCCGTGCTCGAGCGCAAGCTGATCGTGATCACCGGCAAGGGAGGCGTGGGCAAGACCACGATGGCCGCGGCCATCGGCCTGCTCGGCGCTCGTCGAGGGCTGCGCACGATCGTGGTCGAGGTGAGCGACCAGGGCCGGCTGCCGGGCCTCTTCGGGCTCGCGTCGCGTGACCCGGGCGTCGAGACGCAACTCGAGGAGAACCTGTGGAGCATCTCGATCGACCCGGACCGTGCCCTGCTTGAGTGGCTGCAATCGCTCGGCGGGCGCGTCTCGGGCCGCGTGCTCGCCTCGAGCAGCACCTTCCAGTACTTCGCCGCTGCGGCTCCCGGCGCCAAGGAGCTCGTGACGATGGTCAAGGTCTGGGAGCTCACCCAGGGCGAGCGCTGGCGCAGACGCGCCGGCCGCTACGACCTGGTGGTGCTCGACGCCCCTGCCAGCGGCCATGCGCTGGGAATGCTCCAATCGCCGTGGACCTTCGGCGCGATCGCGCGGGTCGGTCCCATTGCCGGCCAGTCCCGGCAGGTGCGGGAGCTGCTGCAGGACCCCGAGCTCTCCGGCTACCTGGTCGTTGCGCAGGGGACCGAGATGGCGGTCACAGAGGCGCTCGAGCTGCAGGACGGCCTGCGCGTTCAACTCGGTCGCGCGCTCGACGCCGTCATCGTCAACGCCGTGCTGCCACAGCGCTTCACAGCCGCTGAGCTCCGACAGATCTCGCAGCTGAACGGAAGCGCGGTCCGCGCCCACGCCGAAGGCCCCTCCGCGGGCGGGCGGCGGTCCGCGGCGGCGCGCGAGCCGACGACGCACCCGACCCCGGCAAGGCGCAGAACCGCACCGGACGCCGAGGCTGTCGTGCGCTCTGCCGGGCTGGCTGCGCACGCCGTGCATGATCGCGCGCGCTTCCAGCACAATCAGATCGCCCGTCTGCGCCGCCAGCACTTCGACGTGCTCACGATTCCCTTCGCGTTCAGCCCAGAGCTCGATCTGCCGGCCGTTCGTCGGATCGCCACTCATCTGGGCCGGAAGCTGTGAGCAGTCAGGTCAATCCGAGGCGGTCCAGCAGGCCCTCGTCGGCACGCCAGTCGCGGCGGACGCGCACGGACAGGTCGAGGTAGACCCTGCAGTCCAGCTCGCGCTCGAGCTCCCGCCGCGCGGCCGTCCCGATCGCCTTGATCATCGCACCGCGGGCGCCGACCACGATCGCCTTCTGGGACTCACTCTCCACCCAGATCAGCGCCCTGACCCTCGTCAGGTCCTCGCGGGTCCGTTCGATCTCCTCCACGACCACCTCGACGGCATGCGGCACCTCCTGGAAGGTCCGTCTCACGACGGCCTCACGCACCAGCTCGGCCAGCACCACGTCGAGCGGCTGATCGGATACGGCACCCTCGCCGAACATGAAGGGCCCTTCGGGCATCAGGGCCGCGAGATGCTCGACCAGCGGCGCCACGCCGGCTCCCGTGCGTGCCGAGATCGGAAACACCTCTCCGCCCACCTCGAGCGCGACTGCCTGCTGCAGCATCTCGACGGTTTCGGCGCGAGACAGGCGATCCACCTTGTTCACCGCGATCGTCACCGGCACACCGGCGCTCGCGAGCGCACGTGCGATGAAGCGGTCGCCCGGTCCCACGCCCTGAGCGCCATTGAGGACCAGCAGGGCCACATCCGATCCCTCGAGCTCCTGTTGCACGCGCCGAGCCATGTGGGCGGTCAGAGCATCGCGGGGACGCTGGACCCCGGGCAGATCCACCAGGACCACCTGGTCCTCGCCACTGGTATGCACGCCGCGGATCGCCCGGCGCGTGGTCTGGGGGCGGTCGGAGACGATTGCCACCTTCTCCCCCACGACGAGGTTCACGAGCGTCGACTTGCCGACGTTGGGCCGGCCCGCCAGCGCCACGAAGCCACTGCGGGTCATGGGCCCTCACCCTGGCGTAACCGGCGCTGCAGGGTGAGCATCTCGCCTTCGTCGGTCTCGTGATCCATCCCCAGCAGGTGGAGCACGCCGTGGATGATGGCCTCCTTCAGGTCGGTTGCGCACTCGGGGCAGATGACCACGTCCCCGAGCTCGCGCTCGCCGCCGCCCGGTCGCTCCCCGAGCCGCTGATCGCTCCCGCCGGCCGGTTCGACGCCGTCGATCGGGAAGGCCAGCACGTCGGTCGGCATCGGCTTGTCACGGTGCTCCGCATTGAGCTGCGCTATGCGATCGGCGTCGACGAACTCGATCGCCATGTGACCGTCCGTGGCCCCGACGGCACCTGCTGTGAGGATGCAGAGACGACGCACCTCCTCGGAGGACGGCATCGGACCGGCCGCCGACCGAGGGCCGGTCCGGTGGGCCGAGCCGCCACCGCCGGTCCTCGCACCGAAGACCTCGACCTCGATCATTGCTGCTCAGGCGCGACGATCGGCGGATCGCAGCTCGGGCGTGTCACGCTGGGAGTGCACGTCGTAGGCCTCGACGATCCGCTGCACGAGCTTGTGGCGGACGACGTCCTCGGCGCCGAACCTTACGAACTCGATCCCCTCGATCGCCTCCAGCACATCTCCCACCACGATCAGCCCCGAGCGCTGCTCACGCGGAAGGTCAACCTGGGTTATGTCGCCCGTCACGACCATCTTCGACCCGAAGCCCAGGCGAGTCAGGAACATCTTCATCTGCTCGGGCGTGGTGTTCTGGGCCTCGTCGAGAATCACGAACGAGTCGTTGAGCGTCCGTCCGCGCATGAAAGCGAGCGGAGCTATCTCGATGACCCCACGCTCGATGTGCTGAGAGACCTTCTCCGGGTCTAGCATGTCGTGCAGCGCGTCGAACAGAGGACGCAGATAGGGATCAACCTTGGCCATCAGGTCGCCCGGCAGGAATCCCAGGCGCTCGCCTGCCTCGACCGCGGGGCGGGTGAGGATTATGCGGTTGACCTCGTGGCGCGCGAGCGCGGCGGCCGCCATAGCCACGGCCAGGAACGTCTTGCCCGTGCCTGCCGGACCTACGCCGAAGGTGACCGTGTTCGCACGAACCGAGTCCACGTAGCGCTTCTGGTTGACCGTGTTGGGAGCTACCCGCAACCCCCGATGGCGCCAGACGACGTCCTCCAGCACGCTCGCGGGCGACTCGTGCGCATCCAGCGCGCCGGTCACCGCAGCAATGGTCCCCGGGCCTATCTGATGACCGCGGGAGATGAGTTCCGAAAGCTCGCGCACGACACGCTCACCGACGAGCGTCTCGCGTTCCTCGCCATCGAAGGTCAGCAGGTTCCCACGCAGGAACACCTTGCACTCGAGATGCGCCTCCAGGGCACGCAGCACGGCGTCCTGACTGCCCGCCAGCTCGACCGCCACGTCGTTCGGAAGCTCTACTTGCGTCTTCATCCAGTGAGCGACGCCCGCACGAGTCCCGACACGCGCTTGCCGTCGGCGCGACCGTCCACGGCCGCCATCGCCTGCTTCATGACCATGCCCATGTCCTTCGCCGACTCGGCCCCGCTGTCACGGACCGCCTGCTCGACGATCGCCCTCAGCTCATCTTCTGAGAGCTCGGTCGGCAGATAACCGCTGATCAGCTCCCCCTCCCCCTCCTCCACGGCGGCGAGGTCCTCGCGCCCCGCTTCGCGGTAGGCGCGAGCCGCGTCCGAGCGGCGCTTGCGCTCGCGGCGCAGCACCGTGAGCTCATCGTCGCCGCCCTCCTTGGCGGCCTTCTGCAGCTCTGAGAGCACCAGTCGAAGCGCGCCGACCCTCTCCTTATCGCCGGCCCGCATCGCAGCCTTAAGGTCGGCCTTGATCTCGTCCACGATCGCCATCTACAGACCAGGATACGCCGGTCGACCGATTGCCGGGCATTTCAACCGATGACCGGGCATTCTCCTGAACGGGCGCCCCCACATGTCGCCGTGGCACTGCGGGCCGGTCGCGCACGCGCGGGCACGGTGCGGTGTGAGGTCCCCAAACCGCCCGCGGCGATCACGGCCCTGAAGGCCGCGCCGACACAATAGGCTGCCGCGCGTGAACGACTCGCTCTACGCCAATGCCCTTGCCCCGTTCCTGGCCGAAGCGCAGCGCCTGCGCCCGCCGGACGCCGAAGTCCTGGACGCCCACACGCACCTCGGGCTGGACGAGGACGGGCGGTCGCTGACCCTGGAGCAACTGCTCGCGCAGCTCGACCTGGCGGGCGCGCGCAGGGCATGCGTGTTCCCCCTGCACGACCCCGAGCGCCATCCCGCATACCGCGTGCCCAACGACCGGGTGCTCGCCTGGGCGGGCGAAAGCGATGGGCGGCTGCTGCCCTTCTGCCGGCTCGACCCCGCCGAGGATCCGCTGGCTGAGAGCGAGCGCTGCCTGGCGGCCGGTGCCCGCGGCATCAAGCTGCACCCGCGAGCCCAGGACTTCGTGTTCGACGGGGGCGCGATGGACGGCGTCTTCAGGCTGGCCGAAGCCGCGGGCGTGCCGATCCTCATCCACGCCGGCCGCGGCCTGCCACCGCTGGCCGAGGGCCTCGTCGAGCTGGCCCTGCGCCATCCGGGCGCCGTCCTGATCCTGGCACACGGCGCGATCTGCGACCAGGGGATACTCACCTCGCGGCTGGCCGACCATCCAGGCGTGCTGTACGACATGTCCTGCTTCTTCCCGCTCGACACCATCGAGCTGTTCGCGCGTGCGCCGGCCGAGCGAATCGTGTTCGCGTCAGACCCGCCCTACGGCCTGCCGGCGGCCTCCCTGTACATGGCGCTGCGGGTCGCTCAGCAGGCCGGCCTGGACGAGTCGGCCACCAGGGGCGTGCTCGGCGGCACCATGGCGGGGCTCATGGACGGGAATGGCCTGCCCCCGGTCGCACCCCCGCGACGGGGGGCCTCGATCACGCTATCCGGGCGTCTCGCCCGCGTGTACGGGTACGCGAGCCTTGTCGGGCCGGCGCTGTTCACCGGCGTCGTCGAGCAGGCACGCGCGATGCTCGACATGGCGATTGCCGCCTGCCGCGACCCCGAGCCCGGGCCCGACGGGGAGGCGCTCGAAACGATCGGCACAGCGCTCAGCGCGGCCGACGTCCTGCTCGGAACCGAGGACGGCGTGCGTCCGGCGATCGATCTGGTCTATCGCGCGATCGTGCGCGCCGCCACAGAGATCCCCGAGCGGGGCTGATCGCCGGGCTCGCGCTACGCCCGATCACGGCGCGACAAGCCACATGGCCGCCCACTCCCCGCTCTCCCGACGCTCGCGCTCGCGCAGGCCGAAGCGGTCGTCGAACGCACGGGCGGTCTCGTCGACCTCCTCCTTGAGAAGCCCCCCGGCGAGCAGATGCGCCGGAGCAGAGGGCAGCGTCCAGGCCAACTCGAGCAGCAGGGGGCGCAGCAGGTTCGCGATCACGACCATCGTTGCGGGAGCACCCTCCCCCGGGTCCAATCCGGGCAGCGTCTGCGTACGCAGGTCGAAGCGGCGCACATCGATCTCCACGCCGTTCACAGTCGCATTTGCACGCGCCGCCTCGACGCTCGCGAGCTCGTGGTCGAGGCCGACCACCGGCGCGAACCCCAGCCGGGCCGCGGCTATCGCGAGAACTCCCGAGCCGGTGCCCACATCCAGCAGCGGCCCTATCCGGGGCTCCCGCGCCGCGAGCTCCAGCAGCAGCTCAAGGCAGAGGCGAGTGGTGGCGTGCCCCCCGGTGCCGAACGCCTGCCCTGGGTCGATCACGATCTCCTCAACCCCCCCGTCCCGCCGGGAGCTCGGGGGCTCCCACGGAGGTCGCAGGTGCAGGGAGGGCACATCGCGGGCAGCATCAGCCTGCGGGTGCGGCGCTGCGACCAGGACCGGGCGATGAAAGGACTTCCAGCGCTCATTCCAGTCCCCGGGGGTCTCACTGGCCGAGACCTCGACGAGCACGTCGCCCACGGCCGCGTCGAGGTCGGGAAGGCTCGGAAGCTCACCCGGTGCGCCGTACACGGCGTACTCGACCGTCTCGCCGCCCACCTGCACCTCTTCCACGCCGGCGGGCACGAGCTCGAGTAGCTCCGCCAGGACGAGCTCGGCCTGCTCACGATGGACGCGGACCGCCAGGCGGATCACACGGTCCCCGGTCCTCGGCCCGCGCTAGAGCACAACCCGACCGGGCTCACGCCGCCTGGCTACCCAGAGCGCGGCGCAGCTTCGCGAACATCGACTCGCTCGAGCGCAGGTTCTCGCGTGTGAGCGTCGCGTTCAACTTCTCCATCAACTCACGCTGCTCGTCGTTCAGACGGCGCGGAACCACGACGTTCACCACTACCCGCAGATCCCCCCGGCGACGGCCACTCAGTGCGGGCATTCCCTGCCCTCGAAGCGTGAGCACCTCCCCCGGCTGCGTTCCCGCCGGCAGCTCGACCGACGCGGTGCCCTCGAGCGCGGGCACGTCCAACGTCGCGCCCAGCGAGGCCGCCGGAGCCGTGACGTCCAGCGCGGTGATCAGGTCATCGCCTTCACGTACGAAGCGCTCGTCTTCCCGCACCCTGACGAGCACGTAGAGATCGCCCGCGGGCGCAGCTCGGCCGATCTCCGAGCGTCCGCCGGCGTGCCCGTGGCCGGCAAGCCGGATGCGCTGGCCGTCGGAGATGCCTGCGGGCACCTCCACCTCGAGCTCGCGCCTGCTCTCGCGACGCCCCCGACCGCGGCACTCGCGGCAGGGCTGCTTGGGCACGCGTCCATCCCCGTCGCATACGTCGCAGGCCATCGTGCGCACCATCTGCCCGAACGGGGTGCGCGTCGCTACCTGCAGCTGCCCGGTTCCCCCACACCGTTCACAGGCCTCTATCGGCGTTCCCGGCTCAGCGCCGTTGCCATGGCAGTGCTCACAGCGGTCGACCGCCTGGAAGACGACGTCCACCTTGGCCCCACGGGCCGCCTCCACCAGGTCGATCTCGACCGCCACCGCTACGTCGGCCCCCGACGCGGGCCCGGGACGTCCACCCGCTGCCCCACCGCCGCCGAAGAACGCGTCGAACAGGTCGCTGATCGAGCCAAAGCCGTCGAAGTTGGGGGCATATCCCCCGGACCTGAGCCCCTCGTGACCGTAGCGGTCGTAGGTCGCCCGCCGCTCGGCGTCGGAGAGGATCTGATAGGCGTCGGCCGCCTCCTTGAACTTCTCCTCGGCGTCGGGGTCGTGGGCGTTGACGTCGGGGTGCAGCTCCCGCGCAAGCTGACGAAAGGCTTTCTTGATCTGCTGCTCAGAGGCGTCACGCTCGACCCCGAGCACCTCGTACGGATCGCGCGGCATGTCCGTCTGTCTAGTCCTCGGCATAGGCGTCCTCGAGGAAGCGCGACAGCTCGTGCGCGGCCTCGCGCACGGTTACGATCGCCCCGGCGTAATCCATCCGCACGGGCCCGATCACCGACACGGCGCCGAGGTTGCGCCGCACCAATCCGTATCCGGTCGCGACCAGGCCGAGCGAGCGCATCGCCGGAATCTCGTTCTCGTGACCGATTCGCACGTACACGCCCGGCTCGCCCAGCACCGCACGCAACACCCGCAGCAGCGCGACGCGACGCTCGAGCAGGCTCATCAGCTCGTTCATCTGGGTGGTGTTCTCGATCTGGCCGGCGGAGAACAGCCGCGCGGCCCCCCCCACGTACAGCGCATCCTCGTCCTCAGAGGAAAGGTCGCCAAAGGCCGGTGCGAGGCGCTCGAGGAAAGCCAGCTCGGTCGCCGACAGGCTCGGGTCGACCAGGCGCTGATGGAGCATGCGCGCGCCCAACTCCACGCCGACGAGCCGCTCGTTCAGATACTCGCCCGCCCAGGTCAGAAGCCCCGGGTCCACCGCGCCATCAAAGGTGACGAGCATCTTCGAAACGCCACCCGTCGAGGTGATAATCACCACCATCACGACCTGCGGCTGCAGCGCTAGCACCTCTATGTGACGAATGGTCGCCGCGTTCAGCGACGGAGCCGAGACCACCGCCAGCAGGTTGGTCATCTGAGACAGGGTCTCCGTCGTCGCGCGCATCGCCTCCTCGACCTCTCGGCGGATCAGCGAAAGCTCCATCCTTCGTTCCGGTGCCAACCCCTGCCCCGAGCTGAGCATGCGATCGACGACGTAGCGATGACCGGCGTCGGTTGGCACGCGACCGGCCGAAACGTGAGGATGGGCGAGCAGGCCGTGCTCCTCAAGCAGCGCCAGTTCGTGTCGCACGGTGGACGGCCCGCAGTCAAACTCCGGATTGGCAGCAATCGACCGCGACGACACCGGCTGCCCGGTCCGGACGTAGTCGTCCACCACCTTGCACAGGATCCGCTCCTGCCGAGAGGTGAGCATGGACCTGATTGTAGGTGCCGTGCCAACGCCGGCCGGACCCGCGTCGCCCGTCTAGACCTCGAGCTCGGCCTCGGCGTTGCGGATTATCTGCTTGCCCGCCTGCTCGGCGACCGTGTCGACCAGCGCGCGCCCGTCGGAGACCTCGCGCACCTTTCCGCTCACGAGAATCTCCTGCTCGGGCACGCCCATACCCCGGAACTGGACCGACAGGCGCTTCAGGTGCGCGGGCCCTCCGGCCGCCTCGGTCTGAGCGCGCGCCACTTGGGCCATCGTCCAGAGCCCGTGCAGAATCCGACCCGGAAGACCAACCGCGCGGGCAAAATCCTCGTCGATGTGAATCGGGTTGAAATCGCCCGAGGCGCCCGCGTATCGCACCGTCAGGTACTTGTCGGGCGTGATCCTCACCGCGGGCAGCTCATCCTCCGCCTTCAGGTCGGCCATCGCGCTCACACTCCTCGAACGATGTTCGTCCATGTTCCGCGGCAGACCTGCTCGCCGCGCTGGTTGGTGGAGATCGATTCGAACACGTAGTAGCCGCGTCCGTCGCGCTCCTCTATGCTCCTGACGCTCGCCTTGGTCGTGATCTCGTCGCCTGCCACCACCAGCGGACCCCACTCGAACTCCTGGCCTCCGTGCACCATCATCGCGAGGTTCATCCCTACCTCGGGGTCCAAGATCGGCGGCCCCACCGCAGCGGCGCTGTAGACGACCGCGAACATCGGCGGCGCCACTAGGTCCGCGTAGCCGGCCGCACGGGCAGCCTGCACATCGAGATACAGAGAGTCGCTCTCTCCTACCGCGCGCGCGTACTCCCTGATCTTCTCCCGGCCGACGGCGTAGGACACCGGCTCGTAGGTCTTGCCGATCGCTTGGGTGTTGACTGGCATCGGGCAGGGCTCCGTTTGGGAGATGGGGACGCTTCACAGAGTGCTGCAGGCGGGGCCAGTCTACGCGGTCGGGCGGGGCGGGGCGACCGGACCTGTTCGCGCGAACTCCAAGGGGCTCTTAACGCAAGCGGGAGACCCCGGGCATCAGCGGGGGCGTGCCGCCAGCGCCCCCGCCTTGCTGCCGTGGCGAAGATGCTCCGCGCGCCCTGTCGCTAGAAGACGAGATCGTCCCCGTTGACGCCCGCGCCAACGCCAGCGGGCGCGCTACCCTCCGGACCCTCCCCTCCGGGGTCACCGGACTCACCCTCGCGTCGCGTCCCGGTGGGGCTGTCCAGAAACTGGACGGTGTC
>Ga0209048_10002935_pt1 | contig 16746 bp, 17 predicted proteins | sample FrelakmetCRP12CR_FD_187146 | JGI IMG/M metagenome (GOLD analysis project Ga0209048, IMG submission 187146) | Freshwater lake sediment microbial communities from the University of Notre Dame, USA, for methane emissions studies - CRP12 CR (SPAdes)... | ecosystem: Environmental > Aquatic >... | reverse complement strand
GTCCCCCGCACCGTCCGCTGGATGGTCTCTGCCGCTGCGGTTACGAGGGGGGCCGTCAGGGTCACGAGTCCCATGGCCAAAACAAGACAGAGCGAACATAGTTTCGTTCTCATAGCATGAGTCCTTCCCTCTGTAAGCTGAACCCCGAATCAATGCGATTTGGTGACCGGTACTCTGATCCCAGTGGCAAGAACGGGGCCATGCCATCTGAGCACCGATTGACCGTCCACTTGTAGAAAATTGCTGGGTTTGAAATTGACTAATGGGGGGTCCGCTGCAGATGTCTGTGGAAATCCGCTACAGGTGCAGTAACCGTGCTGTGGCGAAAGGCCGCCAGGATTCCCCAGGCGATTGAAAGGAGCAAAAGCGTCGGGTAGGGGCGATGCCGGTCGGCTAACCGGCAGTTCCCTCACGTGTGCCGTTTGTGGATCGTAATGTGGTTGTTGTCCGGATCCTCGATCACGGCCATGCGGCAGACAGGCCGGTCGAACGCTTCTGTCACGAACGATACGGCCCGCTCCTTCATCTTCTGCACAAAAGCATCGAGGTCCGACACCTCAATCGCCACGATGTCTCCCTTTGCTCACGGAGTATGGCCCAGTTCATTCGTCGTGATGGCGAAGGTCGAAGCGCCAAGATCATATTCCACCCAGACCTCCCGGTAGTGGTGGCTCACATGCAAGCCAAGCACATATTAATAGAACGCTCTCGCCCGTTCCATATGTGAGACCGGATAGACCATGAAGGCGATTGAGGTGATCATCGAAAGATTCCGTTCGTGAGTCTTTGGAAACCAATAGAACGTTGGCGGCTCTGTCAGACCGGCGGAATCTGACTGAGAATCTCCCGTTCCGCCTCGAGCCAATCATCGAGCGCAGATCCATCCCGGTACCCTCGCTCGCCGTGGAGCTCATAGGCCCGCTTTGCGATCAGGACATGCAGGTCTTCGCAGGGCGACAACGGCGTTACGTGAAATTTCTGCGTCGCCGCCTTTGGGGGCATCTGCGGCTGTTGCTGGGGAGCCTGTGCTTTCCGGTCTGGTTTTGTCGAACGAATGCTGACTGACTTCATGTCTGCTTCCTCCTTGGATTACACGGATTACACAGTTATGGGCAGCCCGCCCCCCGCGGTACTCATCGGAAGGGGGACGAAAGGATAATCAAGACAGGTCAATGGGAAGGCCGGTCGCCGATCGATCCGTCGTAGTGCTTCGGTAATCCGCTCCGGCTTGCCCCAGTCGCTCCAGAGTACGCCGGTCAGTTCGACGACCGCCAGTTGCTCCGGGACGCGCTGCAGCAGGTCGGATGAGAAATTCTTCGCCGGCATGTCCCGATAAATGGCCTCGAGGGCGCGGCCTTCCCCCGGCCCTCCGATGGCCTGGCTCAGCCGCTCAAAGAGCGGCATCATGTCCGGCAGGCATTGCCAGCCCAGCCTCCAGAGCAGGTCCACGTTGGCTGCGAACACTAGCGTGTTCCAAAGCGCTCCCGCCCGTAAGGCTGCATCGGCCTGAGCTGCGTCTGGCTTTTCCAGGAACGACTGGATAGCTTGCACCGGCTCGCCTGGCAGGTTGGCGAGGGATTGGCCTGGCTGGATCCACCCATAGTCCAGTTCCAGACGATCAGGGGCGACGCCCAGCATCACTAATCGGTCAGGTCGCGACTTTGCGATCCGGACTGCATGGCGAACTGTATCGAGGAACCGCTGTTCTGGATAGACGAAATGATCCGACGGGTAAAGCACCACGGTGGCCTGCGGAGCTCTGGCGCGGATATAGGTCAGAGGCAAGAACACGCCGGCCGCTGTGTCGCGATTGGCCGGCTGAAAGAGAATCGTGCTGCCCCCTCTTCCTTCCAGTTGTGCCAGCGCGTCGTGGCGATGGCTGTGTGCGACCACGGTGACGATGCGATTCGGCGGTGTCAGCCTGGCTGCCCGGTCCAGCGTGTGCTGGAACATGGAACGCGAGCCGACGAAGGCGCAGTACTGCTTCGGGGTGGGACGGCCCAACCAGCGATGTACCAGAGCACGTAACCGCGTACCTTCCCCGCCTGCCAGGATAATCGACCACAGTTGATCCGGTATCTTGTTTGGACTCACCATTTCCCGCCTCCCTGATTCCTGATTGTCACGCTCAAGAATCATTCACCGAATCATGCCTGTGCCAATTCCTCGCGGAGTCCTTGCCTGCTGGAATCCTGTTCGCGGTCTTGGGCGCCGCCGGGCAGCCCCAGGGCCCTTCCATCGGTTGGCCAGGATGTCGTGATCCACGCATTCGCCGCAGTTGACACAACACCACACCTCCATCGGTCTGCCGGTGAGGTCAGGTTCCAGGGATGCTGTATAGGTGCGGACCAGCAATCCGCCACAGCGCAGGCAGGATTCAGCAGGGCGAGCCGACGCCTTGTTTCGCGGCCCCTTCTTCCGGTCCGGTGCCCGCCTGGATGCCTGGGTTAAGGCGGGGGGAGAGGAGTCGATGTTCGGAGAGCCGACGAGCGGGATCATCGCGACGTTCCGATCGTACGGAAGTATTGCCTCACCGTATTCTTGATCTTCGTGAAACATTCCGGGCAGTAGGTGTGGGTGAGAGGGAAATCGGCCGGGTTCACGCCATGTGTCTTTCGATACGCCCCCTGCGTGACCCAGCACATGAGACCAGAGGGAGATCCCGTCTCGTCTCGAATGAGTCCGCAGATACAACAAACGGGGAGCAAGGTCGGTGCGACGAATTTCTCTCTCATCGGAGCGGAAGGCGCCTCACGAGTTGTCTGAGCGACCAGTGCTTCAAGAGACATGCGCCACCTCCTTCATTCATACGCCGGACAGGGAACAGCAACGCGGTGATTTGGCGAAACTTATGACGTATGGATGGATGCATCATGAAGAAACGCAGCCGTTTGTGGAACTGGGGAACCCCCCAGTTCCAGTCGCACAAGTTACTAGAGCGTAGATACTTATGGAGAGGGGCTGCGGCGTGATTGCGTTACGCGTGGTGCACGTTGGTTGCACGCGGCGAGTCTGTACCCAGCTGGATGTTCTCGGAGATCCCATTTAAGGATTCCCCTCTGCTGATTCCCGGCAATGGCGCCGGGGTGTGCGGAGAGAGCAGCATCACGATCCGGGAATGGGGCAGGCCCCTGCGGTCAGGGAGGCCGAATCCTTTCAGTAAGATCGTGTGGCGTGAGTCGCCGATCGTGCGGTATTGATGGAATTGTTCCCAGTTGTTCGAAGCCAGGCGTGCCTGCAATGTTTCAATGATGTCCTGACAGTGCTGGCGCAGCGGCGCAGCCAGGGCCTGCTCCGCTCCGATGCTCTGTGCGGTGCGCTCCAATTGTGTGAGCAAGGCCATCGCACGGCGGTTCACGTGTAAAACTTGCAAAGAAGGGGACAGCACGACGATGCCAGGCCCCGTCGCCTTTTCCTCCTGATCCACAGCAATGGCTCCTTCTTTCATGTGATTGATATAGTTCGCGAAAAAACTCAATGGTGTGGAATGGGATGACGGTGATGCGACGAACACCATGTGAATGTTTCTCAGACAGCTGGAAACGTGCGAGCGACCTGCTCGATTCGGCTTCAGCTCGGCATCACGTGGCGTACCTCACTGGATCGATGCGGCGCAAGCGAAAGGATATAGTCTGACGAGTCCGGACGCTGGAGGGTGACTGCGCCTTCTCGGTTGAGCCGATCCACCGCGGCAAACACCTGGTTCCATGAATAGTAGGGGAGTGTATCGTTAAGTTCTTCGAGCGTGCAGGTGCCGACCCGAGCGAGTACCTGACGGATGGCCGATTCAAGAGAGTCTGTCTGAAGCATGCGATCCTTCAAAGGAATGCGGGATCGTACCGCTCACCTTATACGGCAGGCGCTTGTTTAGGGAAACTAGGGGGACCCCTAGTCCTGGAGAGAGACATTACTAGAGCCTGCCGGGCGGCGATTGCCCTGCTTGTCTGATAGTGAGAAAAGGCCTAGACTCTGGCTCCTGATCAGCCCTTCCCCCGCGGGCGACAACTTCTCGGTGCCGTGGTTTCTGTCATGTCGAGGAGAAGATCCTGTGGCTGCGGCACGAAAAACTATGAGAAGAACAGTTCCCGCCAAGACTCGCCCCAAGAACAAGGGTGCCAAGCCAACACATATCGCCGCCGTGCCGCTTCCTCCAGCCGCGCCCGCTTTATCGGCAGGCCTGCCCGTCACATCGCCGGGTTTTCTGATCGTCGGGATCGGAGCCTCCGCAGGCGGCTTGGAAGCCATGGAAGAGTTCTTCCGCCACATGCCTCCCAGCAGCGGGATGGGGTTCGTGGTTGTCTCGCACCAGCACGCGGGCCATGTCAGTCTCCTGCCGAGTCTCCTCAGTAAATGCACGGCGATGCCGGTGGTGGAGGCCACGGACGGGATGGAGGTGGAGCCTAATCGCGTCTATCTGGCGCCGGGCGGTACCAATATGGCGATCCTGCACGGCACCCTACATCTCATGGAGCCCCACTCGCAGGAGCGGGTGCCGCTGCCCATCGATTATTTCTTCCGTTCGCTGGCGGGAGATCAGAAGCAAAGAGCCATCGGCATTATCCTGTCCGGGACCGGCACCGACGGAACTCTGGGGTTGCGGGCGATCAAGGCCGAGTCCGGCATGACGATCGCGCAGGATCCTCAGTCGGCCAAGTATCAGGGCATGCCGCGTAGTGCGATTACCGCCGGGGTGGTCGATGTGGTTCAGCCGGCGAGCCAGATGTCGGAGCCGTTGCGCGCATATGCACGCAGCCTCACAAGGCCGGCGCCGGCTCGCCCTGAACAGGATGCCTCTCAGACGCTCCAAAAGATCTTCATCCTCTTGCGCGACCGGACCGGGAACGATTTTGCGCTCTATAAAGAGAACACGATTCACCGGCGAATCGAACGTCGAATGAATGTCCACCAAATCGAAAACCTGAGACAGTATCTCCGGTTCGTGCTGGCGAATCCGCATGAACTCGATGCGTTGTTCCAGGAACTGCTCATCGGGGTCACCAGCTTCTTTCGCGACCCGCAGGCCTTCGAGGTCCTCGAACAAAAAGTTCTGCCAGTTCTCGTGGAGGGCAAGCCCGAGAACGCGACCCTGCGCCTGTGGGTCGCCGGCTGTTCCACCGGAGAGGAAGCCTATTCGCTCGCAATCTTGTTGAAGGAATATCTGACACAGCGGAAGCTCCACCTCACCGTGCAGATTTTTGCGTCGGATCTGGACAGCCGGGCCATCGAGGCGGCGCGCGCCGGCCTCTACCCGATCGGCATCGCCGGTGACATCGCCCCGGAGCGCCTTCAGCGGTTCTTTATCAAGGAAGACAGCAGTTACCGGGTCAAGAAGGAGATTCGGGATCTGGTGGTGTTTGCGACGCATAATATCCTGACCGATGCGCCCTTTACGAAACTGGACCTCCTGTCCTGCCGCAATCTTCTGATCTATCTGGAAGCGAAGGCACAACAAAAAATTCTGCCGCTGTTCCACTACGCCTTGAAGCCGAACGGCATCCTGTTTCTCGGTTCGTCTGAAACGATCGGCGGGTTCGAGAGTCTCTTCACCGTGATCGACCGGAAATGGAAGTTCTTCAGGCGGTCGGCTGAGCCAAGCACGTTTCCTGGCCTGGAACGGTTTCCTGGTGGCTTGATGAAAGGGATAACCGAGACCCGCGTAGACGACGAGGCACCCACGATCACCATTCGCCCCGCCGCGATTCCCGATCTGATCCAGCAGCTCTTGGTGGCGCGCTACGCCCCGGCGGCGGTCATCGTCAATGGCCGAGGCGAGGTCGTCTATATTCACGGGCACACCGGCGCGTATCTCGAACCGGCGCCCGGCCAGCCGACCCACCATCTGGTCGAGATGGCGCGGGAAGGATTGAAGCACGATTTGGCCATGGCGCTCCATCAAGCGGCAGGCCGAGAGGACGAAGTCGTGCACCGCGATGTGCGGGTGAAGGCCAACCGCGACGTTATCCTCGTCAACCTGACCGTCAAGAGAATTGCCGAGCCGGAGGCCCTCCAGGGGTTGTTCCTGGTGACCTTTGAGCAGGCACGGGCGGACAAGACCTCCGCACGGAAGGGCGCACCGGCGCGCGCGGCCGCACCGTTGAAAAAAGGGGAGTCCGGGCTCATGGGGGAACTGGAGTTCACCAAGCAGCGGTTGCAACGGACGATCGAGGAGCTGCAAACCTCCAATGAGGAGCTGAAGTCCACCAACGAGGAACTGCAATCCACCAATGAAGAGCTGCAAAGCACCAATGAGGAATTGGAGACGACGAAGGAAGAACTGCAATCCCTCAATGAGGAACTGCTGACCGTCAACTCCGAACTCCAGGGCAAGCTCGATGCATTGTCGGACGCGAACGATGATCTGCAGAATCTCTTGAACAGTACGGAGGTCGCCACCATCTTTCTGGACAATGATCTACACATCAAGCGGTTCACCTTGGAGGCGAAGCGGGTCAGCAACCTGATCGCCCTCGATGTCGGACGCCCGCTGTCGGACATCGTCTCGAAGCTGGTCTATGACCGCTTGTTGGAGGATGCACAGGACGTGCTCCGGACGCTCGTCATCAAGGAGCGGGAAGTCCAGGCCGCCGACAGGAGCTGGTTCTTCATGCGGATCCTGCCCTATCGAACCGCCAGAAACACTATCGAAGGGCTCGTGCTGACGTTTTTGGACATCACTAAGAATAAACTGGCTGAGCAGGTCGTCCAAGCCGCGCGCGGCTTTGCCTCCAGCATCGTAGAGACGGTGCGCGAGTCCTTGCTCGTGCTGGATGACCAGCTCCGCGTGGTCTCAGCCAACCAGTCCTTCTACCGGATCTTTCAAGTAACTCCGCGCGAAGTCGAGCAGCAGCTCCTCTACCACCTCTGCAACGGGGCCTGGAACATTCCCGACTTACGCTCTCTGCTGGAAGAGATTCTGCCGAAGAGCAGCTCGTTCCAGGATTTCGTCGTGGACAAGACGTTTCCTCACATCGGCCGCATGGTGCTGGCGCTTAATGGCCGCCGACTCGAACAGGAAGCGGCGCAGCCAGGCCAAATCCTGTTAGCCATGGAAGAGGTGAGGGTGCGGGAGGGGAAAGGGTGAGGCTCAGGCTCAGGTTGAGCGAAATTCTTTACCTGAACCTCAGCCTCGCCCTCTCTTGAGAATAGCGACGATGGCCAAGAAACCGGACGGATCAACGAAGGTCACGGGGCTCCGCCAGCAGGCGGAAGAGCGACTGCGCGCCACGCGTCGTGACGTTGCGGCCATGCCGGTCAAGGATGTGCAACAGCTTGTGTACGAGTTGCAGGTCCATCAGATCGAGCTGGAAATGCAGAACGACGAGCTCCGTCGGACCCAGCTGGAACTCGAAGCGGCGCGCGACCGCTATGTGGATCTCTACGATTTTTCCCCGGCCGGCCATCTCACGCTGAATACGCAGGGCAAGATTGTGGAGGCCAATCTAAGGGCCGGGACGCTGCTAGAGATAAACCGGAATGAGCTGATTGGACAACCACTCACGCGTTTCGTTGCAGCGGAGGATGAGGTCACCTTCCGCCGGCATAGTCAGGAGGTTTTGAAGACAGGCACGCGACAAACCTGTGAGGTACATCTCCGGAAAAAGACCGGCGCCTCCACTTGCGTCCATTTCGAGAGCCTTGCAATTCAAGAGGAGCCGGGGCGCATCACCCGCTGGCGGGCGGCGCTTCTGGACGTGAGCGGTCGGAAGCAGATTGAGCAGGCCCTACGCGAAAGCGAAGCCCGGCTTCAAGCAATGCTGGATCACAGCCCGAGCCTGATCTTCCTCAAGGACCTGCAGGGCCGCTATCTGGAAGTCAATCAACAATTCGAACGGAGCTTTCAGCTCACCCGCCGGAACATCATCGGCAAGACGGATCATGATATCTTCCCGACGGAGCAAGCCACCGCATTTCGTGCCAACGACCTCAAAGTATTGCAAGCCGGGCGTTCGCTCGAGTTTGAAGAAGTCGCGGTCTACAGTGGCGTTCTCCACACCAGCATCGTGTCCAAGTTTCTGCTGCGGCGACTAGACGGCAGGCCGTACGCGATTGGCGGCATTGCTACGGACATCACGGAGCGAAAGCGGGCGGAGGAGATGCTGCAGATTAGCGAGGCGTTCGCCCGCGCGGTCCTCGACTCGCTCTCCGCGCGTGTCTGCGTGTTGGACAGGGACGGGGTTATCCTCAAGACGAACGACGCCTGGAGCGAGTTCGTCCGACAGCACGGGGATATGGTGTTCACCCTTGGAGAGGTCGGGCAGAATTATCTTGACCTCTGCCGCCGAACCGCCGCCGGCAAGACGTCGATAGGACAAGCCATTCTCAAAGGTCTTGAAGCCGTACTGGCTGGGTACGATCCCAGTTTTAGTGCCGAGTATCACAAGCAGTTGCCGGAAGAAGTGCGCTGGTTCCTGATGCGGGTGACTCCATTGAAAGGGGCGAAGGGCGTCGTTATTTCGCATACGGATATCTCAGAGCGGGTCCGGATGGAGCGGACGTTGGAGCAACATGTGCTGCTGCTTGGCGAAAAGCGTGTGGAGTTGGAATCCCTGACGGGGAAGTTGATCGAAGCCCAAGAACAGGAGCGCAAGCGGATTGCGCGCGAACTGCACGACGACTTCAATCAACGACTGGCGGCTCTGTCCGTCGAGCTGGAGAGCATGGAACGAGCCCCCGTTGCCCTACCTGAGCCGGTCGCTCGACAACTCGCGGTGATTCGGGACCATGTCGTGCGGCTCTCCGACGACCTGCACGATCTGGCGTACAGGCTGCACCCTTCATTGCTCGAGCACGTCGGCTTGGAGGTCGCCGCGCGAGACCACGTCGCCGAGTTCACGAAGCGGACCGGGCTGCCCGTGAAGTTTACCGCTCGTGAGGTCCCTGGGACGCTCTCGCTGGAGATCGCCACCAATCTGTTTCGCGTGATGCAGGAGAGTCTGCAGAATGTGTCCAAACATGCCCAGGCGACCGAGGCCACCGTCAGGCTGAGCGGCTCGTCCAAAGGGATCGGCTTGTCGGTGCGTGATAACGGCAAGGGGTTCGACCTTGAGAGCAAGGACGCTCGCGAGAAAGGACTCGGCTTGGTCAGCATGCAGGAGCGTGCGCGTGTGCTGGGCGGGTTTCTCAGGATCCATTCCTTCGCAGGAGAAGGCACGAAGGTCTGTGCCTGGATTCCGCGTTCTCCTGAGGGCGCATGAAAAAGCCGCGCGTCCTCATGGCGGATGACCACTCGCTGATCCTCGCCGGCTTGCGGAAGCTGGTGGAGGGTGAGTGCGACGTGGTGGGTACGGTGGAAGACGGGCGGGCGCTGGTTGAGGCGGCGCAGAAGCTGCGGCCGGATCTCATTCTCCTGGACATCTCGATGCCGCTCTTGAACGGGCTCGAAGCGGCCCGCCAACTCACCAAGCTTGTGCCGGAGAGCAAGCTCATCTTTTTGACCATGCATGCCAGCCCGACCTATGCGACCGAAGCCTTCCAGTCCGGGGCCTCCGGGTATCTCCTCAAGCGCTCTGCGGCTTCAGAACTCAGCCTGGCGATCCGGTCGGTCCTCCAAGGCAAACACTATCTCACGCCGTCGCTCACGAAAGATGTGCTGGATTCAATCCTCAAGCCATCCACCGGCGGGCGAGGCAAGGTTGCGGCCGCAGCGCTTACCGCGCGCCAGCGGGAAGTCTTGCAGCTTGTCGCCGAGGGCCGCGGCACGAAACAGATTGCCACCATCCTCAACGTGTCGGTGAAAACGGTGGAGTTCCATAAGTCCCGCATCATGCAGCAGTTGGACATTCACACCACGGCCGACTTGACCAAGTATGCGATCACCCACGGCATCACCGGCCTTTAACGGACAGGATGCTGAAAGAGTCCCCTCGCTTCGTTCTCGCATCGTTCAGACCCTCAACGTACCCAGAGGGCGGCCTCGCCCCTTCACTCGCTGCGGCCTTGCCCGCCGGGGTTGGGCGGGTGAGAAGTCTGGCCTTTCTAAGCTGCCTCCGTACTATCTTCCCTTGATGGCCTAGACGTGCGAACCATCGAAGTTCTGGCCTGCCTACATTGTTTTTCCGCAGGCTGTTAACCCAGTTCTCTCCAGGTCATCCCAGTCCCTCTGCCCCTGCTGCCTCTAGTAGGATTGCCCCTCAACGCCAGGGTTCTTCCTAGTTCCACCATTTCTCCAAGAGGCCTACGATACTCTCGTTTTCCTGTGAGGAGGACGACGACAACACATGAAGAAACCACGGATCCTTCTTGCTGACGACCACCCAGATATGTTGAGCGCTTTATGTGACTTATTGGAAGACGGACTGGGTGAGGTGGTGGGAACGGTAATGGGCGGTCAGGAGCTCGTAGAAGCAGCACAACGGCTGAAGCCGGACGTTATTATCTCGGATATCTCAATGCCAGGGCTGAATGGCCTCGACGCCACTCGCGCCCTACAGACCTCTGTCCCGCAGAGCAAGATAATCATTCTGTCGGTCCATCGGGAGCCGGTCTACGTGTCCTTGGCCTTCAAGGCGGGAGCCCGCGGCTACCTCCTCAAGAGAACTGCCCTCTATGCAGAGCTGTCGCAAGCCCTTCTGCACGTGCTTGCGGGCGATCGCTATATCGGGTTGGGGGTGAGAGAGGAGCGGGCGCCTGTCGATGGAGTCGAGGTTTCGACGAGGAGGTCGGAGCAGTAGCAGACTGTAGGAAACCAATGCCCGCTTGAGAGTGTGAGCGGGAGTGGTTATTTGAGCGGGAGTGGTTATAGGCATGTCTATGAATTTCAAGGTTACAGGCATCGTGGATCGACTTCACGTGATTCCTTCCACCCACATGGGCGATGGGATAATCCTGAACGCTGTGCGTGATGCGCTGCTTCAGGAGCCCGGCTTGCAGAACTGTACGATTCGGGTGAAGCGTGCAGGTATGTGGGAAACCGTCAGGGAGGCGACCGCGGCACCGCACGGGGTGATTCACGTGTCCGTCACAGACGGGGTCGTGCTCCTGGAGGATCATGTCACCAGCCTCATCCAGAAACGGCTGGCCAGCGTGCTGGCCTGGTGGGTCCCCGGGATTCGAGACGTCATCAATGGCATGGAAGTCGTCCCGCTGCAGGAAGATTCCGATGACGAAATTGCGAAAGCGGTGCGCCTCGTATTGGAAAAAGATCGCTTCGTCAATGCCGAGCGCATCCGCGTGACGGTGAAGAAGGCAGAGGTCACGCTGGAAGGAGATGCGGCCACTGCGCCGCAGGAGGAGATCGCCGAGCTCGATGCGTGGTATGTCGTCGGGGTTGATAAGGTCGACAATCGCTTGGAAGTCCGTCCGTGAGAGGCGTGAGGCCGCGGAACGTCGCTGGAAGACTCTTTCGCATTCTGTGAGAGGCGACGAGGTGACCCTGCGACGTTGGATGCAATTATGTCTGCTGAAGTATTTCAACTCATACTCACGGCAGTCGTGGCCGCATTGCTCTTCTGGATCTTCTGGCGGAAGGGGAAGTCCGACTAGTCGCTGGTGAAGGGCCGCCGACTGCGCTCTCGACAGCCGTAAAGCGTGAGAACCGGCTGGTTGCACTAGTTTGTCTCGTTTGTTTGGTTGACCCAGACCAACCGGATAAACCAGATGAACCAGACAAGCCACAAACGAAGAGGACGGCCTTTTTGAACAGCTCGATCTCGCTAGTCGGAAGGCTCCGTCAGAATTCTTCCGATTGCCCCTCCTTGCCGCAGCAACATTCGAATACTGTGGAAATCTCCCTCAGCTGATTTCTGCAAATCACGCTCGCGTGCCGCCTGCGATCCAACTTTCTTTAAAGGTTCAGTTGGTTACGTTTCTCCCTTTGAAACCGACTTCGGCACTAGTCTTGCTCGTACATGTACCAAATGAGACTACTTAAGAAATAGAAGGCTTCAATGAGGGGTCTTGCTGCGATCGGGGTGAGTATATTGCTGGCGGGATGCGCCGGGGTTCCCGTCGTTCCTCCCGACCTCAAAGACAAAGTCGATGAGAAGGTTTCGTTTCTACAAGTGAGAGCGTCCCCGCTCTCATACAAAGGCCGTTTGATCGTGGCGGGCGGGATGGTCTTGACGGCAAAACCGTTGAAACAGGACGGGACGAGGATCGAAATCCTTGAGTTGCCTCTGGGTGAAGACTACGAGCCGACAAGTCGGTTGACCGACTCGCAGGATCGTTTCCTTGCCTTCCACAAGGAGTTCCTCGATCCGGCGACGATCCCGATGGGAACGCGCGTCACGATGGTGGGCGAAGTAACCGGATCGGTCACCTTGTCGGTGGACGAGGTTGACTATGTCTATCCCACGTTGGACATCAAGGCAATGACAGTCTGGCCTCCCAAGGTTCCCGTGCGGTGGGGCTATCCCTATCCGTACTTCGGTGCCTAGTGGGGGCCCCACTGGGGACCCTTTTGGGGGCCTTATTGGGTCTCGCAGCGCACGCAGCGCTCACGAATACTTCATGGGGAGCGTGGCCGACATGGTCGTGAAACATGCCCCCTGTTCGGTGCTGGTGTACAGGAGTTAACAAACTGATGGCGTTTGAACTCACAAGTTCGGCATTCAAATCCGGCGATCCCATTCCGCGCCGGTATACCTGTGAAGGTGAGGATCTGTCGCCGCCGCTCGATTGGGGGGAGCCACCGCCCGCGACGAAAAGTTTCCTCATGATTGCAGACGATCCCGATGCGCCGGTCGGCACTTGGGTGCATTGGGTGATCTACGATCTGCCTCTTGACCTGCGTGGGCTCACGGAGGGCGTTCCTACGAAGGACCGTTTGCCCGACGGGGCTTTGCAAGGATTGAACGACTTCAAACGGGTCGGGTATGGCGGACCCTGCCCGCCGCCGGGTAAGCCTCATCGGTACTACTTCACGCTCTATGCGCTGGATGTCACATTGAATCTGAAGCCTCGCGCGACCAAGGCTCAGGTGTTGGATTCGTGCAAGGGACATGTTCTGGCAGAGGCGCAGCTCATGGGACGGTTCGGGAGGTAGGGCCTGTGTCGATCGTGCGGAGCCATGGACTGATGGGCCTGCCATGCAGATCGCATTGACCGGGGATGTCATGCTGGGGCGGCTGGTGGATCAGTATGTGATCCAGAATCGGTCGATCGGACCGGACAAGATCTGGAGTGATGTGTTGCCGCTGATGCTCAAGGCGGATCGACGGCTGATCAATCTGGAGTGTGTGATCAGCGGACGGGGACATGAGTGGCAGCCCGATTCCAAAGCCTTTCATTTTCGCGCCAATCCCCGTGCGATAGACTATCTGCGCTCCGCCAGGATTGACTGCGTTACCTTGGCCAATAATCACGTTTTGGATTATGGATCGGATGCATTGGTCGAGTGTCTTGCACTGCTCGACCAGGCCAGTATCAAGCGAACGGGAGCCGGTGCCTCGCTTGCCGAGGCTCTCACGCCTGCCATCGTGGAATTGCCGCAAGGCCGGCTAGGAGTCGTCTCCCTCACGGATAACGAGCCGGGATGGGAAGCGGGGGAGAAGAAACCGGGCACCCACTACATTGCCTACGATGCAAAGGGCTTAGTCGAACCCTATCAGTCTCGGCTTGCGCAGGTCTTGAAACAAGTCCGTAGTCAGGCTGATTTCGTAATTGTCAGCGCGCACGTTGGACCCAACTGGGGGGTTCCCTCGGTTGTCATGCGGGCGCTCGCTCATCAGATCATCGATCTCGGAGCCGATCTCTACTGGGGTCATTCCAACCACTCACCGCAAGGCATCGAACTCTACAAGGGCAAGGCCATCCTCTACTCGACCGGCGATTTCATCGACGACTATGCGGTCGATTCAACCGAGCGCAACGATCTCTCCTTCTTGTTTATCTTGGAAATCGAACGAGGCCGCGTCGCGCGTATCGTTCTACATCCCGTGTGTATCGAAGACCTGTATGTCCGGCTGGCAAAGGACAAGGAGGTGGAATTTCTCAGCAGGACCATGCAGGCCAAGTGTGCTTCCTTCGGCAGCAGGACTCTGTTTCACGACGGAGTGGGAACGCTCGAGCTATCCTGATGAATTGTGATCGGCAGGGCGACCGCATCGGACCCTGTTACGGCGAGGTAGGGGGGCGACGATTCCGGAGAGCACAATGCCATCAAACGGCTCGGCGCCTCCGATGCAGACAATGCCGGTGGCAATCTTTACGATATCACCAAGATGTAAGTGATCCGCGATGAATCCAGCCGGAGAACCGGCGCAGGTAAGAGGTTCGCCCTCGATGAAGGGCTCTTTCTAGCTTCCTGTCAGGAGTTGAGGCAGCAAGTGAATTCTTGATCGCGCAACCTATCTCTCGTGCCGATTCTGTTATGCTGCAATTGAAGGACGGATAATGCCGAGATGATTACGACAACTCAGCCGGAGGAACCGGTGCTCTGGCAGACCTACGTCTCCTGGAATCAGTTTGCTTGGCTCTATCTGGTGAGTCTGTTCACGGCTCTGCGTGGGGCGTTGCTCTGGCAGGCGGCAATCCCCGGCGGGGAAATGTGGGTGCTCGGGGCCGTTGTGCTTGTGATCGTGGCGCTGGTGTTGCGCTACTGGGTGCGATACGTGGCAACGGCGCAGCGAGTGCTGATCAAGAATACATTCACCGGACACGAGATTCAGGCGATGGCGATTGAGAACATCAGCGAGGTGACCATTAAGCAAGGGCTGATCGCATGGCTCTTGGGAATTGGGACCATCGTCTTCAAATCCACTCGTAGTGATGAAGTCGTGCGGTTTCGCGGTGTGAGAGATCCGGAATCGACCCTCCAGCATATCCAGACGGTCAGGCGAAGGAGGATCTTCCCGGCCTCATAACCAGCGAAGACACACCTTCCCTCCCTATCGCAGAATCCCGCTCACGATCATCTCGACCGCTTGCTCAGGACTCAGCCCCCGCGCCATCAAGGTTTCGAGTTCTTTCTTGTCCACGCTGCCGATCGCTGCCTCGTGCGTGACCTTCGCTTCCGGATGAAAGACCCTCACGATGGGAATCGCGCTGGCCTTTGCCTGGCCCTGCACAATCTCCATGCAATCCACGTGGCCGCGCGCGCCTTTGGCGTAGGCTTCGGTGATGCCGATGATTTCGGCCTGTGCCTGGCCCTCCAGCACGACACGGGTCTTGATGAGGCCGCGTGACCGCTCCCCCCGGAGCATCACCGCTTCTTTGAGCGTGATGTGGTCGGTCTTGTGCGCGAAGATCTTCGCGCTGAGTTCGGCGATGCCCTCTTCTTCTACTTCGACGAGATAGTCGATGTCGAGTTTTCCCACGGAGCCGGAGAGTAACGAGAAGTCTGAAAAATAGCGGGCGCCTTTGCCGATCTTGATCGTCGCGTGGGGCAGGACCAGCATGCCGCCATGGGGGCCGTGGTAGTGGCCTTCAGTATAGGTCAGCGACGCGCCCGGCCCGATCTCCATGACGGCCTGCATCCGATGTTCTGCCGCTTGCGCGAAGGGGAAGAGACAGTGGGACAGTACTCGCGCCTGCGCCCCTTCGAGTACTTGTACGTCGATCTTGATCTGCTGCACCCCGGTGGGGTGGGCCAGGCCGAAACACATATGGATCGGTTGAGCGATCTGCGCGCCCGCTTCGACAATCAGTTTTCCCACGATGGCGTCCGGAGTTTCTTCCATCTCGACGCGGAGACCGGGAACGGTTCGCTGGCTGAGGATGCGATGCCCATGCGCCACAACATGCGCAATGCGCGTATCGTCGAGGATCGATGGCTCGGCTCCGACCATCGGGAGGGTGCGTCGCAGCTCGTCAAGCTCGGACATAGTTGCAGACTTCCCCGTCACAACGAACGCAGGCCCGTCCCCGGAAATGATCGACGGCTTCGCGTGGACTGCCGGAGAAAATGATGCGCCCGGCACAAAGCTGCGAAGCCCGGTCGGCGATGAGCGCGACCTCTTCCTGGTGCGTGATCAAGAGGACTGATCCGCCGGCTGCTTTCAGGGCGCGAATGATATCGATAATATGATTGATCGAGAGCATATCGATCCCCGCCGCCGGCTCATCGAGGATGGCGAGTGTTGGTTTCATGGACAAGACTGAGGCCAATTCGATGCGGTGGCGTTCCCCTCCGCTCAAGGCCTTATCCAGTCGCCGATTCAGATAACGATCCGGTGCGAGACCGACTTGTCTCAGTGCCGGTTCTGGGTCGCAGTCCTGTTTGCCCAGGGTCAGGTACTCACGAACTGTGACGCCTTCGAACCGGGCCGGCTCCTGCCACGCGAGGGTCAGGCCTGACCTGGCCCGTTCATGCATTTTGAGGGGAAGAAGGTTTGCGCCATTGAATAGAACGGTTCCAGCGCTCGGCACATAGCCCTCACAGCCCATGAGGACGTAGGCCAGTGTGGTTTTGCCGGAGCCGTTGGCTCCGAGGAGCGCATGAATTTCTTGTGGATCGATCGCGAGATCTAGCCGGTCAAGAATGGTCTGGCGGCTTACCTCGAAGGTCAGATCGCGGATGTCTAACAGGGGAGAGAACATCGTCGCGCACCAGGTCCATTGCGCTAATGCGCGAGCTTTGATGGCTCGTGATGGAATGCCGCGACCTTGGGACGGACCAATGCGGCAAAGTCCTTGTACCGGAGCTTGATCGCGCCGACGTAGGTGCCGGCCTCAAAGACGATGGACTCGTCCTCCGTCAGCAGTCGATCGACGTACACTTCCACGCCATAGAGGTTGCCGAACGGAGGCATCGTGCCGACCTGACAATCGGGGAACAGATTGGCGATTTCCGCTTCCGTCGCCAGTCGT
>Ga0209048_10002934_pt1 | contig 16748 bp, 11 predicted proteins | sample FrelakmetCRP12CR_FD_187146 | JGI IMG/M metagenome (GOLD analysis project Ga0209048, IMG submission 187146) | Freshwater lake sediment microbial communities from the University of Notre Dame, USA, for methane emissions studies - CRP12 CR (SPAdes)... | ecosystem: Environmental > Aquatic >... | reverse complement strand
AACTTCGTGTTTCCTCCAATTTTAATTCCATCCTGCTCACAACTCTCAGCAGTATAAAATCCTGAGGTTATAATCGTTGGAATTTCCAATTTGTGGTAATGCAACGCTTTTATTAGCTCAATTCCAGTCATATCTGGCATCCGAACATTGGTGATTAAAAGTGTTGGTGGATGTTTCAGACACATAGCTAATGCATCTGCTCCATTTCGCATACTAATAATGTGCGCATTTGGAAATTCTTCTCGCAACAATTCTTCTATGAATTCAAGCGTGTTCTCATCATCCTCGACATTTAGTATCGTCTGGTCATTATAGGGTTCGAGAACCGAAGTGTGTTCGGGTACACTCTGTGGGTGTGCCTTTAGGCGAGTGACGTCATCGAAATCACGCTTGACGAGCGAAGACGGTCTGTCAGCGATGATGTCCCGATGCGCCTTTTCGAGAGACGATGATCCTTTTTTATCCTGTGTCATTGCCACCTCCTTTTTTTTAAGAATGCGAGTCTGTTCTGCGCCTGTGTGGTGCGATCATCGATGCCTCGCGCCATCCCATACAACATGTTCATTCCTTGGAGATCAGCTTCACGCACAGCAATCATTTCCTGGAATGCGCATAGAGATAAGATGGTGCTCTTTCGGCCATCCCGAAGCCCAAATTTCGAATTGACATCATTGTTCAGATTTGACTCGATCTCGTTTGATACATCACTTTAGCGTTTTTACCAAATTTCAACTCCTGCACTGCATACTCATAATACGGATGCTCCTTTGCCACTGCCTTCATCAGCTGCTGCAGCTGCCGCAGCCCATTATTCCGGTCATTCAGCTTCTCCAAGTATATCCTCGCCAGATTGAAACGTGCCTGAATGTTCGAAGTGTCATGAAACAGCACGTTCTCATACAACTCCGCCGCTTTGCTGTAATTCTCTCCGCGCTCTGCCAGCCAGGCCCGGTTGTATTGGGTAGAGGTATCAGCAGCAAGTCTTGCGGTATTTTCATCAATGGTGAGTTCTTTCCACAGGTGTAACCAGTCTATACGGAATATTGCCGATATGATGTAGGCCATGGAGAACGACAGTATCTGCACGACCATCAGCTTCTTTGAGACCGCAGCGAACAAGCCAAACATAATGAAAAACCATATTAACAAGAAAAAAGGATCTACGATCACATTAATGAGATTGTGGAAGACGAAAAGGATCTTGCCTTCCCGCCCCTGCTCTTCAAGCTCAGGGGTTCTCTCCCGTCTGGCTATAGGTGCAGTCTTCAACGGGAACACCTCTTCCGACCTCATCTTAAGTGCTTCCTCTACCTCCTGTCTGTATTTACTGCCAGGATACTGATGGTCAAACCTCGTGACTGCATCATCCAGTTCTTCTTTACCAAGCGCTTTACAAAGTTTGATATAGATAAGCTGAAGGCGTTCTCCCACCACCTTGGGCTCAGTCACTGTCACGACCGGCATAATCACTTTAAGTGCCTCTTCAAGATCATGATTCCCTACGAGCGCTTCCGCAGCCTTCAGATGATGCTGCGGAGAAATCGGCTTTCCAAAGGCAATCAGGTAATCGAGCAGTGCATAGGCCGCATGCAGCGGATTCGTCAGAAGCAGCTTGTGGATCGCGGTTTGGTAATATCCAACTGCCTCCTCGTTCCGCATGTTTTCGCGGTAGAAGTGTCCCATCTCCAGGTGCTTGTCCGGATCATCCGGGTTAAGCTTCAGGAGTTTTAGCAGTTCCTCCTCGGTATCTGCCTCTTTCCATCCTCTACCGTCACGAATCTTCTCCAACACCTTACTAGTATAATGCTCCATTGCCCCTTCATGCCCGTATTTCATAATCCTGCCGACTGCAAGTCCAAAGAGGAACCCGCCCACATGGGCCCAGTTTGCAATGTTCGACGGTTTTGAGAATGCAGCATACCCGTAGAAGACATTCTTGAAAAACCAGAAGATGAGAAGTAGTGCTGCAGGGATCTGGATATTCATCGGAAGAAAGATCGGGCTCACTACCATCTTGATCTTTGAGTAATAACACCGGTAGAGGTAAAGCCCCATGATGCCTGAAATGGCGCCGGAAGCTCCTATACCGACTGAATCGGATGCGGGATCGTGAATGAATGTTACGATGACGTCAAACAAGTTGGCCGCTACACCGCATGCCAAGTAATAGACCAGAAACAGTTTCCTCCCTACCCGGTCCTCTAGAGGAGGGCCAAACACCCAGAGAAAAAGCATGTTGAAAATAATGTGTAACAGGTCAGCATGAAGAAAAAAGGACGTGAACAAGCCGATCAGGCTCACGTTCCCTGTTCCATACGTTAGGAAGATGATTCTCTCACCTAGGAGATCAATCAGCAACGGCTCCCAGATGAACGCGACCGCGTTGGCAACAATCAGGGTGATCGTAACCTTTGGGATGTTTTTAACTTCAAGATTAGTGCCGGTAGGAATCATCTGTCGTCCAAACATTCCCCATTCTGCACGATAATATCGTACAAGTGACTATTAGCGTCGGATGGATTATCTGTTTATCGCCATATCCGAAGCTTTCCTGTTGAAATATTCAAGCATTCTCCCTTTCAATTAGAAGATAGAAGAACCTGTCCTTAGGCTGAGCCTTCCTGGTCTTAAAACTCAGATCAGCATTCCCAATGTAGTTCTCTTATTTATTGTTTTATTCTACAAATAATCGCTGGTGACATCAGCATCTTTGCGTCTTGTTCTTTGTTAGTACCTTCAAGCCGAGGCGCTTGCAGAGCGCGTTCATTTCATCCTGCATTTTCTTGGAGAGCGTATAGTCTGTCGTCTTGCCGTCTTTATCCTTGACGACGACTCCGCCGAGGCTCTCGATGTACTCGTCTACTTGGGCCTGCGTCACACCCTTCTGCGGCAGGTGCTTTCTCTTAGGCAGCATATCTCTTCTGTCCTTTATAGAAAATCGGTTAAATCATCTGCATTCGTTTTGCCATTCGGAGAGTCTTCTTTCTTGCGCTTATCGCCGGCTTTTTGGACGGTGAGGCATTTATCTCCTTCAAGGTGCAGGACTTTGTGCAATAATGGAAAATCCGTGTTCAAGTAGGTACTCATATATACCCATTTTGTCGCTCTGCTGATACCCACGAACATCAAACGCTCGAGTGACTGCACGTTTCTGTTGGGAAAGGATCTGCCAGTCAGATTGGAGAGAATGACTGTATCAAAGGTCAACCCCTTCGCGCCGTGGTACGTGAGGACTTTTGGCCGGTCGCTGCTAAAATCCAGCGGCTTATACGATCCCCGCTCCAGCGGATTTTGCACTTCAACGTCCAATCCGGCTTCCTGCAGTCCTTTGACATAGCCGTACACGTGTTTGTTCATGTAGTAAAATATGCCGATCCGGTCGCCTTTTGCCTGCCTCGTCCTTATAATATCGAGCATTCTGCGCTGTGCATCATCGTGGTTTGCAGCGTAATAGAGTAAAGGCGTCTGTCGTTCCGTCTGATCAGTTTTCGACTGGTTGATGTAAAGGTCACGCTCCGTTTCATCATCGATGAACTGAGCGGCGAGCTGAATCACATATGGACAGCAGCGATAAGCCACCAAAAGGGACATGTTTTTTTTATTTAGCCCGAGTTGGCGTATTATTTCTGCCTCTCCGGCACCGTTCTCATAGATCCGCTGGTTATGGTCCATGCAAACCGTAACGTGACGAGATACCCGCTTTATGGTTTCAAAGGATATCGGATCCAGGTCCTGGCCTTCATCTACCAGGATAAAATCATACTCGGGATTTCCGTTTCGGTAAGCACGGACAGCTTCGAATACAGCCCTACGGATTGCATCATAATCCGGACCGTGACTCTGCCTGTTCCAAGGAAGTTTCTTACTGATATTCGATGTGTAATAGAGATTACACCAGTTGTCATAGGTGGTCACGCTGTCATCAGGGAATCCTAACAGCTTCAGGGCTGATTGAATATAGTTCTTGAGCACATTGTTGAACACAAATATCCTGAACTTATCCGGAGCAATATTATATTTCTGCGTGAGATAGCTTGCACGATGAAGAAGTATCTGGGTCTTCCCGGATCCCGGAGCGCCGAAAATCACTCGATGCCGGTCAGGCGCGAACTGAATTGCTCGCTGCTGATCAGGAGTAAGATCTGAGAATGGAATAAGCCAGGTAGCCATGTTTAGAGAGTTTCCTTATGCTGTTCCAGTAAAGGAAGAGCGCTCTTGTCCGCAACTGGCTTTGGACCAAGCTTGCGCTTCTTCAGCTCTTGTGCGGCTTCTTCCGCTTTTGCCTCATCGCCCATCGCACTCGCCGCTCCTATGTACCAGCTCAGCTCCCAATCATTTTGTTCATCAACGGGACCGAAGAGCTTCATAGCCTCTTTTAGAGCATCAGAGCGTCCTTTGTCGTCACCCTGACCTTCTGCGATACGGGCTTTGAGAAATAAATGAGGCCCTTCTTTCTTTTTGCTGATCGCCCGGTTGATAGAATCCATGGCATCGGAATATTTCTTGTTCGCAAGCTGGACATAGGCGAGATTGAACCAGGGTGTATTCCAGGAGGGATTGTGTACTGCAGCCTCCTTGTAAAGCTTCTCCTGCCGAGCGTAATCGCCGAGTTCGCCGCAGTAAAGCCCCATGCGATTCAAAATGACGGGATCGGGCTTCTGCTTGACTCTGAGCACTCTACCCAGATACTCGACGGCCTTCTCATGCTGGCGCAGCTCGGCATATTTGTCTGCAAGGTCAACAATGACATCAGCCTGCTGTTCTTTCGGTATCTTTTTCATTCTGAGCTCCTCTTCTGTTTCGTCGATCTTAAGCTTCAATGCCTGGGGATTCACAACATTCGTGAGAGGATTTTCCATGGTCAAGGTAAAGGTCGGTGATAGAGGGGCATCTGATAGACAGAGCTTCAGGTCGAGCACCTGGTTCTCGTCATAACGGTATTCCAAGGTCAGAGGCGCGCCTTTCTGAACAGGCGGCACAATCTGCCATGAAGCCTTGATGATGCTCCTTGAGTCTTCTTTTGCCATGATCTCGACGGTCAGATCAAATGGCTTCGTCAAAGATGTTTCAGGAACGGCAAGGCCTGTTGCTTTGGCATACGAGCCAGCTATAGGATAGGGATAATGCGCACCCTTCGGGATGAGATCAAATGGTCCGGACTGAGTGTTTATGGCAATCGTGTCATGGCAGACCGGTTTTACCAGACCCTCTCCGGTTACTGCCAGGGAGAACGCGTGCCAGGCAGCCCCCCGGGAGACCGCGGTCTGGATCGAGTCCGCGTCGTCATAGGTGAGGACCGTACTGGCTGGAAGATACTGTTTCACGGCACGGACCACCTGCGGGATAAGACAGCTTCCTCCTACCAATAGGCAATAATCGATTTCCCTGCGATTACATCCACTCCGGTCTATCGCGTCCTGCAAAGGCGCGAATATCGAGCAGGTCATCCGGTATTCTGTTTCGCGAAGATAAAGAAGCTCACGATCGAGAAACGGCTTCAGAAGCTCCTCGAACTGTGCCGCGGTGATCCGCGGCGAGGTCAAGGAAAGTTCCTTGCCGTTCGCCAGTTTGGCTGTCCACCTGCCCGGTTGTGTTATAACTACTTTGCTTTTGTCCTCCCGGTAATAGGTACCGAACTTTTCCAATCGCGATATCTCATTGCACAGCCCGATCTTGAGTGCCTCGGCAATCCCGATGAATGACGGTTCTATCGAGCGTTTCTTGTCAGAAAAACCAAGTTCAAATCCTGCGAGCCCGTTCTGCTCTATGATCTGCGGAATTAATACCTCATGCAGAATGGCCGCATCGATATCTCCTCCGCCCAGCCGGTGGTACCGGGATACAGCCCGCGGAGCGATATTGAAACGCTCTGCGTCTTGCGGTTTTCTCAGCTCAAATACTGCAACATCGCAGGTCCCGCCGCCAAAATCAATAACCAGTAAATTCTTGGCTTCTTTCGGGCCTATTGCGATAGTATGGTCATGCGTAACAAGGTAGTCAAGAAAGGCTGCTACCGGCTCATCAAGCAGATCTCCGCCGCTTATCTTTATCCCGCCGCCGCGCCAACCGCCGCCCAGATCCCGATGATCATCTGCTCGACGTTCCACGAGCAGTCGGCCAGTTGGGCCGATTCGACGCTCGAGGCCATCACGATGGACCAGGTCGTCGAGCGGTTGACGCAGCGCGCCGGGTTCGGCGCCGGGTTCGGCGACAAGGCGCGAGAGGTCGTCGAGGCGTACGCGAAGGCGTTCCCCGGCAGGAAGCCGGTTGAGATCTGGATGCTCGCCAGCAGCAATCGCCAGAGCGTCGTGGCCCTCGCCGACGCGAAGGCGGCGCAGCCGGCCCCGGTCCACGTGGCCTGGTTCGGCTGGCAGCCGCCCCTGTTCGACGGGCGCCTCCGCGCGTTCCACTGCGTGGATATCTGCTTCTGGTTCTCGAACACGGACCTGATGCTTACCCACACCGGCGGCGGCGCCCGGCCGCGGAAGCTCGCCGCCAGAATGGCCAGGCACCTGCTGCAGTTCATGAAGACCGGCGATCCGAACGCGACGGGGCTGACCCCGTGGCCGGGATACACGTCCGCCAAGGGCGAAACGATGATCCTCGACGACGTATGCGTGGTGAAGAACGACCCCGACCGGGAAGCCAGGAAGGCCCTCCCGCCCCTGTAGGACCCGGGGTCTGAAGACCCCGGGCTCCATCAGGTTTCGCCGGCGCTCAAGGCGTGATGTCGATGGTGCGCCTGAGCGCGATCGCCGCATCGGACGATGAGTTGCCGACCATGAGTTCGAGTTTCGCCCGCTCGAGGGCCCAGGCGTGACGGCCCGCGTCCCAGTAGGCCAGGTCCGCGCCGCGCACCGGGATCTCGACGCGCCGCGTCTTGCCCGCCGGGATCGTCACGCGGGCGAACCCCACGAGCTTCTTCGCCGGCCGCTCGACCGTCGAGCCGACGACACGCGCGTACACCTGCACCACCTCGTCGCCGTCACGAGCGCCCGTGTTAGCGACATCCACGCTCACCGTCACCGCGTCGGCGAGGCCGATCGACGGGCGGGAGACGGCGAGGTTGGCCAGGGCGAACGTCGTGTAGCTGAGCCCGTAGCCGAACGGATACTGCGGGTCGCCGCGGAAATACATGTACGTCCGGCCATGGCGGATGTCGTAGTCCATCATGTCAGGGAGCTGGTCGAGCGATCGGGGCCACGTCTGCGTGAGCTTGCCGCCCGGGTTATAGTCGCCGAACAGCACGTCGGCAAGGGCGCTGCCCTGCTCCTGGCTCGCATGGGTCATGTGGAGGATCGTGGACGCGTTCGCGGCAGCCCACGGCATCGCGTACGGGAAGTTCGAGATGAGCACCACGATCGTGTTCGGGTTGACCTCGTACAGCCGCCGGACGAAGTCCTCCTGGTCCGGCTGAAGGACGATGGCCTTGCGATCGACCGCCTCCTTGCCTTCACTCGGCGAGCTGACGATCTCCCAGCCGGCGTTGCCCTCGGGATGATTGCCGACGCAGGCGATCACGGCGTCCCTGGTGCGCGCCGCCTTCAGGGCGGCTTCGCTCATGTCGCCGACCCAGGTCACGCCGACGGCCCTCGCGCCGGCGGCCGGCGTCCCCGCCACGCGCTCGATACCGCGGCGCGGCGAAATCGCGTACGGGGGCGTGCCGGAGTACCAGTCGAGCAGCACTCCGTTGGCCAGCGGCCCGACCACCGCGACCGACCTGATCTTCTCGCGATCGAGCGGCAGCAGGCCGGCCGAGTTCTTGAGCAGCACGATCGACTTGCGCGTCACCTCGCGCACGAACGCGCGGGTGTCGGGCTTCGCCCACGGCTCCGGATCGCCGGGCGCGCCGATGCGCGAGTAGGGCACGCGCTCCGGAGGATCGAGCAGGCCGAGGCGCAGCGACACCCTGAACAGCCCGCGCAGGGCCGCGTCGAGATCGGCCTCGGCCAGCAATCCCTGCTTGACCGCCTCGAGGACGGGCTCCGTGTGGCGGTCGAGGAAGTTGTTGATGCCGGCCTTGATGCACGCAGCGGCGGCGCGCGGCAGGTCCGGGAAGGCCTTGTGGTCGGTGACGAGCAGGCGCAGTCCGCCGCCGTCGGTGCAGATGATGCCATCGACGCCCCACTCGCGCATCACGATCTGGCGGAGCATCGGATGCACGTGTGCCGGCGTGCCGTTCACCGCGTTGTAGGCCGCCATCAGCGCGCGCGAGCCCCCCTCGCGGACGGCCCGCTCGAACGGCCACGCGTAGTACTCCCGCCACAGCCGCTCGTCGAAGTTCGACGACGAACTGTTGCGGCCGTCTTCGTTGCTGTTTGCGAGGAAGTGCTTCAGCAGCGACGCCGCCATCCAGTAGCGGGGATCCTCGCCTTGCAGGCCTCGCGTGAACGCCGTGGCCAGCGTGCCGGTCAGGAACGGGTCTTCGCCGTAGACCTCCTCCGTGCGTCCCCAGCGCGGATCGCGCGCGAGGTCGGCGTTGGGGGCGCGGACAATCAGGCCCGACCGGTTGTAGGCGGCGCTCTGGAAGAGATACCGCGCCTCGAGCGCCTCCTGCGCGGCCACGCGCCGGATGAGCTCGGGGTCCCATGTTTCGCCCAGGCCATACGCCTGCGGAAACTGCGTCGTCGGCGCGGGGTTGCGCTGGCCCCAGTTGCTCGGGCCGCCCTGCGCGACGCCGTGATAGCCCTCGATGTGCGGCGAGCCGATGACGCCCAGCCTGGGCACCGACGCCCGCGCGCCCATGCAGTCGACTTTCTCGTTCAACGTCAGGCGCGAGATGAGATCGGTGATACGTTCTTCGTCCGGGAGAGCCGGGTTCCGGAACGGATAGGTGTCCGCACCCGCTTGTGAGGTGAGGTTGCTCGCGGGCAGGATGGTAACGCAGGCGAGCAGGAGGATGACGATGACGGATGTGCGCATGATGGGGAGATTGTACGTCGGTCTGCGGCTGAGCGCGACGGTTCTGGGCCTGGCTATGGCCTGCGCCACCGCGGTGACGGCGCAGGGCCCGCCCCAGCTCGGCCAGAGCCCCACGCGGGACGTCGTGGCGGCGATGACCAGGGAGGAGAAAGTCAGCCTGGTCGTCGGCATGGGGATGTCGATGCCGGGTTTGCCGCCGGACATGCAGGGGCCTGTCGTGGGCCAGACGCAGTCGCGGGTTCCCGGCGCGGCCGGCGCGACCGTCGCCATCCCGCGGCTCGGGATCCCGTCGATCATCGTCGCTGACGGCCCGGCCGGACTGCGGATCCAACCGACGCGGGACGCAGACAAGTCGCGCACCTACTACTGCACGGCGTTTCCGATCGCGACGCTCCTGGCATCGACGTGGGACGTGGCCGTGGTCGAGCAGGTCGGCCGCGCGATGGGGAACGAGGTCAAGGAGTACGGCGTCGACGTGCTGCTCGGGCCCGCCCTCAACACGCACCGCAACCCGCTGGGAGGGCGGAACTTCGAGTACTTCTCGGAGGATCCCCTGGTGTCTGGCCGGATGGCCGGCGCCATCGTGAAGGGCGTGCAGTCGCAGGGCGTCGGGACGTCGCCGAAGCACTTCGTCGCGAACGACCACGAGTGGGACCGCGACACGATCGACGTCAGGGTCTCTCAGCGGGCCCTGCGCGAGATCTTCCTGCGGGGCTTCGAAATCGTCGTGCAGGAGGCCCGGCCCTGGACGGTGATGTCGTCCTACAACAAGGTCAACGGCACCTACACCTCCGAGAACCCCGCGCTGCTGACAGGCGTGTTGCGCGGCGACTGGAAGTTCGACGGGCTCGTCATGACCGACTGGTTCGGCGGCCGCGACGCGGTGGCGCAGATGAAGGCCGGGAACGATCTGCTCATGCCCGGAACGGGGCGACAGCAGAAGGCCATCCTCGCCGCCCTCGAGAGCGGCGATCTGCAGGAATCGGTGCTCGACCGTAATGTGGCGATCATCCTGGACGTCATCCGGCGCACACCCGCCTTCCAGCACTCTCCGCACTCCGACGCCCCGGACCTGAAGGCCCATGCCCGCGTCGCGCGAGACGCAGGCGCCGGCGGGATGGTGCTTCTGCAGAACAACGGGGCCCTTCCGCTCAAGCCTTCGGCGAAGCTCGCCCTCTTCGGCAACACCTCCTACGCGATGATCACCGGCGGCACCGGCAGCGGCGACGTCAACGAGGCCTATTCGGTGTCGCTCGTCGAGGGGCTGAAGGCCGCGGGCCTTGCGGTGGACAACGCGCTGGCGGACCGCTACGCCGGGTTCATCGCCGAGCAGGAGAAGAACCGGCCGCGGGCCTCGCCGTTCATGCCCCAGCCGCCGGTGCCCGAGATGACGCTGCCTGCCGGCGAGATTGGCCGGCTGTCGACGGACGCGGACCTGGCGCTGGTGACCATCGGCCGGCGCTCGGGTGAGTTCGTCGACCGCAAGCGCGAGGGCGACTTCGAGTTCTCGGCCACCGAGAAGGCGCTCATTCAGGATGTCGCGGCCGCGTTTCACGCCAAGGGGAAGAAAGTCGTCGTGGTCCTGAACGTCGGCGGCGTGGTCGAGACGGTCAGCTGGCGCGGCGTGCCGGACAGCATCCTGCTCGCCTGGCAGCCGGGGCAGGAGGCGGGCCACGCGATTGCCGACGTGCTGACCGGCCGGACACCGCCGTCGGGCAGGCTCGCGACGACGTTTCCGATCACGTGGGAGGATGTGCCCTCGTCGGCCAACTTCCCCGGCAAGGTGCTGCTGGGACCCGATCCGGCGGCCCGACGCGGGATTCTCGCCGGGGATCGCGCGGCGGAGGTGGTGTACGAGGACGACATCTGGATCGGCTACCGCCACTTCGCCACCAAGGGCGTGAAGACGGCCTATCCGTTCGGGTTCGGGCTGACATACACCCGGTTCCGCTATTCGGATCTGCGGTTGAGCGGCCGCGAGTTCGGGCCCGGGTTCACGGCGTCGGTCACGGTCACCAACGCCGGAGCCACAGCCGGGCGCGAGGTCGTGCAGATGTACGTCTCGGCTCCGGGGAAGCGCGCGCCAAAGCCGTCCATCGAGTTGCGGGGATTCGCGAAGACGAAATCCCTGAAGCCGGGCGAGTCCGAAACGGTGACGTTCACGCTGGCGCCTCGAGACCTGGCGTCGTTTGACGAGGCCTCCTCCTCGTGGCTGGCCGAGGCCGGCACGTACACGGTGAAGATCGGGGCATCGTCGGAGGACATCAGGCAGACGGCGACGTTCCAGAAGGCGCGGGAGGAGAAGCTCGCAACGGTTTCCGGCCCGATTGGAGTGGTTCGCTAGGTCGGAGACCGCATTTCAACTCGGAGGCGCTCGGCCACCCGCGGCCCGCGCGCGCCGGGAACGCGATCCCGAGCGGGGTGATGAAGATGCGCACGCTGATGGGACTCATGCTCGCAGTGGCCTTGCTCGTGGCATCGAGTCCGACTGTGACCGGACAGGCGGGCGCCGGCGCATCCGCCTCGTCATTCGTGGATGCCTTCGCCGCGCGCCAGCGCGTCATCGTCATGACGGACATCGCCAACGAGCCTGACGACCAGATGTCGCTGGTCCGGCTCCTCCTCTACTCGAACGAGTTCGACGTGGAGGGACTTGTCGCCACCACCTCGACGTGGATGAAGGCCGGCGTCCGCCCCGACGTCATTCTCTCGGTGCTCGGCGCGTACGAACAGGTGCAGCCGAACCTGCTCAAGCACGCGCCGGGGTACCCCACGGCGGCCGCGTTGCGGAGCGTTGTCGCGCCAGGGCAGTTTGCGTATGGCATGGCCGCGGTCGCCGCGGACAAGATGACGCCGGGCGCCGAGCTGATCCTGCGCGCGGCTGAAAGGGCCGACCCGCGTCCGCTCTGGATCCTGGCCTGGGGAGGGACGAACACGCTTGCCCAGGCGCTCGTGGCGGCCAGATCCAGGCACACGCCGAGCGAGGTCGACGCGATCGTGTCGCGGCTGCGCGTCTACGCGATCTCCGACCAGGACGACGCGGGCCCGTGGTTGCGGCGTGAATTCCCCTCGCTGCGATACGTCGTCTCGCCCTCGACGCAGGACGGCGAGGAGTACTACTTCGCCACCTGGACGGGGATCAGCGGCGATCGGTTCTATCGCAATGCGCCGGGTGCGGACTTCAGCACGTTCGCCGACGACTGGGTGAACGCGAACATCAGGAACAAGGGGCCGCTCGGGAAGCTGTATCCCCATCCGTGCTGCATTCACGAGGGCGACACGCCGTCGTTCCTCGGGCTGATCGACAATGGCCTGGCGGGCGCGATGAGCCCGGCCTTCGGCGGATGGGGCGGGCGGTACGTGTGGCGGCAGCCTTCGGGGGAGGCGCGGCCGTTCTGGACCCAGGGCGGCGATTCGTACCCGGGCCGGGACAGCTCCAGGGACACGGTCACGGGCATCGATGGCCGGGCCTACACCTCCGATCAAGCGACGATCTGGCGGTGGCGGACCGCGTTCCAGCACGACTTCGCGGCGCGCATGGACTGGTCGATCAAGGACGCCACCGAGGCCAACCACGCGCCGCGCGTCGTGGTGAACGGCTCGCCTGGAAGCGAGCCGATCCGCATCGACGCCGTGGTGGGAACGCCCGTCACGCTGGATGCGGCGGGGACGGCGGACCCCGACAAGAACGCCCTGACCTACACCTGGTTCTTCTATCCCGAAGCCGGCACGGGCATCCCGGGCCAGCCGGTGGCGGTGCGTCAGCGGCCTCCGGCGACCGTCGCAGGCCGAACGGCTCAGGGCGGGATTCCAGCGGCGCCGGCAGGCGGGCCTCGAGAACCCGCGCCGAGGGTCGTGATCGAAGACGCACATGGCCCGCGGGCGACCGTCATGCCGAGCGTGGCCGGCATCGCCCACGTCATCCTGGCGGTTGAAGACAATGGCACGCCGAGCCTGACGTCCTATCGGCGGATTATCCTGACCATCAAGCCCACGCCTTAGGGCCGCCCGGCGCCGCCGTCGGCCCTGACGTTCAGCGTCACCGTCTGCAGATCCGCATCGCGTGAGGACGTCCCCACCATGAGCCGGAACTCGCCGGGCTCGACACGCCACGCCATGTCGATGTCGTAGAACGCCAGGTGCTCAGGCGTGACGTCGAACATCACGGTCGTCGCCTCGCCCGCGGCGAGCGACACCCGCCGGAAGCCCTTCAGCTCCTTCACAGGCCTCGTCACGCTGCTCACCACGTCGCGGATGTACAGCTGCACCACTTCGTCGCCGGCCCTCGCCCCGGTGTTGGTGAGGTCCACGCTGACCCGGGCGGACTCGCCCATCCCAATCTCGGCCCGATCGAGGCGCACATTCGCCAGCGCGAACGTCGCGTAGCTGAGGCCGAATCCGAACGGGAAGAGCGGATCCACGCTGTCGAACAGGTAGCCGCGCCGCGCAGAGGGCTTGTAGTTGTAGTAGGCCGGCACGTGGCCGGCCGACCGCGGAATCGTGATCGGCAGCTTGCCGCCGGGATTGGCATCGCCGAAGAGCACCTCGGCAACGGCGCGGCCGGTTTCCTGGCCGAGGTACCACAGCTCGAGAATCGACGCCGCCTTGCGCGCGACGTTGCGGATCGAGGCCGGGCGGCCGCTGAAGATCAGCGCCACGATGGGCGTCCCCGTCGCGGCGATGGCGTCGACGAGTTCGTCCTGCTCGCCGGCCAGGTCAAGACTCGGCCGGTCGCCGAGGTGATTGGTGGCCCAGGCCTCGCGCGAAGTCTGCTCGTTGTCGCCGATGGCGAGGATCACGACGTCCGCCTGCGCGGCCACGGCGGCGGCCTCACGGATGCTGCGGCGGTTCTCGTCGGGATCAGCCGCTGTGACCTCGTCCTGCACCCAGGAGCCCCCAACCGTGATCGTGCAGCCCTCGTGGTACAGGACCTCGACGCCTTCGGGCGCCCGTGCGCGGATGCCCTGGAGGACGGTGTCGGCCTGAAGCGGCACGCCGCTGTAGCCGCCGAGCATCACGCGATCGGCGTTCGGGCCGATGACCGCGATCCGCCGGATCGACGACGCGGCCAGCGGCAGGAGGGCGCCGTCGTTCTTCAACAGCGTGATGGTCTTTCTCGCGGCCTCCAGCGCCAGGTCGCGGTGGGCCGGGTCCCGGACCGCGCATTCGGCCGCGGCCGGGTCGACGTAGGGATCGTCGAATAGGCCGAGCAGGAACTTCGCCCTCAGCATCGGGCGCACGCGATCGTCAATCAGCGACTCCGGAATCGTCCCGTCCCGCACGAGTTCCACGAGGTGCGGGTAGCAGTCCGCGTCCGGCAGCTCGATGTCGACGCCGGCGCGCACGGCCAGCTCGGCGGCGTGCCGGCCGTCGCGCGCGACGTGATGACTGGTCGCGAGCGCGCTTTCATGCAGCTCCCGGATGGCGAAGTAGTCGGACGAGGTGAAGCCCCGGAATCCCCACTCACCCCTGAGCACGTCCTGCAGCAGCCACCGGTTGGCGTGCGACGGCACGCCGTCAATCTCGTTGTACGACGGCATGACGCTCAACGCGCCGCCTTCCTGGATGGCGGCCTTGAAGGTCGAGAGAAACGTCTCGCGCAGGACCCGCATCGACACGTTCGCCGGCGCGCAGTTGGTGCCCGACTCCGGCTGGCCGTGGGCCGCGTAGTGTTTCAGCGTGGCAATGACGTGCCGCTTGTCGCCGAACGTTGCGTCCCCCTGAAAACCCCGCACGGCCGCCACGCCCAGCCGCGCGACGAGGTACGGGTCCTCGCCGAAGGTCTCCTCGACGCGGCCCCAGCGCGGCTCGCGCGCGACATCCACCACCGGCGTCAGCGCCTGGTGCGTGCCGCGGGCCCTGGCCTCGGACGCGGTCATCGCGTAGAGCCGCTCCACCAGCTCGGGGTCGAACGTCGCGCCGAGGCCAATCGGCTGCGGGAAGCTGGTGCCCTCCTTTGCCGCGTGACCGTGCAAACACTCCTCGTGGAAGATGACGGGAATGCCGAGCCTGGTCTCCTCGAGGAAGAACCGCTGGATGGCATTGGTGAGCTCGGCCATCTCGCGGGCCGTCAGGCCGCCGCCGGCGTCGCTGGGCCGACCCACCTGGCCGAGGCCGCGGCGATCGCCGAAGGCCTGCCGCGCCTTCTCGAGATCGAACCGGCCCTGCTCGTCGACCAGCGTCGCGGCCTTCTGCCGCCAGACGCTCACCATCTGCGCGACTTTTTCTTCGAGGGTCATCCGGGTGAGCAGATCCGCAGTCCGCTCGTCGATCGGACGCGAGCGGTCCTGATATGGCAGCGGATGCTGAACAGCGTCCATCGTCACGCCTCCACGCGCTGAGCGCGCTTTCTGCGCTCGGTGAGTTCGTTCTGAATCCGCAGGCCGAGCGCCTTGCCGATCGGATAGGTCGCCAGGCAGGCGAGCACGATGCCGAGCAGCAGCGCCGGGTACACGCTCGCCCCCAGGCGGATCCCCAGCAGCGCGCGATCGGTCTGCACCGCGTTCGGCACGTAGCCGTAGGCATCGATGACCCACGCGCTCATGGCACCGCCGAGGCTCAGGCCGGCCTTCAGCGCAAACAGAATGCCGGCGAACATGAACCCGGTGGCGCGGCGCGTGGTCTTCCATTCGGAGAAGTCGGCGACGTCCGCGATCATCACCCACAACAGCGGCACCGTCGGGCCCCAGCCAACCGCCCACAGGATGCCCAGCCAGAACAGCAGGCCTATCGACGTCGGCCCGACCAGGAACACCGCCAGCGTGGCGACCGTCGTCACCGACACCCCCGCGAGGAACACTGCCTTCTTGCCGAAGCGATCCGCGAGCGGTTTGGACAGGATGATGCCGACGATCTGCACGAGGCTCCCGACAACGAAGAACAGGCTCAGGCCAACCGCCGCGGCGTTCGAGTTGTCGGGTTTCACAAGCAGCCCGAGGCCGTCGAGCGCGGCCTTCCATCCCGTCGCCTCGCCGCCGAACCCCGCGAGGCCCACGTTGGCGAGGAACGTCCTCACACTCTGTTGATCGAGGTAGTAGGCGAAGAAGTAGTTCGACGAGCTGCCGCGCAGCACGAGCATCGTGAAGATCGCCAGCGTGAGGATGAACATCACGAGCCACGGGCGGCAGGCGAAGACGTCCCTGATGTCGTCGCGGAGCGGGTGGCGCTCGCCAGGAGGCGCCTGGATGCGTTCGCGTGTGCTCGCGAACGTGACGAGGTTCAGCACGATGATGAGCGCGCCGAAGATCGCCATGGTCATCGCCCAGCCCTTGGCCGAATCGCCTCCGCCGAACTTAGCGACAAGCGGCAACGGCAGCGCCTGGATGATGAACTGGCCGACCAGCGCGCCCACGAAACGGTAGCTGGCCAGGCTGCTCCGTTCGCTCGCGTCGCCGGTCATCACGCCCATCAGCGCGGAGTAGGGCGTGTTGTTGGCGGAGTAGAGCATCATGACGAGCGTGTAGGTCAGGTAGGCGTAGAGCAGCTTCCCGCCCGTGCCGACGTTCGGCGTCACATAGACCAGCCAGAAGACCACGCCGAAGGGCACGGCCGTCCACAGCACCCAGGGACGGAAACTGCCCCAGCGGGTGCGGGTCCGGTCGGCCAGGGCGCCGATGGCCGGATCGAAAACCGCGTCGGCCAGCCGCAGCACCAGGAACATGGTGCCCACCGCCACCGCGGACAGCCCGACCGTGTCCGTGTAGAAGCGGGTCTGGTAGAGGATCATCGACTGGAAGAAGAAGTTGGTGGCGATGTCGCCCATCGCGTAGCCGACCTTCTCCCTGCGGGCGAGCGTCTGTGTGGGATCAGCCATGGGTCCTCGTCTC
>Ga0209048_10002933_pt1 | contig 16756 bp, 17 predicted proteins | sample FrelakmetCRP12CR_FD_187146 | JGI IMG/M metagenome (GOLD analysis project Ga0209048, IMG submission 187146) | Freshwater lake sediment microbial communities from the University of Notre Dame, USA, for methane emissions studies - CRP12 CR (SPAdes)... | ecosystem: Environmental > Aquatic >... | reverse complement strand
GTGGATTTTGTAAGAATTCTTAATTCCTCAATATACCTTCGCTCTTTAAAGCCGATATTGCGTTCCATATCAAAATCAATCCTATTGTATCCGCAATTTTTGGGATATTCGAAATTTTTGAATCCTGCTGATTGCTGATATATCCGGCAAAGCCGGATGCTGCACTACAGATTAAGGAATAATCAGACATTGCTAATATAAAAAAAGGTGTGAAGAGATCCTGCCGGATCAGCGAATCAGGTACATGATGGTAACCTGTGCGTTAACGGTTATATCACCGGGTTGTACTGGGGTCGGGGAAGAAGATTTCGTTGTATCGGCCTGATACTGATAGTTTTCAAAAAGAACCGGTGCATAACCACTACTGATGTCAACACTCTTTACATCCATTATTGAAGTACCAAGGGAAGCAGCAACGGTATCAGCATCTGCGCGGGCGCGGAGGACTGCCTTTTTCAGTGCTTCGGTCCGGAGTACCTGGGACTGCTCATCGGAGAGCATAAACTGGATGGAACTTGCCTGGTTTATTCCATTTGCAACCGCGATGTCAATGATTTCGCCGGTCCTGTTGACTTCATGGAGCGTTACCGTGAGTGTGTTGGTTACCCGGTAGGTACGGATTTTCTGTTCAAGAAGAGGCTTTGAGTAATCATCATATACAGGGTAAATGTTGTACCCGGTGGTCTTGAGTGCATCCTTGGGAAAGCCCGCAACAACGAGGGCGTTGATAACTTTAGTCATCTGCTCGGCATTTGCTCCCTGTGCGATTTTCACATTGCTGTTTTCAGTCTCGACAGAAAACGTAATCTGTGCACGGTCAGGAGTGCCGATTATATTGCCACTTCCCGTTGCATGGATCACTTTTTCATCGCAGGTGTCTGTTGATGCTGCCACAACACTTACAACGCACGTCATCGCAACAATAACGATGACCAGAGTAAGGAGAGAGATCTTTTTCATCATAGTTATCGCTTGATCTTATCCGGAATGGAGGTTAAATGTTGCCTTAACTACGAAAATACTTGCAGTTATCAATGCAAATCTGATCACTCCCAAACTACAATATAATTGAGCACGTATAGTACCCCGATTGAGCATGGGAGCAACAATCGTAGAGAAGATATTTTCCAAAAAATGTGGCAGGGATATACGAGCAGGCGAGGTAGTAATGGCTCCTGTTGACGGGGCAATGATCCATGATATTACCGGCCCCCTTGCCATCCAGAAGTTCTACGAGATGGGTGGATCGAAGGTGTTTGACCCGAAGCATGTCATCATGCTCTTTGACCACCAGATTCCGGCAGACTCCATTCCGGCAGCCGAGCACCATGTATACATGCGCAAATTTGCTACTGAACAGCAAATCCACAATTATGACATCAATGAAGGGGTCTGTCACCAGGTGGTACTGGAGAAGGGAAGAGCAGCACCGGGCGAGATTATTGTCGGTGCCGATTCCCACACCTGCATGTATGGTGCTGCAGGTGCGTTTGCCACCGGCATTGGGTCGACCGATATGGGTTTTGTACTTAAGTTCGGTGCGCTGTATTTCCGTGTACCAGAGAGCATAAGGGCAGAAGTAACCGGGAAATTCCAGCACAGGGTCGGGGCAAAGGACTTAATCCTTGCTATTGCCGCAGACCTCGGTGCCGATGGAGCAACCTACCAGGCAATCGAATTCTGCGGGAACACCATAGAGAGCCTTGACATGCCGGGCAGGATGACCTGCTGCAACATGGCAATCGAGATGGGGGCAAAGGCCGGAATTGTCGCACCGGATACGGTCACGTGGGACTACGTAAAAGGTCGCCGGAAGATGAGACCGTTTGCACTGAACAGCGACCCCGATGCAGTGTATGCTGATCAGCGTTCGTATGATGTTGAGAAGCTTGAACCACAGGTCGCCACTCCCCACAATGTGGACCAGGGAGTGCCGGTGGGCAAGGTTGCGGGGACCCACATCGACCAGGTCTTTATCGGGTCATGTACGAACGGCAGGTTAGAGGATTTTGCAGAAGCCGCGGAAGTTCTTGGTACCAGGACATTCTCTGACAGGGTCCGGGTCATTATCATCCCTTCATCGCGGGATGAGTATTTAAAAACCCTGCGGGCCGGCCTGATCGAACGGTTCGTCACCGCCGGGGCTCTTGTAGGGGCTCCATCCTGCGGGCCCTGCATGGGCGGGGCGTATGGCCTGCTTGCACCCGGGGAGGTCTCACTCTCCACCTCGAACCGGAACTTCCGGGGCCGGCAGGGGAGTACGGAAGCGTTCGTCTACCTTTGTTCCCCGGCTACGGCAGCAGCAAGTGCAATCAATGGCGAGATTACCGATCCGAGGGAGGTATGAAAATGCGGGCCTGGAAATTTGGTGACAATATCGATACAGACGCGATAATCCCGGGACGGTTCCTGACCATCTATGATGAAAAGGAGCTGGCGAAGCACGCGTTTGAAGGAACCCGGGATGACTTTGCAAAGCTGGCAAAGGGCGGGGACGTGATTGTTGCCGGCCGGAACTTCGGCTGCGGGTCATCCCGCGAGCATGCTCCTCTCGCTCTGAAAGGGGCCGGCATCAGGGTGATACTCGCACAATCCTTTGCCCGTATCTTCTTCAGGAACGCCATCAACGTCGGGCTGCTTCCTCTTGTCTGTACGGATACCGGTGAGATCAAGGACGGGAGTTCCATCATTATCATGGAACACGAAGGAAAAGTGATTGTCGAAGGAAAAGAGTATATGATCGAGCCTGTCCCCGAATTCATGTACAATATCGTCGAGGCAGCAGGGCTTGTCGGGTATGCAAAACAATTAAAGGAGGCTCCGGTATGTACAAAATCGCAGCGATAGGTGGGGATGGCATCGGCCCGGAGATCGTGGCCGAAGGGAAGAAGGTACTGGACGCAGCAGGAGAACGGTTCAACTTCGATATCCAGTGGACTGATTTTGATATCGGGGCCGACCGGTACATTCATTCAATGAAACTTGTAACCGAGGATGAGCTCAAGGAACTCTCGAAGTTCAAGACCATCTATTTCGGTGCCATCGGCGACGAGCGGGTGACGCCGGGTATCCTTGAAAAAGGCATCCTCTTAGCGCTCCGCTTCCATTTCGATATGTACGTCAACCTCCGGCCCATCAAGCTCCTGAGCGGGGTAGAGACACCGTTAGCGAACAAGACACCTGCGGATATCGATTTTGTCGTAGTCCGGGAGAATACCGAGGACTTCTATGTCGGGATCGGGTCACGGTTTAAGAAGCACGAGAAGAAGGAACTGAACGTTGTCCGCGATATGTATAGCGTCAGGTTCGGCCTTGACGTGGAAAGTGATGCCGAGGAAATTGCCTACCAGATCGGGGTGATCACCCGCGAGGGTTCACGCCGGGTCCAGACCTATGCTTTTGACCGTGCGCAGGCACGGAAGAAGAAGCTCACGTCGGTCGACAAGGCAAACGTGCTCTCAGAAGTGTACGGGCTATGGCGGGATGTTTTCACAGAAACCAAAAAAAAGTATCCCGATGTCACAACCGAGTTCACCTTCGTCGATGCCATCACCATGTGGTTTGTCAAAAACCCTGAGTGGTTCGACGTCGTGGTCACACCCAACATGTTTGGCGACATCATTACCGATCTTGGTGCAATGATCCAGGGCGGGCTCGGACTTGCACCAGGAGGGAATATCAACCCGAAGGGCACCTCAATGTTCGAGCCCATCCACGGTTCAGCACCGAAGTACAAGGATCTGGGTATAGCAAACCCCATCGCCACGATCTGGGCCGGGTCGTTACTGCTCGATCATATCGGGGAGACTAAGGCTGCTGCTGCGGTCATCACTGCCATCGAGCAGAGCATAAAAGACGGTATGGTGACAAAGGATATGGGCGGTGCGGCAAGAACGGCGAAGGTGGGATCGTATATCGCTGATTTGGTAAAGGAAGGGAAGTAATTTTTTTTTGTATAGTGTAATTTATCCAGCTCTGTAGAATTTCTTTTGCTATGATATGAAATATAAAGCTCTTGTTCGATGAAGGAGGGGACAGTGCCTGTCCCCCCATACCGCCCCTGCGCTTATTGCAATGATAATGTATTACCTGTTCGGGGCGTTCAGATTTTTTAGGGAACATTTCTAGAGAGAGAAAAATTAATTCTCCAATCAATAAGTATCACGCTCCCGTGGTCTTTTCGCCAAATCTTCGCCCCGGCACCGTCGCAACCCCCAAACCCCGACAGCCCTGAATACAGGGTCCATCAACACGAGAAAGTCATGCTTGAAATCCAGAATCACTTAATTTATTTTTAGTTTTAGCTTCAAAATTTTGAAAAAAAAATCGCCGCAAGAATAAAAAATTGAGGGGCTGGACTGATTCTTTATCCTTTTTTTAGCGGGGAACCGCTGGCCCGGCCGCATCCTGTAGCATCAGTCTTGGATGAGTTTTTTTAAATCCTTGGGAAGTTCAGGAAATTCTTCATCCTCATCCTCATCTGAACCGCCTGTGATAATATACCGGAAATAATTAATCGGTCCTTTTGTCCCAGAGGAGGAGGCGGGAGTTTCAGTGCGTTTTTTGATACCGAAATCTTTGAAGAGATCTTCAGCCTCGGCAACCGCTTCTTCCACCAGCTTTTTCTCAGTTATATCCACTATGGAGCCGACAATTGAGACGGTCTTCCCATTCTTCACCACCGGAACCTCGTTGACCTCAACCCAGATGATGTGCCCGTCCTTTCCTGCCATCTCCAGCCGGTAGGGGGGTTCACGTTTCCCGGAAGAAATTGCCCTGATCGTTCGTTCAAGGCCTGCGGCATTCAGGGGATTATCTGTCAGGTAATCAGTCCACACGCGTTTTCCTGCACGCGGGCGGCAACCCAGCAGGGTGCGTATTCTCGGACTGACAAACGTTGCTACATGATCAGGAGTATGGGAGTAGTACATCTGGTTCCCATTCTCAAGAACAAACATGAGCTCAGCGTCTTTCTTTTTAATTGCCTTCTGCTCATGTTTGATTCGAGTGATATCTCGACCGGATGCAACGATTGCCAGAACCGAAGTGCCATTTTCAAGAATCGACTGCGCAGACCAGCTGATGCATCGCATTCCTTTTGGCGTATGTATCCATTGTTCAACTGTACAGGAAAAAGGGGGACGGAAAAGTTTGGTCATCTGCGTAGCGATTACATCAGAGTAGCGTTCAACGGTAACTGGCATGAAAACGCTGCCGATCAGATCCTCCCGGGTTTTTCCGAGGATATTGCAGTACGCAGAATTTACATAAAGAAGACGACCCTCCGGGCTGAATTTGACGATAAGATCCTGAAGAGACTCGACAAGGTCCCGGTAAAAATTTTCCGTGTCTGCCGTGATTCCCGTCCCCTTCATGAGTTGTTAAAAAGATGTCCCATTTCATTAAAAAAAGGAGACACCATCTTTACTCAGGATCATCTGTTGCAGAACTATTAATGTTGTACGATTTGTGCAAATTCCTGATCGGTCAGGATTATACCGCTGCAGATATTCGCTTCTGGTCCTGTGATACTCTTCGCATCCTATACATCTGCATCGTCTGTTCCGGTATCTTCATGATAAAAGCATACCGATCTTTTCCGTACATCACGTTACGGAGTGCTCTTAAGGATACGGTGAAACTTCCGTCATTGAAAAGATCTATATTCAGGGCTTTGCCGGACACTGATACCTGGGCAAGACCGCAGGTGGATCCCAGATAGTAATTCCAGTTATGGTTTAGTTCTTCGATCTGGACAAATACCCGGCCGGTGATAGCACCAGAAAGACCGGTTATACGAAGTGCATATCGTGACCCGTGTATATGTATCTCGATCACTTCGTGCATGACCCCATCACTGTCAAGTGCCCTGATTCCGGTCCTTTGGAGATATCCTGACTTTTCCATCATACACGACCACCTTTTGTCGTACTACGGCGTTGGGAGTACGGATATATAATCCATCAGCCTGCGCAGGGTGAAAGTGATCAGAAAATCTTCGAGCACGATGTATCGGTGACCGGAAATGGCCAGGTGTGCTCTTCCGTTATTTTTTCCTGTCCATGCATGCATTCAGTACCTCCTCGACAAATGAGAGGGTGCCCGTAATACCTGCAACAGAATGGGGGGCCAGCTTCACCATCCCCCTGAGGGGGGGTGTAATGCCGACAAAAGCCCGCTTGGAATCCACGGACCGTTCAAACGACGACCCTATAACGAGATCAGGATTAAACTGCCGGATAAGTGACGTTACCCGGGAAAATCCCTGCACATACCCCCCCGGATAGGAAGAGGTACCCGGTTCGTTGCGGAAACCTACATACAGGATGTCTGCATCAAGATACTGCTTCAGGATTCTCGCTGCAAATGTTGCATACGAAAAACCACCAAAAATTACTGCCTGCGGGGGATCAAACCTGCGGAGAAACTTATCACATGCTCTGACAATCCTTTCATCCTCCCGTTCAATTTCTTTGTCAATCAGACTGATATCTGATTCCGGATACACCGAGGCAATTCTCTTAAATGTTGTCCTTATCTCGTCAAACCCGAGTGTCCCCCCCAGCCACGTACCGACACCACTGGAAAAATCCATGTTTGTTCCAATCGTATATGCGGCGGCATGCCCCACACTCTCTAATCGATCCGAGCAAAAAACAGTGCCGACGGGTACTGATGCATAACCCAGTAACCGTATAATTTCCCGCACATTGCCCCAGGAAAATGGATCGAAAAGACAGGCACCATCAATATTTATCCCTTGTTTGTCGGGATCAACTGATGGCGCAAGAACGGAGAGTGCCTTTTTGTATCCGGCCTCTATATCTCCTGAAAAACCCGGACTGTCCACAAGGATCACATCGTAGTCTTTGAGCATGGACCGTATATCCTCACCAAGTATCGCGGGAACACAGGTCATAACCACAGCAATCTTTTTACCCTTCCCAAAAAGCCCGTCAAGCACTTCATGAAGTCGCTGCTCTGACCCGAAAATCACCTCGTTCTCCAGGATAAAGGTGCCATGGAGAGGCACGTGGAGGAGCATGGCAGGATAATAGTAGCACCCGCTTGAACCATGGATCACCACCGTTATCCCCTCAAAACCGGCAAGACATGCCGCAGCTCCGGACATAGCACATGGCCAGAGAGGATTTTCGCATTCAGGCATGGATTGCACGCCTCCACCGATGGAGCATCCGCCTGACCCCGGCTGTCCCCACGGGAGGTGATACCTCAAGGGGAACCCTGCATCCGTCACGATCTATTGTGATACCGATCCGGTCTGCAACTTCGCAGGCAAGCTTGAATGTATCAGAATCTGTAAGGGCAGGATCAAATGTTATTGAAGTGCCGGTAATATCATTAAATTCTGTGAGGAGGTCTTCCTGCAGGACCTTTTCCTCACTCACAGCTTGCAGGTAATTCACACCAAAACTATCTGCAACAGACTCAAGAAAGCTGATGGTTCCTGCAAGTCCAACCGGAAAGGATGGAATAAAAGGTGTAACGAATCGTTGGTGTAACCGTTCGCCAACAGTACGCAGATCATCGTCACGAAGAATGTTGAGCCGCGCAGCCCCAAGACGGGTTATGTCAATCATGGGGCAGTCACGCACGAACCGCAGATTTACTGGTATCCCGAGCGCTGTGAGTAACCGGGTAACTTCTGCATAGTTCTCTTCAACTTCATACTCGAGATTTTTTTCACCGATAATATTCACGCACCAACCCTTTATACAGGGTTCAGCGGTATCGGCGATAGCATTGAGAGCATTATTCACGCCATTCTGGAACGTTCCCCCAAGGAACCCCCCGCTCGGAACAGGTAGTACGGGTACTCCACGATCCCTGCGACAGACTGCCGCAACATCATCACCAATAGTATCAACAATACAGGTCGAAAGAACGAAAATAGCGCCGATATCTCGCTTTGTAACCGCGTCAAGAGTCCGTTCGAGCGCCCCCTCACCGCCAAAAATAATATCGCTCTCGGAGAGCCCCGTGGAAATCAAATCCGGAATGGCGACCCGGTCATTATCAAACATGGTCGAGTGCAGAAGTGAAAAGTTATGATGGGTGCACCCTTTTGGTCCGTGTACTATAGTGACGGAATCCCTTACCTGGGTAGTAACCGAGAGTGCTCCGGTAAGCGTGCAACCCCCGAACCTAGATAAATTCAAGGGCAAGGGATTCGAGGTCATCAATTTCAAGGGGGTTCGGGATAGTAAACCGGGTGTTTTTCATAATACGTGCTGCAAGGGACCTATACTGTGCTGCCTGAGCAGAGTCAGGATCATACTCAAGCACCGTCTTCCGGTTGAGTTCTGCAAGCTGTACAACACGGTCACGGGGGATATACTGTACAAGCGTACTGTTCACACGCCTCGCAAATTCCGCGACGAGCTCTTCTTCGTTGGGCTGGTTCTTTGCATTACATATAACACCAGCAAGCCGGCAGGTGCTCTTTGTCCGCGATGAAAGGCGCTTTATCGCTTTGCAGATATTATTCGCGGCGTACAGGGACATCAACTCCCCGGAGGTAACAAGATAAATGTCCTGTGCGTAACCTTCCCGCATGGGCATGGCAAATCCGCCACATACGACATCCCCGAGGACGTCATAAACGATGACATCCCCCCTGAGTGCTCCGAATTTCTCAAGAAGCTGGAACGTGGCGATAATCCCTCTTCCGGCACACCCGACACCCGGTTCGGGGCCTCCTGCCTCAACACATCGTACACTATTGAAACCAGTATATACTATATCTGGAAGAGAGAGTGCTGCCTCGCCCCGCACCCGGACCAGATCCATGACGGTAGGAATAAAAGTCCCATGCATCAACATCCGTGTGCTGTCCCGTTTGGGGTCGCATCCGATCTGCATGATATCCAGGCCCTGAAGGGAAAGTGCGGCTGACAGGTTTGCCGATGTGGTTGATTTCCCGATGCCTCCCTTACCATACAGGGCTATTTGTTTCATCATCGTACTATGGGTCGGCAATTTATATTAGATCTCCTGATGTTAAGAAAAGTAAAGTTGCGTTACAAATTTTCATTTTGATAAAAAAAACGAACTAATCAATCAGATCGTCTGAACAAAGCCATAAAGAGCATCACGACAGGAATCACTTCCAGTCGCCCCACCCACATCACACCAATAAAGATCCATTTTGAAATGAGGGGCATGTCCGGAGATACGTACCCCGTACTGATACCACAGGTTGAGAAAGCTGATACCACTTCAAAGACGATGTCGGTGATGGAGTATGTTGTGAGGTGGAACTGCAACACCACTAGGGTAGCAATAAAGACAGTGACTACGGAAAGGATAATGACAAGCATGTTCTTTGCAGCCTCCAGTTCTGCGGTTGCTCTCGGGATTACCCTCCCTTCAATTTTGAAAGGCAGGAGCACCTTCCCGCTGACAAAAAGCCTGCGGAACCACCAGAACAGAGTACGGAAAGCAAGAGCGACCCGGTTTAGTTTGATACCTCCGGCGGTGCTGCCCGATGCTCCCCCGATGAACGTAAGCAGGGTGAGGAAAAACAGAGTGACGCTTGCCCAGGAACGAATGTCTGCATTCTGGAAACCGGTAGTTGTAAGGGTCGACACGGTCATAAAGAGACCCTGTTCAAGTGCCGCCATGAATTCAAAATTTCCAAAAAAAATCAGATCATACGTTATTACTGTAACCCCGATACCGGTAAAGAGAAAAAACAGCCTCACCTGTTCATCCCCAAAAAGGCTCCAGCGCCGGTTTTCCACGATGAGATAATAGAGCTTAAACGGCAGGGCACCAGCGATCATTATCGGGATCAGGAGGAGTTGAAGTGCGCTATTATTGTAGTACAGGATACCTCCTTCGTGCAGGGTAAACCCGCCGCTTGATATTGCCGAGAAAGCAAGATTGACCGATTCCCATAACGAGAGTCCGGTAAACAGGATAAGACTGATGGCAAAAAATGTTAATAGTCCGTAAATCTTCCAAAGCGCCCGCCCGGTCGCAATCACACCGGGCATCAACGGTTCATCTCTTCCCTCTGTGCGGAAGATCTTTGAACTTAAAAGACCGGTACTGCTCGCCAATGCAATCATAAACGCAATGATGCCAATGCCCCCGATCCACTGCATATAGGATCGCCAGAAAAGGAGAGCATGGGGAGCCGTGTCAACCGAACGGATCATCGAAAACGCTGTGCCAGTCCATCCTGCCATCCCTTCGAAGAACGCGTCGGTAAATCCCATATGTAACCCGAGCATGAACGGGATACCGCTCACCATTGCACAGGTAAGCCAGAAAAGCGCAACCGAACACATCGCGGTAGAAAGCCTTATTCCCCGACTAGTACGGGGAAGTTTTTTAAAAAGCATGCCAAGGATAAAGAACGTGGCAGGGACCGCTGCCATGGGCAGGATCATATTCCACTCGGAAAAGAGAATCGCAACGATGATGGGAACAGCGGCTATCGGTGTGATAAAGGTGAAAATATCCCCGAGATCAGCAATAATCGTGGAGATATGCTCAAGCCGCTGCATCACTAAAGGGTTACTACTGGTTCTCTATTAGTGTTTGCCTGTGTGAGAGAAAAGTAAACAGGTTTTTCGGGCCTATGCTACGCCTTGTTTGTCCAGAGCCCGTGGACATTACAGTATGCCCGTGCCTTTACCTTTGTATCAGCAATACAGAACTCCGCTTCAGGTTTTTCCCCGGGTTTAAAACCCCTGACGTACACATTCTCGCCAGATCTTACCTCAACCCACTCGATAAAGTGCTTCTCTTCCATCGGGTGGGGAACGGAGCCGACTTTGACCATGATTCCCGTTGGAGAATTCTCAATAACAGGGGCGTGTTTTTCCTTACCCTGATCAGCAGTCTTTTCCTGCTGTAGGATCATGGGTTTCCCGCAACAGACCAGTGCTCCTTCGGATGCATGAACCACCTTGATTATGTTTCCGCACACTTCACATTTGTATACTTCAAACATTTTTGTCATTCTATAATCCTCCTTTCCTACACGATGTTACTATCCTTGTGCTTCTTTTCGATATCGTCTGACAACCGGTTGAGTGCCTGGAACGTTGTCTCGTCCATGAGACCCTTCACCATAACCGGTTCGATGAGTTCGACTTTGACATGGTCAAGCATTTTTACAATAGTTTCGACAGACTTCCCGCCCCAGCCATACGATCCGATAACCGATGCAAACCGGACTTTGGGTTTGAGCAGGTTTGCAAGATACGTGGCGTATACGACCTGCGGGTGGGGACCAAAAAGTACGGTAGGTGTAGCAATAACCACCGTTGCCGTATCAACAAGGGAAAGTGCAAGCTCCCCGATATCAGTGCGGGTAAGGTTGAAGGGTTTTACCGTGATCCCTCGTGCGATCAGCGCATCGGTGAGGTGCTCCACCATTTTCTGCGTGCTTCCGTGCATCGAGACGTACGCGATCACGACCTCGTTTTTAACAGCATCCGATACCCAGTCAGCATATGCATCAAGAATGAACTGCGGCCTCCGGTACAGGGGCCCATGACTGGGAGCTATCATTGCAAGTGGAAGTGCTTTTACCATCTCCACGTACCCTTTGATGCTGTTGCGGAACGGCATCATAATCTCGGCATAATACCTCTTTGCTGAGCGATAGATTTCTGCCTCGTCAGTCACATAGAGGTCGCTTGTTCCTGTATGTGACCCGAAGAGATCGCAGGAGAAGAGGATTTTGTCCTCCCGCAGGTAGGTGATCTGGGTCTCAGGCCAGTGTGTCCACGGGGTAAGGAAAAATTCGAGCGTGCGGTCCCCCAAAGAGAGGGTTTCTTTGTCTTTGATTACCCTGACCCTGTTTGCCGGCAGGTGGAGCAGCGCAATAAGAAGGTCTTTGCACTTCTCGTTGGTCACTACGAGTGCATCGGGGAAGAATTCCAGGATCATCGGCAGGGAACCCGAATGATCCTGCTCGGCATGGTTTACCACAACATAATCGATCCGCTCGACATTCAGCTTGACAAGGTTTGAGATCAGTTCGAACTCCTTGGTGGGATCGACGGTGTCTATCAATGCTGTTTTCTCGCTGCCGCGGACCAGATACGAATTATAACTCGTACCGTTCGGGAGCGGAATCAGCTCATCAAAGATCCTCCGGTCAAAATCAATCGCTCCGACCCAATGGATCCCATGAATAATCTCTCGTGATACCATACTACCAGCTATTTACTCCTTCCTGAAATTTTTTCTTGATGCACCGCAGATCGGACACTGCCAGTCATCTGGCAGGTCAGAAAATTCTCTATTAGGGGGTATGTTCTGTATCGGTTCGCCCTTTTTCTGGTCGTATACATGACCACAGATGGTACAGGTATATTTTTCCATCAAATGAAAAAACCTCCGGATATTTTTTTGAACCGGTACAAAATAGCGTGGAGATTTGCATTAATCATTTCGATACTACATCATCCCCTTTAAAAGACACAAAAGGGGGCTCTGTGAAAATGCTCAATAACAAGCTGAACGCTCAACAGGTTACACCCCCGTCGCTTTGTGCTCCCCAAAAAAATGAGTACTCCCTGGAAAGGTAATTCCTCATCATCCCATTAAGGGCAGGGGCGGAACGGGGGGACACAGGCACTGTCCCCACTGTTATCTTACCAGTGCTTTGTATTTCATATCACAGTAAAAGGAATTCTATCAAGCCCAAAAGAAAATTATTGATACGCATTCAGTCTGGCAGGATCTTCCAGATGATACCGTTCAACAAAGAACCTGAATGAATGGTTTTTCTTTCCCGCCGTATCAATTGAGAAGTACTTGAGGATTTCAAACATAAAATCGATACGTGAATCATACTTCCGGGGTATGAGACGATTAAAATCCTCCTTGGTGAGATCATCGGTGAAGGGAAGGTTGGGAACAGCAAGGTTCTGCACAGATTCTGATGAAAGGCCGGCATAGTACCAGCTTTCAATCTCTTTAATGACCACAATGATACTACCTCCATCGATGTGACTGAAGTGGGAGTAAAGGACCTGTTTTTTGTCCCGCACTGATTGTTCAGTATCAATATCCGCAACAAAAATATAGTCGTTGTTCATGAGCCTGATACTCTTTAAAAAATTATCCACTTTCGTGCGTTTGATGCATGCATACGGGATAATCTCTACGGAATTATAAAGAGGGATAAAAAGCGGTTTTATGATACGTCCGAAAAACCGGACATCATCTTCACCCTCAACCAGTATGAAAAGGCGTTTTTTCATGCTTACAATCCCAGCAGGTTCTGGACGTAAAGTTCCTCGATCCCGATCTCATTTTCCAGAAATGTCCGGACTTCCTCCCTGTCAGCCGGACGGGAAATGACAGAAAATCCTTCAGAATCCCGGGACACGAGGAGGAGATTCTCCAGTGAAGCATGTTTCACCACCTCGGTAGTATGGGTTGTAACAATAACCTGCTTTCTTTTTGAAGACTCCTTCATCATTGAAATGACCCGGGCAACCAAAAACGGGTGGATGTGGCTTACTGGTTCTTCGATGATGATAAGCGGTTTTTCTTCAAAGTAGAGCGCGATGATGAGGGCAAAGATAGTCAAAGTGCCATCTGAAAGGGATGGTGAGGGAAGATCGTGATTCTTTGCATATCTTTCACGGAGAGTGAGGACCAGCGAGATGTCCATGAACTTTTCGACAGAGAAATCATCGATAAAGGGAAGTACATCACGCAACAGGTTTGAAAATTTCCTCTTTTTTTCCGGATCCCCAATAATATTTTTCAGGACAAGCGCAAGGTTTCCGGCATCCTCACAAAGCTCCCTTTTTCCCGTGATCGCCACTCCTTTTTTCATGAGCTTGGGGTCGATATCATACACGGCTATACGATCAAAGAATTTTTCCCCATGGGGAAAGAGATACGCGTACGAAGTTTCCAGAAGAAGGGACTTTTCCGGCAGGTGTTTCCCACGGAAGAACAGTGGAATGATTTCCTGTTCGGTAAGGGGGCAACCTTCCGGGATATCAACCGCATACGTCAATTTACCACCATTGTTCGTCACCCGTATCTCGCCGCGTCCGATGCTCTGTTTTTCGATAATGTGGTTATTTTCATGTCTGCACGACATCACCTCGCAACCCATAACGATTCTATCCTTTGTGATCGTAAACCCGTCTCCCCGGGGATGAAATCTGATCGCAAACTCATAGGACGACTGACACGATTGAATGGCGAGAAGCGATGTTTCCTTGCCCTGACGTTCAAGGACTTCTGCCTTTTGATCGGGCAGATAAACGACCTTAATCTGAAGGTCTTTTAAAGGCCCGATCTTCATATTCTGAAGATATTCGGACCCCCCCTGCATTGCGATCGCATTGACAATCCCGTGTTTTGCGATATCGCGCAGGAATTTAAAGATGCTTATGAAATTGGATTTTCCCGCAGCATTGGAACCGATCACCACGTTGAACCGGGATAACTCTACATCAAGTTCTGAAAAACTCTTGAAATTTTCCACATGGATACGCTGAACAGGCATACTGACTCCGTATGTCATCGTCACCCTTGAACAAAAAGAAGATATTGGTTATATCATTTTTTAGCAGATGGTTCCTAAAAGGACATCCCAAAGCTTCCGGGATTAAGAATCAGGATTGCGTAGTTGAGATACCCGGCAAAGGATACCCAGCAAAAATAGGGGATGAGCAACGCTGCTGCAGGAATGGAAAACCGCCACACCTGGAGGATAGTACAGAGCAGAACTGCCCAGAGCAGTACGATAGCCATGAAACCAAAGAATGTTGAATGGAAACCAAAAAAGAAAAATGACCATCCGATATTCACGATGAGCTGGAAAATAAAGAGAATCAGGCCTATTTGCACTTCCTGGTTCTTTAAATCCGACTGCACGATCAGGTAAAGAGAAATTCCCATGAGAATATAGAGAACGGTCCATACCGGTGCAAAAACCCATGACGGGGGATTGAGATCAGGCTTTTGCAGACCGGCATACCATGTGGGAATCGCAGGGGTTGTATAATAAGAGCCGATATACCCCGCAAGCAGGCATATGCCAACGGCAATAACGACATAGAGTATCTTTTTTCCCGTCATTACTCTCTGGGGTAGTATTTGAAAGGCTGACATAAAAAATTACTGGATGGAAAATGTGTAATTATCATAATAAAATGACATTTTCCATCGTCATAAAACCTCATTTTCCTTTCCGGTAAAAACGCAGGGAATCGATCCATGAAAAAATACCTAAACCTCTTGGGTGTTTTTCCGGAAACACCCCCTCGGCAACGGATTTTACTTCCTCGATAGAATAGAATGCATTCGGGTGGAACTGTTGAGTGATACTCACGACATTCTGGAGGTCATGCCGTTGTATGATAGTAAATATCATTTTCACCTTGCCTGTCGCGCCTTCGCCATCAATACTGGTTACCCCATAATTATGTGACCGGAGATAGTTCATAAGTTCCAGGGGATCCTCTTTGGTGATGATGCGGACACTGGTGAGCCCGAGCGATATTTTTTCTTCGATGAGCATACCGATGAACGTACCGGAAGCAAACCCGGCTCCATAAGCGATATATGCAACGACATTTGTCAGGTTGTTCATTACCTGACCGATGGCGAGCAGCCAGATAATCACTTCGAAAAAACCGATTAGGGGAGCCAGATACTTAATCCCCTTGGATATGAAGATTACCCGGATAGTGCCAAGGGTCACATCGCAGATCCGGGCACAGAAGATCATGAATGGCAGAACCCCATAGGTTACAATTTCAGGGGATATCAACGATTCGACCATGATTGTCTATTTTTTTCGATTACGGGTGTTAATAGTTTGGGGTGGTGAAGTTACAAGATGCCTGTCATTGCGGGAGAACAGGATATCCTGCTGAGAAACAGGGAGAAAGAGTGAAGCCCCCCCGATATGTGGATTCCATCCACGATATCAACTCAGCTAGAACCTGAGGGTATTGGCAATGGCGGTTGATTGAATTCAATTTTGGCTCTTCGCAGATCATCATCAGCGGCGGTTGCGAATGCTTCAGACTGATTTTTGGAGAGACCCATCGCATCTCCCACTTCAAGACAGAATGGCTTCATATCAGGGATATTAAGAGTTGGATAATCTGGAAATTTTTTATATTTCTTGAGCACTCCATCTTCTAACATACGAGAATAATTTTCTATCTGCAGGGGAGAGAAGCCCCAGTGCATCTTCTCATTCCATTTTGCCAGAAACTGCGGAAAATCCGTGATATAAAATTGATTTCCCCCAGGTACATAGGGTGTTGAATTCGGGTCAGGAAAGATAATGGGTATTCGGGGATCTGTATTCAGAGGTACGGGAGCAGTTTTATCCACAGCAGATGGTTGCGACGTACATCCTGTGGTTTGCAGTATACATATAATCACAATCGTCAGGGAAAGTATTGTGCGAACAGGGTTCATGGGATTTCCAATCTTTTTTTAGTGATTTATCGTTCTTGACAAAAGGGGTCTTTCATGTAGGAAAATATATTCATTATGAAATGATTCCTGTTTTTTTGGCTCTGTAGAAATGTTTTTAAAAAACCTGAACGCTCACGGGGTTTCACCCCCGCCGCTTCGGCTCCTCCCCAATGCGATAACTCCTGAGAAGGTAATAACAGCACTATCACACAGCGCAGGGGCGGTCTCGAGGTGACGGGCACTGTCCCCTCCTTTAAAGAATCTGTGTTTTTATTCTGTACTATAATAAAAGGAATTCTACAGAGCC
>Ga0209048_10002932_pt1 | contig 16757 bp, 20 predicted proteins | sample FrelakmetCRP12CR_FD_187146 | JGI IMG/M metagenome (GOLD analysis project Ga0209048, IMG submission 187146) | Freshwater lake sediment microbial communities from the University of Notre Dame, USA, for methane emissions studies - CRP12 CR (SPAdes)... | ecosystem: Environmental > Aquatic >... | reverse complement strand
CGTCACGGCGGTGGGACTCGGGGACCAGGTCGTCGACCGGGACCTCAGGGATCCCAGTGGTCCGGAACGACCAGGCCCGGCGCCCCGGGTGGGACAGCTCGAACAGGGTGGGCTCGGTGTCACGACCGAGCAGCGGGGCCGAGCTGGCCTTGCCTCCCGGGGCCTCGGTAGTGGTCGTCGTGGTCATCGTGTCCCCACCCATCATGCGACCGCCTTGGCCAGTGCTGCGGCGTAGGCGTCGATCTGCTCGGCGGTGCGTCGTTCGGTGGCGGCGATGAGGAGACCGTTGCCACCCCCGTCCACCGCGCCGTCGAGGGAGATACCGGCGAGGAACCCTGCATCGGCCATCCGCTCGATCACGGTGTCGGCGGCCACCGGCAGGCGGACGGCGAACTCGCGGAGGACCGGGGCGTCGGCCCACGGGGTCACGCCGTCGACGGCCAGCACGGCGTCCCGTGTGTACCGGGTGGCCCGTGCGCAGCGGGTGGCCACCTCGACCAGACCCGACGTGCCCAGCCAGCCCAACTGGATGGCCGCGGTCACGGCCATCAGGGTCTGGTTGGTGCAGACGTTGGAAGTGGCCCTCTCCCGGCGGATGTCCTGCTCGCGGGCCCGCAGTGTGGTCACGTAGGCGGTGCGCCCCTCGACGTCCACCGTCTCCCCCACCAAGCGCCCGGGCAGGCGCCGGACGTGGGCCGAACTGCAGGCGAAGAGGCCCAGGTAGGGCCCGCCGAACCCGAGGGAGGTCCCGAACATCTGGCCCTCCCCCACCATCACGTCGGCGCCCCACGACCCGGCCGACTTGAGGAGGCCGGCGGCCAGGGGATCGGCACCGACCACCATCAGCGCACCGGTGCGGTCGCAGAGGGCACGCACCCCGGCGAGGTCCTCGAGACAGCCGAGGTAGTTGGGGTAGCCGACGAGGATCACGCCCGGCGTCTCGTCGGAGCCGTCGGAGTCGTCGGGCCACGCCGTCACCCCGTCCACCAACGGGATCGTCCGGATCCGGTGCCCGGTCCCGACGGCGAAGGTGGTGAGCATCCGACGCCAGTGGGGATGGATCCCCTCGGACACCCAGACGGTCTGGCGACCGGTAGCGGCCACGCCGAGGTTGACGGCCTCGACGGCGGCGCTCCCCCCGTCGTAGAGCGAGGCGTTGGCCACCGGGAGTCCGGCGATCCTGGCCACCATGGTTTGGAACTCGAAGACGGCCTGCAAGACCCCCTGGGCCACCTCGGGCTGATAGGGCGTGTACGACGTCACGAACTCGGACCGACCGGCCAGGGCCCGGGTCACCGAGGGGGTCTCGTGGTCGTAGGCCCCGCCTCCGGCGAAGCAGATCATCCGGTCCGTGCTGGCCCGGTTCCGCTCCGCCAGCCCCTTCATCCGGTCGAGGACGTCGGGTTCACCGGCGCCGGCGGCCAGCTCGAGCGCGCGTTGCAGCTTGACCGCCTCGGGGACGGCTGCGAACAACTCGTCCAGCGTGGACAGCCCGAGGAAGGCGAGCATGCCCTCGATCTCGTCATCGGTGTGGGGGATGTACGTGCCCAACGTGCTCCTTCAGCAGAACTCGGACGATGAACGGTAGTGCAGGTGCGGGGCGGTGGATCCGTGGGTCACGACGGCGATGCCCACTGGCCGGCCCGGACGAACGGCGTCGCCACCACCGTCGCCTGGCGTGTCTTGCCCCGCTGTTCCAACTCGAAGCAGGTTCCTGGTGAGGCGTCGACCGATGAGTCGACAAGGGCCAGGGCGATCCCGTGCTCCAACATCGGCGAGAAGTTCCCGCTGGTGACGGTGCCGACCGGGGCGCCGCCGGCGACGACCTGCGCCCCCTGGCGGGGCGGCTGCCGCCCCTCGGTGCTGAGTCCGACCAGCCTCCGGGCTACGCCCGTGTCGCGCTCGGCAGCCAGGGCCGCACGTCCCCGGAACTCGCCCTTGTCCCAGCCCACCACCCAGTCGAGCCCGGCCTGGAGGGGCGTGATGCCCGCTCCGAGCTCGTGCCCGTGGAGCGGGAGCGCCGCTTCGAGTCGGAGGGTGTCGCGTGCCCCGAGCCCGGCGGGCACGATGCCGGTGGTGGCGATCGCTTCCCACAGGTCGGGCGCCGCATGGGCTGGGACAGCCACTTCGAACCCGTCCTCTCCCGTGTAGCCGGTGCCGGCGGCGACGCACTCGACGCCCCGCCACGTGAACCGTTCGACGCCGAATCTCGGCACGGTGGCGGCCTCGGGGAGCACGGACGCGGCCCGGGCCCGGGCGTGGGGGCCCTGGACGGCGATGATCGAACGGGTCGACGTGGTGTCCTCGCCGCCGATAGCGGCCACCACCCGGTCGGTGTTGGACGCGTTGGGCATGACGTCGAAGACGTCGGCGTCCACCCACCACACGATGATGTCGTCGACCACGGAGGCGTCGGACTCGTCGAGGAGGTGCGTGTACTGGGCCCGCCCGAGGCGCACCTTGGCCAGGTCGTTGGTGAGCGCGGCCTGGAGGCGATCGTAGGCATCGGGGCCCGATAGGCGGACGGTGCCGAGGTGGCTGACGTCGAAGGCGACGGCGTCCTGGCGGCAGGCCCGGTGCTCGGCGATGGTGCCCTGCCCGTACGCCAGTGGCATCTCCCACCCGCCGAAGCCGACCAGCTTCGCCCCCAGCGCCCGGTGGACCTCGATCAGTGCGGTGTGCCGGAGCACGCCGTCTGTGCCGGAGTCGGTCGTAGGGGTGGTGGCCACCCAGGCAGGCTATCGCCGGCGGGGATCAGGCGGAACGGGCCGCTTCGGCCCGTCCGTCGCCGGCACCGGCCAGTCCGTACTTGGCCAGGAGGGCCAAGGTGTCCCGCTGGTAGAGCAGGGTGACCCGGACGTCCGGGTACAGCTCGGCCATCCGCCGCACCTTGCCGTTCTTCTTTGTGACGAGGCGCTGGTTCAGGGTGGTCACCTCGACGAAGAGGCCGGGTCGGGGCAGCCAGAAGTCGGGCCGGAAGGCCGAGGTGGGACGGAGGTCGACTCCCCAGTCGAGGACGAATTCGACCGGTTCGTACTCCCACTCGACCCCGTAAAAGTCGAGGATCCGGGCGAACCGCTGCTCGGACTCGTGAGCGAACCGCACGCCGACCTCCCCGCGTGCCGTGTCGAAAGGAGCGACGTCCGTGCTCACCGCCGGGCGGTCCCGCCTGCTGCGAGGTACGCGCCGGCCGGATGGCGTTCGTCGGGTGCGGACTCCTCGACCGTCGGCGCGGTCAACTCGACGATTGCCGCCTCGAGTTCGGATACGACGCCGGACAGGGGAAGGACGTTGAAGACACCCTGGCCGCCGGCGAGCAGGTCGACCAGCTCGCCGTCCGAGGTGGCCAGGATCGAACGAGTGCCGGCCAGCACCAGCTGAGCCGAGGCGAGGTCGACGCCGAGGTCTCCGCGCAGGCACTCCACGGCCTGACGGGCCTGCTGGAGTTTGAGGCCGGCGTCGAGCAGGCGCTTGATCACCTTCAGCTCGAGCACGTCCCCGTACGAGTAGCGGCGCTTGCTGCCGGAGCCGGTGGCGTCTACGAGCGAGGGCCGCAGCAGCCCGGTGCGGGCCCAGTAGTCGAGCTGCCGGTAGGTGATGCCCACCACGGCACACACCTGTGCGCCGCGGAACCCGTCGGCGGGCCCCGGGTCGCCGGTCGCAACAACTGCGGAAGGCCCGCTCCCGGTCGTCTTCTCGGAGCTTTGTGCCATGGTGATCCTCCACCTCGATCAGAGCTTCACGGTGACCTCGAACCTCAGGGTCAACCTGGGCTTTAACGGTATCACACCGCCGTAATTACGTATGTGTGACCGGTGCCTCGGGAGGGTGATTTGGCCGGGGCGTCCCGTCGGGTCATGATCGTCCGATGCGTCCGTCCCGTGGCACCGTCCCCCGCCTCCCGTCGTGACCGGGGTCCCCCGACCAGCCGAGGGATCGGTGGCACTGCACCGCCGGGCCATCGACTACCAGGCATTCGCGGCGGACGACGACCTCGTGGTCGTGGGCAGACTGACCGACACCCGGCCGTGGGCGGAGGACGGTTCCGCCGTGGCCACCGTGCACGACATGGAGCTCCGGGTCCGGGTCCGAACGACCGACCTGACCATCGTCGGCGCCACGGCCGAGATGCACGCCTTCCCCCACACCGAGTGCCCGGTGATCGAGGAGGCGTTCGCCGGCCTGGTGGGTCTCTGCGTGGCCCGCGGCTACACCCGTGAGGTCCAGTCCAGGTTCGGCGGCCCCCGGGGCTGCACCCATCTCGAGCACCTGGCCCGGTCGCTCGGCCCGGTGGTGATCCAGGCCGTGACGTCACGTCGGGCGCTGGCGGTCAGCCGGGGCGAGTCCGAGGACCTCCTGGCCGGTGCCGGAGGCACCGGCGGCCCGTGGGCCCGCGACTCGTGCCACATCTGGGCCGAGGGCGCCATTGCCGACCAGAAGCTGGCGGCCGGATGGCGACCGGGCGTAGGGCCCTATCCCTCGCCTGCCCTGGTGACGTTCCTCGAGAGCGGCGGACCGTCATGAGCGGCTCCGCCCGGGACCGGGGGCACCGCCTGGGACGATCCTCCGTCGCAGGTGTCGCGCTCGCGGGATCGGTGCTCCTGTCCGCCTGCAGCAACGGGACCTCGGTCACCACGCCGTTCGCGACGTCGTCCCCGGTCCTGCAGCACGGGCCCGAATACGAGGTGAAGTCCGGGCCGGTCACCGGGCTCGGGACGGTGCTCGTCGACGGCAGGGGGATCACCCTCTATCTGTATGCCACTGACACCCGTGGCCAGCCGTCCCGGTGCTACGACATCTGCGCCGTCCAGTGGCCTCCGCTGGTCCTGCCGCCGGGCGTCTCCCGGCCCATCGCGGGTCCCGGCATCGTCACCAAGCTGCTCGGTACCTCCCCGCGGACCGACGGGACGACCCAGATCACCTACAACGGGTGGCCGCTCTACCTGTGGCCCCCGGACAAGGCACCGGGCATGGCCACCGGGCAGGCCCTCACCAACGCCGGCGGACTCTGGTACGCCCTCTCTCCCGCCGGCAAGGCCATCGTCACCCCGGCGGCATGACGGCGGGCGACTCCTCCGTCGACAGCGGACAGGATCATCCCGAGCCGTCGTCCCGGTCGAGCTCGCTGTGGTCCGTGAACTCGACCGGCTCGATCCTGTCGGTCAACTCGACCGGCTCGGTCCTGTCGATCGGGTCGGTGGGGTCGATCGCCTCGGTGGCGTCGATCGGGTCCGTCCTCTCCGTGGCCTCGATCGGGAGCGCCGCGTCGGTGGCCTCGGCGTTCTCGGCCGCCTCGGCGTTCTCGGCTGCCTCGTACCGGTCGTACCGAGCGTGGAGGGGCTACCGGTCGATGTCGACCCGGCGGAGCGACTGGCGGTAGCGGTGGCCGTTGGCCACGTACTCCTGGGCGGACAGCTGGATCATCCGCAGACTGGACTTCCCCTCGCGGATCTGGGCCGGGACCCCGATGGCCAGCGCTCCGGCCGGGACCTCCATGCGGTTGGGCACGACGGCATTGGCCCCCACGGTCGCCCCGGTGCCGACGACGGCGTGGTGCAGCACCACTGATCCCGAGCCCACCAGCGAGTCGTCCTCCATCGTGCAGCCCTCGAGATGAGCCAGATGGCCGATCACGCATCCGTCGCCGACGACGGTCGGGAAGTGCGGACCGGCATGGATGACCGTCCCGTCCTGCACCGATGAGCGTGCGCCGATGACGATGGTCCCGTAGTCGCCGCGAAGCACCGCTCCGGGCCACACGGTGGAGTCCGATCCGACGGTGACGTCGCCGATGAGCACGGCTTCGGGGTGGATGTACGCCTCGGGGTGGATGTCGGGGACCAGGTCGCCCAGTTGGTAGATCGGCATGGCCGGACACTACGGGGTCCGCGGGCCGGGTCGGAACCGTCGGACCCGGCGGTGGGTCCGATCGCCGTGCCGCTGCAGGGCGGCAGTCCGCACGGGACCGGACCTACACTCGGCGGACCCACCGGGACCAGCGAGCAGGAGACCATCCATGAGGGAAGCAGCCGCACTGGGACACCCGGTGTTCGATGCCGACAACCACTACTACGAGGCGCTCGACGCCTTCACCCGGCACCTCGACCCCGCACTCGGTACGCGTGTCATCCAGTGGTCCGAGATCGACGGCCGCAAGTACCACGTGATCGGCGGACGGGTGAGCCGGGCGGTCACCAACCCGACATTCGACCCGATCGCCATGCCCGGGGCCATGTACGACTACTTCCGGGGCAATCCGGACAACCGCAACCCGATGGAGTTCCTCGCCCGACGCGAGGCCATCCGGCCCGCCTACCGCGACCCGGCGGCGCGGATCGAGACGCTCGACGCGCAGGGGCTCGCCGGCTGCCTGCTGTTCCCCACGCTCGGGATGATCTACGAGGAGCCGCTCGCCCACGACCCCGAGGCGGTATGCCACCTCTTCCGGGCCTTCAACCGGTGGATGGTCGAGGACTGGACGTTCAACTACCGGGACCGGATCTACGCCGCGCCCTACCTCACCCTGGCCGATCCGGCCTGGGCCGTCGAGGAGCTCACCTGGGCACTCGACAACGGCGCCCGGACCGTGGTGATGCGCCCGTCTGCGCCCACCACCGTCCTCGGCCGACGTTCCCCCTTCGACACCATGTTCGACGGGTTCTGGCAGCTGGCCAACGACGCCGGGATCACGGTGGTGGTGCATGCCGGTGACAGCGGGATCTCGTCGAACGGGTACGCCGTCGACGGGTTCGCGGCCACGTTCAACGGTGGCTGGAAGCCGTCGATCAAGTCGTTCGCCATCGAGCAGGCCATCCGGGACTACCTGCTGTCCCTGGTGTTCGAGAACATATTCGAGCGGTTCCCCAACCTGCGGGTGGCGTCGGTCGAGAACGGCGCCCAGTACCTGCCGGACCTGATCGCCAAGATCCGGTCCACGTCGAACAAGATGCCCGGGTACTGGACGCACGACCCGGTCGACACGCTGCGGCGCCACGTGTGGATCAACCCCTTCTGGGAGGACGACGTCAACCAGGTCGCCGAGTGCGTCGGCCCCGACCGGGTGATCTTCGGGTCGGACTGGCCCCACATCGAGGCGCTGCCCGAGCCGGTCGACTACGTCCGTGAGCTCAAGGAGTTCGACGTCGTGGAGAAGAAGCAGATCCTCCTCGACAATGTGCAGGAGCTGCTCACCCTCCGTCCCACCTGAGTCGATCCGGCCGCAGGCGGAAGCCGCCCGATGGGGTCAGTGGCCCTTGCCGCGCCCCCGGGACTTCCTGGCGCCCCGGCCGTGGTGGGCGCCTCGGTGGGTCGCGTTCCGTGCGGTCTGCTCCGACCGGCGGGCACGGCGGCTGCGCTCCACGAACCCGCCGCCCACGATGACCAGCAACCCGATGGCCATGAACATCCAGATGATCATCGGAGCTCCCGTCGCCTCTCGATCGTGCGCCGACCGTCCGGGTGACGGGGCGTCGGTTCCTCCAGCGAGGACCGGGACACTGTAGATCAGCCGTACCGACGCCCTGCCGGACCGAGGGAGATGCCTCGCGACGAGTGCCGAGATGCGGGATGTCACCGAACGCTCGCCGCTGGTTCTCCGATCCGTGACATCCCGTTGGGAAGCGCTGGGGAGAAGGATGTCGGTCCTGAGGCAACGGGGGCAACCCCTCTCCTGGGACAGGGGGCAGGACGGGAGGGGCCGACCCGACCCTCCCTGCTCTCCTCCACGGCCTGGGTCGCGCTCGGCCACACCAGGCGCCCGACGCGCCGCGGATGGTGGCGAGGCCAACCGGATCCGCCCATGGCGTACACGCGCCCGTGGGAGGCCCGGAGGCCTCCCACGGGGTGATGCTGTGGTCGGGCTGCCGGGATTCGAACCCGGGACCTCTTGACCCCCAGTCAAGCGCGCTAACCAAGCTGCGCCACAGCCCGTTCCTGGTCAGAACCACATTCTGCGAACGGTGCTCCGACCACGTTGAGCCACGTGCCAGCGCCTTACCAACGGGCGCTCTCACCGGCTCTCGCAGAGACTACTCGCGGCGGAGTGCACGCCCCGAATCGAACCACTCCCCATCGGCTCCCACCAAGCGATGCGATCGGGTGGTCGGGACATGCCCCCACCCGGCTGCACCCCAGGCGAACGGTTCAGTCCGGTGCTCACTTCCTGATCTCCTGGACGAACCGCTCGACCCGCTGACGCGAGATCCCCACTTCTCGCCGATCTCCCGAGGCGCCGTCCCCTCGTCCGGACAGGCGCCCATCAGCGCGAGGCGGAGCTCGTGGCGGGCGCGTCCGGGATCGAGCGGCGCTCCCCGCTGGCCGACTCACGGATGGCGCCGGTCACCGGTTCGCCGGACCGGACCCGCTCGATTCCCCGCTCCAGCACGGCTTTGGCCTGGCTCAACGCGTCACGAGAGGCGCGACTGCCGTCGATGAGCCCCTGCACGGCCTCGACGATGGGATCGTCGGATGTCCCCACGCCGGCATCCCGGGACGGGAGTTCGGTGGGCGAGGATGACTACGGTTGGCCGCCCATGCCGATACCCTGAATCGCAGCATGCCCTTGGATCCCCCCCGTTCGAGTCCCGCGTCGTCGTACGGAGCGGACGACGACGCCGCACCGAAGACCCGCCGGTCTCGCGATGAGCTCAGGGAGATCGTCCTCGAGGCCGGGCGTGAACTGCTGCTGTCGGAGGGCCTCGGAAACGGGGCGGAGCACGTGTCCTTCAAGCGGGCCCTGTCCCGGGTGGCCGACACCCGAGGCATCCGGATCACCAACGCCTCGGTCATCGGCCGCATCTGGGACAACCAGGAGGAATTCCAGAACGACGTGGTCGGCTCCATCGTCGAACGTCAGTCCGCCGAGGAGGTCAAGGACATCTCGGATGCCTTGGTCGACGGGCTGGGACGTCTCGACGTCTCGACCGTCGGACTACGGCGAGCATCCCTGTCCGAGCTGGTCCGTGTGACCAGTGCCCAGTATCTGGAGTCGGCATCGACCTCGTCGGCCACCATCCAGATGGCGCTCATCACCTACGTGGCCGCCAGCCAAGCCACGAGTGACCACAACCCGATGATCGAGGCGTTCCGGGAGACGAATCGGCGGCTGACGACCGAGTACATGGAGCTCTACAGCGCCGGGCTCCAGGCCGTGGGCTGGAAGGTCCGGTCCGGGCTGTCCCTATGGGACGCCGCCGTCGCCATCTCCGCGTTGGCGGAGGGGATCCTGCTGCGCCAGGTGGTCGAGCCGGAGGCGTTCGCACCGATCGTGCGGGTCTCGGCGTTGAGCGGCCAGGAGGTCGAGTGGACCCTGCTCGGGATCGGCGTGGACTCGATGATCGACTTCTTCGCCGAGCCCGACCCGGACTGGCGGGCCTGACCCCATCGGGCTCGGCCTACCGACGCCCGACCGACGCGTACTCGATCACCCGGGTCATCGTCTCGTCGGTCGTGGTGGCCACCGTGCCCGAGTGGACGTGCGGGGTGGGGTCGTACTCGATCATCAGCTGCGCCGCCTCGGCCGCGGTCCGGTCGACCAGTAGATCGACCAGCCGCAGCGCCATGTCGATCCCGCTGGACACCCCGGCCGCGGTGATCAGGCGGTCGTCGGGGTGCTCCACCACCCGCTCGGCCACGGCCGTCACTCCGTACCGCTCGAGCTCGGGGTAGGCGGACCAGTGTGTCGTCGCTGTCCGACCGGTGAGCAGGCCGGCCGCGGCCAGCACCAGCGAGCCGGTGCAGACCGACGTGGTGAACCGGGTGGTCCGGTGCGCGCTCCGCACCCAGTCGAGGACCCGATCGTCGTGCTCCAGCACACGGGTGCCGAACCCCCCGGGGAACACCAGCAGGTCGGGCGACGGAACGTCCTCGAACGTGGCGTCCCGGGTGATCCCCAGCATGCGGTTGTCGCTCCGGACCTCACCGGTGTCGTGGCCGACGAAGATCACGTCGATCGACGGGATGCGCTGCAGCACCTCGTAGGGCCCGATGGCGTCGAGGGCGGTGAACTGGTCGAACAAGGGGATGGCCACGGTGAGGTGATCGGTCATGGGAGGGGCCTTTCTGGTCGCACGAGGCTGAATCGACGCCGGTAGGCGTCCGGGCCGATGTGGAGTCGGTGCGGGAACATCCGGCCGGCTCAGACGTGGTGGATCACCCAGGTGATCCCCTGGAAGGCCCGGTAGGCGAGGTAGATCACCGTGGCCACGGCCAGGAACTTGAACCACCAGGGCTGCTTGCGGTGGGCCAGCGGCTCGGTCCCGCACGTCGGACAGGTGCCCTCGTCGGTGAGCTCCTCGGTGTCGATCTCGACGTCGCACTGCTCACACCAGGGCATGGTGCCCCCTGTCCGACCCGCTCACCGCTTGCGACCCCCACCCCCGTGGGCGCCCTTCGCCCGCACCCGGATCTTGATCGGGGTGGGCCCGAGCTCGAAGCGCTCCCGCAGGCCCCGCTCGACGTAGCGGAGGTAGGTGGGCTGGAGCCGGCCGTTGGTGAACAGGGTGAACGTCGGGGGGTCGTTCGCCCCTTGGACCCCGTACTGGATCCGGGCGCCGACGGGCGGGTGGGCCAGCTGGATCGACTTGAGGGCCCGGTTCAGCTCCCCGGTCGGGATGCGCGAGTGGTAGGCCTCCTCGGCTGCGGCCACGGCGGGCAGGATGTGGTGCACGCCGAGGCCGGACAGGGCGCTGATCTTGAGCACCGGCGCCTCGCCCAGGAAGGCCAACCGGTCGCCGACGTCGACCAGGATCCCCACTCGGTCCTCGGTGGGGATGAGCTCCCACTTGTTGAGCACCACCACCACCGGGCAGCCGGACGCCCCGATCCGCTCGGCCAGGCGCTGGTCCTGGTGGGTGATGCCGGCGGTGGCGTCGATCACCAGCAGGGCGATGTCGGCCCGGTCCAGGGCGTCGAGCGCCCGCAGCACCGAGAAGTACTCGGTCCCCCGCTCGGTGCGGGACTTGCGCCGCATGCCGGCGGTGTCGATGAAGCAGATGGTGCCCTCGGGCGTCTCGACGACGGTGTCGACGGTGTCGCGGGTGGTCCCCGGTGCGTCGTGGGTGACCGACCGCTCGTCACCCACCAGCCGGTTGAAGAGGGTCGACTTCCCCACGTTCGGGCGGCCCACCAGTGCCACCCGGGGGACGCTTTGGTCCACCTCGGCCGTCCCCACCAGGTCGACGACCCCGTCGTCCCCCTCGCCGTCGGTGGACGGGCCCTCCCCTTCGCCCTCGAGGGCATCCGGCAGCACCTTCACCACGTCGTCGAGCAGGTCTCCCGTGCCGCGCCCGTGCAGGGCGCTCACCGGCCAAGGGTCGCCCAGCCCGAGCGACAGGGCGTCCCACGCGTCGGCCTCGCGCTGGGACGAGTCGACCTTGTTGACCACGACCCGGACCGGGCGCTTGGAGCGCTTCAGGACCCGGGCGACGTCGAGGTCCTCGTCGGTCAGGCCGACGGTGACGTCGACCACGAAGAGGATGACGTCGGCCTTCTCGATGGCCCGCTCGGCCTGGGCGCTGACCTGTGCGTCGAGCGGGTCGTCGGACGACAGCCAGCCGCCGGTGTCGACGATGGTGAAGTGGGTCCCGCACCACTCGGCGTCGAGTTCCTTTCGGTCCCGGGTGACCCCCGGGCGTTCCTCGACCACGGCGGCCCGTCGGCCCACGATGCGGTTGACCAGGGTGGACTTGCCCACGTTGGGCCTGCCGGCCACCACCACCAGGGGGAGGGTGCGGGCGGGGATCTCGTTCTTGGCTGTGGTCATCGGGGGGCTCCCAGGGTTACCGGCACCCGGGCGGGAGTCGATGCGGACGGGGTGGATGCGGACGGTGCGACTCGCCCGTCGAGCGCTCGCCGGAGCGACAGGCCGTCGGTCGGGACGACCTCGACGGCGCGGGGCAGGTCGGCCAGGGTGAGATCGTCGAGGAACCGGCCCTCGGACAGGCAGGAGTCGGGAAGGAGGTAGCGGTGCCCCTCCGGCTCACCGGCCAGCACGGTGGTCAGGTCGGTGCCGGTCAGCAGGCCGGACACCCCGATGTTCCCACCGAAGAAGTGATTGGCCACAGGGACCAGGCGGATGTCGTCCCGCCCGAGCGAGTCGATCAGCGGGGCGAGCACCAGGGCACCGTACTCACCGGTGAGGATGGCGATGCGCGGTCCGCCCGAAATGGACCCGTCGGTCGGGAGCGGCGACGTCGGCGTCGTGCCCAGTCGGGGTGCCCGGTAGCCGGCGGCCGGCGCACCGTCGACGGCGGCGAAGAACCCGGGGCGGACGCCCAGCGCGGCGTGCTCGTCGCCACCGAAGGCGGCCTCGAAGGCCCGGGCCATGCCGAGGCCGTTCTCGTGCTGGGGGAACCCCTCGTAGGTGGAGGCGGCCGGGAAGGGACGCTCGGCCATCAGGTAGTACTCGTCGGCGGCGAACACCATCCGCCGGCCGATCGACTCGAGGAACGTGTGCTGCCAGCGCTCGACCATGTCGCACACCGCGGCGGCCTCCTCCACGGTGTGGGGGCGCATGGCGTCCTCGTGGGAGAACGTGCTGACGCCCAGCGGCACGCAGGCCACGGTGGCCAGGCCGGGATAGCGGTCCAGCACGCCGGCCAGGGTGTCCTCCAGCACGCCGGCGTCGTTGCGCCCGGGACAGACCACGATCTGCCCGTGCACCTCGATGCCCCCGTCGAGCAGGGCGCTGAGCCACCGCAGGCTGGTCGCCCCCCGACGGTTGCGGAGCAGCCCGGCCCGGATGTCGGGGTCGGTGGCGTGGATGGAGACGAACAGCGGGCTGAGCCGCTCGGTGAGCACCCGCTCGAGGTCCATCTCGGTGAACCGGGTGAGCGTCGTGAAGTTCCCGTAGAGGAACGACAGGCGGTAGTCGTCGTCCTTCATCGACAGGCTGCGGCGCATCCCCTTGGGCAGCTGGTGGATGAAGCAGAACTCGCAGTGGTTGTCGCAGGTCCGGACCCGGTCGAACACGGCCGAGGAGACCTCCATGCCCAGGGGCTCGCCGGCCTCCTTGCGGACCGGGACGGCCAGCGGCTCGGGCAGCCCGCGGCGCCGCACCACGAGGTCCAGTTCGGGCTCGTCCACCAGGAGGCCGTATTCGATGACGTCACGAGGCGATCGGCCGTTGAGCGACAGGAGCTCGTCCCCGGCTCGCAGCCCGGACAGCGCGGCCGGTGACGATTCGGTGACGGCGACCACCTTCGGTGCCGTCGTCACGCGGGGCGCCGACATGCGCTCCAGGCTACCCGGTGCGACCTGGGGTTCCGCCCTCGCCCCTGCCCCCGGAGCGGACCGGGCCGGTGGACAGCCACCGGTAGCCTGGTGAGGTGCCCGTCGAACGCGTCATCCTCGCCGAGCCCCGGGGGTTCTGCGCCGGGGTGGAGAAGGCCATCAAGGCACTGGCCTGGATGGTCCGTGTGTTCGAGCCTCCCGTCTACTGCTACCACGAGATCGTCCACAACCGGCACGTGGTGGACCAGTTCGTGGCCCAGGGCGTCGTGTTCGTGGACGACGTGTCCGACGTGCCGGCCGGGGCGCCGCTCATGCTGTCCGCCCACGGCTCCGCCCCCGAGGTGGTGGACGCCGCCCGCACCGACGGCCGGGTCGTGGTCGACGCCGTCTGCCCCCTGGTGACCAAGGTCCACCACGAGCTCAAGGTACGGGCCCGTAAGGGGTACACCGTGCTCTACGTCGGCCACCACGGGCACGAGGAGGCGGTGGGCACCATGGCCGTGGCCCCCGAGTCGGTGCGGCTGCTGGAGCACCCCTCCGACGTTGACGCCTTCGTCCTGCCGTCCGGCGCCGAGGGCACCGACCACCCGATGGTCGCCCTGCTGGCCCAGACCACCCTCAGCCATGACGAGTGGGCGGGCATCGTGGACCGGGCCCGTGCGCGCTTCCCCGACCTGTGGATGCCCAACCGGAGCGACCTGTGCTTCGCCACCACCAACCGCCAGGCCGCCCTCAAGGCGCTGGCCGGCCGGTGCGACGCCGTGGTGGTCATCGGCTCCGAGAACTCCTCCAACACCGTGGCCCTGACCAAGGTGGCCGAGGCGTTCGGCTGCCCCCGCGTGGTCCGGGTCAACGACGCGTCCGAACTGCCCGACGACCTGTCCGGGACCGTCGGGGTCACCGCAGGGGCCTCCGCCCCCGAGGCGTTGGTCGAGGCCGTGGTGGCCCGCCTGGCCCCGGTCTCGGGTGTCGAGAGCGCGGCGGTCACCGTCGAGGAGGAGTACTTCCCTCCCCCACCCGAGCTGCGGGAGCTCCTGCGCGGGCTCGAGTCGGCCCTCGGCCTGCTGAACGGCGTCCCCCACCGCTCGGCGGACGGAGCGGGCCCGCCCCAGGGGGTGCTGTCCGACGACCGGTCGACCGAGGCGGCCGATGTGCTGGAGCAGATCGCCGTGCTGCCCTGAGGGGCCCCACGGGGAAGGTGCCCGGCGTTTGGCGCGACAATGGGCCCATGACGACCTCGTTCACCAGCATGGACGTCTCGACCGCGGAGCAGTGGGGCGAGATCGGTGCCGAGACGACGAGGAACCAGGGGCGGGTGGCCGACCGGGTCCTGATGCTCCTGGGGTCCCTGGCCGAGGTGACCGACGGGTTCGCCGTGGACCAGCTCACCCACAGCCTCCAGACGGCGACCCGGGCCGAACGGGCCGGGGCCGACGACGAGGTGGTGGTGGCCTCGCTCTGCCACGACATCGGCAAGGCCGTCTCGGTGCCCAACCACCCACGGATCGCCGCCGAGATCCTGCGCCCCTACGTGCGGTCCGAGGTGACCGACGCCATCCTCCACCACCAGGACTTCCAGGGCCGGCACTACTTCCACCACTTCGACATGGACCCGAACCTGCGGGACGACTACCGGGACGAGCCCTGGTACGCGCTGGCCGAGCAGTTCGCCGACGAGTGGGACCAGACCAGCTTCGACCCCGACTACCCGACCGAGCCGCTCGCCCACTTCGAGCCCCGGCTGCGCGCCGTCTTCGCCCGCCCCCACTCGATCTGATGGCGCCGACCCAACGCCACCGCTGGCTCACCCTGCCCGACAGCCGGTCCGCCAGGCGCTCCGACCGGCTGATCTCCTACGTCCTCGACCAGGCCCGGGCCGACTTCGCCCAGCGGTACCCGAACGCCCACTTCGGCCCGGTGGTGGCACTGGTGGCCGCCTACGACGAGGAGGACAACATCGGGGCGGTCCTGAAGGCCATGCCCACGCTGGTGCACGACCTCGAGGTCTCCACGCTGGTGGTGGTCGACGGCGGCTCCGACCGGACAGCCGAGGTCGCCCTCGAGTCGGGCGTCTTCACCTGCGTGCTCCCGGTCAACCTCGGCCAGGGTGCTGCCCTGCGCCTCGGCTACCAGTTGGCCGCCGACCACGGCGCCTGCTATGTGGTGACCCTGGACGCCGACGGGCAGAACGACCCGGCCGAGATGGCCACCATGCTCGAGCCGCTCCTGGACGACACGGCGGACTTCGTGATCGCCTCGCGTCGCCTCGGCACCGACCGGACCACCGACCGGTTCCGACGGGCCGGGGTCACGGTCTACGCGTGGGCCATCAACGCCATCGCCAAGCAGGAGCTGACCGACTCCTCGAACGGCTACCGGGCGTTCCGGATCGACGTCCTGAACGACATCACCCCCCATCTGACCCAGGACCAGTACCAGACGGCCGAAGTGGTGATCACCGCGTCGAGCCGGGGTTGGCGGATCACGGAGCAGCCGACCATGTGGCACCCACGGGCCTCGGGCACGTCGAAGAAGGGCGGGAACCTGGTGTTCGGCCTCAACTACGCCAAGGTCATCCTGAGCACGTGGGCCCGGGTCGCCGTGGGCAACCGCACCCGCCAGTAGTGGCGACGACGTCGGTCGCCGGTCACGCCCACCAGGCCGGCCACCGCGGTCAGTAGCGCCCGGTCTCCTCGACCGAGCGGTCGTACAGCTCCTGGAGCGTGACGGTCAGCCGTTCGGTGAGCACGTGGATCCGGCTCCGGGGCACCCGTCCGGTGCCCGTCCGCTCCGGCGGGTCGAGCGGCTCCCCGACCTCGAGGTGGATATGGCGGGGGCGGGGGATCCGGGTGCCCTTGGGCATGACCGAGGCCGACCCACCGATACCGACGGGCACGACGATGGCCCCGGTGCGTGCGGCCAGGAAGGCGACCCCCTCGTGGAGGTCCTCCACCACCGGACCGGTGCGGCGTTGCCCCTCGGGGAACAGGATCAGGACCTCACCGGCATCCAGCACCTGCTGGGCACGTCGCATGGCCTCGCGGTCGGCCGACTCGCGATGGACCGGGAACGCCCCCATCGCGGTCAGGAACCTCCCCAGTGTCGGGTTCTTCCACAAGGTGTCCTTGGCCATGTAGTGCAGCTTGCGGTGGGTGACCTCCGAGGCCACGAGGAAGTCGATGAACGACCGGTGCACGGGGGCGATGATGACCGGGCCCTCGGCCGGGACGACCCCTGTGGGCGAGACCGAGATGCGGAACAGGACGGCGTTGGCCAGCCGCACCACGATCCGCACGAGCCGGTACAGCGGGGTGAAGCGGGTGTCGACCCGGGCTTCGAGGTCCAGCGGCGCCTCGTCGTCGCCAGGACCGCCGTCCGTTCCGCTCTCCTGTTCGGGGCTCACAGCCACCTCACCACCTGGTCCACGATCTCCTCCACGCTATGCGCTCCGGTGTCGATGACCCGGGCGCCGTCGGGCACCCCGAGCGGCGAGGCCGCCCGGGTGCTGTCGAGCCGGTCACGGCGGG
>Ga0209048_10002931_pt1 | contig 16758 bp, 18 predicted proteins | sample FrelakmetCRP12CR_FD_187146 | JGI IMG/M metagenome (GOLD analysis project Ga0209048, IMG submission 187146) | Freshwater lake sediment microbial communities from the University of Notre Dame, USA, for methane emissions studies - CRP12 CR (SPAdes)... | ecosystem: Environmental > Aquatic >... | reverse complement strand
CGGGCAGGCCGGCCTCCTTCCAGAGCTCGGCCTGCAGCTGGGTGGCGCCCGGGGTATGGGAGGACGGCTTCCAGACGAGCGTGTTGCCACAGGCCAGCGCAATCGGGTAGATCCACATGGGGACCATCGCCGGGAAGTTGAACGGCGTGATCGCGGCGGTGACGCCGAGCGGCCCGCGGAGGGTGAACGTGTCCACCTTGGTGGAGACGTTCGGCGTGTTCATCCCGGCCAGGTGGACGGGCAGGCCGCAGGCGAACTCGACCGTCTCGAGCCCGCGCGTTACCTCGGCCAGAGCGTCCGGGAACGTCTTGCCGTGATCGCGGGTGATGAGGGCGGCCATCTCCTCGCGGTGGCGCCACACCAGCTCGCGGTAGGCGAAGAAGACCTGGCTGCGGCTGATCAGCGGGGTGTCGCGCCAGGCCGGGAAGGCGGCCCGGGCGGCGGCGACCGCGGCGTCCACTTCCGCTGCACCGCCGCGCGGTACGCGGGCGATCACGGCGCCAGTCGCGGGATTGAACACCGGTCCGCTCTGATCGGGCAGGACCTCGACCGGCCGGCCGTCGATCCAGTGGGACAGGACGGGCAGGGCGCCCGCTACCGACTCAGGCTCCTCGAGCCGGGTCGACATCGTGCTCGCCATGTGAGGTCTCCTCTCGCGGGACGCATCCAGATCGCGCTGTGGTGGTACTCGTCGCTGATGACGCCAGCCCGAGACTCGAGCCATGTCGTTGGCGCTTGTGTCCCGGACGCTCTGCGCGCTGCTTCCGGCGGTCCTTGCGGCTGCCGGTGCCTTGTTGAAGCAGTCTCTCAGGGGATACTGGCGCGCGGAAGGTCCCCTTGGCCCGATCTACGGAGCCAAGGAGAGCAGAAGGCGGTCGGCGCGAATGAGCCAGGTGCGCTCCAGCGAAGATCGAGTCAGACCGAGTGTCCCACGCGCCTTTGGTCTCTCCGGCGCGCAGACGCCCCGTCGTGTTCGGCACAATGAGAGTGCTCCACGACGACGACCCACGGCACCGCGAAGGAGGTAACGATGACGCGGACCATTCGCCTGCTCGTGCTGTTGGGCGTCGCCGCAGGGGCAATCTGGTTCGCCGGGGTCCGCCGTCGCGGGGAGCTGCCGGGGCTGGTCACCCACGGCTTCAACCCGCTCGTCATGCGTTTCGGCCTCGCCGGAGGGCGCCTCTCGCCGTGGGGAATCCTGGAGCACGTCGGCCGGACCTCGGGGATCATCTATCGCACGCCGATCTCGATCATCGGGAGCTCGACGGACGAGCATGTCTTCGTCCGGCTCTCCTACGGAGCCGACGTCCACTGGGTCAAGAACGTGCAGGCGACCGGACACTGCCGCCTCCAGCTTCACAAGAGGGTCTTCGAGCTCGACGACCCCGCGGTCGTCTCCGCCAGCGACAACCCGTTGCTCCCGCCGCCCGTGCGCCGCGTGCTCGAGGGAGCCGGCCGGCAGTACCTGAGGTTGCACGTCCGGGGGGTGGTCCCCGGGATGCTCGAACCACTCGACCCGGTGCCCAACGAAGCGCCGACCTTGCTGGCCCCGGGCAGCTCACCCGCGACTGGCCAGGCCAACGCGAGGACGTGGACCGGGATCGGCGGGACGTCGTCGTAGGTCTCGGTCGATGGGAACATGCCTTCTGGGGCACCTCGAGTGCCCCAAGCGCCTCGTCGGTCAGGACCCCGTCCGCGGCAGCCGACCGGCCCGTGGTCGGGCCGGTATCTCACCGTCAGAGGGTCCCCACGAGGGCGGGCGTGCCCCTGGCGCCACCGGCGATGGGCTCAAGGCTGACCCAGAAGTGGCCACCGGGGGAGAAGCTGTCGCCCCACGACCCGACGCTTCCCGCCCAGTAGGCAGTCGGTCCGCTGAACTGCATCTCGCCGACGGCCGTGCTGGTCCCGTCCTTTGCGATCCAGCAGCGGTAGACCTGCCCCGGCGGGGGGCTTGAGAGGGCCGTCGAGAGAACCACCACGCTTCCGTCCGAGGCGCTCCACGAGACGCTCCCGCCGGGCACGCCAGCTGGAGTCATGAGGACGGCGACCTGGTGACCAGGGTCCCGGAGGATGCGGTCAAGGGTCGCCGTCACCCCGGCCAGCGCCGTGGCATCAGCCTGCGCCCGATCGAGCTGCTGGGTGCGCTCGGAGATCATCGCGACCCCGCCCAGGAACACCACCATGATGGCGGCCATCGCCAGCCAGGCCGGCCAGCCGACCGATCGACGGGGAGCCTCGGCGCGAGGCGCGGGCGAGAGGCTGGGCTCGAGGGCAGCCGCGAGTGCTCTCGCGCGAAGCTCGCCCGGGGGCACCACGACCCCAGCCGAGGCGGCGAGCTCACCCAGTGACGAGGCAGGGACCCCGCCGGGCACCGGGTCGGCGCCGACGGCCAGGTCGAGCGCCGCGATTGTGGTGCGCCACGCATCCAGTTCGCCCCGGCAGTCGGCGCAGGCCGCGAGATGGGCCCGCAGCTCGGCCGATCCGGGGCTCGTATCCGCCTCCAGCCCTCGCAGGCGCGCCGGCTCGAGCGACCGCTCGAGCAGCTGCTCGCGGGCCTCAGTGTGGTCCATGTCGCACTCCGTTTGGGTCGGCCCAATCCGTCGCCATCGGGACGCTGGCAGCCAACGGTCCGATGTCAGGCACGCTCTCGAGCATCGCCCGCAGCCGCAGCAGCCCGCGTCGCGTCCTCGTCTTCACCGTGCCCAGCGGCCAGCCGAGGCGCTCCGCGATTTCCGCCTGTGAGAGTCCATCGTCGTAGGCGAGCTCAAGCGCCCGCCGCTCCGGCTCGGACATCCCCTCAAGCGCGGTCCGCACCACGGCCCGCACCCAGCCTCGCTCGGCGAGGTCTGCCGGCTCATCGTCCGCCGCGGCGAAGGCGACCGGCCGCCCCTGCGCGAGCAGCCGCTCGATGTCGCTCTGCGACCCGTCCGTGGGACTAGGGGTGAGTCCGACGAGCTGAGGTCGCCGCGCCGCCGCCCGCAGCCGGTCGATGGCACGATGGCGGGCGATCGCGAGCAGCCAGCCGATGAGCGAGCCTGCGCCCGCGGCATAGCTGTCGGGTCGCGTCCACACCGCGAGGTACGTTTCCTGCACCACGTCCTCGGCGGCCCCGGGGTCGCCCAGATACCGCAGGACGGACCCGTACACGGCCCGCACGTGGCGGTCGTACACGGCGGCGAACGCCTCCTGGTCGCCGGCAGCGACGCGAGCCATGAGCTGGGCGTCGCTGGGGGTGGCGGGGCCATCGTCCGTCATGTCCGCCACCCACGAGGGACCGGCGGTTTCATCAGGCGCGCCGACGCGGCGTCGCGCGGCGTCCGTCGCAGGGCGAACCGTGAGGGGACCGCTCACCCGCCAGGGTCCGGCGAACGTGCGTAGGAACGGCTTCTCTCCCCATCCGCTCATGGTCGCGCTCCTGCCCGGCGACCTGTCAAGGGCCAACTCCACTTCAGGGCTGGACCACGACCGTGGCGACCATCGAGTGATGGATGCTGCAGTGGTAGGCATAGGTCCCGGCCTTGGCGAACGTCTGGGAGAAGGTCGCGCCGCCGGCCAGTGTGCCGCTGGCAAACGAGCCGTCGTCAGCGGTGACGGTGTGCGAGGCGCTCCCTGTGTTCGTCCAGGTCACGGTGGTGCCGGGTTTCACGGTCAGCGTAGCGGGGGTGAAGCCGAAGTCGATGATCTTGGCCGAGGTCGCCCCACCGGCGGGACCGGCGCTGGCTGCAGGCGCGCTGCTGGCGGCCGGCGGCGCTGCTGTGGGCGGTGACGTCGTCGCCGAGCTGCAGGCCGCCAGGGCGAGGGCGAGAGCGGCGAAACCCGTGATGAACAGTGGCTTGCGCATGGGCGTGTGGAACCTCCTGCCCTCAAGAACGTCGGAACCCGCCAAACGGATTTCGACGCTCCGGACGGGCGGTCTGCAATGACCGGCCGCCGCCTTTCTCGTCTGGCTGAAACCGCACCCCAGGCGATGACGTACATCACGACACCGGGGCGACGTCGTCCCCGACATTGAGGAGACCAAGGCAATGACGGAACGCGTCCCCATGCGGCGCCTGGCGAGGCCGGGTGCCCTGGCGTCCATCCTCGGCCTGCTGGCCGCCGCCCTGCTGATCGCGGCGCCCGCCGCCGCGGCACCATCCTACGGCTCCGGCGGCAGCGGGACCGTCGCGGCGCCGTCGAGCGTCCAGGTCGGGACCATGTCGACAACGCTCGGCGTCGTCCTCACCGGCCCGAACGGCATGACGCTCTACACGCTCTCGTCCGACCCCAACAACGGCAGCGTCTGCACGGCGGGGTGCCTCACCGCCTGGCCAGCGCTCCTCGTGGCGGCCGGGGGCACGGTTAGCGGCCCGTCGGGCAGCAGCCTGACCTTCGCGACCTTCACGCGGGCCGATGACGGCACGACCCAGGTCACCGGCGACGCCCGCCCCCTCTACTACTTCAAGAACGACACGGCCCCCGGTCAGACCAACGGCGAGGGCATCGCGGCCCTCGGTGGCGTCTGGCACGTGGCCAAGGCGGGTGCCGTCGCAGCGCCGACTGCGACGGCCACCCCTGCGACAAGCTCTTCCAGCAGCTCAAGCGGGTCCACCGGCTCGGCCAGCTCCTCGGTGCCCCCGACCACCACGAGGAATGCGGGCCCGACCACACCAGGGGCGGCCCTGCCGATGGGGCTCGCCGCCCTGGCCCTGGCCGCGTTCGTGGCCGCGTTCGTCGGCTTGAGCCGATCGCAGAAGGTCCGCAACCGCTAGGTACGGCGGTCCGTCATCGGATCAGCGAGGGCCGGAAGTGCGGGCCTGGAGCGAGGAGCGCATGGCGCACGTCATGCGCTCCTCGTGTGCGTCGACGAACGACGCCTCGCGGCGGCCGACTGCCTGGTGTCGCTCGAGAACCAGGGTGCGGCGCGCGACGTCGTCGACATGATCACGAGGAGAGGATGCCATGCAGCTCGTCGTTTGGATGTCCGCCCGCCGATGGTTTCTCCTGAGCGTGGTCATCGCGGTCGTACCGATCGTGGTCGCCGCATGCGGGGGCGGAGGCAGCCGCCCGGGGTACTAGCGGCGGCGGTCGCGCGGGGACCAGCGAGGCCTCCATGCGGACCTCTCGCACGACGACACCGGGGAAGGAGCGTCCCGGCCGAGCGCTGGATGGGGGCCTGTTCGCGCCCTTTCTCCTGCTGGCTGGTCCAAGGCTCGTGGGCGTCGGGGCCGGGCTCGTTGCCTTCTCGGTGCTCGCGGACGTCGGCTGGGTGTGCGTCGCCCGCGGCGCGATCATCACCGGCGGCTACCTTGGTTCGGCGATGTCCCGCCGCTCGTGGTCTACCTGCCGACCGGCCTCATCGGCCTCGCGCTCCTCGTCGGCTGGCGCTGAGTCGCCTGCCCTGATCGAACCTCGGCCGAGCCGCGGCGCCAGCGCGATCGCCTGAGCAGGGTTCCGGCGTCTACGGGACCGCCGGCCGGTTGACGGTCGCGCCTCCCCGCGCTCGTACGGGACGCCGAGCGCCGCCTGCGGCCCCAGGCGGCTTCTTGCCCGGCCGCTCGAGACGAGGACGACAGCGACCACCGTGATGATGTAGGGCAGGGCCGAGAAGACCTCGGCCGGCAGGATGCGAACGCCGCGAACCTGAAGGTCGAAGCCGACGCCTGCGAGGCGCTGAACACGTAGGCTCCGACGATCAGCAACTCCGGGCGCCATAAAGCGAAGATCACGCCGAGGCGCTGGACCTCGACTTCGAGGCGATGGCCGCTGTCGCGGTCGTCGGGATCGAGGCGAGCTGGCTCGACGACGGCGAGAAGCGTGCCCTGCGCGCCGAATTCGCGACATCCCTGGCGAGGCTGCGACCGACCGCGCAGGAGCAGATCACCTGTAGCCCAAAGGGCTGCCGCACGCCCTGAAGCAACGCCGGCGCCACGATCAGGGTCCGGTGGCGGCCGCGACAGCGACGAGACGGGTCGTGAGGCCGTACGCCTCGCCTTCCGGGTCGCGCCGCGGCACGACGACGAGGCGCCGCTCGCTCTCTGAGATCTGGATGCGGCGGGCGAGGGCGCGGCCTTCCCGGAGAACGTGGTCCATCAGCTCGAACGCCTCCGGCGGCAGGTCGAGCAGCGCCTCACGCGCGGCAACCCCAGGCAGGTCGGTCCGTAGGCAGCCAGGGAGGCTGGATTGCCGTAGACGATGACGTGCCCCGGGCCCCAGTGGAAGGCCGCCGGGTTGGCGCCGCCGGTCGTCGTCGATGCTGCGTTCGTCATCGTCTCAACCGTACGCGATCGCCCGGCAGCCGAGGGAGGGGCGCTGGCCTCTTGACCGAAGCTCGTTTGCGAGGTAGCACTTACCCAGAGCGGGCGGACCATCCCCGATTGGAGCTCTTACCGCCTCGGGGACATGGCAGACGGTCCCCCGCTCTTTCTATGTCGCCTGACCGTGCGCGAATATCCAACCCCGCCGAGCGCTCCCACGAGGCGCGGGCGGTCGTCAGCCCGAGGTCGCTCGCGCCGCGTCGGCTCGCCCCTGGAAACGGGCGAAGACGCAATCGAGATCGCCAGGGATCAGCCAGCCGACGTCGGGGTCGTTCGCCGGGCGCGCTGCGCTTTGACTCGTTTGAGGCGAAACCGATCGTCGCGCTCCCGCTGCTCGAGCGCCAGTTCGATGGTGCGGGTCTCGAGCTCGAGCCGAGGGATGATCAACGTGCGAAGGGCGTTGACGCGGCTGCTCGTGCGCCGGATTTCGTACGCCAGCCGGCGCACCCTCGCCTCCATAGTCGCGAGGCGGAGAGCGAGTGTGAGCTCCTGTTCAAAGCGTTCGGCCGCTCGTTCCACGGCGAGATCCGAGGCACGCAGGAACCGATGGCGGCCGGCCGTGTCGCGGACCAGGTCCCGCGGCGAGACCGCAGGCAGGGCGACCCCCATGACGACGATCGGGTGGAGCTCGACCTCCGCCTGCTCCCCGGCCGCCGCCGCCGCGGCGGCACCCACGACGTTGTCGCCCGAACGTACGCGCGCCTCCTCCAGAGCGAGGCGGGCCGCAGCGGCGGCGGCATGGAGTTCTTCGCGCGCCGCGTAGATGACGCGGACCTCCCGGTAGAGCTCGCGCAGCAGCGCGTCGCGCTTCTGCTCCAGGAGCCGCTCCCCCTGCCTTGCCAGGGCGAGCTGGCCCCTACCGAGCAGCAAGGCCATCCGGCTCCGGTTGTTGCTCATGGCGAAACCTCCTCAGACCGCCACCAGCGATCGAGGACGTCCGCCGGGATCCGGGTCAGCTCCTCGCGGGGGATCCTGCCCAGCAGGCGCCATGCGATCTCGAATGACTCGTCGAGGCTTCGCCGGGCAGGGCCCTGTCCGACGAGCTCGGCCTCGAAGCGCTCCGCGAAGGCGAGTACCTGGCGCTCGCTGGTCGACAGCGCCGCTTCGCCGATGACTGTGATCAGTCGACGCAGCTCGCGACCGCGGGCGTAGAGCGCGTACAACTGGTCCGCGACGGCGCGGTGCTCGGCCCGCGTCTTGCCCTCGCCGATCCCGGCATTCATCAGCCGCGACAGGCAGGGGAGGGCGTCGATGGGCGGGAAGATGCCGCGTGCGTGCGGCTCTCTAGAAAGGACGATCTGGCCCTCTGTGATGTAGCCCGTCAGATCCGGGATCGGGTGGGTGATGTCGTCGTCCGGCATGGTGATGATGGGCATGACCGTGAGCGAGCCCGGCCGTTCATGCACCCGCCCGGCGCGTTCGAAGAGCGATGCAAGGTCGGTGTAGAGGTATCCGGGATAGCCGCGTCGGCCGGGGATCTCCTCGCGCGCCGTGGACAGCTCACGTAGCGCCTCACCGTAGGCGGTGATGTCCGTCATCACCACGAGCACGTTCATGCCGAGGTCGAACGCGAGGTGCTCGCCCAGGCTGAGCGCGCAGCGCGGCGTGAGGAGTCGCTCGATTGCGGGGTCGTCGGCGAGATTGAGGAAGAGCGCCAGGCGGTCGAGCGCCCCCGACGAGCTGAACGCGTCGAGGAAGACATCGGATTCCCGCCGCGTGATCCCCATTGCGGCGAAGACCGTGGCGAAGCGCTCGCTGCCGAGGAGGCGAGCGCCCGTCGCGACCCGTGCTGCGAGTTCGTCGGCGGGCAGCCCCGCTCCGCTGAAGATCGGCAGTTTCTGGCCGCGCACCAGGGTGTCGAGCAGGTCGATGGCGGTGATGCCGGTCTCGATGAAATCGGACGGGTTGGCCCGGGCTGCCGGGTTGATCGTGCGTCCGTTCACGTCGACCATGAGCTGGGGTACGACCGCGGGTCCTCCGTCGAGGGGCCGACCACGCCCGTCGAGCACCCGTCCGAGCATCCTGGCGGAGACGCCCAGCTGGAATGGACCACCGGTCAGCTCGACGACCGTTCCGGCGAGGTCGAGGCCAATGGTTCCTTCGTAGACCTGCACCGCGACCAGGTCCGCCGTCAACTCGAGCACCCGGCCGTGCCTGGTCGCCCCGTCGCGTCCCTGGATCAGCACCTCCTCACCGAGCGCGACGCCAGGCACGCCGCGCATGACGAGAAGCGGACCGGTCAGCCGCTCGGTGGCGCTCACGCGGTGAGCAGAGAGCGACATCAAGGAGCACCCTCGCCTGGGCCCTGCGTCACGTCGAGGCTCGACAGGCGGGCGGCGAGCATCTCCAGACGCTCCTCGAGGCCATCTCCCGACCATGTCCTGGCTCGCTCGAGTTCGCGAAGCGCGGGCGCCGTGACGGCCTCCTCGAGTGCGGCTCCACGCTGCAGCGCAGCCAGCATCCCGCGATGGGCGACCAGCACCGCACGGAGCAGCCCCAGCTGAACCTTCGGAGGCCGAGCCGAATCGACCGGGTCGAAGGCATGCTGCTGCAAGAACGCCTCCCTCATCAGCCGAGCCGCCTCGAGCGTCACGCGGTCCTCGTCCGGCAGAGCATCGGCGCCGACCAGCTGGACGATGTCGAGCAGTTCCCGCTCTCGCCCGAGCAGCGCAATCCCTGCGGCGCGGAGCGCGCCCCAATCGGCGCCCACCGTCGAGTGGTACCAGCTGCTCAGCCTCTCGACATACAACGAATACGACTGGAGCCAGCTGATGGCCGGGAAATGCCGGGCGTGGGCGAGTTCCGTGTCGAGAGCCCAGAAGCTGCCCGCCAGCCGCAGGCTCGCCTGAGTCACGGGCTCGCTGAAGTCGCCTCCGGGCGGCGATACCGCCCCCACGACGGTGAGCGACCCCTCGCGGTCCGGCGTTCCCAGGGTCTTCACGCGCCCGGCTCGCTCGTAGAAGCTCGCGAGGCGGCTCGCCAGGTAGGCCGGGAACCCCTCCTCGCCAGGCAGCTCCTCCAGGCGTCCGCTGATCTCCCGGAGCGCTTCTGCCCACCGGGACGTGGAATCAGCGAGGAGCGCGACATCGTAGCCCTGGTCCCGAAAGTACTCGGCGATGGTGATCCCGTACTGGATCGACGCCTCGCGGGCCGCGACCGGCATGTTCGAGGTGTTCGCGATGAGCACCGTACGCGTCATCAGCGGGCTCCCGGTCCTTGGATCGCGCAGTCCCGGAAAGCTCGCGAGCAGATCGGCCATCTCGTTCCCGCGCTCGCCGCATCCAACGTAGACGACGACGTCGGCATCCGACGAGCGGGCGAGCGCCTGCTCGAGCACAGTCTTACCGGTCCCGAAACCGCCCGGGATCACCGACACGCCGCCGCGCGCGATCGGGAAGAGCATGTCGACGACGCGCTCGCCGGTGACGAGCGGCGCGTCGACGGACAGGCGGCGGGCGGGTCGAGGCACGCGGACCGGCCAGCGATACGCCAGCCGGAGCGGCTCCGAACCGCTACTCGTCTCGAGCTCGCCGATCGGCTCGCTCACCGTCACCTCGACCTCCTCGAGGGATACCAGGCGTCCCGGCCCGAGGTTCGGCGGCACCAGGATGCGGTGCTCCAGCCGCCCTTCGACCACATAGCCGAGCTGGTCGCCTGGGCCGACCGTGTCACCAGCTCGGCGCTGGGGGCGGAACCGCCACCGCGCCAGGGGGTCGAGGGCCGGCGCCTCGAGGCCGGGCGCGAGAGTCCAGGTGCCAGCGGCCGCGAGCGCGTCGAGCGGGCGCTGCAGGCCGTCGAAGGTCACCCCGAGCAGCCCCGGGCCCAGCCAGGCCTGCAGCGGCGCTCCCGTCTGCTGGACCGCATCGCCGATCCGCAGCCCCTCGGTCTCCTCGTAGACCTGGATGGTGGCCGCCCGGCCGTCCAGGCGGATCACCTCGCCCAGCAGCCGCCGAGGCCCGACCCGCACGATCTCGCCGACCGTCGGTGCGGTCAGGCCGCTGGCGCGCACGACCGGACCGCCCCCGCCGATCACCCGTCCGCCGGTGGGCTCGCCATCTTCACTCACGGCACTTCTCGGCCCGAAGACTGGATGCGGTAGCCGAGCGCCCTCTCAAGCATCTCCACGATCTGAACACGGCCACCTGCGTCGAACCCGGACCCCGCCGGGACGCCCAGCACAATCGGCTGCGCCAGGTGCTCGAGCGTCGCACGCAGCCGTGGCGGAATGCCCTCCCACAGGTCGTCCGTCACGAGCACCACACCTGCGTTGACCGAGCCAGCCAAGGCGCGCAGCGTGGCTGCGGCATCGGCACCCGATGTTGCGACCACCGCGTCGGCACCGGCGAGGCGGAAGCCGTCGGCCAGCGACGAGTTCGTGACGACGACCAGACGCGCCATACGGTCAGGCTCCGCCGGCGGCGAAATAGGCCGCCATACGATCCCGGCCCCAACCAGCGGCCACGCGCGCCACGATCGCGCGCAGAGCGATGGCCTGGGACTCGACCGCCGCAACGTACCCGGCGACGACGCCGATCCCGAGAGGATCTCGCCGCGCCCGTCGCGCCAGCCCGTGCAGCTCTGCGAGCCCAGTGCGGCGTTCGAGAGCAGCGGCAGAGTCGATCCCGCGCTCGAGCAGCTCGGCCAGCACGGCTCGACCTCGGGAGCGCTCCGCCGCCAGGAGAGCGCGGATCTGCGCGGCGTCGCCACCACGTCCGGCGGCTCGTTCGTCCCGCGCCCGTTCGCAGGCGTCGACCAATGCGGCCTCGACCGCCTCCCAGGTGGCGCCGCCCTCATACAGCGCACCGATTCTGTCGGCCGTGAGGCGATCGATCAGCGCCAGACGCCCGAGGAGGCGCAGTGCGGAAGGGAGCGAGGGGGCCCGCGCGATCTCGGCCAGCCTGGCGGCGTCGAGCACGCCGCCAGGCTGGACGGAGCGACCGATCACCTCGGCGCTCTCGCCAGCGAGTCGGCGCCGCAATGCGGCAGTCACGGATTCGATGTCGAGCGGCAGGACGAGCGCCTCGACGAGTGGGCGCGCCGGCGGCTCGTACCAGCGCGGCAGCGCCCCGAGCCTGGCCGCCCGGTGCCGCTCAATGACATCATTCAGCTCGTCAATCGCGGCCGAGGGCGACTGGTCGCCTGTCGCGAAGAACAGCCGCCAGTCCTCTTCGAGGCGCAACTGACTGGCCATGTCCCGCGCGGAGCCCGACTCGGCGAGCTGCCGAAGTCGGTCCGGATCGAGGAGCCGCCGGCGCAGTGCCGCAATCCGAGCATTGCCGTACTCGTACATCGTCAGCGCTCGGGCTCGAGCAGAGCCGCGAGATCGCCGGCGAGTGCGTCTCGGACTCGCCGAAGGCGCGTGGCGAGCAGTGCATCGATCTCCACCCGTCCGTCCGCAGAGCGAACGCGCACGCCCGCCGGGACGTCGTTCCCCGAGAGCGACACGATGTGCGCGTCGGCCCCGGCCAGGGCACGCTGCAGCGAGCCAGCGTCCGCGGCCCGCACCTCCACACGGGCCTCTGGCCCCGCCAGCGCGAGCGCCTCCTGGGACAGTCGCGCAAGGGCGTCGGCCCATCGCCGGGGTGAGCCGCCCCCGGCGATCGCCTCAAGCCGGCGCTCCGCCGTCGCGATGACGCGGTCGACCTGTTCGTCGTCGAGCTCCGCGCGCCGTCGAACCAGACGCAGGGTCGCAGCGTTCACCGCGCGGAGGGCTTCGACGCGCGCCTCTCTCTCTGCGACGGCACAGGCGCTGGCGACCTGCGCATCCACCGCCTCACGAGCAGCCGCCAGCTGGGCTTCGGCCGCGCGACGGGCCTCCGCCAGGAGATCCGCGACCTCCTGTGCGGCTTCGGTGGTGATTGCCCCCACGACCGTGTCCGCGCTCATCGATCCCTCCGGAACGCCTGCTGCATGCGCGTCGGCTCGTCGGCGTGAACCGCCAGGCGGTTCAGTGGACGAATACGATCACGGCCGCGATCACGAAGCCGAGGATGACCATCGTCTCTGGGATGGCAAGGAGTACGAGGATCGTCCCCGTCACCTCGGGTTTCTCGGCAATGGCCCCGGCTCCTGCGGCGCCGATCCTCGACTGCGCCCAGCCGGTACCGATCGCACCCAGGCCGACCGCCAGTGCGGCAGCCAGAAAACGAATGCCCTCGTCCAACTCACGGTCCTCCTTCACTCGAGAGACCCAGCCCGCGATTCGCCAAGTCGAGCGCCGATGCGAAGGGCGCGTAACGCACGTACCCCGGCTCCACGAACTTGGTAAAGAACTCGACGTAGTGCAACCGGAGGCCCTGCACGGTTGCGTCGAACGTGCCGAGCACGATGTTGAGAAGGTGCAAGCTCCCGGCCACGGCGAGGCCAAGCAGCAGGCTTCCGGGGAGTTCCCCGAGACGGTTGGCCACCACGGCCAGCATCACCGAGGCGAGACCGATCGCCATCAACCGGGTGTAGCTGAGCACGTTGCCCACAATCGTGAGCATCTCGACGGGCCCAGCGAGTCCGAGCGTGGCCGCGAGGATTACCAGTCCGATGCCGAGCACAACGAGAGCGGCGCAGCCGGCCGGCGGCGCCACGAAAGCCGCCATCCAACCCAGCACGACCAGGATTGCGGCTAGGCTCGTGAGCTGTGTCGCCCGCGCGACGAGATTGCGGCGCTGGCCCAGGCGAGCCGCGTTTACGGCGCCGAGAGCCAGCCCGAGTCCGACCTGCAGGACCCCGATGCCAATCGCCAACAACAGCAGCGACTGGATCGCCTCCTGGCGGTCTAGCCAGAGCGGGCGCAGCCCGAGCACGGCCCGGCCTGTACCACCGAACCACTCGCCGTAGAGGATCCCGAACCCGATCGTCGCGACCGTGGCGAGGAACCCCACCGGCCAGAGCACGGACATGAAGGGCCGGCCGCGCCACCGCCGATGGGCCCACACGAGGAGCCCCAGCAGGAGCAGACCATATGCGGCATCGCCGACCATCAGCCCGAAGAAGAGGGGGAACGTCAGCGCCAGCGCCGGCGTCGGGTCGAGCGAGCCGTAGCGTGGAAAGGAGACGAAAGACGCGAGCGGTTCAAAGGCGCGGATCACGCGGCGGTTCTCAAGCGCGACGGGGGCCCCCTCGAGTTCGCCGCGGGTGAGCTCTCGCTCGGCCACCGCGACGTTCGGACCGAGCGCCGAGCGGAGCGCCGAAAGGCGATGTGCCGGCACCCACCCTGAGAGGACCACGATGTGATCGCTGGCACCGGCCTCCCCGACCGCCTTCGCCTCGCTAACCCGGTCGCCCAGCACGAGTTGAAGGGCGGCGACCGTCGACGCGTGCTCCGCTGCGAGGGCAGCGAGCCCCGTCTGTGTGCGGTCGGCGCGCGCCCGAGATCGCTCCACTTCCTCGGTGAGCTTCGGCAGGAGCTCGTCGAATGGGACGCACGCCAGGCCCTCCGGTACGGCGTACCAGTCAACCTGCCGGCCCCCGAGCAGACGCTGCAGGTCGCCGCCGTAGCGGGTCGGGTAGACGATGACCCCAGCCGCGCGATCAGGATCGAGATCGCACACGACCATGCCGCATCGTCCCGTGGTCAACTCGGTCACTTCATCGCACAGCGCGTCGAGGGCGCCCCGGACGCGGGACGGGAGGACGACGGCTGCGACTCCGTATCCCGGGGGCACGGGCAACCGGTCCATCGTGCGGCGCAGGCCTTCGGCCAACTCGCGCAACCTCTCGAAGCCCGATCGTTCGGCTTGTGCGAGCGCGCGCTCGGTCGCCAGCTCCTGCGCAAGGCGGTGGACTTGTGCCATTGCGGTGAGCCGCTCGTTGAGACTGTGCTGGTCGAGCGCCCACAGTTCGGCCGTCGGGACCGGCCGAACCTCCGCCGGCCCGAGCCACGTCGCCAGCTCACTCAGCCAGTCGAGGCAGCGCTGCTCGGCGCTCGTGTCGATGGATGACGGATAAGCGTCGAATATGGTGGCACCCGGCCCGGCCGGCGGCTCGAACGGCACCAGGTGTACGACTCCGACGCGGTGGAGCAGTCGCAGCACCGACTGCAGCTGACGGTGCGGCGCGATGACGTCGATCCGCCGCATCGGGAGAAGCATCGTCTAAGGCTCTTCAGACTCGAGGAGAACGGCCGCCACGATCCGTTTCACCATGCGCTCGAAACGCTGAGTCGCTTCGGCCGATAGAGATCCTGCGCTCTCCGTCTCGAGCTCTTCGATGGCGTGCTCGATCGCAGCAACTTCCTCGCTCGCCTGCTCGCCGACCCGGGCCCGGACCTTCTCTACCGCGTCGGCGATCCGTCGAGCGGCATCCCCCTCGATCGCCCGAGCCTCGACCCGCGCAGCCTCCAGGTGGCACTCCGCATCGACCTTGGCAGCCGCACGGCGCTCGCGGGCCTCGAGCTCAGCCTGCTCGAGCTCCGCCAACGTGGGTGAGTAGCCGCCCCTCCCCCCCGTGATCGGCGAGACCCGCCAATCATCCGCTGTCATCTCGTCAGCGCAGCCCCCGGAGCGACGCGAAGTCCGGTTCAAGCGGAGCATCGCGTCGAATTCCTGCGATCACAAGTGCCGAGGGCACCGAAACGGTCGGGGTCATCAGATCAACGTGGCCTCGAGCCAGGAGCCTTTCGAGACCGTCGGATCCAAGATGCTGATCCGGTTCGGGCCGGCCGACGGCACACCGATATCGGCGGCGCCGTGGTACGCACCGCCCCCTGGTCGAGCCGGCGTGCCCCCGACTTCGTGGGATGGCAAGATCGTATCGGTCAACCAGCACAAGACGAAGGAGGTCCGGCGTGGAGTGGCCGATCCCGGGCATGGGCGACGTCCTGCTGGCCCGCCAACGGATCGCGCCGTTCCTGCAGCCCACGCCGCTCTATACGCATCCCGCTCTCTCGGAGCTCGTCGGCACCGAGGTTTGGGTCAAGCACGAGAACCACCAGCCGGTTGGAGCCTTCAAGGTTCGAGGCGGGATCAATCTCCTCGCCGCGCTCAGCCCCCAGGAACGCGGGCTGGGCGTCGTCGCCGCCTCGACCGGTAACCACGGCCAGTCGGTCGCCTACGCCGCGCGGCTGTTCGGCGTGCGTGCGGTGGTCATCGTTCCGCTGGGCGCCAACCCCGTCAAGGTCGCCGCCATGCGGGGGCTCGGCTGCGAGGTGATCGAGCACGGGCGCGACTTTGACGAGGCGCGGGAGTACTGCGCCGCCCTGGCGGCGGAGCGTGGCTACCGCTACATCCACTCGGGCAACGAGCCGCTGCTCATCGCCGGCGTCGCCACGCTGACCCTCGAGATCCTGGAGTCACAGCCCGAGATCGACGTTCTGATCGGGCCGCTCGGCGGCGGGAGCGGGATGGCCGGCGCCTGCATCGTCCGGCAGGCACTCCGACCCGAGCTCGAGCTGATCGCCGTGCAAGCCGCCGCTGCACCAGCGGCCTACCGATCCTGGAAGGCACGGTCCCTGCTCGAGGACAAGATGGAGACGGCGGCCGAGGGTCTCGCCACCCGGGTCGCCTTCGAGCTGCCGCAGCGGATCCTCTGGGATCAGCTCGACGACTTCGTGCTCGCCTCGGAAGAGGAGCTCATGCGGGCGACTCATTTGATGATCGAGACGACCAGGACGCTCGTCGAACCGGCCGGCGCAGCCCCGCTCGCGGCGGCGCTCAAGCTCCGGGAGCGGCTGCAGGGCCGGCGCGTCGTGCTGGTCTGTTCGGGCGGCAATATCAGCCCAGCGCAGCTCCGCGCCGTACTGGCCTGAGGTTCGGAGGCTCTGGCGCTCGGTGACGACCGTCAGAAGGTCGACAGCAGCCGGGCCTTCTGAGCCTCCAGATCCTCCTCGCCGAAGCAGTAGCCCAGGGTCAGGAAGTTCTGCCGGAACGCAGCGATCTCCTCCCCCACGCCCCCGCCGCCGACCGCTCGCGCAAACAGCGGCGCCAACACCCGGAAGTCCGTCTCTTTCATGCCGAAGCGCGTCATCTCGGCGACCCCCAGGCGAAGTCCGGAGCTGGCGGTGAAGCTCTCGTCGCTGGGAAGAGCCTGGTAGTTCACCACGATGTTGTTCCGCTCGAGGTTCCGGGCGATCTCCATGCCTCGGGCGCGGCCGACCCGGACGATCACCTGATGCGTCTCGGTGAAGTCGATCGCAGGATCCCCCTGCACGTCGAGGCCCTCGTCCTTGAGGGCGCGGGCGAAGGCCCTGGCGTTGGCGACAACCTGCGGCTGGTATTCGCTCCTGAAAGCATTCATCTCGATGGCCGCCAGGAGCAGGCCGAGCAGCGTGCCGAGGTGGTGGTTGCTCGTCATGCCGGGGAAGGCACGCCGACGGACCGCGGCCCAGAGCGCGAACGCGGGAGTGTCCTCCGCGGCGTTCATGCCGATCACGCCACGCTGCGTTCCGAAGTAGGTCTTGTGCGTCGAGCCGGTGACGACGTCGGCGCCCTCCCGGAACGGCTCCTGGAAGTGGGGCCCGATCAGGCCCAGG
>Ga0209048_10002930_pt1 | contig 16762 bp, 18 predicted proteins | sample FrelakmetCRP12CR_FD_187146 | JGI IMG/M metagenome (GOLD analysis project Ga0209048, IMG submission 187146) | Freshwater lake sediment microbial communities from the University of Notre Dame, USA, for methane emissions studies - CRP12 CR (SPAdes)... | ecosystem: Environmental > Aquatic >... | reverse complement strand
ATTTTTTGAGGATGAAAAGGATATCTATAAAATAACGGATTTGAAGGTTAGATATAGATGAAAGGCAAAATAGTTCTGGTCCCTTTTCCGTTCACTGATCTAACGGCAGCAAAGCTTAGACCAGCTTTAGTGATTTATGAAGGGGAGAAAGATGCAGTCATGGCATTTATATCTTCAAAAATCCCGTCTGAACTCTCAGAAGTAGATATTTTAATAACAAAGGGCCACCCTAGTTTTAGAAAGACAGGATTGAAAGTGGATTCGGTAATAAAGCTTGATAAAATTGCCACTGTTCTGAAAGATCTGATTGTGGGTGAACTTGGAGAAGTAGGTGAAAAACTAAAACAAGAGGTAAATCAGAAGCTAAAAAGGATAATGGAGATATAAAACAATCCGTCCTTTCAAAAAGTGGATATCATCGGTAAAGATTCAAGACCCCTTGTGTCACGGACCAAACAGACCAAACAAACCAAATCAACCAAACAAATTTATCCCGCCTGTCCCGTAGCGAATGCGTACGGGATGAAATGTAAAACTTATTTCACTGGGACCAAACAAACAAAATAAACGAGAGAAACCAAAGAAACTAAAGAAACCAGAAAAACCAGAAAGACGAGAGAAACCAAAATGACTAAAAAGGCCTTGATCACCGGCATTACCGGTCAGGATGGAAGTTACCTTGCTGAGTTTCTGTTGGATAAGGACTATGAGGTTCATGGACTAATTCGAAGATCAAGTACCATTCCACTTGGATTAAACAATGGATAAGAAAACGTTAAATAGAGTTCTAAGTGGGCTAGCCGATAAGAATATCCGGTTTCAAGATATCACAAAGCTCTTGAAGGATTTGGGGGTTTCTGTAAGAATGAAAGGAGACCATCATATCTATTACCGAGAGGGAATTGAAGAAATTATTAACTTGCAACCGCTTAAAGACGGAAAAGCAAAAGCTTATCAGGTCAAGCAAGTTAGAGTAATGATCTTTAAATACAAGCTGCGTAAAGGAGTTTAAGATGCACAAGTATGAACTTATCATCTATTGGAGTGAAGAAGACGGACGCTACGTTGTTGAAGTTCCCGAACTCCCTGGATGCAAGGCCGATGGCCTAACCTATGAGGAAGCAATAAAAAATGCTGAAGTTGTGATCTCAGAATGGATTGAGACCGCGCGGAGTCTGGGAAGAGAAATACCACAACCAAAAGGTAGGCTCGCTTATGCATGATGTCTTCAGGGATTTACTAAAACGAAATTCCAACCGCAGGTTCCCTGGCCTGCCGAAGCTTCTTAGCGAAGGCGGCACTTCCAATCCAAAGGATTAAAATCCAGCGTAGCTGACTTCCAATCCAGAGGATTAAACTTAAATAAACCATAACTAAAAAAACCAGAGAAACCAAACAAACCAAACGAACCAGATAGACCAGACAAACCAGAGAAACTAGATAAACCAAAGAAGAGAGATTGATGTTTATAGAGATTAATGATATAATTAATTATAAATAAATTTAGGAGATTTAAGATGAGTTATGATTATTCAAAAATATCTCTTAAAGAGATCGAAGAAATTCTGCCAAAACTTTCAAGGCAACAAATAATGGAATTGGATCAACGGATCCATGATTATTTAGAAACTTCTCTCCTGACCAAAGCCTCAGAGACAGCATTCTCGGAATGGAAGGATCCTGAGGAAGATATCTATAATGCCGATGTTTAAGCCCGGCACAATAGTGTTGGTCAATTTTCCTTTCACCAATCTTCAATCCTCAAAAGTTAGGCCTGCCCTGTAGAATATTTTTATTTTGGGCCTTATAAAGTTCATTGATATATTACCGATTAATTATTCAATAGGCGGTTGGCCATGAGGAACAAATTCAACAGGGCCTGCCTTGGTGCTCACCACGAAAGGGGATGATGTCATCATCCTTGGCATCTTTTCCAAGATCCCCGATGAATTTCGGGATTCCTGGATCAAGATTGATGAGGTTGGCCCAAATTTCGGCGTAACAGGTTTGAAGAAGACATTCATCCTTAAAACAGAAAAAATTACAGTCGTCCACAGGTCTTTGATCAGAAAAGAGCTGGGGCGTCTTCCTTCCGAGTTGATAGAACAAGTTAAGAAGACCCTTCTCAAGACTCTTGAAATAGAATAGATCTTTATAAATTCATCAACCTTCTTGCGTGCTCAACCATAGAAACCAAATCAACCAAACAAATTTGTCCCGCTTGCCCCGTAACGCAGTGTATGGGGCCTGTCCCGTAGCGAGAGCGTACAGGATGAAATGCGACCTGCCCTGTGGAGTGTGAAAACTACTCTATGTGAAACCTATTTCACTGGGACCAGATCAACCAGACAAACAGGATTGTTGGATTGCAAGACCTGACCCCATCTCCTTTCATCTCCTTCTTAGTGTTCCGTAGTTTAGAGTGTAACGATGCGATAAATTGGCTAGCAGCGACCTTTCCTTGCACCAACATGAAGCCCAGCTGCCCTTTCGGACTCATGGCGGAAATTATTTTGGAGACAAAACAGATCACTCACCCAACCGAGTATCAGTAAAGTCAGATGAACTCTAATCATCACTTCTCAAATCGCCGCGTCCTCAGTGCAAGTTTTTCGAATGGATTATTCTTTTTCGTGCAGAGTTTTGTTTTCCTTGCGCTAACGCCTTTGACATTACATGCACTCGGCAAAGAGGTTTATGGTTTATGGACTATCATGCTGGCTGTATTGGGCTTTTCTAATTTGGCTCAGTTTGGGACCGACACGGCCATTGCGAAGTACACTGCACAATGCAGCGTTGGGGATGATCTGAAAGATAAATTTTCTGCGGTAGTGACATTTAGTTATACATTTGTGTTGGTCACCGGCGTCTTGATCAGCTTAATAATGTGGTTGTTGCGTTATCGGATCGCTCTAACCTTTGAGGTTGATCGCAATTTGGCGGAATTGTTGCCAAGTGTATTTGGGTTGATGGCTTTGGGAATATTGCCGGGGTTCCTATTTTCAGTGTCAAGAGGGGTACTTTTAGGTCTGGTTCATAATGATATGGTGAATAGCCTGGACGTAGGGACCAATATCGTAATGTGGATTGGTGCCCTTGTGATTGGTCTGTTGGGAGGAAACGCTTTTTTTTTGGCGTTTTTGATTGTTATCGTCAATTTTTTGAGGTTTTTCTTGGGTACATATTTGGCTTTCCGGTTAACTTCGGATTTTAATCTTCACTTTCTTTTAGATGTCCGAATCGCAATCGAGGTCCTCGAGTTTTCTTTTTTTTCGTGGGTTACCTCCCTTGGCGGAGCAATGTTCCAGTCCTTGGACCGATTGCTGGTGGGGATGGCGCTTGGTCCTTCGGCTGCAGGCGTGTATGGAATCGCCACAAGCATTGCTGCACGGTTGACTGGCTTGGTATCTAAAATAACTCAGGTATTGCTGCCATTTTCAAGCGCACAAGAAGAGGCTGGATACAGGCAGCGGATTGTTACAGTCTTACGACACAGTTCGCGCCTAGTAGGTTGTGGATCTCTGTTTGTATCTGGAGTGCTGGTCATCTGGATGGATGAGATCTTGCGGTTGTGGATTTCGTCGGACTTTGCAGCAGCTTACAGCTTCTCATTCCAGTTGGTTGTGGTTTGTTATGGCATTTACGGCATGGCTTTGCCCGCCATACAGATTGCCCAAGGAATGGGGTGGGTGGCAATACCCGCGGGTATCTATTTGGCCGGGGGCGCGTCTATGAATTTATTGATTTGGGTCCTCGCGCCCAGATTTGGAATCGATGGTGCAATTGTCGCCAATTATATTCTCATCTCTTTGCTTGCGATCAATTTTTATCTCGCCAAGAAGCTGGGGCTTGCTGCTTCAACCGTATTTCGGGATCTTGGAATCCCACTATCGATATTCTTAATCACTGTTAGCCTCCCTTTTGTGGCTATTTCCTTACCGCTTAAGCTACTTATTACTGTTGCGCTCACAGGCACTACGTTATGGTTAGCGTTCGGTCAGAATAGATCAAGGATCCTGATAAGGGGAATCAAAGGCGCTTGATCGCGGTTATTTTTTCCAACCCAGACGATGAATGCCATGGTTAGGTAGAACGGCAAAATGAAGTTTTGAGACATACTCTGCTTAGGGACACCTCTGTTATACGTTCTGCTGGTTGTGCTAAGGTTCTGGATGGCTGAGCCAAACCTTTGAACGATGAATTGGTGTGCGTTTTAGGTATTATAGATGTTCGATTAGCGTCGAACCTCGCTGCTTCCATGGGACATGCTCTTCAGGGCAAGGCGATAATTATCATCAATCACAATTGTTCAGATTGGCTGGGCGCAACTTAATGCTTAGTTTTCAAGAGGGCAGAGGGATTTGTTCTTTTTAAGAATTCCTGTAGGGAGATCAGACGACGCATTTGTGCATCTCTGGTTAGCCCAATCGTACGATCGTCGTTTAGTGTACCGAATGTCCTGCCGAAGAAGTATCGCTGATTTGTAGGTCAATTTAAATGACCAGATCTCTTCCGATGATCGCATGCTGTCTTCTGCACAAACGGGTGAGTTTAACATTTAAGCGTTTCATGGAACGAGTGGATCAACTGGGTTTTGTTGAGAAATTGTACGCAGAGGGCCGAGTTTAGGTAAATGAATTCTCGTTCCAGCGTTCAGTCTTAAAACGATTATACCAGAAAGGTGATTTATAAAGTGGTAAATTCAATTAGGACTGCCGCATGCCCTGCTTGCAATGAAGAGCGAAGTGATCAGGTAGAGAGAATTGGCCGATATCGCATCTTGCGTTGTCAATCCTGTAAGCTCTTTTTTTCAGATCCCATGTCCGGTGGGGACGCCGAATTTTACTCGCAGCACATTGTTTACAAGTGTACGGACACTACCTCCGTTTATACACATTACCAATCAGCTCAGAAGGCAACCAATTACCAGCTATTGAGTATGGTTCCGGCACAAGGCAAAGTCTTGGACATAGGCTGTGGCTATGGAGCTTTTGTGAAGGTTGCATTGGAAGCGGGCTTTGATGCCTATGGAGTGGATCTTAACCCTGAACACATTCATGCAGGACGTTCGGTACTAGGTCTGGCTCAACGATTGGTACTAGGAAGTATAGAAGAATTGAGCGAGAAATTTCGCCAAGATGAAGTATTCGATCTGATTACGCTTTTCGAAGTTATTGAGCATGTAGAAGAACCAGCGGTGCTCATTCGTAATGTACTGAGGCTGCTGAAACCTGGCGGTATTATAGCTATCTCGTGTCCTAATGAAAATCGCTGGCAGCCGACAGGGCGTATTTTTGTGGATTATCCACCACATCACCTGACGCGCTGGCGACCGGATACGATGCGGGCATTTCTTGAGCGGAATGGTTTTGTGCATGTTATTACTGAGTTCGACTCATCTTTTCGTGATTTGCTCTGGGTCACCTACTCTAATCGTTCAGCCAAGAAGATGATAACCGCGGTTTCTCCACACCCAGAAGTGACTGAGAACTCTAAGCCAGTTTTTGGTGGACAACAAGAAGCTCACCCTTCAACGAAATGGACAATCAAAACGAACCTGGACCGTTTGGTCAGAGTGGCTTGCGCGCCAATTGATATTGTTCTGAAAGCATTACACGTCGGCACCATGGGCATGCGCGTCATTGCACGCAAGCCCAATACGTAGATGATATTTCGCTGGCACCAACTTAGAGTGATCAAACCAGACTAGACCACAAATTCAAGGCTTCCAGCCTCAAAGAAGAATACACATGGAGGATTATTACAACAAGGATTATCATCCTTTGGTTCATGGGCACCACTTTAAAGACGATAAATATTACTGGGCAAGAGCAGAGGCCTCTACAAGATTAAATTTTCGGGGTGTCTGTCTTTCTGCCGATACGAGTGTGCTGGAGTTTGGTTGTGGCTACGGGCATAACATTGCTTGCCTAGGTAATGCTTGGGGATATGACGTTAGTGACCTAGCACGTGAAGAAGCTGATAGGCATGGGGTGAGGGTATACTCCTCAATTGGGGAGATCCCTACTTCTACTTTTGATATTGTCTTAAGCCGGCATTGTTTGGAGCATTTAGAGAACCCTCTTGAGAACTTGTGTTTGTTGGCAACATTCTTAATACCAAACGGTACCTTGATACTTATCTTGCCCAAAGAATCTCATACAAAAGCCTCTTATAATCCAGATGTAAATCAGCATCTCTTTTCCTGGAATTTCAGAACAATTAATAATCTACTCGTACGCGCTGGTTATCGAGTGTCATTGAACAAATTCCAGTCTGTCGTCGGTTATCGCGCGTTTTTGCCGGTACGCAAGTATCTAGGTAAGGCAGCATACTTCTATATAACATTATTGGCAGGTCGGTTCTTTGGTATTACGGAGTTGGTCATCCACGCTCATAAGACTGATCTGCCTGCCAGTCCAGTGTCAAGTAGACCTCTATGATCCATAGTAGCCATTCAAAGTTCGATCGAGGACTGAATATGCTATAAACTTATTGATTAGCTGAGACAACTGCTGTGTCGAACTCATCAGAAGAGGACCATTCATGCTCTGCCACAATACATCCTCTTCAATCCAATCGATAGGCTACCGGCAACACTGAAAAATTGTACTCATGTCATTTACACGATATATCGTTGATACAATGACTAGGACGATTGGTTATGCGGTCCGAAGTCGCTGTATTCGGCTCGACCGTGAACAAGGTCTAGTGAAGTTAAACCTTGGGAGCGGGTTAAGCGTTATACCGGGGTGGATCAATGCGGATGGAAGTCTAAATGCCCTGATCGCAACGTGGCCCGTCCAAGTTCACCGGTGTCTGTACAAGCTTTCCGGATCAAGCCAATATTACAAGTTCGATGAATACCACGCCATTCTTAGTTCGAACCGATTCGTTTTCTATAATCTTGAATACGGTTTACCATTTCCCGATCAATGTGGAGATGCCATTTATTCGTCCCATTTTCTTGAGCATCTAAAAAAGGAAGATGGGGTGCACCTTTTGCGGGAAGTATACCGTGTTCTCAAACCTGGTGGTATTTTGCGCATTAGTGTGCCAGACCTTGCGTTTGCGATATCGCTTTATAAGGCAAATTCGGTCAGAATGTTGAACGATTATTTCTTTGTCGAGCATCGCGGTAGTTATTTTGCTCGGCACAAATATATGTACGATTATGATCTCATGAAGACTTTGCTCGACCAAATCGGATTCGGGGATGTGCGTAGATGCGGCTATAAACAAGGCCGATTACCTGATGTAGAGTTACTTGACAATTACCCCGAAGACAGTTTGTTTGTGGAAGCTATAAGGCCGCATTAACCTGCGGATAATGTCTTGCTCAGAGTCAATATAAGTGCATATGACTTGAGCAGGCAGTAGGTCAGAGATTTCGCTGGAGTTACATGGGAAATATTTATAACCAGGACCCTGTTTCATGGGCACTTTGGACGATATGTCTCGGCGTTGGCCTCGTATGTCTGATTCCAAACAAAGGTGTGGATGTCAGCCTAAAATGGGCTAGCCCAAAAATTGCATTTGGTTTTGCCTTCATCTTATTCCATGTCCTACGCCCGTTCTACCTTATGCTTACAGGAGATTACTACGGTACGAGGATAGGCTTCTATAGTTTTAGTTCTTTTTTAGAGATGAACCTAATGTTGTTGGCGTCCGCCTTAGGCGGTTCAGCCTTTCTGATAGGATGGAGATGGGATATGCGCAAGTGGGAGCGGAGGAGTAATCCCAAGGGGAGTGAACAGACTCCAAAATCAGTCAACCTCTTATTGAAGCGTGTTTTTGTGCTCTTGCCTGTTGCTGTTGTGGCTTTTGTTTGGGGAAGCCGAGAGAATTTGTCAAGCGAGTTTATCAATCTTTATTATCTACTTCGATCTTCGCTGATTGCGATTACCTACTTGTTCGGAGTGGCAAGTATTTACTCTAAAACCTCTACGAGGTATTTGTTTTATTTGACAATGGCTGCAATTTTTGCTTTAGGCTTTCTTTGGCTCTTTCTGCAAGAGAGCGGCTCGTCGCGTTTGTTTTTGTTCATGTTCATGGTTCCAGGATTTATAATTCTTTCATTTCAGTTTAAACGTAAAGCTCTTGTTCTTATTGCGGTGTTGGCTGTATTTTCTGTACTGGTGTTTAGGTTTTTGGGTTACGAGCGTTATGCTTTGCGAGAGGGGGTTTCACCCATAGAGCAATTGCGCACCCAAACATCAAAGGGCAAGGAAGGTGTTCCCTCGTATCTTTTCCAAAGCGGTGATTTTGAAGCTTTCGAAAAGGGGATGTTGTTGATCCAACTTATTCCGGAGTACGAATCCCCGTACTGGGGGGGGTCTTTTGCTACGTTGGTCGTCATGCCTATTCCTCGAATGCTGTGGCCCGAAAAACCTAAAGTGTCACCTAACGATATTCTGATGAAGTGGTATCCTATGATAGGCGAAAATTTTGCAGTTACGTTGATTGGAGAAGCATATGCTAATTGGTTATGGCCTGGTGTTGTTCTAGTTTTATTTCTATTTGGACTTATCTCAGCTCGGTTATACCAGCATACCTTATCTGCCCAATTTGATGCCGAATCTTGGGTCTTGCTAGGGCTCTATATCGCTTATATCATTATGGTGATGCGGGGCAGTTTCCATACAATGACCAGTTATTATCTCTTTTGTTTATTTTGGTTTGTAGCGAGCAAGCGGGTTGTCAGGTTTGGACAGAGAAGAAGGCCTAAATTCGCTTCTGAGGGGGGCGCCTTCCAATGAAAATAAAGCCATCAGTTGGAGTCTTGTGTTTTGACCTTACTATCGCATCCACGAGCGTTCTTTCATTGTTGTCACAAAAACTGACAGAATATACCTTTAAAGCTTTTCCGCTTTTCGGTCCTCCACCTAAAGAAGTACTCCCCTTTGCTTACCGCCCTAGTCATGCAGTAGGCAAAGGGTTAGCTTTTGCGCGATTAGATGGTCATGCGCCAGAGGTTATGTTGCGTAATGTGGGCTGGTCTGTAGTGAGCGATTTGGTGGCGGAATCGGATGTGATCATGCTGTTGGGTATTCAAGCGTTGCCAGCTTTTCTAACGACGGTATTGGCTCGATTGTTTAGCAAACCTCTTATTACGGTAAATCAGACGATGCAACCTTTTGCTGAAAGGCGACGTTCTCTCTTAGTGCGTTTACCCAAGAGCGTTGTGTTGAAACTTTCTACAGTCTGTGTGGCAATGACACCTCCAAGCAGTGCTACTTTGTCAGAGATATATCATGTTCCTCAAGATCGAATAGTATTTGCTCTCTATGAAGGTGGTGCAGTTGATTTTGCTTCCGTGTTAGAACTTTTTGAAACCCAGAGTAAACAAGCGCATCGTCTAACATTGGGGATCGAGAGAGACTCTTACGTGATCGCTTTTGTGGGTACTCTGGTTTATTTAAAAGGTGTGGATTTACTGTTGAGGGCATTTGTTAGAATTATGCAAGAATATCCAGATAGTTTACTTCTGATTATAGGCCCTGACGGGACAACGGCAGGTAAGAGAGCGGAATTGGAGTCTCAAGTGGAGGAATTAGGACTTTCACATCATGTCCGATTTTTAGGTAGTTGCTCTCGAGAGCAGTTAGCTCAGATTTACTTAGCATCGGATGTCTTTGTGTTGCCAACGCGCAAGGACATGTGGCCAAAGGTTTTGGTAGAAGCGGGTTTAGCTGGATTACCGTTGGTGACCACGGATGTTTGTGGGGCGGCTGGTTATGTGGTGCGTACCGGTGAGAATGGATATGTTGTGCCATCGGATAACGTTCCGGCATTGACTCGGGCGTTGCTGCAGTTGAAGGATCCGGCCTTGCGTTTGAAGATGGGGCAAGCGTCCAAACAGATAGTACAAGGGTATATTAAACCTGCGAAGGATGTTGAGGGATACAACCGAGCAATTCAGTTGGCCCTATCCTCATATCGGCGTTCATGAGAAAAAAGATGTGTGTTGGAGTTTTGTACCTCAATGTTTTTAGGCTCACCTAAGAGTAGCCAACCAAATGCCACCGAGAATTTCAGTTTGTATTCCTGCTTATAATCGCCCAGAGCACTTGATTCCTCTCATGGATTCAATCTTGGATCAAAATTTCAAGGATTTGGAGATCGTCATTTGCGAGGATGGATCCCCAAGACGAGCGCAGATTCAGGATATCGTACTTCGTTTCCAAGCACATTACCCTGAGATGATTCGCTACCATGAGAACGAGACCAACTTGGGGTATGATGGGAACATTCGCGAGCTGTTTCACCGAGCTACCGGCGAATACTGTTTATTATTGGGAAATGATGATTTGCTGGCAAAGGGCGCCTTAGATAAAGTTGCATCGGCGCTGGATCGCTATAAAAATCTCGGTGTAATCTTGCGTAGCTATGCGACATTTGAGAAATCCCCGGATGATTTATTTCAAGTACATCGCTATTTTGGAACGGAGCGTTTTTTCCCGGCTGGGGCCGATACCGCTGCAACTTTTTTTCGAAGAGTAGTTGTGGTTTCAGGTTTGGTTATTCATCGCCAATGTGCACTTAAATACACCACGGATCGTTTTGACGGAACTCTCCTTTATCAGGTTTATTTAACAGCAAATGTGTTACTGGACATGGATGGCGTATTTTTGCCCGATGTCCTGGCCCTCTATCGCCTTGGGGCTACGCCTGATTTTGGAAACAGCGTTGTTGAGCGAGACAAATTTGTCCCAGGCCGTCAAACTGCCGAATCCTCATTGAACTTCGTGAATGGGTACATGGAGATTGCCAAGTTCGTTGACCAGGCGCGAGGTGTTCAGATCTATAAACGAATCCTATATGATATGGGCAATTATTCCTATCCAATATTGTCTATCCAGGCAAGACAGCAACCCTTTTTTAGGTTTCTGCGGTATGTATACCAATTGGAGCAATTGGGGTTATGGCGTAATGTACCATTTCAAGGATATTTTCTTTGTTTAATAATATTTGGGCCCCGAAGAATGGATAGGCTGATTGGCTGGATCAAGAAGAGGTGGGGTCATACGCCGACGATAGGAGGAGTGTACCGAGGCAATGCTGCTGGATAGGTTGTTAGGTGTTTCTGTGCTGTGTCTGTCTGTGGATTGCCAAGGGTTTGGGTCGTAACGGTTATGCCTCGAGTATTGGGTTTGGAGCAACGAGTTCTGGTCGTCGATCCTTACAATGACATCATTGGACCTCACCAAGTTTTAGCGAGGTTCATCGAGAAACTTGCCAAAAGGAACTGGCAGTTTCTTGTCGCTGTGCCCTCCAAGGGGCCTGTTTATGAACACCTGGAGACCATAGGAGTAGAATTATGCGTGCTGCCCGGGGTCGAGTTCTTGCGCCGGGGTATGCCTTTACGGCACTATATACGGGCAGGGTGGCAGGGGCTTGTTGGTACTATTTCGCTGGTTCGCCTAATTCGCTCAAGAAAAATTAGCTTGGTTCATTCCGCAAATGTCAATTGCTGGATCGGCGGGATCGCTGCACGGCTGGCAGGAGTACCCAACATTTACCATGTGCATGATCTAACGCTGAATTCTTCGCGCTTATCGGGCTTGTCCATCGGCCAAGCCATCCATTTAACTGGCGATCTTGTTCTTTGTGTCTCCCAGGCGGCGCTAAGGGCATTGCCCATGCTGTCCGTCAACCAAGTTAAATCCACCGTTCTGTATAATGCAGTGGACCCTCAAGTCTTTTATCCCGATCCCAGCGTGCGAATTCAGGTACGCAAGGAGTTGGGCTTGGACCCTTGTACTTTGCTTGTTGCCGCTTTTGGGACCTTGGATAAACGCAAAGGGCAGGACATCTTTATCCGCGCGGCGAAACTGGTAGCAGACACAGTCAATCGTGCTGAGTTTCTCATTGTGGGGCCGAGGTCACTCGGCGATCGAGATGGCGCATACGCTGGATCCTTGCAGGACCTTGCCCATCAATTGGGGCTGGCAAAGCGCGTTCATTTTCTCGGTGCCCGTTCGGACATCCCAAGGTTAATACAGGCAATAGATGTTGTGGTTCAACCATCGCGGATTGAGGCAGGACCCATTGTGCCGCTTGAAGCCATGTCTTCTGGAGTGCCTGTGGTGGCTACTGACGTGGGAGCAAACCCTGAAGAAGTTGCCGATGGCGTCACTGGGATTCTGGTGCCACTCGGAAATCATATCGCGATGGCGGAAGCGGTTATTGTTCTATTAGAAAATCCGTTGCGAAGAGAGCAATTGGGAAAAGCCGGACGCTCGTGGGTGATGCAAAATTTTAATCTCGATGCACAATCCGCGAAATTAGATTCAATTTATAGTGCGTTGATCGGTAAGGCTTGACGCGATCGATTATAAGGCGTTTGTTCCTCTCGGGCATTTTTCGCACAAGGTTTTGCTATGCTCAAGTCAGTCTTTGTAGTTTCTGAGCTCTATTATCCTGAGGAAACTTCAACGGGTTACTTCCTCACAAAAATCGCGGAGGGGTTAGCAACCGAGTACTCGGTTACCGCACTCTGCAGTCAACCCACCTATTCGGCTCGTGGTAACTGCTTCCCTTATAGAGAAATGTATAACGGCGTAAGAATTCAACGTTGTCGGAGTACGGCTTTTGATAAAGACAAGCTTCCGTTGAGGCTTTTGAATTTGATAACAATCAGTATCTCTATCACCCTTGCTGCTATTTCTCAAGTCAGGCGGAACGATTGTATGTTAGTGGTCACAAATCCTCCTATATTGCCTTTTCTCCTTTTCTTTGCAGGTAGGATACGCAAAGCCAAGTATATATTACTGGTCCATGATGTCTACCCCGAGGTGTTGATAGCAAGTGGGATGGTGCGGCAAAAAGGATTATTAGCACGTCTTTTGGTTTTTCTGAATAAACGACTTTATAACGGTGCGAGTAGGGTTATTGTCTTGGGAAGAGATATGCAACGGCTTGTGGCCGAGAAATCAGAGGGAATTACTGAGCGATTATTGATCATACCAAACTGGGCGGATCTGGACCAAATAGTGCCCCTCCAAAAGTCAAGCAACCTTTTACTCAAGAACCTTAATTTGCTCAGTAAGTTCATCATCCAATACTCTGGAAACATGGGGCGCACTCATGGACTTGAGCTCTTAGTGGAGGTCGCCAAAAGATTGAATAATCGGGATGACATCCACTTTCTTTTTATTGGTTGGGGAGCGAAGCGTCAAAGCTTACAAAATGCTGTCTCAGACAATCATTTGTGCAATATCACTCTTTTGCCAAGCCAGCTCAGGAGTGAACTATCAAATTCCCTTAATGCCTGCGATGTGGCCATTATTTCATTCATCCCTGGGATGGCAGGGATTTCTGTGCCCAGCCGGATGTACAATATAATGGCGGCAGGAAAACCTATTATTGCAGTTGCAGACAAAGACTCGGAATTGGCGATGGTTGTTCAAGAAGAGAATATAGGCTGGGTAGTGCGCCCTGGACATGCGAATGAACTGACAGAGGTGATCTTGGAAGCGCAGGCAAATCCAGGCCGATTGGTTGAGATGGGCCGCCGTGCTCGAAAGGTTGCGGAAGACAAGTATTCGTTCTCAAAGGTTCTTAAGGATTATTTTAGTCTAATTCTCACATTGGAAGATGCAAAGGTTGAGTGATAATCCTTCTTCGGTGCTTATTACAGGTGCCAATGGCTTTTTAGGTTCGGAAGTGATTCGTCAAGCCATCAAGGCTGAAATAACGGTGCATGCAACGGACAAAAATGAGGCTTCTTGCCTTCCTGAAGTCGATTATCGTCGTGCTGACATTCTTTATCCTGACGGTCTTAAGCCAATCTTGGACAACATTGAGTGCGTAATTCATATCGCAGGTTTAGCACATATTTTCAGTAGAAAGAATACTGCCACTGCACCTTTCAAAGCCGCTAATGAAATAGGAACTGTGAATGTTGCTCGTGCAGCTGCAGAAGCAGGCGTACAGCATTTTGTTCTGATTAGTTCTGTATCGGTTTATGGACCATTTACCTATGGAGTCTACGACGAAGAAACTCCATGCTTTCCGGTTGGGCCATATGCTGAGAGCAAATATCAAGCTGAACAGCGTGCTATTGAAGTAGCGAAGAACACGGGGATGTCCCTGACGATCTTGAGACTTGCGACACTTTATGGAGAAGGGGATCCGGGAAATATTGCACGCCTTACGAGGACGATTGACAAGGGACGTTTTTTTTGGATAGGAGATGGATCCAATCAGAAGAGCTTGCTTCCCAAGGAAGACGCAGCGAGAGCCATCCTCAAGGTGGCACAAACACATATGAATGGTATCAACATTTACAATGTCTCTGCACCACCTTGTACCATGAGAGAAATTGTTGAAGGACTTTCAGCAGCACTGGGCCGTCGGATTCCAAAATGGCACATCCCCGACTCCCTGGCGCTGAACCTCACCGGATTAGCTGCAAGATTAGTTAACGGTGGTGGCAGATTAGGGAACCTTCATGATACCCTCATGAAGTGGTTGGCAAACGATATTTATGACACGAACAAGTTTGAGAGGGCTTTTAACTTCAAGACTCAGGTGGAGTTATCTCAGGGTTTGGATCAAGAAGTGGCCTGGTATAGGCATCTGGGCACTACATCATTAACTACATGAAGGAAGTTTCGGTGACAGATTCAAGCCTCAGTTTGATCTCAAAACAGGATGGCAAGAAACGATCCAAGAAATGCGCGAACTTGGTATTTTATAGAATTATAAAACGAGTCTTGGATTTGATTTGTGCTGGAATATTAGTGTTATTTTTGGGTATTCCCATGCTTGTCATTGCTATTATAGTTAAACTAACATCAAAAGGACCTGTTTTTTATTGGTCTGATCGTGTAGGTATAAATAATACAATATTTCGAATGCCAAAATTACGTACCATGCGAATAGACACTCCACCTGTAGCCACGCATTTGCTTGAAAATCCGGATGATTACCTTACGCCAATTGGAATTTTTTTGAGGAAGTTCAGCTTGGATGAACTGCCACAATTATGGAGCGTAATGAAGGGTTATATGAGTTTAGTGGGACCAAGACCTGCCTTATATAATCAGGATGATTTGATTGCTTTAAGGACTGAAAAAGGGATACATAAAATCACTCCTGGAATTACTGGATGGGCGCAGGTCAATGGGAGGGACGATTTACCTATTCCAATAAAAGTTGAATACGATGAGTACTATTTGAAGAACAAATCATTTTTCTTTGATATAAAGATACTTTTTTTGACACTCTTTAAAACAGTGAAATCGGAAGGGGTTCAACACTAAATGGAAATGATTCATCATGCCGAGCGTGCCGATTCCTCTTTAAGTGAGCATTAACCCAAAGGTTCAAACTAAACAAACTTTTTAAACTCTCTGACTGAATTTTTCAGTCAACTTCGTTGGTGAAAAGAGGGTGGACGAGGGTAAAAGCATTAAACCAGCCAAAGCAACATAAGCGGGCAACTATGATGGGATGGGATGATTGAGATGAATAAGATCTATCGGTAATACGTGTCAAAAGATTGGATGGAGGCAAAAATCAATTACGAGGTTTTTAGATTTTATAAGACGATCATCTCAATTTGATCCACTGCCTCGAAATGTTGATCCCTCGTCAGAAGTGTTCCTCCCACTTCCATGCAGCATGCAGCAATCCAGACATCGTTAATGGGTATTGGGGTCCCTTTCCTCTCGAGAGATCTATAGATATCGGCATATTTCCTCGCCACGTCGGCATTCACATCAATAATTTCTATTTTTAAACGACTGATAATTTGGCGAAGTTTTTTCTCGTTAAACTGCTGCCGGCTGCCTTTCATAAACCCGAAATGGAGTTCTCCAAGGACAATGGATGGAATAAAGAGATACTAGCTATGAGTGGCCATTATGTCCACGATATCGGGCAGCCCCTCTGCATAGTCGCAATAAGTATTTGTATCCAATACCAGTCTCAATCCCAGTCTCCCTGATTCACCTGATTGAAAATTCTAACGGATTTCCTTAGCTCTTCCGCTTCTTCATGGGAGAGCCAGCCGGCAAGTTTCCGGATCATCTGTTCGCGGTTTTTAATGAGACCTAACTTTTCATCCACGGCCTCGAGGATATATGCTGACTTTGTCTTTCCGGTTTTGGCTGCTGCCTTTTTGATCATTTCATTTTTTTCTGAAGGTATCCTCAAGCTTAATGGCATCGGAAACCACCTCCTCGTATCTCATTTTTAATAATCGTATCTCAAAATAGTCTTCAGGTCAATGGAGAAAGAGAAAAAGAGGCGTGAAGGGGAAAAGTTCGGCTGGCTCTGAAGGAGGGAGATATTGAAGTATTTGAAGGCTATTATGTTCGGGGCGGGGCAGTAAGTGAGGATCTTTTTAAGCGAGGATGATGTTTACCCCGTTAGAAAGCCCAGCCATTTATGGCAGGGATGTCCAAAGAAAATGTTCATTCATTATTGAAGGTAGGATTAAAGCCCCGTAATTTCTGACGGGGTAAACCTTCCGGCACACAACTAACCGAAGAAGACCTCAGCCGAGTCGTTGAAATCGTAATAGACCGCCATCGATGAAGATTAAACCTCACAAAGAGGAGGCGTTGGTAAAGCTTTTTGGCTCAACCTCCAGGGCAAGGATTCTTGAATTTCTCTTTGCCCATGCTATAAAACGAATTAAAAACATTTCTTATATGTTAGCTAAAGTTGAAAAGTGCATAGTTTAAAGTTCAAAAGTGCATACCTTTTAGATCGGAGTTTTTAACTCTTTGGACATCGATCAGATTACCTT
>Ga0209048_10002929_pt1 | contig 16771 bp, 14 predicted proteins | sample FrelakmetCRP12CR_FD_187146 | JGI IMG/M metagenome (GOLD analysis project Ga0209048, IMG submission 187146) | Freshwater lake sediment microbial communities from the University of Notre Dame, USA, for methane emissions studies - CRP12 CR (SPAdes)... | ecosystem: Environmental > Aquatic >... | reverse complement strand
GCGACTGGGCGGCATAGAGGCCGGCGAAACCGCCGCCCAGGATGACCACGTGGGGGAGCTTCCCGCCCGCGGGGCTGCTCACAGGTGCATGGTCTCCCGCCGCCAGCGGGCGAAGCCAATCACGTCGGCCACTGGGGGCACGGCGTCCTCGCTTCCGTAGGCGGTGTACATCCGCCAGCGGAGGTAGGTCTCGTCAGGGAGGGGCAGGAATGGCGGGATCGACCACCAGCCACGGCGCCGGAAGGCCCAGAGTGCGCGCAGCAGATCGAGGGCGAGTCGTGGGTTGACCAGGGCGCGGGGGACCAGCGCCAGGGTCAGGCCCGTCCAGGTGCGGGGCTCCGGCATGGCCCAAAGATACCACCCCGGGGCCGGAGGTCACCTCCTCAGGGCGGATATATTGCGCCGATGCCATTGCCCCTGACTTCCGCTGGCGCCGATCTCGCCCGGTATCGCGAGCAGTTTCCCGTCTTCCGGAAGTCGATCTATCTCAACAGCTGCTCGCTGGGGCCGCTCTCCCTCCGTTCCCGGGCGATGGTCGGCCAGTACCTCGACGAGTGGGATGCGCGTGGCGCCTCGGCATGGTACGACACCTGGCTACCGGCGCTGGAGCGGCTCAGGGCGGCATACGCCGAAGTCATCGGTGCCGGAGCCGGCACGATCGCCCTCCACCCCTCGATCTCGTCGGCGCTGACCGCGGTGGCGGAGTCGCTGGACTACCGGCGACGCCCCCAGGTGGTCACCACCAGCCTCGACTTTCCCACCGTGGCCTACCAGTGGCTGGGCAAGGTTGGGGATGGGGTGGAGGTCCGGATCGTGCCGAGCCCGGACGGCACCACGGTGCCGGTCGAACTCCTGGCAGAGGCAATCGGCGACCGCACCGCGCTGGTCGCCACGAGCCACGTATTCTTCACGACGGGCGCGATCCAGGATCTCTCTGCGCTATCGATCGCGTGCCAGCGTGCTGGCACGCTACTGTTCGTCGACGGCTACCACGGCGCCGGACAGGTGCCGGTGGATGTCGCGGCGTCGGGTGTGGACTTCTACGCGGCCGGCGGGCTCAAGTGGCTGCTGGGCGGGAGCGGGATCGCCTTCCTCTACTCCAATCCCGCGACCACCAGCCACCTTGCGCCCCGGACCGCGGGCTGGTTCGGCCACGCTGCGCCCTTCGATTTCGAGATCGAACCGCTGGTGCTGAGGTCCGATGGCCGCCGGTTCGAATCCGGGACACCGTCGGTGGCTTCGGTCTACGCTCAGCTGGCAGGGCTCGACCTGCTGCGGGAAGCGGGTCTCGGCCGGGTCCAGGCGGCGACCCGGGAATTGACCACCGACCTGGTGGAACGGGCGGAGGCGCTGGGTCTGGCGCCGCGGGTGGCGGCCCAAGCCGCGCAGCGGAGCGCCATCGTGACGATTCCGCGATCCGACCCGAAGGCCGATGTGCGCGCGCTCGCCGAGGCGGGGATCATCGCCGACGCCCGGCCCGGCCTCGTCCGTCTCTCGCCCTACTTCTATAACACCGTTGACGATCACGCCGCTGCCCTGGAGGTACTGGCGCATGGCTGACCCGAACCTGCGACACGCCAACCGGAACCCCGGACCCACCGCCGACGAGTCGCTGCTCGAGGGCACGCTGGTCGAGCGCCCCGACGCACTCCGGAAGACCGACCCATGGCGGGTGCTCCGGATCATGGGCGAATTCGTGGAGGGCTTCGAGAAGCTGGGAGACGTCTACGATGCCGTCACGATGTTCGGATCGGCACGGACCTCCGCCGAGGATCCGTACTACCAGAAGGCGACGGAAACGGCGCGCCTGCTGGCCCGGGCCGGCTTCCCGATCATCACGGGCGGCGGGCCGGGAATCATGGAAGCGGTCAATCGCGGGGCGGTGGAGGGGGGAGGGCTTTCGGTCGGCTGCAACATCGAGCTGCCCCATGAGCAGGGCACCAACCCGTACGTCCGCCGCAGCATCTACTTCCGGTTCTTCTTCGTCCGGAAGGTGATGTTCCTCAAGTACTCGACCGCCTTCGTGGTCTTCCCCGGCGGGTTCGGCACACTGGACGAGCTCTTCGAGGCCCTGACCCTGATCCAGACCGGCAAGGTGCGCCAGTTCCCCGTGGTGCTCATGGGAGAGGCGTACTGGGGGCCGCTCGTGGCGTGGATGCGGCAGACGATGGTCGGCGAGGGAAAGATCGACGCCACCGACCTGGACCTCTTCACCGTGACCGACGATCCGGCCGTCGCGGCGGATGTTATCATTCGGGCCTGCGGTACCCCGGGCCGTTCGCCGGCATGACCGCGCGCGCTCACTCCTTGCCGACCAACTCATGACCCGACCCTCCGCCAGCTACCTCCGGGGCCGCCGGATCGATCCCAAGGCGATCACCGGGCGGGAGACCGCCGCCGACCTGATCGACAATGCCTTCCTGGCCTACAACGCCGGCCGCCTGCGCGAAGGCTGCCTCCTGTTCAGCCAGAAGATGCTGGCGGATGACTCCACCGTCGGGATGAGCGTCACCGGGGCGCTGACCCCGGCGGGCCTGGGCATGAGCACGATCATCCCGCTCATGGAAGCGGGATTCGTGGACTGGATCATCTCGACCGGCGCCAACCTGTATCACGACGCGCACTTCGCGCTGGGACTCTCGCTCCACCAGGGCACCCACACCGCCGACGACGTCGAGCTCCGCGACAAGGGCGTGGTGCGGATCTACGACATCTTTTTCGACTACTCGGTGCTGCTCTCCACCGACGCCTTCGTGCGGGAGGTGTCGGCCCGGCCCGAGTTCCAGCGCCCGATGAGCACCGCGGAGTATCACTACCTGCTGGGCGGCTACCTCCGCCAGCGGGAGGAGGCCCTCGGCCTGAACCGGCGGTCGCTGTTGTCCGCGGCCCACTCGCTCGAGGTGCCGATCTACACCAGCTCACCGGGCGACAGCTCGATCGGCATGAACGTGGCGGAACAGGCGCTGGCCGGCAGCCAGCTCCGGTTCGACGTCAGCGCCGACGTGAACGAAACGGCCAGCATCGTGCTCGAGGCCAAGCGCAACGGCGGCAAGAGTGCGGCGCTCATCGTCGGGGGCGGCAGCCCCAAGAATTTCCTGCTGCAGACCGAGCCGCAGATCCAGGAGGTCCTCGGCATCGACGAGCGGGGCCACGACTACTTCCTGCAGCTGACCGACGCCCGGCCCGACACCGGCGGGCTCTCGGGGGCCACGCCCAACGAGGCGGTGAGCTGGGGGAAGATCGACCCCGACCAGCTCCCCGGGACCGTGGTCTGCTACCTGGACAACACCGTGTCGCTCCCGCTGCTCACGGCCTACGCCGTGGCGCGGCGGGCACCTCGACCGCTCAAGCGGCTGTATCGCCGCCGGCAGGCGATGATGGACCGGCTGGTGTCCGAATACCGCAGCGCCCTGAAATTCCGGGACCGGCGGGCCGACGAGGCCAAGGGGGTGGGGGGCGGTGGCGAGTAGCGTGCCCCGCTCGCCACGCTACGGGTACTACGCGCTTGGCCTGCTGACCGCGGTCAATCTCCTCAGCTACATCAATCGCAACGTCATCTTTGCGCTGGTCGAGCCGGTCGAGCGCGACCTGGCGCTGACCGACTTCCACGCCGGGTGGATCGCGTCGTCGTACGTGCTGGTCTATTCGCTGGCGGTGCTCCCGTTCGGGGTCCTGTCCGACCTGCGGTCGCGCCGCGTGGTGCTGACCACCGGGGTCGCCCTCTGGAGCGCATTCGCCTGCCTCGCGGGGCTGTCGCAGGGATTCGTCTCGCTCTTCCTGACCAGGGCGGCCATCGGCGTCGGCGCGGCCGCGGCCGCGGCCGCGGGGGCGCCCCTGGTCGCCGACTACTTCCCCCATCGCCGTGCCTTCGCGATGGGGATCTACATGTCGGGGATCGCCCTCGGCGGCGTCCTGGGAATCCTGGTGGGCGGTTCGTTGCAGGCGGTGTACGGCTGGCGGATCGCGATGATCGTGGCGGGGTTGCCGGGCTTCGGCCTGGCAGTGCTGGCCTGGCGCCTCGACGATCCGGGCCGTCCCCCGCTCTCGCTTTCGGTGCGCGAACTGCTGGGCGAGCTCGAGATGGGCGCCGCCAAGGTGATCCGGACCCTGGCGCCGCTGCTGGCGGGAACGGCGGTTGGCGGCCTGGCCGCCTGGTACCTCGATCGCCGCTACGGTACCAGCTCCGCGGCCGACACGGCGGCCTTCGCCCTCGCCTGCGGCCTGGGGCTGGCGGTCAACATCGTCACCTGGGTCCGGCAGTCGCGCCGCAGCGCCCTCCTGCCACCAGATCCGGTGCCCGATGTCTTCCAGACCGCCATCGACGAGGTCGCCACCGCGTTCCAGGTCGTCCTCAGGACTCCCACGCTGGTCTACATCTTCATCGGTGGCGCGCTGATCTCGTTCGGAATGAACGGGCTCGTGGGCTGGGCACCGACCCTGCTGTCGCGCACGCTCGACCTGACGGTGGGGCAGGTTTCGCTGCTGCTCGGAAAGTGGGGGCTGCTCTGCGGCATCGCGGGGACGCTCACCGGCGGTCTCGTCGCGGACATGCTGCGCCGCCGATTCGCCTCCGGCCGGCTGATCGCGGCCGGGGTCGGGTTCCTGGTCGGCGCCCCGCTGGCGTTCTGGCTGATCTCGATTCGCGACGTGGAACTGTTCGTACCGGTGTTCGCGGCGGCCTTCTTCTTCCTGACCTGGTACAACGGGCCGCTGACCGCGGCGATCTTCGACGTGGCCCCGGCCCGGCTCAGCGCCACGGTGGTCGGCGCCTACCTGCTGTTCATCCACCTCGCCGGCGACGCCGTCGCCTTCCCGCTGATCGGACTGCTGTCGGACCGCTTCGGGCTGGACCGCGCGGCCTACCTGCTGCCGGCGATGTCGTTCGTGGGCGGCATCGTGGTGCTCAGGGCAGGCCGGACGCTGCGGCGGGACATCGAGCAGATGACGAGGGTGACGGGCGAATTCAGAGGGGCAGAGGGGCGGAGGGGCAGTTGACTACCGGGTTCCGCGGTCGATGAGGGAGAGCAGCTCCTCGTACATCGCCTCGCGGGCGGTGGGGTCGTCGGAGCGGATGGCCGCGGTGGCGCAGTGGTGGAGGTGGTTGCGGAGCAGCAGCCGGCTGACCGCCCGGAGCGCCTCGTGCACCGAACTCACCTGGGTCACGATGTCGGCGCAGTAGCGCTCTTCCTCGACCATCTTCTGCAGGCCGCGCACCTGGCCCTCGATCCGGCGCAGGCGGGTCAGGGCGGCGTCCTTGATGGCGGGATCAACCGCAACGGAGTGGAGTGGCATGGTCGAGCTCCTCTCATGGTGAGCGGTAAGCGGTGAGCGGGAGGAACAGCCGGCCATCCAGTACAGTGGACAGCCTGGCCAATCAATGGGCTGCAATGGCTCCCGCTCACCGCTCACCGCTTACGCTGTTTCAGTTCCCGTGCCTCAATCGAAGACTGTTGGTAACCACGCTGACCGAGCTCATCGCCATTGCGGCGGCGGCGATGGCCGGCGAGAGCAGCAGGCCGAAGGCGGGATAGAGCAGTCCCGCCGCCACGGGAATGGCGATGACGTTGTAGCCGAAGGCCCAGGCCAGGTTCTGGCGGATGATGCGCAGGGTGCGACGCGACAGGTCGAGCGCGCGCGCGGCCGCTCGCAGGTCGCCGCCGACCAGCGTGATGGCCCCCGCCTCCATCGCCACGTCGGTGCCGGTGCCCATGGCGATCCCGACATCCGCCGCGGCCAGGGCTGGCGCGTCGTTCAGCCCGTCGCCCACCATGGCAACGATCCTTCCCTCTCCCTGCAGCCGCCTGATGATGTCGAGCTTCTGATCAGGCAGCAGTTCCGCCTCGACCCGGCCGATGCCGACCACGCGGGCCACCGCCTCGGCCGCCGGCCTCCGGTCTCCGGTCAGCATCACGACGTCGAGCCCCATATCGCGCATCCGGCCGATCGCCTCCGCGCTGCCTGGTCGGACCGGGTCGGCGACCGCCACCGCTCCGGCCAGCCGGCCGTCGAGTGCGACGAAGACCGCCGTGGCGGCCTCCGGGAGCCTGCGCTCCAGCTCACGCACCGCGTCATCGATCACACCCAGCTCCCGGACCAGCCGGGCGCTCCCCACCACGACCGACTGGCCTCCGACCACGGCCCGGGCCCCGCGCCCGGCCATGGCCTGGAAATCGACGGCCTGCTCCGCCGGCGCGTTCCGGGCACCCGCGGCCCGCACGATCGCCGCCGCCAGAGGGTGCTCGCTCAGCGCCTCGACCGACGCGGCCAGCTGGAGCAGCCGGTCCTCCGCGACTGAGAGGGCGATGACCGCCGTCACGGCGGGCTTCCCCTCGGTCACCGTCCCCGTCTTGTCCAGCACGACAGTGTCCACCCCGGCCGCGCGCTCGATCACATCGCCGCCGCGGATCAGCACGCCCAGCTCGGCGCCGCGGCCCGTCGAGACCATGACGGCCGTCGGGACCGCCAGCCCCATGGCGCAGGGGCAGGCGATGATCAGCACGGTGACGGCGGCCACCAGGCCATGGAGCCACGAGGGGGAGGGTCCGAGCAGGAACCAGCCGACGAACGTGAGAGCCGCGAGCCCCATGACGGCCGGCACGAAGATCCCCGCGATCCGGTCGGCCAGCCGCTGGATGGGCGCCTTGGCGCCCTGGGCATCCTCGACCATGCGAATGATCCGGGCGAGCGCGGTCCGCTCCCCGACTTCCGTGGCCCGGACCCGGAGTGCGCCGAGCCCGTTGAGTGTGCCGCCCGTGACCCGGGCGCCTGCGGCCTTGGCGACCGGCATCGGCTCACCGGTCAGAGCCGACTCATCGACGTTGGACCGGCCCCCGACGACCAGTCCATCGACCGGAATCCGTTCGCCGGGGCGGACCGCCAGTTCGTCGCCGGCGACGACCTGGGCGAGGGGGACGTCACTCTCGACGCCACCCGCGGTGATTCGATGGGCGACCTGGGGCTGCAGACCGGCCAGTCGGCGGATGGCCGCCGAGCTTTTCCCCTTGGCCTTGGCCTCGAGCAGGTGCCCCAGGAGCACGAATGCGATGATGGCGTCGACGGCCTCGTAGTAGACGTCGGGGGCGATGCCGTGGGCCAGGAACCAGCTCGAGCCCAGCGTCGTCGCGAGGCTGAAGAGAAAGGCGGCGCCGGTGCCGACCGACACCAGAGTGTTCATGTCGGCGCCGCGATGGCGGGCAGCGGCCCAGGCGCGCACGTAAAAGGGGCGGCCCGCCCAGAGGATCACTGGCGCGGTCAGGCCCAGGAGTGCATATCGGAGCGCCACCGCCGAAGGGGAGGCCGGGTCGTGGAGGTACATGCCGAGCCACATCGTGGCCGCGGTGAGCAGCGCGGTGGGCCAGAAGCGGCGGCTGAGGTCGGTGATCTCCTCGCCTCGGACTTCCTCGCGCCGCTCCAGACGGATCCGGAGATCGGCTTCCGACGCCGGGAGGGCGGCACCGTACCCCGATTCGCGGACCGCGGCGGCCAGTGCCTCGGGGGCGACCGCCGCCGCGTCGTAACTCACCGTCGCGGTGCCGGTCATGAGGTTCACGTTCGCCGCCGCGACACCCGGCACCTCGGCGAGCGCGCGCTCCACCCGGGCGCTACACGCGGCGCAGGTCATCCCGGTGACTTCGAGGGCGATCTGTGCCAGCGTGGCGGGAGAGGCGGGAGGGGCGGACGACGCGGTCATGGTGTGGGCGATGGAGAGGCACGGTAGCCCGCAGCGGAGACAGCTTGGGTGATCCGAGTGGGGTCGGACTGGCCTTCATCGTAGCGCAGATCGGCTCGGCCAATCCGCACCGAGATCGCCTCGACACCGGGGAGGCCGGCGAGGGCCTTGTTGACCGCGTTGAGGCAGTGGCCGCAGCTCATGCCTTCGATGTGGAGCGTGAGTTCCTTCATGGGATCACTCAAAAAGGGGTCGGCCAACAGCGGTGAAACGCAGAATCAAAGAGGACTCCATGCGCCCCGGGACTCCGGTTTGAATGGCATCTTCTCCAAATCATCATATATAGGGGCTGGGGGTATGTAAACTCTCAGATTTTCGCCCGCCATGCAAAGCGAAAGTGCGAGGTCGAGATCGGGGCGACTGGTATGTTGATAGTTTGTTGAAGATTACTTGTTAAGTCTCTGAAACATAGGATGTTACCTGAAGTCGCCACTGTATCAGGCACGAATGCTGCCCTAATCGCGCGCGATGGAGCCTCCAGTCCGTTCTACCGCCCTCGGTCCAACCAGGCCCGGCCACCTCGAAGAGGGGGAGGGGCCGGTTGTGCCCCTGTTGCGGACCGAAGATGCGGGGAGTGACCTCGAGGGGCTCCGGACCTGGCAGGAGGCGCTCTCCGATGCGCTCGCATTTCAGGGCGTACCGCACAGCCTGTTCGGACTCTGGGTCTACCCGGCGGGGGGCGAACCGGTACTGATCGGGCCTGAAGCGCTGGCCCAGGACCAGCTGATCGTTCCTCACGCGCAGCCGTTCGTCGAGCCCGGCGCACTCCGGGTCCTGGAGGAGATCCTCCATGATGCCCGCTACGGCTCGGCCATCGCCGCGTCAGTGCGTCACGGCGGGGGCGATGTCGCCCTGTTGCTGCTGGGCGAACTCGAGGCCGATCGCTACGACGAAAACGCCCGGGCCATTCTCGATCGCGTGGTACATGCAATCGGCCCGATGCTTGGCCGGGTGGCCCGGCGCTGGCCTGCGGCGGGGGTGGAGCAGGCCGAGGCCGAGGAGGGAGGCGCTGCCCCCCAGGCCGCCGCCGGCGAAGCCCAGCGACTTCACGCCCTCGTCACCGGCATCGGCCAGGCGGCGACCGGCGCCAGCACGCCTCGCGATTTCGTCCTCACCCTCTCGTTCGCGATTCAGCCGCTGCTGCCGCACGACCTGATCGAGATCGTGGTCCCCGATTCGGGCGCCGAACAGGGCTACCGGCTGAGCGGACATGGGCTGGGGCCGCTCTGGTCCGATCCTTCGCTCGTCCTGACCCGGGAGCAGACCGACCTGGAGCACATCTTCGGCGAAGGGGGAGTGGTCCGGGTCAAGAACACCGCCACCGACGGCCGGCGGCCGTTCCCGTCAGCGCTGCACGAGGCCCCTTCCAGCGAACCGCGTTCGCTGCTGGGCGTCCGGCTGCGGATCCTCGAGCGGACCGTGGGATACCTGCTGGTGGGCAACCCGGGGCCCGACTACTACCAGGCCGAGGATGCCATCCTGCTCGACCAGGTGGGGGCGCTCATCGCACCGCGAGTCGAAGGATTCGTGCTGAGCTGGCAGCAGCAGGTGCTGAAGAGTCACCTGGGCGTGTTGCGCCACATCCCGATGCACCTCAGCCAGATCGCCGAGCTGCTGGCCGGGACGCCACTGCTGGGCGAAGGAACCCGACAGTTCGCCCGGCTCGCCTCGCAGGTCCTGCCGCTGCAGCACCTGGAGTTCGCGGTCCGGCTGGGCGACGAGCAGCGGGTGGCCATCGTCAAACCGGGCGATACGGTGCCACTTCTCGACCGGCCCCAGACGCCGCTGGCATCGACCCCGGCGGCCCGGGTGATCCGCGGAGAACTGCCCTATCTCCTCACCGAAACGCCGTCACCGCGGGGACCGCTGTCGGCGCTGGTGGTGCCGCTCCGCGTGGCCGGGGTGGTGTTCGGAGCACTGGCGATGACCTCATCGGGTGCCGAGCCGCTCACCCGCACCGACATGGCGGTGGCCCAGCAGCTGGCCGACCTGATCGCGCCCCACTTCGAGGTCCTGCGGCGCACGGCGATCAATCCCGCGCCGTTCGTGCCGGGCTGGAAGCGGACGCCGAAACTATAGTCCGCGCAATCTGCGGATCACTCTGCTGTCCTATCGCGCTCGGTGATGAGTCGCATCTCACGGTTGCCGTCCCACTCGATGCCTGTCGATCCAGGCCGCCCACGCGACGAAGAGCCAGAGGACCAGGGAAGCCCAGGCGACCGCCCCGGGGCCCGGGGGCGCCGGTCCAAAAGGTCCCGAAAGCCACATCGCGACTTGCAGGGCCACGAAAGACCAGAGTCCCCAGCTTCCGATCCGATCCCTGGCTCTCGTGGCCCGAACGTAGAGGCCCAGGCCGAGCACCAGCAGCAGTCCCTCGAGGGCGATCGTGGCCGCGATGGAATTCCAGAGCCCGAACCCGATCATCGGAGAATCACCTGGCCACAGCGGCAGGTCGGGGCGGTGGGTCAGCGCGTCAAGGAACCAGTGGCTTACGACCAGCCCGCCGACCCATGCCGCCGCCCGCCCTTCAGCGCCGCGCTTCCACAGGACTCCACCGAGAATTGCGCCCCAGATCAGCGACATCAGGAGGCTGTGCGACCAGGGATAGGCGTCGAACGCCAGCGGGGTGAACGGAGTGTTGCCCGGGTCGATCCTCACTCGCTCGATGCCGAGGAGGAGAAGCGGCGGCCAGAGAAGATCGAGGCCCTCGGCGGCGGCGTACAGCAGGCCGAGCGAGGTGCGGGGGGTGCCGCGCTTGGCGGCAAAGGCGAGCGCGAGGTGGCCGACGAACATGGCTCTTCCCTGTGGACCGGGTTGCCGGAATAATATGAGAGCGGGGAGCAGTGCCCTCGGCCGTAGCCGGTGCTGCCGCAGTCGCTTAAGTTTAGGCCAGTAATCCCCAGCCAGAATTCCAGGAGTCGTGCATGAGTCCCTCGCGTGTCGAGGATGGCGCTACCCGCGGGCAGATCATTCCGATCGGTGGCGCGGAGGAGAAGCTCAACGAGCCCCAGATCCTGCGCCGCTTCGTGAAGCTGTGCGGCGGCCGGCGGGCCCGGATCGCGATCATCCCCACCGCGTCGCTGGCCTCCGATACCGGCAGCCGGTACGAGTCCATCTTCTCCGATCTCGGGGTCGACTGGGCCGAGGCGCTGCCGTTCGAGACCCGGCACGATGCGGAGGGCGGCGAGGCGCTCGAACGGCTGGGCGAAGCCACCGGGGTCTTCCTGACCGGGGGCAATCAGCTCCGGCTCTCGACCCACCTTGGCGGCACCCCTGCGGCCAAGAAGATCCGCCTGATGAACGCCGCCGGCGTTCACGTGGCCGGCACCTCGGCCGGCGCGGCCTTCCTGTCCGAGCACATGATCGCTCACGGCGAGGAGGGATCGTCACCGCGGGTGGGTAGCGTCACCCTGGCGCCGGGACTCGGACTCACCAACCGGATCGTCATCGACCAGCATTTCCGCCAGCGGGAGCGGCTGGGCCGGCTGCTCACGGCGCTGGCCTACAATCCTTTCGCGATCGGTCTCGGCCTGGATGAGGACACGGCGGCCTTCATCGGCCATGACGAAACGGTCGAAGTGGTGGGGACCGGCGCGGTCACCGTGATCGACCCTGCCGGGCTCGAGTTCAGCTCGATGGACACGGCCCATCCCAACGATCCGGTCTGCATGCTGGGTGTGAAGCTGCACATCCTGGTGCCCGGCGCCACGTTCAACCTGCACACCCGCGAGGCAAATGCGGGGGGGCTGGCGGCAGGGAAAGGGTGAACGATCAACGGTGAACGGTGAACGGGGGCCCGGGGCAGGGATCGCTCCGGGCCCTCTGCTCTTCCGCTGGGTCCGCGCGACCTGTAACCTCATCCTGACGCCTGGCTCACGACTCACGACTCGCGACTCACGACTCTCATGCGCATTCTCGATCGCTCCATCTACGTCGGCCCCAGCCTCTATGCCCACTTCCCGGTCATCCGGCTCGACCTGGATCTCGGGCCGCTGGAGGAGTGGCCCACGGTCCGCCTGGGCGAGGGGTTCATTTCCGCCCTCCTCCAGGCGCTCCCCGGGCTGGCCGACCACGGCTGTTCCTACGGTGAGCCCGGCGGGTTCCTCCGTCGCTGCCGCGAGGAGGAGGGCACCTGGCTGGGTCACGTCCTCGAGCACACCGCCATCGAGCTGCAGCACGCCGCCGGCGAGCAGGTGACCTTCGGCAAGACCCGGTCGGCCGACCAGCCCGGCCTCTATCACGTGGTTTACGAGTACGAGCAGGAGGACGTGGGGGTGGAGGCGGGCAACCTGGCGCTCACCCTGCTGCATTCGCTGCTGCCGAAGGAACTCCAGCGCCGGGGATCGGTGCCGAAGGGGTTCAGCGCCCAGTCGGAAATCGAGTCATTCATCAAGTATGCCCAGCGCCGCGACCTGGGCCCCAGCACGGCCTCGCTGGTCCACGCCGCCGAGGCGCGGGGCATCCCGTGGATCCGGCTCAACGAGCACAGTCTGATCCAGTTCGGTCATGGCCGCCACCAGCAGCGGATCCAGGCCACGATCACCAGCCGGACGCCGCACATCGCGGTGGAACTGGCCTCGGACAAGGAAGAGACCAACAAGATCCTCTCGCACCTCGGCCTGCCGGTGCCGAAGCAGCGGCTGCTCTCGCGGGAGGACGACGCCGTCAGGGCGGCGGAGGACATCGGCTATCCGGTGGTGGTCAAGCCGTACAATGCCAATCACGGCCGCGGGGTGGCGATTCACCTGACCGATGCGGCGCAGGTGCGGGCGGCGTTTCCGCTGGCCCAGCAGCACAGCCGCAGCGTCATCGTCGAGAGCTTCATCCGGGGCGAGGATCACCGGATGCTGGTGGTCAACGGCCAGCTCATCGCCGTGGCCAAGCGGGTGCCGGGGCACGTGGTCGGCGACGGGCGCCACACCGTCGAGGAGCTGGTGGCGATCGTCAACAGCGACCCCCGCCGCGGCGTGGGCCACGAGAAGGTACTGACCCGGCTCGAGTTCGATCACCAGGCCGAGCGGCAGCTGGAGAAGAAGGGCTACACCCGCGACACCGTGCCCCCCGAGGGCGAGGTGGTCTACCTGCGCAGCACCGGCAACCTGAGCACCGGCGGGACCTCGATCGACGTCACCGACATCGTGCACCCCGACAACGTCGAGATGGCGGTGCGCACCGTGCGCGCGATCGGGCTCGACGTGGGCGGGGTCGATTTCCTCACCCCCGACATCACGGTGTCCTACAAGGAAAACGGCGGCGCCATCTGCGAGGTCAACGCGGCGCCCGGCTTCCGGATGCACACCGCGCCGAGCGAGGGGCGGCCCCGCGACGTCTCGGGTCCGGTGGTCGAAATGCTGTTTCCTCCGGGCTCGCCGAGCCGGATCCCGATTGCGGCGATCACGGGCACCAACGGCAAGACCACCACGAGCCGGATGCTGGCGCACATCCACAAGCTGGCGGGGAGGCACGTCGGCCTGACCACCACGGACGGGGTGTACATCGACGGCCAGTGCACCGTGAAGGGCGACATGACCGGCCCGGTCGCCACGCGGATGGTGCTGAGCGATCCGTTCGTGGATGTCGCGGTCCTCGAAACCGCGCGGGGCGGCCTGCTTCGGGCGGGGATGGGTGTCCGGTACTGCGACGTGGCGGCGGTGCTCAACGTCCAGCCCGACCACCTGGGCCTGAAGGGCGTCGAGACCCTCGAGCAGCTGGCCCACGTCAAGCGCATCGTGATCGAAGTGGCGCAGGACACGGCGGTCCTCAACGCCGACGACCCGCTCTGCCTCAAGATGGCCGACTACACCGAGGCCAAGCACCTCTGCTACGTCACCATGAATCCCGGGCACGCGCTGGTGCGGGAGCACATCCGCGCGGGCGGGCGCGCGGTGGTGCTGGAGGACGGGATCAACGGGCAGATGATCACGATCTACGATCACGGGGCCCACATTCCCCTGCTCTGGACCCACCTGGTGCCCGCCACGCTCGAGGGCAGGGCGATGCACAACGTGCAGAACGCGATGTTCGCCGCCGGGCTGGCCTTCTCGATGGGCATGCGGCTCGAGGACATCCGGCACGGGCTCAGGACCTTCGACACCACCTTTTTCCAGGCCCCCGGCCGGATGAACGTGTTCGACGAGCACCCGTTCAAGGTGATCGTCGACTACGGCCACAACGCCAGTGCCATCGAGGTGATGTGCCAGCTGGTCGAGCGGCTGGAGCCGGCGGGACGGAAGATCGTGGTGCTGGCCGGCCCCGGCGACCGGCGCGACGAGGACATCCGTGACATCGCGAAGACCGCCGCCGGCCGCTTCGACCACTACATCTGCCGCCGCGACGACCGGCTGCGGGGCCGCGCCGCCGACGAGGTGCCGAAGCTGCTCTGCGACACCCTGCTGGCCCACGGTGTGCGGCCGGAGCAGATCGACGTGATCCCCGAGGAGCCCATCGCGGTCAGCCACGTGCTCGGCATGGCGCGCCCCGGCGACCTGCTGCTGATCTTCGCCGACCAGGTGACCCGGACCTGGAAGCAGGTGGTCAACTTCCGGTCCGAAGGTGCCGCCGCCCCGGTCGAGCGGAGTGCGAGGCCAGTGCTGCTCGAGACGAGCACGTCCGAACCCGCCTGGCGCGAGAGCGACGCGCTGGTGCGCGACGAGCGCGGCGTGCGGCTGGCGCGCGAGACGGAAGACTGAGTGGAGGGGCGGAGGGGCAGGGGGGCAGCAGTACCGGGAACGGAGCAGGAATCGAGATCACTTCTCCCTGCTCCCTGCTCCCCAAAGAGGGAATAATCACTTCACCGTATGACTTCCGATCCCATCCGCATCGCCGAATCACGACGGCTTCCGGGGCCCAACCTGCTCTGGGACCGTCCCGGGGCCGTCCTCGACATCGCGGTGCCCGACGAGCTTGCCGACCGGTTCATCGCGGCCTGGCGCGACGCGGCGGTCCGGGTGCTGGCGGCGGTCGGCTGGGGTGACGAAACCACGGCCTGGCGTCGCTTTCCCGGCGGCGCCAGCCTCGTGATCAGCGCTCCCATCGACGCACTGTACGCCGCGACCGAAGTCAACGAGTGGGCCTTCGCCGAGGCCAAGGCGCAAGTGACCGGGGGCGAGGCGCCGGCGCTCGATGAAGCGGCCGAACGGCTGCGCTGCGAGATCGAAGAGGAGCGCTCCCCGCCTCTCCGCGCCATGGCGGCGGCGGCGCGACGGCATCGCGTCACCTTCCTGATGGACCCGCGGGTGGTCTCGGTGGGAGGCGGGACGGGAGTGATGAGCTGGAAGGTCGACGAGATCCCGGAGGTGGAGGCGGTCGACTGGCGGCGGGTCCACGACGTCCCGATGGTCCTGGTCACCGGGAGCAACGGCAAGACCACCACGGTCCGCCTGCTCACCTCCGTACTGACGGCGGCGGGCCGGGTGACGGGGATGTGCTGCACCGACAGCGTGAACGTGGGCGGCGAGGTGCTGTCCCGCGGGGACTGGTCGGGGCCCGGCGGTGCCAGGATGGTGCTCCGGGACCCGCGGGTGGAGGTGGCGGTGCTGGAAACGGCGCGGGGCGGCATCCTGCGGCGCGGCCTCGCCGTCCGGCACGCCGACGCCGCGATCGTGACCAACATCGCGGAGGATCACTTCGGCGAGTGGGGCATCCACGACCTCGCCGCCCTCGCCGAGGCGAAGCTGGTGGTCGCGAGGGCCATCGGTCCCTCGGGCCGCCTGGTGCTCAACGCCGACGACCCGCATCTCGCCGCCGCGGCGCCCCGGCTCACGGTGCCGCTGTGCTGGATCTCGCTCGATAGCGATCACCCGGTGCTGCGGGCCCACCTCGACCGGGGCGGCGACGCCGCCTTCCTGGATCGCCGCGACCTGGTCGTGGTCCGGCACGGGAACAGGGCCGTGGTGACGGCGGTCGGCGCGGTGCCGATCACGCTCGGAGGCGCGGCGCGCCACAACGTGCACAACGCGCTGGGCGTGATCGCCCTCGCCAGCGCGCTGGGCCTGTCGCCGGCGCAGATCGCGCCCGGCCTGGAGCGCTTCCGCGGGACGCCGGACGAGAATCCGGGCCGGCTCAACCTGTTCAACCTCGGCGGCGTCACGGTCGTGGCGGACTTCGCCCACAATCCGCACGGCATGGACGCCCTGGTGACCATGGCCAGGGCGCTGCCGGCGACGCGGCGCCTCCTCATTCTCGGGCAGGCGGGTGATCGCGACGACAACGCGATCCGCGAGTTCGCCCGGAGCGCCTGGGCCTTCAGGCCCGACCGCATCGTGCTCAAGGAAATGGAGATCTACCTGCGGGGGCGCCAGCCCGGCGAGGCCACCGGCATGATCAGGGAGGAGTTCCTGCGGCTGGGCGCCGCGCCGGAGTCGATGACCCATGCCGACTCCGAGTACGCGGCGGTGCTCGATGCCCTGGAATGGGCCCGGCCGGGCGACCTGCTGCTATTGCCGCTCCACGCCGAGCGGGAGCGTACCCTCGGCCTGCTGGACCGGCTGCAGCGGGAAGGCTGGACGCCGGAGCGCCCCGTACCGGCCTGACGCCTCGGCGCGCCGGGTGGTCGTGGCCGCGAGGCGGCTCATCAGCATCAGGCGGGCTGCATCGAGGGCAAACCGGCAGATACCGACCCCGAAGCGGGCCAGGTCGAACAATCGGCGCCAGGCCGACCCGCTCCTGCCTTTCCCACGCGAGACCCTGCGCTCGTGCACTCGCCGCTCCCTGTGGCCGGTGCCGGGGAAAATAGGGAAATTCCGGTAGCCTCGCTACGCCACCGCCCCGGCCCCGTCCCGGCTCTCCCGCCGGGCCCACGAAAAGAACACCGCCGCGAATCCGATCCAGAGTGGAATGTCGCCGATCACTTTCATGATCAGGCCTGCCAGCTGCTGGTCGGTGTCGGCGGTGAGGATCGGGGTGACCCGCGGCGCGAGCTCGTAGAGACCGTAGACGGGGTAGCTGGCGAAGACGAGGAACATCGCCGGCACGGTTGGCAGGATCGAGGCCACGAAGAGGTAGCCCATCTGCGCGCCCCGCGAGAGCCGGCTCACGGCGGGG
>Ga0209048_10002928_pt1 | contig 16771 bp, 16 predicted proteins | sample FrelakmetCRP12CR_FD_187146 | JGI IMG/M metagenome (GOLD analysis project Ga0209048, IMG submission 187146) | Freshwater lake sediment microbial communities from the University of Notre Dame, USA, for methane emissions studies - CRP12 CR (SPAdes)... | ecosystem: Environmental > Aquatic >... | reverse complement strand
ACCGCTTATACTATGCCGGCTCAATTCCGCTATGGCTACTGCGGCGCGGACCCCGCTACCTCTTTCTGGAGCACCTTCTGCATCGATAAGAAATATTGGGTTGATCCCCCAAGCGCGCCGCGCTATTGCATCGACGCAACCTCAACCGAATGCCCGCCCAGCACCACCCACACCACCAACACAGGGCCATACAGCGTGGAAGATTACGCCATGGATATGGTGGATACCTCTGCGCTAACTGTATCTACGAATCCACACGAGCCAAGAGGCGAGGACATCGTCCTGTACTCGGTTGGGCTGGGCGACGCCGCTTCGAGAGGCGAACATCTATTGCGCTACATCGCCAATGTTGGCGATGATGGCTCGCGCTCCAACGACCTGTGCGCCGGCGTTGCAACCAAACGTAGCTGCGGAAACTATTATTACGCGCCCAACGCGTCTTATTTATCCCAAATCTTTGAAAGTATTGCCAACCGGATCTTCACCAAGCTAAGCCGTTGAGGATCTGGGGGAGAGAGCTGCGATGCAAAAGGCACCAAGCTACCAAAAAAAGAAAAGTATCGGACAAGGCATGGTGGAGTTCGCGCTTGCCCTACCCATCCTGCTCTTGCTCCTCTTCGGCATCATCGAGTTCGGCCGCCTCCTGCAGGCATGGATGGCCGTGCAAAACGCGGCTCGTTTCGGCCTGCGCTACCTGGTTACTGGTGAATTTAATCCAACTTACTGCCACGCGGCTACCCAGGCATTAGGCCTGTCTGCCGCGGATACTGCCAACGGCGATCCCGCCGATGACTGCAACGTTCCAGATACGTATACAACCGACCCCCAAGGAAGGAACGCCCGCGAACTGACCGATATGCTGGTGGACTGGGCGCGCTTGCCATCCGCTCGAGACACGGCCAAAGTGGGCGCAACCGGCATCCCGCTGGACGACAGCCCTGGGGTTTCAGGAAACTACGTGGCGTTCCTTACCAGCCACCTGTTCAGCGACCTGGGAAATGCGAGCATGGTGCGCTATTTCCACGTGATGATCTGCAGCAGCCGTGATACCATTATAGAGGCCACACTCCCCCATTCGGATTTCGCCAGAGATGATACGACCCATCCCCATACCTGCGTGGACTTGAATCATAGCGGCCGGTTAATGGATGACCCGGGAGGTCCAGGCGACCGTGTGCGCATCGAAGTTTCCTTTAACCACCCAGTCATTGCCCCGATGATCAGCAACATGTGGCCGCAGGTCCCATTGATCGCCTGGCGGGAAGGCATCGTCGAGCGCTTCCGCACCTCGCGGCTGAGCGGCATCGGCAGCCAGGTTGTCAATGCACCGACGCGCACGCCAACCGACGTTCCTCCTACTGAGACGCCAACGTCGCCGCCCACGCTTACATTCACCCAGACGCCGATCCCGCCCACTCCTACCGAGACGCCGATCCCACCCACTGCTACCATTACACCAACCCCGACAGCAACGCCGAACTGCTCTCTCTATTCAATCTCCGATTTCCACCTGGGAGACGGGGGTGATGTGGCTATCAGCTTCACCAACGGAGACAACTTTGGCACGAACGTCTCGGATATCGTCTTCGATTGGACTTATCTGCAAAACTTCCTGACCACGGTTCAGAACGATAACTCTGGGACGGTTGATTATTTCAGCCTCGACTCGACGTATGTGTGGGGCAGCGGGCCTGGCAATGAATACGATGCCAGCTCTCCAACCGATACGCGGGTGGATTCGCCTGGAACCTGGACAAACCCGGTGGTGTATGGCAATTCAACCTATTCTTTCCATGCCAACATCGATAAGGCGAACGAAAACCCGGCGGGCTGGCTAGACTTCTTGGGCTTTGCCCCCAGCGATTTTGGCATTACGATCGATTTCGCCAATGGCTGCCAGCTCACCAAGCCAGCCGTATACCGCCCAATTGTAACACCTACGGCGAGCTGCGATTTAATCAGCGCCGACCTGGCGCAAATCAACAGTCAGACTTTCCAGATCCATGTGGTCAACGATAATTTTGCTCCAGGTTTGCTGACTTACTCCACACTTGTGTGGCCCTCAAGCTGGTCGCCAAATGTAATGTATTTCAACTATTTCAAGTTCATCGCCAACACCTATTATGATCCGGCGGCACCAGTCTATTCTTCTCCAGTCTCTGCTGTTGCGCCTTCTATCCAGCTGGATGGAAACTCGGCGAACTGGTGGACGGCGGCTTTCGGCAACTGGCCCAATATCCCCAGCGCGGGGTACTTCCAGGGCGACCTGACCTTTAACTTCAATGGGCTGACCTGCCATGTGGTCGATGATCTGATCGTGGCGCCGACGCCAACAAATACCCCTACACAAACGAGTACGCCTACGATGACGGCCACATCGACACGCACTCCCAGGCCGACGCGTACTCCTACACCGACAGCTACGATCACGCTGACGCCTACCATCACGCAGACGCCAACGCGAACGCTGACCCCAACGATCACCCCCACCTCCACACGGACGCCTACCAACACGCCGACGCCTACCAACACGCCGACACCTACGATCACGCCGACGCCTACCCGCACGCCGACGCCTACAATCACATTGACTCCCACCCGGACATATACGCCAACCCACACACTAACGCCTACCATCACGCCCACCATCACGCGGACGCCGACCAATACGCCGACAGCCACCATTACTTTGACGCCCACACTCACACCAACACCCACCCGAACGCTGACGCCGACGCGTACGGCGACGCCTACAAACACTCCAACTATCACATTGACGCCTACGATCACGTTGACGCCCACCCGAACGCTGACACCGACGCGCACGGCGACGCCTACGAATACGTCAACAGTCACGCTGACGCCGACTCGCACGCCGACGCCTACCTTTACGTCCACCTTCACACCGACGATCACACATACTCCTACAAGGACCCCGACCGTCACTCTTACCTATACGCCAATCGGACCGACGCCAACGTTCACACCAACGGCTACGGCTACAAAGACCAAGACACCCACCATCACACCCACGATCTGTATGACGCCACCAGACCTGGGCGGGTGCCACTAAGTATTTCGAACTATCAGGGATACAAGCCAGGCTGCACGAACCACTGTGCTACCTGGCTTGTATCGCCCTCAATTGAAATGAGCTACTTCTTTTATTGGAGTTAATTAGAAAATGAGGAGTAAGACCACCAGACTACCTATTCTAAGAAAAGCAAGCCGCCTCCTTCTGATCGTGGGAATGATTGCCAGTTTTGGTGCAATTACACCTCCCAACCCAGCCCACAGCGCTCCGCCAAATACGATCCATGTAACTACAACGGAAGATGACACCGTCCCTTGCAGTGATATCCATTGCTCCCTGCGCGGAGCGATATTAGCCGCGAATGAGGATCCTTTAGAAGCGCCTTATTTAATCCTCCTGCCTGTTACCACAACTCCCATCACCTACACTTTGAGCATATCGGGGACCGAAGAATTGGAGAAGGGGGAGAAGGGCGACCTGGACATCAAAGTCCCCATGACAATTGAGGGCCAGGGCGCGGTGATAACCGATACGGTCATCGACGGGGGAGGAATTGACCGGGTATTTCACATCGTAGCGAGCTCGATCGCCGTGACAATCACAAATGTCACCATCCAACATGGCTACGTGATCCCGGATTCAAATCCAAGCCTCATTTCCTATGCCAATATGGGCGGAGGCGGCATCCTGAATTCCGGAATCTTAGGCAGTGAAAATAAGAATGGCTCTTTAACATTGCTGGACACCGTCGTGCGGAATAATATCGCACAGCAAGGTGCAGGCATCAGCAATCAAAACGTCAGCAAAATCACCATTAAAGGGAGCATCATCGAAAATAACGGCAATACGGATCCCTTTCTTGATGATGTAACCACAAAAAACGGGGGAGGGGTCAACAGCAACGGACCCCTGGAAATTACCTCCAGCCACGCGATCTCTACGACGATAGCGAATAACCGGGGAGAACGCGGAGGAGGCATCTTCGACACCAAAAGAGCCAATATGGTGCTGGACAGTTTAATCCTGGAGGGCAACCAGGCCACACAAGAGGGAGGCGGAATTTTTAACGATCAATCCGCCAGGCTCTCCAATGTCACCATTAAAAACAACCACGCACCGAATGGTGGAGGGATCTCGACAGACCAAACCCTGTCATTAAACTCGGTTACGCTCAACAATAACACCGCCGATCAAGGGGCAGGGATCTACAACAACACTGGCGGAACGGCATTCTTAACCAACGTTACCCTCAGCGGCAACCAGGCGACAAATAAAGGCGGAGCCATCTTTAACGGCAACAGTGGAATCGTCAACCTGGTTAATACCACGATTTATCAGAACAATGCGCCTCATGGTGGCAATATCTACAACACCTTTGATGCGCAGACACTTACCCAGAACACTATTATTGCCGGAAGCACAGGCGGAAATAATTGCTTTAACGAATCTTACCTTGGGCTTTTTGGGAAAATGATTTCCAATGGCTACAACCTGGAAGACGCCAATACTTGCTCCCTGGCTGCAATTGGAGATCAACCGAGCACGAACCCCAAGCTCTGGCCATTAGCAAACAACCGCGGTAAAACGTGGACGCACATGCTTTTCTACAGCGACAGCGACACTTCCAGCCCTGCGATCGATGGAGGCGATCCCAATTCTTGCCCGCCGAACGACCAGCGAGGTTTTTTCCGGCCTGTTGATGGGCTTAAGAATGGCACACCCGTGTGCGATATCGGCTCAGTCGAGATCATTACCGGCGGCTATATTGGCTTTAACCCCACTGTATATTCCACCACTGAGAATGGTGCTCCGACCCTGATTCTGACCATCACACGGTCTGGGGGCGCAGCCGCAGGGACTGTTCACTACAGTACCTACTCGATAACGAATACCGACTTTATTCCTGTGTCAGGAGATTTGACCTGGACCTTAGGTGACTGGGATCCCCGGCAAATTACTATCCAAATTGTAGACAATGACAAGAAAGATACCGGCCCCGTTCTCGTTATCCTAAGCAAACCCACCGGCGGACTTGGTTTTGAGGCCCCCAATAATACCGCTACCATCACGATTGAGGATAATGATTTAGGAAAACCGCCTCCCTCCCCGCCTCAATTCTTACCTTATCTCCGGCGATAGCCCTTCAAAGAAAGACTGAAGGCTCAGATAAACTGTTGCTTGGCTGCTGTTGATGCTGCCTCCACTTGATATCCCCGGTTTGCTGCGACGTTATGGCCTGCGTCCTGACAAGAGTCTGGGACAAAACTTCCTGATCGATCCACAGGCTCTACAATGCGTCGTGGAAGCAGCCGGGATACACCCACAAGCCGCGGTCCTGGAAATTGGCCCTGGATTAGGCAGCCTGACCCGGCTGCTGGCAGAAAGAGCGCGGCATGTTGTCGCCGTTGAGTTGGATGCCAGTCTGATCCCCGTCCTGGTTGAAGTGCTTGCCTCCTGGACCAATGTCCGGCTGGTACAGGGAGATATCCTGACCCTGAATCCAAGCGCCTTGATGAGTGAAGCAGATCGTCCCGCCTTACCGGATTATTTAGTCGTGGCCAATATCCCTTATTACATCACTTCGGCCCTGATCCGGCACCTGTTGGAAACGCCTTCTCCACCTTATGAGGTCGTTCTAACCGTCCAGCGCGAAGTAGCCGAGCGGATCTGCGCCAAGCCGGACGATATGAGCCTGCTAGCGCTTAGCGTGCAAGTTTATGGCAATCCCCGTATCGCGGCGCACATCCCTGCTGATGCATTCTACCCGACGCCCAAAGTTGATTCGGCGGTCGTCCGGATCGATTTGTATCCACAGCCATTAATCCCAAAAGCCAGGTTGCCCCTTTTTTTTCGACTGGCGAAGGCCGGTTTCAGCCAGAGGCGCAAGACTCTGCGCAATGCCCTTTCCGCCGGGATGCATTGGCCCCCTGTAGAAACCGGAGCCAGGCTGGCGACTGCTGGAATTGACGCCAAACGCCGGGCAGAGACGCTCAGCCTGGAAGAATGGGCGAAACTCGTGGACGTGGCAGCCCAATTACCCCCAGAATAGAAATACGACTCCCGCCAGGGCACGCAGGCCCGAGGCGAGGATAAGCGTAGATTGCAAGCCAATTAATTGGCTGAATAACGGTCCAGACAACGATCCAATCAAAATCCCCATGTTCAAGGCCAGGTTGTGCAAAGCCATGTGAGCAGGCCGCTCGCCTTCTGGGACTCTTTCCATTAATCGATTGATCAATCCAGCGGTGACTAAAGCATACGCCGCGCCGCCAAAGAAAGAAGCCACCCAATATAAGGTCGCGTCATGCCCCAAGCCAATCAACAAAGGATACAGGGCGAAAAGCATGGCGCTTGAATACAGGATACGGCGGTGTCCGTAACGCGCGCTGAGCCGCCTTAAGCGCAACGAGACCAGCATCATCGTGCCATAGAAGATGCCACTTCCCACGCTGTACTGGCCATCGGTCAGATTCATCTGATGTACATACGCCAGGGGGTACAGAGGGATCGTAAAATATTGAAAAGTGTAAAAAACCAGATATGCCGCCATGAACAGGCCGAAGGGTCCACGCAGCAAGTCTGTCCTTACAGAAGCCTTTATTGATGATAGTGATGAGGGATGCATCCAGCCAGGTAAACGAGAGGGTTTACCTGCTGGTAAGCGGGCGGTGTGAGTCGGGACGCCAGATTGATCTTGAGGCTGAGGTAACGCCCTCGATACGGTTCGCAGCCGTCCAAGGTTATACGTGCTCAACGCAGCCCCAAGGGCGCCGACCGCAAAAACAACCTGATAATTAAGCGGTGTTGGGATCCGGTCCAGGAGCTGACCGCACAACAGAGTAGTGATCGTCATACTGACCGCCAGGATGGCGTTCCGCTTTCCCACAATCTCGCCGCGCCAATCAGGTTCGACCACCTCCGCAAACAGTGAATTGAAGGAAATTACCATAATTGTCCCCGGCACCGAGATCAGGAAAGTCACTCCCACAAGCGCAAGGATCAAGGCTCTGCCAGAAAACAACCAGGGTAAGAAAACGAGCACCAGATAACCAAGCCGGGCCAACGCAGCCGTCTCATAAGAAACGCGGATTAACCCGCGACCATGCAACCAGTTGGCTGCCGGCATCGAGAACAGCAAATTTACTATCGCTGGCCCAGCCGTGAATAAACTGATCTGGAATCCGGTCGCACCAAGTCGCGCGGCGTAGATAGTAATAAACGCCAGAGAACTGCCGGACAGTACACCATACCAAAAAATTTCGGCGTACAGGCGCCGAAAATTTGAACGCATTTCAGTGGTTGAAGAAATGAAACTCACAGTATTCGCCGCAGATGCCGGTACTCATAACGCATCTGCCATACGCGGATTGCGGCCTCTTTCTGGATCTGGAATGACATTTTTGAACGCCCCCATTTTCGGTCCGCGAAGTAGATCGGCACTTCTTTGAGGCGGAAGCCCAGCCGATAGGCGATATAAGTAATCTCAACCTGAAAAGCATAACCGCTCGAACGTACCTGATCCAGAGGCATAGCCAGCAACGTCTCACGCCGCCAGATCCTGAACCCTCCGGTCACATCTCGAGCAGGGATTCCAAGGATCAAACGGGCATAGGTATTGCCGAAGGCAGAGAGGCCTTTGCGCCACAAAGGCCAGCGTTCATCTACGCTGCCGCCTGGTGTATAGCGCGAACCCATAGCCACATCGCAAGATTGTATGGCTTCCATCAACTCGATAATCTTTTCAGGGGGGTGCGAGAAATCTGCATCCATCTGACCGATTACTTCTGCCCCCGCCTGAATAGCTTGATGAAACCCATTTGTGTAAGCCGTACCCAGGCCCAGCTTTCCTGCACGGTGCAACACATTCATACGCCCGGGGTGCTCCGAGGCCAGGCGATCGGCAATTTTGCCAGTGCCATCCGGACTGTTATCGTCCACCGTTAAGAGGCTAAATTCCTGGAGTGGAAGGGCAAATAAAGCGGAGACCAATGTGGGTAGGTTCTCCGCTTCGTTGTACGTAGGGACAACAATGGTAAGTCGCACGGCCTGTTTTAAGATTGCTTTCGAAAAAGCTTAGTTTTCAGATCATCTAACCCCTTGAAGGGGCCATCGTTCGGGGATAAATGGCTTATCCCGACGTTCAAACGGTCACTCGAGGCGCTCCCTTTCCCACGATCTTTGAGCGGGTAAAAGTAATCCAAGGATTGTTCTAAACGACTGCGAATGCGGTCATTTAAGGCAGGCAGATTGGCAGGCTGGGTCGCCAAGATAAACTGCGTCGGGCCTAGCTGACCAATAAAATCTTTAGAGCTGCCTACTCCGCGCATGGCGTTATGAAGCATCAGACTGACCGCCCGTTGAACGTCATCCGCGGCTACAAAACCATAGGATTCGCGAAACTGGACCAGGTTTTCAATCGAAACTACTAACAAAGCCCAATCGCTCGTCTCCAAGCATTCTCGCAATCGCTCGTCAACCAAAGCCCCTTCCGCAAGACCGGTGACGGGGTTGGTCAAGGAGTTTGGCCGAGTCCGGCGAAGCGAGTTACGCACGCGCAGCCGTAGCTCCTGAATATCAAAAGGCTTGGTAATATAATCGTCTGCACCTACAGTTAAGCCTTGCAGCCGGTCAGAACGCTCGCGCTTTTCGGTCAAGAAGATGATGGGGATATCGCTGGTGCGCTGGTGATTGCGCAACCGGCGAGCGACTTCAAAGCCATCGATATCGGGTAATCGAATATCCAGGATCACCAGATCGGGATGGGTGGCGCGGGAGCCCCGAACCGCGTCCTCGCCCGAATTAACCGCCTGCACGCTATATCCCTGGCCCTGAAAATAGGCAGTCAACATCTCCGCCACATCAATGTCGTCTTCAACCACCAGGATAGTCGATTTTCCTCCAGGCACTATTAAACACCTACTCAGCTGATTGGAGTCTTTTGGATAACGAAGTCACAAACATCGTCCCCCATCGCGACACATTTCGACTCGTTCACCCGAAACTCGTTGCCGCCGGAAACCCATTTCAATCCTGCCTGGAGCAGACCCCCAGCGATAAAACAGACCGGCTTATCTACTCGCGGCCGCCCCCAACAGACCGGGCAGCGATGGATTGTGTAGATAAACTCGTTTTCTTTTTCTTCGACGGTGGAATATTGGTCGCTAATTTGGCTGAAGATACGGGCCATAGCTGGGATACCTATGCGCAACTTCGCTTGAAGAGGCAGCACCTTGAATGCCAGGTCCCCAACGCCAGCCAGAGCGCCGAAATTACGCAGAGAATCGTCAAATGTGGCCCGCCCGGCGCGCAGCGCCAAGCCGCGCCCGCCGCGTGGCCCATACATTTCTTCCAACGCCAGGTTGAGCGCAGAAAAATCGGCGAAATTAAACTCCCGTTCCAGGTTATCAGGGGGGTAATTATCGATCAGGTGAGGTAGATGCGCCAGGTTCAGGATGGCATTCAAGCCATTTTTGCCCATCACTTCCTCAAAAGCTTTGAGGGCGATCAGGACCATTTTATTGGCATAGTAATAGTCGCTTTTTGGTATCGGATCCATACCTTTTCACCTGTTAGATAAGTTTTTCGAGAGCTTCAGCAGCGCGCCGCATATCCAGGAATATCAAGCCTAGCTTAGCTTGTCCGCGAGCCAACGCAGTGAGCACAGCTTCTTCCCCAACGGACATCAGGATGACGTAACCCTTCTCACCTTTGATGTAAACCTGGTCCAACGAACCACGGCCCAATTCTGATGCGATTCTTTCACCCAGAGAGAGCATCGCTGCCGACATAGCTGAAACTCTATCTTCCTCAACCCCTTGTGGAAGAGCGGAGGCAATGCTCAAGCCATCTACACTGACGACCGCCGATGCCTCAATATCGGGCGAGGAAGCCTGCAGGTCTCGCAGGCGTTCTACCATGAGCTGGGATCGTGATTTTGTCAAGGTAGGTCACTCCTTTTTAATATCTAGTAGCCCTATGAATTATTAGAGATATTTTAACACAATGTGCACCGGTATATCCAGAGGTTATGCTATAATCTTGCAGTTTTGCAATCTTAGTGGAGGAGCAAACGGATGTCTTTCGACAGTCTAAGCGATTTTATTACCCTGCTCGAAAATCGCAAGCAACTCCTGCGGATAAACTTGCCAGTTTCACCTATCCTTGAAATCACTGAGATCACTGACCGGGTCTGCAAAGGTCCAACTAACCGAAACAAAGCCTTGCTTTTCGAGAACCTACCGGAATATAAATTACCGGTGCTGATCAACGCCTTTGGCTCCGCAGAACGCATGGCCTGGGCTCTTGGCGTGGAGGATTTGGATCAGCTCAATCTCAAGCTGAGCAACCTGATTGACACACGCATCCCACAAAACAAACGCGAGGCTTATGAACGTGGTAAAGACCTGCTGGGTTTGATCAGGTCGATAGGACTGCGTCCGAAGAAGACCCGAAACGCCCCAGTCCAGCAAATTGTGCAGCGTGACAATCCGTCCCTGGATAGCTTACCCATCCTGCAATGCTGGCCTAAAGACGGCGGGCGCTTTATCACATTGCCCCAAGTAATCACACGTGACCCAACCAGCAAGGTGCGCAACGTAGGCATGTACCGCCTGCAGATCGTCGATGAGCGCACTTTGCTGGTCCATTGGCAGCGCCATAAAGGCGGCGCCGAACATGAGAGAGTTGCCCGGCTGACCCACAAAGAAAGCATCCCTGCCGCGGTCGTATTAGGCGGCGATCCGGCGTGCATCTGGTGCGCGTCAGCTCCTTTACCCCCGAACATCGATGAATATCTGCTAGCGGGTTACGTGCGCGGCAGGCCGGTTGAATTTGTAAATTGCGTCTCACAACCGCTGGAAGTGCCTGCGGATGCAGACATAATCATCGAAGGAACTATTGACCCCAATGAACACTCTCCTGAAGGGCCATTTGGCGACCATACCGGCTATTACACGCCCATCGAACCCTTCCCGGTCTTTCATGTCACTGCGATCACACAGCGAGAAAACCCGGTCTATCCAGCAACCATCGTCGGCATCCCGCCTCAGGAAGATTATTGGATGGGCAAGGCCACCGAACGGTTATTCCTGCCTTTGATCCGGCTGTTCTTGCCGGAAATCGTAGACATCCACATGCCAGCTGAGGGTGTATTTCACAACCTGGTGCTGGTTTCCATTAAGAAACGCTTTCCAGGACATGCTCGGAAAGTGATCTTTGGCCTTTGGGGGCTGGCGCTGCTCTCGCTCGCGAAAGCGATTGTGGTGGTAGACGAGTGGGTGGATGTGCAGAATCTCTCCCAGGCAGCCTGGCAGGCTTTAGGGAACGTAGATTGGTCACATAATGTGGTGATCGCTGACGGTCCGGTGGACCATCTCGACCACGCATCTTACCTGCATTCCTTCGGCGGGAAAATCGGGATCGACGCTACCGCTAAATTGCCTGAAGAAGGCTACACGCGCGGCTGGCCTGAAGCGGTCCAGATGAGTGCAGAGGTAAAAGCCAAGGTGGATGAGATCTGGAAAGAGTTGGGAATATAATATAGAAACGCCTTTCAGTGGTCGGTCGTATTCAAACTAAATTCTAGTGCTAAGGGAACTGACCCAATGAACACAAAAAGAATTATAAAGTCGCTTATCCTCTGGCTTATGCTGTTCAGCCTGGCTTCAGGGGCCTGTACCCAGGCTCCCACACCAACCGAGGCTGCGCCAGCCAAGCTGCGCATGGTGCTTTTGCCTATCCTGGACACGCTGCCCATGTATGTGGCTCAGAAAGAAGGCTTGTTCGCAAAGCACGGGCTAAATGTGGAACTGGTGCCCGTGGGTTCTGCTGCAGAACGCGACCAGGTGATCTCGGCAGGGCAGGCAGATGGAATGATCAACGACCTCCTCTCCACTGCTTTGTATAATAAAGACCAGACTCGAGTGCAAGTAGTGCGGTTTGCTCAGGTAGCCACCCCAAAACAGGCGATGTTCCGCCTATTAAGTGCAGGGAACAGCGGGCTTGCCACGCCACAGGACTTGAAAGGCGTGGAGATCGGCATTTCACAGGGCACTATCATCGAGTATCTGACCAACCGCTTGCTCCAAACGGCAGGCCTGGCACCTAACGAGATCAAGACCCTTGCAGTCCCCAAGATCCCTGATCGCATGGCGTTACTGGCTTCCGGCAAGTTAAAAGCCGCCATGCTGCCTGAGCCGCTTTCCTCTCTGGCAGTACAGCAAGGCGCAAAGCTCATCTTGGACGACACCCAGCACCCCGAATACAGCAACAGCACCTACGCCTTCCGCAAAGAGACTATCGACCAGAACCCGGAGGCCATCCGCTCTTTCCTGACTGCCATTGAAGAAGCAATCGGCTTGATCAACGCCGACCCTGCAAAGTGGAGCTCATTGCTGACCGACCAGAAACTGGTACCCGTTCCGCTGGCTGGTTCGTTCCAGGTACCTACCTTCGTTACAGCCAGTGTGCCCAGCCAAGCGCAATGGCAAGACGTATTGGCATGGGCAAAAGAGAAGGGGATCCTCAAGACAGATGTGGCTTATACAGAATCGGTGAATGCCAGCTTTCTACCGAAATAAATGGATGAAGAAGAAGGATGAAATGGTTTTATCCTTCTTCTTCATCTCCCAAAGTACCTCGCTCTTTGCATGATCCAGATTGTTTCCCTCACCTTCGCCTATCCTAAAGGAGCCGCCATCTTCCGTGACTTCAACTGGGGGACAGAACGCGGCGAGGCTTGGGCGGTATTAGGTCCTTCAGGCGGCGGCAAGACCACTTTGCTGTACCTGCTGGCTGGATTGCGCTTGCCTACTTCCGGGCAAGTGCTCGTAGATGGCATGCCGCTCATTCGCCCCCGGCCACACACGGGGCTGATCTTGCAGGACTATGGCTTGCTACCCTGGGCCACCGTCCGACAGAACGCGGAGCTTGGCTTGCGCGTGCGCACTTTCTATGGCCCGGATGGCACACACGCACCAGAAGATTTCCAACCCAAGGTGGATGTAGAACCCTGGCTGGAACGGTTAGGCCTGACGGCAGTCCAGGAAAAGTACCCTGGTCAGATCTCCGGCGGACAGCGCCAACGCACTGCTATCGCCCGCACATTAGCCCTTAAACCCGACCTTCTGCTGATGGACGAGCCTTTCGCCTCATTGGATGCTCCCACCCGCCAAGGCTTGCAAAACTTGATGTTGGAGCTATGGACGGAGCAGAAAATGACCCTGGTGATCGTCACCCATGCCATTGAGGAAGCAGCTATACTGGGACAAAAGATCCTGCTGCTCGGACAGCCGCCAAACAGCGAGGGGCTCGTTATCGAAAACCCTGGAGCCTCCCAAGCGGATTTTCGAGACTCAGCCGAATATACGCGATTGTGCCGGGAGCTCCGCCAGAGGATGGATGGGACATGATGAAACGCCGCGACCTGCTCTTTGCTATTCTGGTCCTGTTGGTAGCCTGGCAGCTCCTGGCGATGCTGGTGCACCGGCCCATCTTACCGTCGCCGATTGAAGTGTTCCACACATTTCTTTATGAGCTTGTCTACGGAGATTTGCTGGCGAACTTCTTTGCCAGCTTGTGGCGGGTGATCGCCAGCACAGCCCTGGCGATCGCGCTGGCAGCGCCTCTTGGGCTGGTGCTGGGGCAATCGGGTAAGCTAAGCGGCCTGTTCTCGCCTTTTATTTACATCCTGTACCCTGTGCCCAAAGTGGTGCTGGTGCCAATCATCCTGCTATTTTTTGGCATTGGCGATCTCCCCAAGATCGTGATTATCTTCTTAATTTTGTTTTTCCAAATCCTTGTGCTGGTACGCGATCAGGCAGCCGGAATCCGCCCTGAACTGATCCAAAGCGTACGCAGCTTGGGAGCTGGACGGCGAGCACTGTTCCGTTTCGTGTACTTGCCCGCCAGTCTTCCCGCCATCTTGACCGCCCTGCGCCAATCGGTGGGGACGGCAGTGGCAGTGCTGTATATCGCCGAGTTGTTCGCCACCCAGCGAGGACTGGGTTATTACATTTACTATAATGGAAGCACGCTGTTCAACTATCCCGCCATGTATGCCGGCATCCTGGCGATGAGCCTGATGGGATTAGGATTATATTTTTCGGTAGATTGGCTGGAAAAAAAGTTGTGTCCCTGGCAGACCGCCGTCATGTAAAGACGAGTTCCTACCATTTTTGGGTGGTTGCCATCGTTTTGCCGACCATGAGGGGCGACTTTGAGGACCTGCTATTCTCTCAGCCAGGCCTCATCTCTATATCGAAATGCGCCATCCGAAATACGCTATAATTACTCCCCGTGAAACCCCTGCGCGACTTCCTCGAGCTGATCAAATTTGAGCACACCATCTTTGCCCTGCCTTTTGCTTACCTGGGGATGATCCTGGCAGCAGGTGGCTGGCCAACCTGGCCGCAGTTCTTTTGGATCACAGTAGCGATGGCCTCTGCCCGCACTGTGGCGATGGGTATCAACCGCCTGGCAGATCGCTGGATCGACGCGCGTAACCCGCGCACCGCCAACCGTCCCCTGGTTACCGGGACGATCTCGGCGCGCACAGCCTGGACCGGGACGATTACCGCGGCGGTAGTGCTGGCTCTGGCTGCCTGGGAATTAGGGCCGCTGCCGTTCCGCCTGCTGCCATTCGCATACCTCTTTCTATTCGGCTATTCTTTTACCAAGCGTTTTACCTGGCTGTCGCACTTTTTCCTGGGCTTTACAGACGGCCTGGCGCCGGTCGGCGCATGGGCCGCAGTGCGGGGTTCTTTGTTCGCCCCGGGCGATCTGCCAGCCTGGATCCTGCTGGCTGTAGTCACCTTCTGGATCGGAGGCTTCGATCTGATTTATTCCTGCCAGGATGTGGAATGCGACTTACGCGATGGGCTAAAGTCTATCCCGGCCCAGTTCGGTGTCTCGGCTGCCTTGCGCCTTTCGGTCGCCTGCCATGTTGTAACTGGTCTATTGCTGATCTCCCTGGGGATTATAATGGGCCTGGGCTGGCCCTACTGGGCTGGCCTGCTGGTGGTTTTTACTTTGCTGGTGTGGGAACATACGTTGGTACATCCAGATGACCTTTCCCACATCAATCTAGCTTTCTTTAACATCAACAGCTACATCAGCATTACCTTGTTTATTGCAATCATGGGCTCTTTATATCTTACTTGATCTCGCATCTTAGCTTACACGGAGTACTTAATGAAGCGCTTGTTATTGGTAACTGCCCTCTTGACAGCCTTGTCCATCGCCGGCTCATTCTTTAAATCTCAACCTGCTGCGGCTTCCACCGAATTTCAGGATAAGAAACCTATCGGCCCGGCGGTGCTGTGCTTACCCGGCGTATATCTGTCTGACCCAGGCGACTGCCAGCCTGCCGGCCCCTCTGGATACCTGACCCAGATGGCTGGGAAAGGCATCACCTTCCCGATCCCGGCACTGCCGGCCAGCAAACCGGACCCCGGCCTGGTTCAGATCGACATCAACTATGCCGAGGTGAAAACCAACAACGCGCCAGTTTACGGCTCGATGGACGCTGCGATAAGCCACGACAAAAAGCAGGCTGTGCAGCATTTGAATGGAGATTTCGTTTTTGTCTCTTACACAAACCTGCAGGAAACCGGCGGTAAGAAGCTCTACGAGATCAACTCCGGCCAATGGATGACCGCCGCCGATCTCTTGCGCCTGGGCGTGTTGCCACGCTTCCAGGGCCTGCAGTTTACCAGTACTCCCCTGATCTCCTTCGGATGGATATTGACCTACTTCACCCCCAACGCGCAGATCGAGACCCAACACACACCGGGCAGCGAAAACAGCGATTTCACCGGGCATCAGCTTAATTTGAACGACGTTGTGCAGATATTCGCTGAGAAGACAGTAGGCAAAGACCGATGGTACATGGTAGGTCCCGATGAATGGATCGCGCAAAAGTATGTCGCTCGGGTGACACCGAACACCACCCCTCCCAAAGGGGTAACCGGCGGCCGGTGGATAGAGGTCAACCTGGCAGAGCAAACCCTGGCAGTCTACGATAAGCGCCAAATGGTTTTTGCTACTGTGGTAGCCAGCGGGGCCGAACCTTTCTGGACTCAACCCGGAGCGTTCCAGATCTATAAAAAGCTAGAAAAAACACTGATGAGCGGCGCTTCCGAGACCAGCGGGAAAGACGCTTATTACCTGGAAGACGTGCCATGGACCATGTATTACGATGGGCCACGCGCTTTGCACGGAGCTTACTGGCGCGCCAAGATGGGCTTTCCTCAATCCCATGGCTGCGTCAACATGACGGTTGGAGACGCCCACTGGCTCTTTAATTGGGCCCAGAACGGGGATTGGGTCTATGTTTGGGACCCAACTGGCCAAACCCCCACCGATCCAAAACTATACGGATCTGGTGGGTATTAGATACTGCCTTATCTTGACCGGTAAAATCTTAGCTTGCGATGCAAACTTTGCACGAAACCGCGAATTATTAGCAGATAGCTCGAACTTAAAGGTTGAATAACGAATGATATTCCGAAAACGAACCCTTTTATTGCTTATTCCTCTCTTAGTAGCCTCTCTTGCTTGCCAGGCTGCCTCAGGCGTTTGGCAAACAGCCTCTGTACCTACTTCGACCACGGTTGTTTATCCTACCAACACATCGCTGCCCACTCCGATCCCGCCTACGCCTATACCCAGTTTGGCGGCGACCGAAACGCACGTCCAGCCTTCGCCAACTGCCAGCCCAACCCTGGTCCCACCTACGCT
>Ga0209048_10002927_pt1 | contig 16772 bp, 17 predicted proteins | sample FrelakmetCRP12CR_FD_187146 | JGI IMG/M metagenome (GOLD analysis project Ga0209048, IMG submission 187146) | Freshwater lake sediment microbial communities from the University of Notre Dame, USA, for methane emissions studies - CRP12 CR (SPAdes)... | ecosystem: Environmental > Aquatic >... | reverse complement strand
GCATCGAGGCGGGCCAGCCGACCGTGTGCTCGGAGACCTGCGTCGGCCGCATCCGTTACCTCGGCGTGCTGCTGTACGACGCCGACCGCATCGCCGAGACGGCGAGCGTCGAGAAGGACCGCGACCTCTACGCCGCGCAATTGTCCGTCTTCCTCGATCCCGACGATCCGAAGGTCATCGAGCAGGCGCGTGCCGACGGCATTCCCGACAACTGGCTCGAGGCCGCGCGGCGCAGCCCCGTCTACAAGATGGCCGTGGACTGGAAGGTCGCGCTGCCGCTGCATCCGGAATACCGGACGCTGCCGATGGTCTGGTACGTGCCGCCTCTGTCGCCGATCACCGCCGCGGCCAACGCGGGGCAGGTGGGCACCAACGGCGAGATTCCGGACGTCAACCAGCTGCGCATTCCGGTCAAATACCTCGCCAACCTGCTGACTGCCGGCGATACCGCGCCCGTCGTGCGCGCGCTCGAGCGCATGCTCGCGATGCGCGCGTACCAGCGCGCGAAGCATGTCGACGGTGCGGCCAACCTCGCCGCGCTGAAGCAGGTGGACCTCTCGCAGGCCGAGGTCGAGGACATGTATCACGTGATGGCGATCGCCAACTACGAAGACCGTTTCGTCATTCCGTCGACGCATCGCGAATACGCGGAAAACGCGTTCAACGTGCGCGGCGGCTGCGGGTTCTCGTTCGGCAACGGATGCTCCGAAGGCATCAGCGAGACGAGCCTCTTCGGCAGCGAGAAGAAGCGCACGATTCCGATCAAGGCGATGGTATGAGCGCCGCCCGGCCGTCCGTAGGCGCGAATTGCGCCCCCTCCGGGGGCAGCGCAGCGGCGCCAGCCGCAAGCGTGGGGGTCCACCTATGAGTTTCCTCGCCAAACCCGTCGCCGCCCCCGGCACGTTGCGCGTGCTGGCCGCGCTGCTGTCCTACCCCGATGAGGGCGTGCGTCGGAATCTTGCGGAGATGCGCGAAATCCTCCACCGCGAACGGGCGCTTCCGTTTGATCGTCTCGCCGAGCTCGATGCACTGATCGGCAAGCTGGTGCGCGCCGATCCGCTGGACAGCGAAGCCGGTTACGTGCAGATGTTCGATCGTGGCCGCGGCACGTCGCTGCACCTGTTCGAGCACGTGCACGGCGACTCGCGCGATCGCGGTCCGGCGATGATCGATCTCGCGCAAACCTACGAAAAGGCCGGATTGCTGCTGGCGCCCGGCGAGTTGCCCGACTACCTGCCGGCGGTGCTGGAATTCGCATCGACGCAACCGCCGCGCGAGGCGAAGGCATTCCTGGGCGAGATGGCGCACATACTGAGCGCGATCTTCGGCGCGCTCCGGAAACGCGACAGCGTCTACGCAAGCGTGCTGGGCGCATTGCTGGAGCTCGCGGGCGAGAAGGCGCAGGCCGTCGCGCCGGAAGCCGACGAGCCGCTGGACGAGACCTGGGCGGAGCCGCCCGTGTTCGGCGGTTGCTCGACCAAGGGACAGGCGCGGCCGGGTGATCCGCAACCGATACGGGTGATGCGTGGAAAGTCGCAAACGGGAGCATACGCAATGAGCGCCGCCGGGCCGTCCCAAGGTGCGAATAGCGCCCCCTCCGGGGGCAGCGCAGCGGCGTCAGCCGCAAGCGTGGGGGACCAATGAGCACCTATCTCAACAATCTCGCGTTCGTCGTCTATCCGTACGTCTGCCTTGCCTTCTTCCTCATGGGCAGCCTGGCGCGATTCGACCGCGACCAGTACACGTGGAAGAGCGATTCGTCGCAGCTGCTGCGCGCCGGGACGCTGCGCTGGGGCAGCAACCTGTTCCACATCGGCATCCTGTTCCTGTTCTTCGGGCACCTGTTCGGGCAGCTCACGCCGCACTGGATGTACGACCCGTTCATCAGCGCTCCGGAGAAGCAGTTGCTGGCGATCGTCGCCGGCGGCGTGGCGGGCTCGATCTGCTTCGTCGGCCTGACGCTGCTCCTGCACCGGCGCATCTTCGATCCGCGCATCCGGCTGACCAGCCACCGCACGGACCTCGCGATCCTCGTGATCCTGTGGGTGCAGCTGTGCCTGGGGCTCATCACGCTGCCGCTGTCGTGGGAGCATCGGCACGACGCCGGCACGATGCTGATCCTGGCGAGCTACCTGCAGGGCATCGCCACGCTGCAGCCAGACGCAGGCGCGCTGGCGGGGGTCGCCTGGCCCTTCAAGGTGCACATGCTGCTCGGCATGACGATATTCCTGCTCTTTCCGTTCAGCCGGCTGGTGCACGTGTGGAGCGGCTTCGCATCGCTGGTCTATCTCGTTCGCCCGTATCAGCTGGTGCGCAGCCGCCGGCTCAACGTGCCCACGGGCCGCAATCTGCCGGGCCAGCCCGGCGCCGCCGACTGACGGAGACGCCAGCCATGTCCGCCACTGCCGACCCCGCGGTCGCCAGCGTGAATGGTGTCGCGCTGCACTCGCCCGGCGAGATCGTCGCGACGGATGTGTTGCGCCAGCGCGCCTGCACCGAGCTGCTGCGCCAGGCCGCGCAGCGTGCCGAGCTTCTCGCGGCCGACGATGCTCCGTCGAGCGACGGCGTGATCAGCGAAGCCGCGTCACGTGCAATCGAGGCGCTGTTGGAGCGGTCGCTCAACATCCCCGAGCCGTCGGAGGAAGCGTGCCGTCGCCACCATTCGGCGAACGCGGCGATGTACCGGACCGGCGAGCGCGTCCGCGCGCGGCACATCCTGTTCGCAGTGACGCCGGGTGTCGACGTGGCGGCGCTGCGCAAGCGCGCGGAGACGGCATTGCTCGACGTGCGCTGCCACGACGGCAAGGCGGGTGACCGCTTCGCCGGGGCCGCCCGCGAATGGTCCAACTGTCCCAGCGGCGCCGAGGGCGGCGACCTCGGCACGCTCGTCGCCGGGGATTGCGCGCCGGAGTTCGCGCGCGAGCTGTTCGGCCATCCCGAGGTCGGCGTGCTGCCGCGGCTCGTGCACAGCCGCTTCGGGTTCCACGTGGTCGAGGTGGTGGCGCGCGAGGCCGGCGTCGCGCAATCGTTCGACGCGGTGCGCGGCGCCGTCTCGATGTCGCTGCGCCAGCTCTCCTACGTCACGGCGCTGCGCCAGTACCTGCGCCTGCTCGCCGGGGAGGCGATCGTCGAGGGCGTCGATCTCGACGCCGCCGACACGCCGCTGGTGCAGTAGCGTTTCACCGGCGAGGCCCGCCTGGCGATCAGGCAACCACCCGGCTCAGCAGATCGTTGTTGAAGCAGAAGGCGTTCTCGCCGCGGAAAACGAAGTCGAAGTTGTGCGAAGAGATCGTGCGCAGGAAATTTCTCGAATTGGCGGTTCCGGGAAATCGCCAGTCGTGCAGTTCGATGATCAGCAGCGGAAACCTGCGTACCCACGACGTGTTGTCCCGGAACAGGTCGTCCTCGCCGCCCTCGATGTCGATCTTGAAGATGAACGGAGGCACGCCCCGTGCCGTTTCGTCGGCGACGATCGACGCGGCCGCGAACACCGGCACCGGGTATTCGCCGTGGGTGTCCAGCCGGAAGCTCCAGTCACCGTTCTTCGAGTCGTTGAGGTAGAGGCTCCCTGCCGTGGAACCCACGCCGCCTTCCAGCAGCTCGACGTTCAATCCCGCGCAATTCCGTCGCAGAACCTCGCAGTTGTTCTTTTCGGGCTCGATGGCCAGTATCCGGCACTTCGGAAAGATGCCGGCGAAGTAGACGACGCTCGCCCCGATGTTCGCTCCGGCGTCGACGATGAGCGGGGTCCGGCCGGACGCGGTCAGGGACAGATAGACGCGCAGCAGCGCCTCGCTCAGGGAGAAATTCGAGAGCCGGTAGTCGCCGTTCTGGAAGATCTGCTGTATGACGGCACGATCCGCGGCGCTGTCGGCGCGGTAATAGAATGGCCGGTCGACGCCGTTCATCTGCAGGTCATGTCGGGCAAGAGGTCGGTTCATTTCCGGCACCATTGTGGGCCGCGCCAGGGGTCGATCGCGCTAACGGGACATTCCCTGGATCGGCAGCAGGATTCCATCTTCCGGAGCGGCGGCCGTGTCTGTCGGGCTTCGGAACCGGGAGCATCAGTCCTCAACGGTCGAGCTCGCGGTAATGGCGAAATATGCCGTGCTCGTTGAAGGGAATTCGGCGTTCCGACGCGAGGTACGCGGCAATCCGCGGTCGCGCCGCCACGCGTTCGTGCAGCGCCAGCACCTGCGGATGCCGACGCGCGAGACGCGCCATCGCCTTCGGGAACGCGTACTTCAATCCCGAGACCACCTGGAACAGCGACAGGTCCGCGTAAGTCGTCCCGCGGCCGACCAGCGTCGCGGTTCCCGTCGAATTGCCGGCCAGCACGCGCTCGAAATAGCCGAGGAACTTCGGCAGCCGGTGCGAGAGGAAGTCGGCGGCGCGCAATTTCGCTTCGCGCCGCTGGTCCTCGTAGTACAAGCTGGAGGCGATCGGGTGATGCGTGTCGTGCGCTTCGGCGACGAGATCGGCGAGCGTCAGCTGGAGCTGGTGCGTCCAGAGCCTCCCGGCGTCCGACTTGGGCGCGAGCGCGTGGCGCTCGCCGAGGAACAGCAGGATGTTCGCCGTCTGCGCGATCATCCGCCTGCCGGCCCTGAGGAACGGCGGGGCGAAGGGCGGGAAGGGCTGTCCAGGGTCGCCCATCAGCGCGAGCATGCGGTCCTCGCCGCCGTCGGCGCGGGCGACGTCGGCATAGGCCGCGCCGGCCTCCTCGAGCGCGAGGCGGACGAATTCGCCGCGCCCCTGGATCGACGACCAGTAGTAGAGTTCGTATCGCATGGCCTGGCTCCTTCGTCGGGATCGCGCGATTTTCGCATCTTGCGGCCCGGCAGTGGTGGCCGGGCGTCCGCGCCTGGTGCGCCCGGCAACGTGCCGCGGCAGCTGCGTCGCGCGAACTGCCGACGTCCTCGAAGCGAAAGGAAACGCAATGTCCAATGATTTGCTGTCAGTTGCCGTCGCGGCGGCATTCGGCATGACGCTGCCCGCTCCCGCGGTGGCGCAGGGAGCGCCGCCGACCCCGGTCGAGCGCGCCGCGCCCGCGGTCGCGGGCACCGTCGGCGTCGCGACGCTGAAGGGCACCTGGGTCCGGCCCGACGGCGGCTACCAGATCGTCATCGGCGACGTCGGTCAGGACGGACGGCTCGAGGCGATGTATTTCAACCCGAACCCGCTTCCCTTCGCCAGGGCACAGGCCGTGAAGGACGGCGCGACACTGCGCGCATCGTTCGAATTGCGTGCGGGCGGCTACGGCGGGTCGACCTACGAGCTCACGTACGAGCCGTCGCGCGACCGGCTCGAGGGCGTCTACTACCAGGCCGTCGCGAAGCAGCGATTCGACGTGTACTTCGTGCGCAACGGCGCAAAATGACGACTCGATCCTGGACCGGGCTGCCGGAGGCCCCGGGCCGGCTCGATCGGGCATCCCGATTCCTTTCCTCTGCCATCGGTGGACCGACATGAGCAAGATCGCACACACCATCAAGCACGAACTCCTCGAGATGGTTCCGCCGACCATCTACTTCTTCGTCATCCTGCACATCGTTGCCCTGATCCGCGCGCTCATGGTCGAGGGCAGCGGCCTGCCGCCGGCGACGACGGCATCGATCGCGGTCGCGGCACTGGTCCTCGGCAAGTCAGTGCTGCTCGCCAATGCGCTGCCCTACATCAACCGCTTTCCCGAGAAACCGCTGATCTGGAATGTCTGCTGGAAATCCGTCGTCTATTTTCTGGTCGCATTCGTCATCCATTACCTCGAGCACCTGTACGATTTCTGGAAAACGGCGCCCGGAATCGCCGCCGCAAACGAGAAGCTGCTGGCGGCGATCGTCTGGCCGCATTTCTGGGCCATACAGATCCTGCTCGCGGTGCTGATCATCAACTACTGCATCGCGACCGAGCTTGCGCGCGTGGTCGGCGGAAAGGAGTTGATGACGATGTTCTTCGGCCCGCTCCCGGACCGCCCGAAGCAGGCCTGATCCGTCGCAGGCAGATTCGGCCCTGCCCTCCGGGTCCGATCGACCGCCGCCCCTGCGTGCGACGGGTCGCCGCCGCCGATTGACCCGGCAGCGGCCATGCGTTTTCGGATGCCGTCATCCTGACGACGCCATGGAACCGGTATGATTGCGCTCTGCATGATTACGCAACGGTGACCCGATGGTTCGATTGCGCTCCCCCGTCCTCCTCGCCGTGCTGTCCGCGCTGCTCCTCGCCGGCTGCGCGACGCGGCCGGTCAATCCGCCGATCGAGCGCGCCGGCGCCGGTCAGGGCTATCGCCTCGAGACGAGGCTCCAGCGCGCCGACGTCAGCCGCGAAAACCTGATCGTCCTCGCATTCTCGGGCGGCGGCACCCGCGCCGCCGCGTTTTCCTACGGCGTGCTGGAATTCCTGCGCCACACGGAGGTCGTCGGGCCCAAGGGCAACAAGATTCGCCTGATCGACGCGGTCGACGTCATCACGGGCGTTTCCGGCGGCAGCTTCACGGCGCTTGCCTACGGCCTCTACGGCGACAAGCTGTTCGACATGTACGAGCAGAGCTTCCTGAAGCGCAACGTCCAGGGCGAGATCGTCGCGCGCACCCTCAGTCCAGCCAACTGGGGCAACCTGATGTCGACCGGCTGGGGACGCTCGGAGCTTGCGGCCCAGTTGTATGACGAGATCCTGTTCAAGGGCGCGACCTACGGCGATCTCGTGCGCGGAAACGGGCCGCTGATCCTTGCCTCGGCGACCGACATCTCCACCGGCTCGCGCTTTGTCTTCAACCAGACCATTTTCGACGTGCTGTGCTCGGACCTCAATGCGGTGACGCTGTCGCGCGCCGCGGCGGCCTCGTCGGCGGTGCCGGTGGTGCTCTCGTCCGTCACGATCAACAACTACGGCGGCACCTGCGCCAAGACTTTCCCCGCGTGGACGAAGCTGTTCACCGATTCGGCGAATCCGCCGCGGCCGGCGGCGCGGGCGTTGCGCGAGCTCAAGGCCGCGCAGGCGTTCGGCGACGGCGTGCGTCGCCCGTACATCCACCTGGTCGACGGCGGCGTGTCCGACAACGTGGGGATGCGGGGTGTGCTCGACGCACTGGAGATTCTCGAGGCGCTCCACGACGCGGGCGTGCCGACGCGGCTCGACGACGCGCGCCGGATCATCGTGTTCGTCGTCAACTCACTGTCGACGCCTCCGACGGACTGGGACGAGTCGGAGGCGCCGCCAGGCACGGTGGACATCCTGCTGAAGGCGACCGGCGTGCCGATCGACCACTATTCGTTCGAGGCGCTCGAGCTCCTGAAGGACACGCAGGTCCGCTGGGACACGATGCGAAGCGTCCGCAGCAGGCCCGCGGTGGCGAGCGCCCGCGATCCGGAGCTGGACCGCCTGACCCGCGTTCCCAACGCGGAGATCTATGCGATAGACGTGTCGTTCCCGCAGCTTGCGGACAAGGCCGAGCTCGACTACCTGAACCAGCAGCCGACGTCGTTCGTCCTGCCGCCGGAGGCGGTCGACCGGCTGCGGGCCGCCGCGGGAACGATCATCATGGCGTCGCCCGAGTTCCAGCGGCTGCTGAAGGACGTCGGCGCGAAAATCGTCCCTGCCGCAACGCCACCCGCGAGGTAGCGCGCGCTGCGGCGAGACGCCGCACCGCGCGCGGACGCCGCGCGTTTTCCCGACGCCGACGGCGCGGGTCATTGGCCTTCGTCAACAACGGCCGTCCGCGAGTCCGCTAGACTGGACGTGCGGGGACAAAACTTCGGATACACCGCGTCGCGACTGAGCTGCACCGGTCATCGCGCGGTGCTCGACTCCGGAAGGGATTCCGTGCGGCGGTTGTCGACGGGTTGGTGCGATCGCGTGAGGAGATGACCATGGTCGAGAGGATCTGGCTCAAGAACTATCCGGCCGGCATGCCCGCGGAAATCGACCCCGACCAGTTTAGCTCCGTCCCGGACCTGCTCGCAAAGGTCGCCGCAAAGTTCGCCGACAAGCCGGCGTTCCACAACCTCGGCTGCACGATGAGCTATGCCGAGCTCGAGCGGCTCTCGCGCGACTTTGCCGCCTTCCTGCAGGGACTGCCCGGCATGACGAAGGGCGAGCGCGTCGCCATCATGTCGCCGAACCTGCTGCAATACCCGGTGGCCCTGTTCGGCATCCTGCGCGCCGGGATGACCGTGGTGAACGTCAATCCGCTGTATACGCCGCGCGAGCTTGAGCACCAGCTTAAGGATTCAGGCGCCAGGGCCATCGTCATCGTCGAGAACTTCGCCGGCATCCTGCAGCAGGTTCTCGCGAAGACGCCGGTCCGGCACGTGATCACGACCCAGATCGGCGACATGCTGCCGGTGCCGAAGCGCTGGATCGTCAATCTGGTGATCAGGAAGGTGAAGAAGATGGTGCCCGACTGGCGCATCGACGGCGCCGTCAGCCTCCGCTCGGCGCTCGCCCGCGGCGCGGCCGCGCCGTTCGAGCAAGCCGACGTCTCGCGCGACGACATCGCGTTTCTGCAGTACACCGGCGGCACCACCGGCGTTTCGAAGGGCGCGATGCTCACCCACCGCAACGTTCTCGCCAACATGGAGCAGACCGGCGCCTGGATCTCGCTCTGCTTCGAGGAAGGCGCCGAAATCGCCATCGCGCCATTGCCGCTGTACCACATCTTCTGCCTTACCGCGACGCTGTCGTTCATGAAGTGGGGCAGCCTGAACGTGCTCATCACGAACCCGCGCGACTTGCCGGGCCTGGTCAAGGAGCTCGGGCAGTGGAAGTGGAGCATCATGACCGGCGTCAATACGCTGTTCAACGGCCTCCTGAATACGCCCGGGTTCGCGCAGCTCGACTTTTCCGCACTGAAGGCGGTGATCGGCGGCGGCGCAGCGGTGCAGAAGCCGGTGGCGGAGCGCTGGCAGCGAGTGACCGGGCAATTCATCACCGAAGGTTACGGCCTGACCGAGGCCTCGCCGGTCGCCTGCGCCAATTCGATCGGAACGCCCTGGAACGGCACCATCGGCATCCCCTACCCTTCGACCGATCTGTCGATCCGCGACGACAACTTCAACGAGTTGCCGGTGTGGACCGGCGAAGGCGACATCGAGAGGCATACCGGCGAGGTCTGCGTCCGCGGCCCGCAGGTGATGAAGGGTTACTGGCACAACGACGAGGAAACCGCCAAGGTGCTGCAGGATGGCTGGCTGAAGACGGGCGACCTCGGCCATCTCGACTCCGAGGGCTACTTCTCGATCACCGATCGCAAGAAGGACATGATCCTGGTTTCCGGCTTCAACGTGTATCCGAATGAGATCGAGAGCGTCGTGGCAACGCATCCCGGCGTGCTCGAATGCGGGGCCGTCGGCGTCCCGGATGACAGATCGGGCGAGGCCGTGAAGGTCGTGATCGTGCGCAAGGATGCGACGCTCACGCAGGACGCCGTCATCGAGCACTGCAAGGCGCAGCTGACCGCGTACAAGGTGCCGCGGCACGTGGAATTCCGCGAGGCGCTCCCGAAGTCGCCGATCGGCAAGGTGCTGCGGCGCGAACTGCGCGAAGCGCCCAAGGGCTGACGATGCGCCTCGACGTGGGGGGCGACGGCGCCGGATGGAATGGCGGACGGCGCCATCTGCCACCCTTCGCCGCCACCCGCCGCGCGATCCGCGTATAGTCGGAGTCGTTTTGCCCCCTGTTCCATCAGGAGACGCGACCATGTCCCATCAGCCCCCGAAGGAAAGCAAGAAGAAGGCCCAGCACACGCCGAAGGAAAAGAAGGCCATCAAGCAGCAGAAGAAGCACGTCGGCGACGCCGCGCCGTTCATCAAGCACTAGAAGGCCGGGCCGCCGGGCCGCCGGGCCGGCGACCGCAGCGCGGTCGCCCGACGGGACGAGCGAGCTCGTCGCGGCGGCGGCAGCGAACGGGTCGGCCGGATCGCATTCGGGTTCGACGCGATCCTCTGCTCGGCGTTCGCCGCGTATCTCTGGAAGCGCGTGCTGTTTCCACCGGACCTGCGCGGCAAGACTCCGTCAGCCCATTAGAGGTGAACGCGGGGATCGGTCGCGACGCGCTTCGCTACCTGGCACGCCGCCAGGTCACGGTGCCGACCCCACCGCTGGACGCCGTGGGCGTGATGTATTTGAGTTCGTCCCTGTTGCCGGAGGCGAGCAGCCGCTTCTGCTCGGTTCCATTCCAATTGGGAAACGTGGCGCTGTCCACTTTGAAGGTGAGAGTCTTGTCCGTCGAGTTCACCGAATAGGTGCCGATCATGGCGATGCTCTTCGACACCACGGCCTTGTTTTCTTCCGGCGTGCCTCCGGCGCGATTGTTCGAGGCGAAATTCGGGAGGTCAGGCCCGATGATCGTGAGCATGAAGTGGCCATCGGGGTCCAAAGTCAACATCCCCTTCGCGCCGGAGCCAAACTGATCATTTCTCATTCCGTCCTTTTCCGTCACCGACGAGACGAGTGTCCACGTCCCCACGACATCGCCAGCGCTTTGAGCGGAGGCGGCGGACGTGAAGGAGATGGCCGCTTGAATTGTGAATCCGGCGACGACGAGGAGCCTGATTGCGATTCGGTGCACGATGATTTCTCCCATTGTGATGGCGAAGGTTCTTCTGCCGTGAATGCCAGACGTCACCGGCAAACTGTTCGCGCAATGGCGGTGCTCGTTACGTTTTCGCGACCATCAGGAAGATCGGGAAAGTTCGTTCGACTCCGGCAACGTCCTTCTTCATTTCGTACGCGGTGACGAAGCGCACCGACGCGAATCCGGCGTCGCGCGCCATCGCGGCGAGCACGGTCCGGTCGAAGCCCAGGTGCCCGTCGAAGCCTTCGCCGTGGAACGATCCGTCCTCGGTGTCGAGATCGGCGATGCAGAGAAAGCCGGGCTCGCGCAGCACGTCGCGGAATCGCCGCAGGATCGCCCGCGTGTCCGGGATGTGGTGCAGCGTCATCGCGGAGAACACGATGTCGTAACGACGCTCCGGCAGCGCTTCGGCGAGGAGGTCGAGCTTGATCGCCCGCATGTGCGGGTCGCCCGCGGCGGCGATCTTGCCCGCCGCGATGGCCAGCATGCCGTCGGACAGGTCGGCGAGCGTGACGCCGGCCAAGCGCGGACGCAGCATGAATCCGACGAGGCCGGTTCCGGCGCCGTATTCGAGCGCGTCCATCGAAGGCGCGAGCGGCGCCTCGCGGGCGATGGCATCCGCGATCGCGCGCGCCCGCAGTACCTTCGTGGGGTCGTCGTCCCACGTCGCCGCGCGCGCGTCGAAGTCGTTGCGGTCGGGTTCTGCGGGCGAAGGCGAAGTTGTCATGATGCCCCGTCGACCGGGAGAGGCGCCGCCGCCAATGCAAGGAGCGGGCCCACCCGCGGCGCATCGGTGAGCGCGTAGATCCGCGCGATCGCATCGCGCATCTCGGCCGGCGTCGCCGCGCCGCCGAATTCGGCGAGCCGCACGGCCTTCGCCTCGAGCTCCGCGCGCGTCAGCGTGTTGCCGGGATCGCCCTTGGGCTCCTCGATGCGCGCCGAAAGCATGCGGCCGGCGCGGGTCTCGACTTCGACCTTGCCGATCCAGCGCTGCGGATACGCGGCTTCGACTTCGGCATCCGGCACCATGCGCACGCGCTCGCGGAACGCCACGACGCGCGGATCGCGGAAGTGCTGCTGGAACTCCGCCAGCCCGGCGCGCCGGAACGTCGCAATGACGCCCAGCACCGTGCCCATCGAGAATTTCGCCTGGTGCACGGTCCGCGGGTCGACGACGGGTCCCAGCACATCGATCGCGGCCTGATGCACGTGCGCGGTCACGCGCGCGATGTCGTCGGGGACGAGGTCGTTCTCGACGACGAGCGTCAGCAGCGCGTCGGCCGCCGGATGCGTGTGTCGGCACGACGCGTGGAACTTGAACGAGGTTTCGGAGAGCGCCCAGCGCTGCCCGAGGCGGTCGGTGAGCCGCGACGGATCGGCGTCGATCGACATCCCGGCCGCCATGCCCTGCGGACCCTCGAGGATGTGCCGGGCGCCGGTGAAGCCGTCCTGCGCGAGATACGCGGCGAGCAATCCGTCGCTGGCCGCCTTCGCCGTGTGCAGCTGCTTCGAATCGGCGGCGTCGCGCAGGAATTCCCACAATCCCGCGGCCTGCGTGCCGGCGGAGCCGAACGCGTGCTGCATCGCGTTCGCGGACAGCCCGAGCACGCGGCCGGCCGCGGCCGCGGCGGCGACGGTGCCCGCGGTGCCCGTCGTGTGGAATACCTTGTAGTGCGTTCGTCCGAGGAATTCGCCGACGCGAATGCCGACCTCGTAGCCGGCGACGGCCGCGGTAATAAGGTCGCGCCCCGACGCGCCTTGCGCCTGCGCGACGGCGAGCGCCGGCGGAAAGACGACGGAGCCCGGGTGGAACACCGAGCCGTTGTGGACGTCGTCCTGCTCGGCGTAATGCGATGCCGCCGCGTTGACCATCGCGGCGAAGAGCGGCGAGGTCTGCCGGCGCGAGATCAGCACCTCGGCGGAACCGCCCGCCGGGCCCATCGCGCGCGCGAAGCGCTCGACGGATTCGACGGCGCGCGCGCCCTTTCCGGCCAGCGCCGAGCCGAACCAGTCGAGCAGCAGATCCAGGGCGCGCCGCACGACGGGCGCGGGGATGTCGTCGAACCGAAGCGCGCTCGCGAATCGCGCGAGCGTCGCCGTGGGTCCTGGATCGGGTTTCGGCACGGTCAATCGGCCCGGGAGACGGCCGCCGCAGGGCGGCGCAGCCAAAAAGTCATCGAAATCAGAACGAGCGCGGCAGGCCGAGGACGTGCTCGGCGACGTACGCGAGGATCAGGTTGGTCGAGATCGGCGCGACCTGGTAGAGCCGCGTCTCGCGGAACTTGCGCTCGACGTCGTACTCGTTGGCGAAGCCGAACCCGCCGTGGAACTGAAGGCATGCGTTCGCGGCCTCCCACGACGCATCGGCGGCGAGCAGCTTGGCCATGTTCGCCTCGGCGCCGCAGGGCTCCCGCGCGTCGAACAGCGCGCAGGCCCTGTAGCGCATCAGGTTCGCCGCCTCGACGTTGACGTACGCGCGCGCGATGGGGAACGCGACACCCTGGTTCTGGCCGATCGGCCGGCCGAACACGACGCGCTCCTTCGCGTACGCGGTGACCTTGTCGAGGAACCAGTAGCCGTCGCCGATGCACTCGGCGGCGATCAGCGCGCGCTCGGCGTTCAGCCCGTCGAGGATGTACTTGAAGCCCTTGCCTTCGGCGCCGATCAGGTTCTCCTCGGGAATCTCGAGATCGTCGAAGAAAAGCTCGTTGGTCTCGTGGTTGACCATGTTGGCGATCGGCTTCACGGTCATGCCGTGGCCGATCGCATCGCGCAGGTCGACGACGAAGATCGACATGCCTTCGGAACGCTTCTTCACCTGATCGATCGGCGTCGTCCGCGCGAGCAGGATCATCAGATCCGAGTGCTGGACGCGCGAGATCCAGACCTTCTGCCCGTTGACGACGTAACGGTCGCCCTTCTTGACGGCCGTCGTGCGGATCTTCGTCGTGTCGGTGCCGGTGCTGGGCTCGGTGACGCCCATCGACTGCAGCCGCAGCTCGCCGCTCGCGATCTTCGGCAGGTACGCCTGCTTTTGCGCGTCGGAGCCGTGCCGCAGCAGCGTTCCCATGTTGTACATCTGGCCGTGGCACGCGCCGGAGTTGCCGCCGCAGCGGTTGATCTCCTCCATGATGACCGACGCCTCGGTGAGCCCCAGCCCCGAGCCGCCGTACTCCTGCGGGATCAGCGCCGCGAGCCAGCCGGCCTTCGTCAGTGCGATGACGAACTCGTCGGGGTAGCCGCGCGCCTCGTCGATGCGGCGGAAATATTCGGCGGGGAATCCGGCGCAGAGCGCGCGGATCGCGTCGCGGATGTCCTGGTGCGTTTCGGAACGGTTCGACATGAAATGGCTTCCCGGAACGTGCCCCGGCGATCGCTCGGCGTGTCGCCGCGACGACCGTGACTCTTGCACCAATTGGGCGCGATTGTAACGCCCCTGCTGGACCGCGGGTCTCTCGGCACGAGGTCGCCCTCTCCCCCGACGGGACCCCGGGCAAGGTACATGGAAACAAATCGTTGACGCCCTGGCCGCGGTCGGGGTACCGTTCGCGACTGTCCGATGGCCGGCCGGTTCAGGCCCGCCCGGCGCAAAGTCGTTCAATTCAGGGGCTCGGAAATCTTATGAATCTGCCACGGAAATTCTCGATGGCCATCGCCGGCGTCGCCGCAGCGATGGTTGCGACGGTGCCGGCGTTCGCGCAGGCGCCCGCCAAGCAACCCAACATCGTCGTCATCATGGGTGACGACATCGGCATGTGGAACATCGGTGCCTACCACCGCGGCATGATGGCGGGCCGGACGCCGAACCTCGACAAGATCGCCAAGGAAGGGATGCTGTTCACCGACTACTACGCCGAGGCGAGCTGCACGGCGGGTCGCGCGAACTTCATCACCGGGATGCTGCCGATCCGCACCGGCATGACGACGGTCGGCCAGGCCGGATCCAAGATCGGCCTGCCCGCCGAGGCGATAACGATCGCCACCGCGCTGAAGTCGATGGGCTACGCGACCGGCCAGTTCGGCAAGAACCACCTAGGCGACCTGAACGAGTTCCTGCCCACCGTCCATGGCTTCGACGAATTCTTCGGGTATCTGTATCACCTCGATGCGATGGAAGACCCGGCGCATCCCAACTATCCGCAGAATCTGCTGAACGTCGTCGGTCCGCGCAACATGGTGCACAGCTGGGCCACGAACGTCGACGATCCGACGGTGATGCCGCGCTGGGGCAAGGTCGGCAAGCAGAAGATCGAGGACGCCGGCACGCTCTATCCCAAGCGGATGGAAACGGTGGACGACGAGATCCGCGACCTCGCAATCAACTTCATGGACAAGGCGAAGAAGGATGGCAAGCCGTTCTTCGTCTGGCTCAATCCGACGCGCATGCACATCGTCACGCACCTGTCGCCGAAGTACGAGGCGATGCGGAACTCGGAGAACGGCTGGTCGGAAGAGGAAGCCGGCATGGCCCAGCTCGACGACGACATCGGGCTCGTCATGAAGAAGCTGAAGGACATGGGCGTCGACGACAACACGATCGTCGTCTTCACGACTGACAACGGCACCGAGCTCTTCACCTGGCCCGATGGCGGAACGACCCCGTTCGCGCAGTCGAAGGGCACGGTCATGGAGGGCGGCTTCCGCGTCCCCGCGATCCTGCGCTGGCCCGGCAAGGTGCCGGCGGACACCGTGCAGAACGGCCTGTTCTCCGGGCTCGACTGGCTGCCCACGTTCGTCGCCGCGGCCGGAAATCCGAACGTCACCGAGGAGCTTCTGAAGGGCAAGACGATCGGCGACCGGACCTACAAGAACCATCTCGACGGCTACAATCAGATGGATCTCATCACCGGCAAGGGGCCGTCGGCGCGGCACGAGATCTTCTACCTCGGCGAGAGCACGGTCGGCGCGGTTCGCATCGACGACTACAAGTATCGTTTCATCGACCAGCCCGCAGGCTGGCTGGGCGAAAAGACGCACGTCGACGTGCCCTACCTGACCAACCTGCGCCTGGATCCGTTCGAGCGCATGGGCTGGCCGAACAATGGTACGAAAGAAGGGGCGCAGCAGTATTTCGACTGGTTCAAGTTCCAGTTCTGGCGCTTCGTGTTCGTCCAGCAGGTGATGGGCAAGGCGCTCCAGACGTTCCTCGACTACCCGCCGATGCAGCGCGGCGCGAGCTTCAACCTCGACGCGGTGAAGGCGGAGATGGCGAAACGGATGGCCCAGGCCGAAGCGGCGAGCAGAGGTCCCAGCCAGTAACGAATTTTCTGCTTCGAATCCGCCGCACTGCCGACCGGCAGTGCGGCTTTTTTTTGCTCGCGACCTGCGTGCGGCGCCACGGTTGACCGGAGCGAGCCGACCCGCAATACTCGCGCCGACGGAATTCCGGGCATTTCGCTTCGGAATGCCAAGGCGGACATCGACATGTTCCTAAAGATCAGAAACCTCCTCGCCGCGGCAGACGTCGCGCGGCTCGTCGCGCTCGGCCGCGAGTTGCGCTTCGTCGACGGCCGCGTGTCGAACCCCGCGAACCTGACCAAGGACAACCTGCAGGCGGATATCGGCGACCCGAAGTACGCCGAGTCCGTGCAGATCGTCAACGCGGCGTTCGGACGCTCGCGCGAATTCCTCGACTTCGCGATGCCGAAGCGCATCGCGCCGCCGCTGCTTTGCCGCTACGAGCCGGGAATGAAATACGGCGCGCACGCCGACGCCGCGCTGATCCAGATCGGCGCCGCGCGCATCCGCTCCGACCTTTCCTGCACGGTCTTCATCAACGATCCCGCGACCTACGAGGGCGGCGAGCTGGCGGTCGCGATCGGCAATCAGATGATTCCGTTCAAGGGCGCGGCGGGCGAGGCGATCGTCTATCCGTCGACGGCGCTGCACGAGGTCGTTCCGGTGCGCTCCGGCCAGCGCCTCGTCTCGATCACGTTCATCGAAAGCTACATCGCCGACCAGCACCAGCGCACGCAGGTCTACGAGCTCAACGAGATCGCGGCGCTCGAGGGCACGACGATGAAATGGGAGAGCCGCGTGCGCCTCGACGTCGTCCGGCAGAACCTCATGCGGATGTGGTCGACGACCTAGGGAGCCGCGGGCGCGGGTCCGCCCGCCCGGACGACCGGGCAGGGGCGGGTGCGGGAACGCCCCGATTCGTGACGCCCGATGGCCGCGTCGCATCGGCACCGTCGCGCGGCGAGTC
>Ga0209048_10002926_pt1 | contig 16774 bp, 15 predicted proteins | sample FrelakmetCRP12CR_FD_187146 | JGI IMG/M metagenome (GOLD analysis project Ga0209048, IMG submission 187146) | Freshwater lake sediment microbial communities from the University of Notre Dame, USA, for methane emissions studies - CRP12 CR (SPAdes)... | ecosystem: Environmental > Aquatic >... | reverse complement strand
GTTTCGTTCGACGGTCAGAGACCGCCGCTACAGTTTCGTTCGACGGTCAGAGACCGCCGCTACAGAAATCGGCACGGGCTTGCCCACATCTTAAACGCTGGAGCGTGTCATGGATTTGCGCATTCGCGCAGCGCGACCCCGCGGCGGCCAGACCTTTCCCATTTGTAATGCTCGGGAAAGGGCGGCGTCAGGTTCGCGGTTTCTAATCCCTCCAACGAGCAAAGGCATCACCACGATGTCCGCGCATACAACCAAATCCGAAACAGACTCTAATGAATCAAAATCTAAAGAATCCGCCCGCAGCGGGGCAGGGGACCACGGCCCAGCCGGGGCGCGCCGATGCCGACTTTGACGCTGCGAAATATTCGCATGTTCAACCCAGCCGCAGGCCTGACGAACGCAGAAGCCCAGTCACGCTTGCGCCTGTCACCGGCAATCCGGACGCTGGCATCCAGGCAATCAACGATGCCGTCCGCGCCACCTCCCAGTGGGTGCAGCCCCTCCGCCAGCAAATGGCTCGCGTCATCGTTGGTCAGGAACAGCTCATCGACCGGCTCATGGTTGGATTGATCAGCAATGGTCACATCCTTCTCGAAGGCGTTCCTGGTCTCGCGAAAACTCTCGCGCTTAAGACGCTCGCCTCCGCAATCGGACTTCATTTTCAGCGCCTCCAATTCACGCCCGACATGCTGCCTGCGGACATCGTCGGCACCATGATCTACAATCCGCGCGATGGCTCGTTCAGCACGAAACACGGGCCGGTTTTCTCGAACCTGATCCTCGCGGATGAAATCAATCGCGCGCCGGCCAAGGTGCAGAGCGCATTGCTCGAAGCGATGCAGGAACGTCAGGTCACGCTCGGCGACGAAACCTATCGTCTACCCGATCCGTTCCTCGTTCTCGCGACGCAGAACCCGCTCGAACAGGAAGGCACTTACCCGCTGCCAGAAGCGCAAGTCGATCGCTTCATGTTGAAGGTGATCGTCGGCTACCCCAATCGCATGGAAGAGCGCGCCATCCTCGATGCGATGGCCGTAGCGGAACCCTCCCTGGGCGTGACCTCCGTCGTCACGGCCGCTGACATCACCAATGCGCGCCGGGTCGTCAGCGGCATCTACATCGATGAGAAAGTGAAGGATTACATCGTGGACATTGTCTTCGCGACGCGTGACCCAAGACCTTACGGCATCGATCTCAACGGTTGGGTGCAATGCGGTGCTTCACCACGCGCCACCATCGGCCTCACCCTGGCGGCTCGGGCTCACGCCTTCCTCCAGGGACGTGGCTATGTCACGCCACAGGATGTGAAGGATCTCGCTTACGACGTTCTGCGTCATCGCATCGCGGTGACCTACGAAGCTGAAGCCGAGAACATCAATTCCGAAAATATCGTGGCCGGCATCCTTGAAGGCCTGCGGGTCCCCTGACGAGCTGTGATCCACCATCAACCACTCGCTTTGCTCATGAATCCTGAACAGACCCGCGAAATTCTCAAGAAGGTTCGCCAGATCGAAATCCGCACCAACCGGCTGGTGACGGACACGCTCGCCGGACAATACCACAGCCTCTTCAAGGGCCGGGGAATGAACTTCGACGCCGTGCGCGAATACGTCTCTGGCGACGAGGTGCGCGCGATCGATTGGAACGTGACCGCACGGGCCGGCCGGCCGTTTATTAAGAAGTTCGTCGAGGAACGCGAGCTCACGCTCATCCTCATGGTCGACGTGAGCGCGTCGGGCGATTTCGGCTCGGGCTTGCAGAGCAAGCGCGAGTTGGCGGCGGAGATCGCGAGCGTGCTCGCGTTCTCGGCCATGAAAAACAGCGACAAGATCGGGCTTCTTCTCTTCTCAGATGAGGTCGAGCTTTTCGTCCCGCCGCGGAAAGGCCGAAAACATGTTTTGCGCATCGTGCGGGAAGTGCTGGCCTTCGAGCCGGAAAACCACGGGACCGATCTGGTGGGTGCGCTCGACTTCGTCAACGCCGCCATCGCGCGGCGGGCGATCGTCTTTCTTCTTTCGGACTTCCAAACCAGGAGTCACAGCGCGGACGCGGTCGCAACCTTTCGTCTCGCCTTGCGCCAGACGAATCGACACCACGATCTCGTGGCCTTGCCCATCGAGGACCCTCGCGAGCGGGTGCTGCCGGATCTGGGGATAGTCGCGATCGAGGACGCCGAAACCGGCGAAATGATTGAGATCGATACCAGTGATCCGATGGTTCGTCAGCGCTACAACGAACTCGCGCAGCTGCGAGCTGAACTACTCCAAAAGATCTTCAATCGCGAGGCGATCGATTCGCTCCGGCTTTCGACTGACCGCCCCTATGTGGCCGATCTCATGGCTTTTTTCAAAAGCCGGGCCCGCAAACGCTTATGAACCTTTTTACTCATTTCCAATCCACCTCTCCAGTGATCGCGGCCACCGTTGCCATGTTCAGCCTTGTTGGTCTGAACGCGCATGGTGCTCCGCAACCTGCTGCGGTTGTTCCATCAGCTCCGGCCTCGCAGGGAGTGCCGCAGGAAGACATTCTCGATATTCGCCCGCCGATTCACCTCCCGGCTCCATTTCCGTGGCTCGCCTGGAGTGCGGGCGCACTCGGCGCAGCGGGGCTCGGGTTGGGCGCCTGGAGGTTGCACCGGCGTCCGCGACGCAGGCTTGCCTACGAAATTGCGCTCGAGAATCTCGAGAAGGCTCGGCCGCTCATGCGGTCCGATGACGCAGAACCCTTCTCGCTCGTCGTCTCGGAAATCGTGCGGCGCTTCATCGAAGAAATGCTACCGGTCCGCGCGGCGCACCGGACCACGAACGAATTTCTCCACGATCTAACGACCCTCCCGAACTCGCCGCTGTCGTCGCATCGCTACACTCTGTCGAGCTTCCTCGGGCATTGCGACCTGGCGAAGTTTGCCCGCTGGTCGCTCACGGTCCCGCAGATGGAAGCGATGCTCGAAAGCGCCAGGACATTCGTCATCGATCTGGGCCAGCCGAAGCCTGCGACGAAGCAGCCGGCTAACCGGACCGCTCCGCAGTCGCCCGCCACAAATCTTGTCGCCGTCAGTTCCTAACCACGTTCATCATGATCCGTTTTCTTTACCCAACTTTTCTCTGGCTCCTGGCTCTTTTGCCGTTGCTCGCGCTTTTGCGCGGACAGCGGGGTCAGGTGGCCGCAGTGAGATATTCCAGCGCGGAGATAGCGCGGCAAGTCGCACGCGAAACGCGGAGCCGGCCTGGCCGCTGGTCCGCGTTGCTTACTCTGCTCGCGCTGGCTTTCCTCATCGTGGGACTGGCGCGCCCACAGTTCGGCCGGAGCACTTCGACCGTCGAAGCGAGCGGCATCGACATGATCCTCGCCATGGATTGCTCCGGCTCGATGGAAGCACTCGATTTCAAAGTCGATGGAGAACCGGTCAACCGCCTTGATGTCGTCAAGTCGGTCGTCGCGAAATTCATCGAGGCCCGGCCTAACGACCGCATCGGCCTCGTTGGTTTCGCCGGCGCGCCCTATCTCGTCAGTCCCCTTACGCTCGATCATGACTGGCTTGAACAGAACCTCGACCGCGTCAGGATCGGCAGCGTCGAAGACGGAACGGCCATTGGTTCGGCGCTGGCTACGAGCGTCAATCGTCTCCGCGAACAGCCAGGCAAGTCGAAGGTCGTCATTCTCCTCACGGACGGCCAGAACAACGCCGGGAAAGTCTTGCCGGACACGGCCGCGCAGGCTGCGAAAGCGCTCGGCGTAAGGGTTTATACCATCGGGGCTGGGGTGCGGGGTGAAGCGCCGGTTCCGGTCACGGATGCCTTTGGCAACAAACGCCTCGCCATGGCACGGGTGGATGTCGACGAAGACACGCTCCAGAAAATTGCCGCGGAAACAGGCGGGAAGTTCTTTCGCGCGACCGATACGCAATCGCTCAGGAACATTTATTCCGAAATCGATCGGCTGGAGAAGACCACGCATCAACTGAAGAAATGGGAACATCACACCGAGCTCTTTGCCTGGACCATCGTGCCGGCGCTGGCGCTGTTCGGCACTGGAGTCGGGCTCGGGCACACGCGGTTCCGCCGTCTGCCGTAACGATCCGTTTACTTTATGCAATTCGCTCAACCTCTCTGGCTCCTCGCAGGTCTGGCCGCGTGCGCTACGCTCGTGTGGCAATATCGCCGCTTCGACCTCCGTCAACAGATCGCGCTCACCCAATTCGCGTCCGCGCGTCTGCTGGACAAACTCACGTCATCGGTTTCGACATCGCGCCGCCTGGCGAAGCGTGTGCTTTTCACCCTTGGGCTCGGGCTTCTGTTCGTCGCGCTCGCGCGACCGCAAGCCGGCTTCGAATTCCAGGAGGCGCACCGCAAGGGACTCGAACTGCTTTTCGCGGTGGATACTTCGAAGAGTATGCTCGCGCAGGATGTGAAGCCTGACCGGCTCACCCGCGCAAAACTCGCCGTAACCGATCTCGCCGGGAAGCTCAACGGCGATGGCGTGGGCCTCATCGCATTTGCCGGCAACGCCTTCTTACAATGCCCGGTGACGCTGGATTACGACGCCTTCCTGGAATCACTTAACGCGCTCGATGTGAACGTGATTCCACGCGGCGGCACGAATATCGCGTCCGCCATCCACGAGGCCGAAACGGTTTTCAAGACCCGGAGCGCCACGGACAAGATTCTTTTCCTCATCACCGATGGCGAAGATCTCGACGGTGAAGCGCTGAGCGTCGCGCAGGCGGCAGCCAGGGACGGGTTGAAGATTTTTACTGTTGGCGTTGGCAGCACCAGCGGGGAGCTCGTGCCGATACCGAGTGAAACCGGCGGGACCGACTTTGCCAAAGACGAGAACGGCCAACCGGTGAAGTCGCATCTCGATGAAGAGATGCTGAAGAAGATTGCCGAAGCGACTGGCGGAATGTATCAGCCACTCGGCGGTCAGGGCGAAGGTCTCTCGAAAATCTACGAGCAAGGGCTTTCGAGCTTCGCTCGTCGCGATCTGAGCTCGCGCGAAGCGAAAGTGCCCCTGGAGAAATTCCATTGGGCGCTGCTGGCCGCGCTCGCCTGTTTCGTCGCTGAATTGCTTATTGGCAATCGCCGGAAAGTGCGGACGCCAAAACGAACGAGGGCATTGCGTCCGGCTACGGTGGCTGCGGCCCTGGCGGTGTTGGCAGGCGTTGCCAGTGCCAAAGCCTCACCGCAGACGGCGGAGCAGGCGTATCAAAAGGGGGACTTCGCGAAATCGGCGCAGGAATATGCCGCCACCGCTGCGAAAGAACCAGCGAAAGCCGAGCTGCAATTCAATACCGGTTCGGCCGCCTACAAGGCTGGTGATTACGCGAAGGCCGCGGGCGCGTTTCGGAACAGTCTCAAAACCGAGCAAGTCCCGTTGCAACAGGGTGCGTATTACAACCTCGCCAACACGCAATACCGGTTAGGCGAAAAGACCGCGCCGGAGAATCCGCAGGAGACAATCAAGACCTGGGAGGAAGCGGTGAAGTCATATGAGGCCGCGCTCCAGATCAAATCGGATGACGCCGACGCGGCGCATAATCGCGACGTGGTGAAGCGGAAAATCGAGCAGCTCAAGAAAGAGGAAGAACAAAAGAAACAGGACCAGCAGAAACAGCAGGACCAAAAGGATCAGCAGCAAAAGCAGGATCAAGAGAGCGACTCCAAGGACCAGAAGAAAGATTCCCAGAGTCAACCGGGCGAGTCGAAGGATCAACAAGATCAAAAGGGCGAAAACAAAGATCAGCCGAAGGACCAGAAGGGCGATTCCAAAGATCAGAAAGACGACCCTAAAGATAAGAAGAGCGGAGCGGGTGATCAAAAGAACGACCCGAAGGACTCAAAGGGCGGCGACGATCAGAAGAAGCCTAACGACTCCAAGGATCAGAATGGCAGCAGCGACCAGGACAAGAAGGATCAGCCGAAGGACGAAAGCGGCGGCGACAAGAAAGAGGAACCGAAGGATCAGAAGGATGAGGCCAAGCCGCAAGACGGCGGAGACAAAAAGGACGATCAGGAGAAGCCGCAGACTGCTGGGAAGTCCGGCGCAGGCGAGCAGCCCAAACCCGCTGAGCCGGCGAAGAAGCCCTTCAAAGGCGAAGCCACCGCAGCGAATGGTGAAAAGTCCGAGGAGGCTGAAGCCGGAACCGCCGCGGGAGAACGTCGCGAGCCTGGCCAATTAACCAAGGAAGAAGCGAAACAGCTTCTCGACGCGCTTAAGAACGACGAGCGCAAGGCTCCCGCGATCTCACAACAGGGCCACGGAGCCGATCAGCCGAACGACAGGAAGATCACCAAGGATTGGTAATTCATGAATACACCTTTTAGATACAGTCTAATTACCGGCCTCTGTCTGGGCGCACTTGTTGCGCCGGCCTGGGCCGCGCAGCCGGCAGTCACGGCGCTACTGAACACGCAGAGCATTGCTCTCGGCGAATCCGCGCTGCTGTTCGTGACGGTCAACGGTTCCAGTGCAGACCAGCCACTGGTACCCCAAGTCGACGGACTCGATATTGAACCGATCGGTCAGCAAACTTCGACGCAGATGATCAACGGAAGCGTCATTTCGAATGAGTCTCAGATCTTTCGCGTGATTCCAAATCGCGCCGGCGATTTTACCATTCCATCAATTGGTGGAAGCACTCAGCCGGTCACTTTGCACGTGGACAAAGGGACCGGCGGTCAGGTGCAACGCACGTTGCCGCCAGGCCGTTCACGACTTCCCGCACCGCGCTTCTCATCGCCCGCGGACTCAGAGCCGGTCGACCCGAAGAATCAGCCGGCTTTTCTCCGCGTCACCTTGCCGAAACAGGAACTGACGGTTGGTGAACTCGTGCCGGTCAAGGTCAAAGCCTACTTCCGGGCCGGCGTTTCGGCTTCACTCAATGGTCTGCCTATTTTGAGTAGTGACGCTTTCACCCTCAACAAACTCGATGACAAACCCGAGCAGACGCGCGAGTCGATCAACGGCCTTTCTTACACGGTTGTGACCTGGACGAGCGCGCTTTCCGCGGTGAAGGCCGGCGACTATCCGCTGAATCTCGACCTGCCGGTCATGGTGCGCGTCCGCGAACAAGGAAAACGCGGAGGTGGCCACGATCCATTCAAGGACGCTTTCGGCGAGGATTCGCCGTTCGGAGATGCGTTCTTCGACGATTTTTTCGGACACGCGACCGAGAAGCCGCTCACGCTGCACACCGATGGAGCAGTAGTTAAAATCAAATCGCTTCCCACCAACGGGCGTCCCCCGGATTTTGCTGGAGCGGTCGGCCAATTCGAGGTGAAGAGCGAAGCCTCGACGACGAACAGCACCACGGGCGATCCGCTGACGCTAAAGCTGAGCATCACTGGCCGGGGAAACTTCGATCGTGTTTCAACGAATGGCCTAACGCGTTCTTCTGAATGGAAGACTTACAAGCCCAACGGGCGCTTTGAGCCGGCGGATATCTCCGGCACCGCGGGAACGAAGACCTTCGAGCAGTCGATCGCGCCGACGAACGCCGGCCAACAGGAGATTCCCGCGCTGCGCTTCAGCTACTTCGATCCGGATACCCAGAGTTACGTAACGAAGGCGACGCTGCCGATTGCAATCGACGTTGCCCGGGGCAGTGTGACGCAAGCACCGGCGACCAACAACCCGGCTCCCGCCGTTGATTCGCCGAAGACCAGCGCTGACGGTCTCGCCGCGGATAAGTTGGTCACCGGTCACTCCGTTCGCAACCTGCGCCCACTCGCGCTGGCCTGGTGGTTCATCACCTTCAACGCGCTGATGGTTTATGTTCTCATCGTCGGTGCGATCGTTCGCTTCCAGCGCCGGCGCCGTTTGAATGATCCGGAACGTCTGCAACGCGACGCGGCAGAGAAATCCATCAAACTATCGCTCGCGATGATGGAGGCTGCGCTCAAGACGCAGGATGCCCCGCGCTTTTTCATTGCCGCCCGTCACGCCTTGCAGGAGCGCCTCGCCGCACGATGGCAGGTGCCTGTCAGTCAGGTGACGATTTCCGAAATCCGCTCCCGCCTGAATGGCAACGGCGAGCAGATCCGCTCCGTTTTCCAAACCGCCGACGAAATCGCCTATTCCGGCCGGCGCTTTACTGCGCCCGACCTCCAGCAGTGGCGCAACGTCGTCAAAAGCCAACTGCAAGGACTTGCCCGCTCATGAATACCTCGAAACGAATCTTACGCTCCGATACGGAGAGAGACCTCTCTGCAATTGAACGAAGCGTCCCATTTGGTGCGCGTCGTCATCGCGCCGGCTGCCCGGGGCCTTGGCAACGTCTCCGATCGTTTGTCACCAGGGGAAGCCGCCGTTCACTGATGATCACAGCGTCCGTGGCGGGTTTGCTCGTGACAGCTTCAGGCAACGCGCCGGCGGCCGTTTCCGCGCCGGCGTTCTTTAACGAAGCAAACGCCGCGCAGCGTGAGGGTCGATTGGGCGCTGCTATTCTCGGTTACGAACGCGCGCGCTTACTCGCGTCCCACGATTCGGCAATTGAACAAAACCTCCGGATCGCTCGCGAGAAAGCCGGCGTGAACGCGCCTGCGCTATCCGTGTGGGAACGGCCTGCGCATTACCTGGGTTTCGATGCCCTGGCCCTGCTTGGGAGCTCAGCGCTCGTGATCAGTTGCGCGCTGTTTTTCGGAAGGCCATACGTTCCATCATGGTCACACCGGCCGGCGACGTGGATCGCCGTAGGGTGCGGTGCGGTGATTTTGCTAACCGCCTCCTCGATGGCGTTACGCTGGAGCGAACTCGATCGCGCCGTGATTCAAAATGCGCAAACGACTGCGCACATCGCACCGGCGGCAAACGCGCAGAGCGCATTTGATTTGAGGGCCGGCGATCTCGTAACGACCAAACGCGAGCACGGTGACTTCTTTCTCGTGCGCACGCTTGATCAGCGTTCCGGGTGGGTGAAGAAGGCCGACGTCGAACGCGTTATCCCGCCCAACCCTTCACCGATGTAATGTCCGCGAAAGTATCCTGAAAGCATTGCCCTTTACCCTTCCTTTATGAACTCAATCCTGAAACCCATTTCATCCGCCGTTGCCCTTGGCGCCGCCCTGATCGTTTCGACCAGCGCGTTCAGCCCGCGATCGAGCCAGACCCTCGGCCAGGTGGCGACCAACGCCGAGATCACTCGCCTAACAAGCAGAATTCTGGAGAGCTCACAGTTCGCGCATCATTCGCTCGACGCTGAGTTGGCCGGCAAATTTCTCGATCGTTATCTCGATGCGCTCGATGGGCAGCACATGGTCTTTTTGCAAAGTGACGTCGAGGAGTTCGCTCGATTTCGCCCGACTCTGGCACGGGCGACCCGGCGCGATGGCGACAGCAGTCCGGCGCCGGTGATCTTCGCACGTTACCTTGAGCGCCTCGATCAGCGGGCTGCTTACGTAGCTGAAGTCCTGCGGACGGAGCATCTCGACTTCAGCGCGGACGAATCCTACGCCTATGATCGCAAGGAGGCGCCGCGTCCGGTCGATCTCGCGGCGGCGCAGCAACTTTGGCGTCAGCATCTTCGCTCCGAATACCTCCAGGAAAAACTCGCGAACAAGAAGGAGGAAGAGATCGCGACCATCCTGACACGACGTTCCGCGCGCCTGGTGCAGACGATGCGAAGGCTGGACGAGCAGGCTATTCTCGAGATCTACCTGAACGCGCTGGCGCACGTTTACGATCCGCACTCCGACTACATGGGTCGGGAGCAGATGCAGAGCTTTGGTTCGTTAATGAGCCTCTCGTTAGTGGGCATCGGCGCTTCGTTGCAATCCGACGATGGGTATTGCAAGGTCCGTGAAATTGTCCCCGGCGGTCCGGCCGCCCGCGGTGGAGAACTGAAGATTGGCGATCGCATCGTTGGCGTGGCCCAGGAGAACGGCGAATTCACCGACCTGATCGACATGCCGTTGCCGCAAGCGGTCGAGCTGATTCGCGGCCGGAAAGGCACCACCGTTCGCCTGACGATTATTCCGGCCGGGACGGCGAACGACGCCACCCGAAAGACGTTTGTGATTGTCCGGGACGAAATCAAACTGGAAGATCAGCGAGCGAAAGCGCGCGTTGTCGATTTACCGGGGGAGAAAGACAGCCCACGGCGGATCGGCGTGATTGATCTGCCGGGATTCTATGGCGGAGAGCCCGGCGCTTCCGGGCCGTCTGCGACGAAAGATGTCGCACGTTTATTGCAGAAACTGGAGCAGGAGAAAGTCACCGGCATTGTGCTCGATCTGCGGCGCAACGGTGGCGGCTCCCTCGAGGAAGCGATCAATCTCACCGGGCTTTTTATTCCCTCCGGCCCGGTGGTGCAGGTGCGCGGGCCCGCTGGCCGCGTCGAGGTTGGGAGTGACGACGATGGCGCGACGCAATACGACGGACCGCTCGTTGTCCTAACGAGTCGTTTTAGCGCCTCCGCTTCCGAGATTCTCGCCGGCGCCCTGCAGGATTACGGACGCGCGGTGATCGTAGGAGATTCATCCACCTTCGGCAAAGGCACTGTGCAAACCATCATGCCGCTTGCTCAGATCATGCAGCGCGAAGGACTGACGCCGGCGGAAGATCCGGGCGCACTCAAGACGACGATCAGTAAATTTTATCTGCCGAGCGGGAACTCTACGCAGATTGCAGGGGTGAAGTCGGACATTGTGCTGCCTTCGCTCACGGATCTTCCCGAGATCAGCGAAAGCGAAATGCAGAATCCGCTTCCGTGGGACACGGTGCCGCCGGCTCGCTTCGGCCGGGAAGATCGCGTGAATCCCTATCTGGCGACTTTGCGGACTCAGTCCGCAGAGCGCATCGAAAAGAATCCGGAGTTCAGCGAGCTGCAAAGGGATCGCGACCAGCTTCGCCAGAAGCGCGAAGCGAAATCGATCTCGCTGAACGAAGGGGAGCGTCGCCGCGAAAAAGCAGACCTCGATGCGCGGATCGCGGCGCGGAAAAAAGATCGCGCCGCCCGCACGATTGCGCCGCCGCCGACCTATGAGATCACGCTCAAGAGTATCGATAAGCCAGGTTTGGGCGAACCGTTGAAAAATCCGAAACCGCTCGCGAAAGGAGCGATCGAATTTCCAGCGGCAGACGGTGACGCCGGAGCCGATGAAGCGCGTTCCACGGACGACATTCTGCTGGGCGAGGCGGAGCACATCCTGACGGATTACATCACTCTCTCATCCGAGGGGACGAACGCGCCGGTCGTGAGGCGCTGAGCGTTCAGCGCAAAACGGGAACCAAAGCCTTGCCCATCGATCGGCCAACACATCACGTTCATCTCAGAGACTCGTGAGCCCAGCCACGCAGGCTGGCATTTTTTGACTTCAATTGCGACACCGTCGTAGTCTGCGGAAGAGAGCGGCGGCGGTTTGCTGGTTATGCGTGTCCTGGTTGTAGAAGATGACAAGAAGATAGCGTCCTTCGTTTCGCGTGGATTGAAGGAAGCGGGCTACCTCGTGGACGTAGCCGATCGCGGCGATGAGGCGTTGCCGCTGGGCCTGAATAATCACTATGACATCGCGATCGTCGACCTCATGTTGCCGGGGCTCGACGGTCTGAGCGTGATTGAACGCTGGCGGGCGCAGAAGGTAAAGACACCCGTCATCATTTTGAGCGCGAAGCGCTCGGTGGACGATCGCGTGAAAGGTTTGCAGATCGGAGGCGATGATTATCTGACGAAGCCGTTCGCGTTTTCGGAGCTGCTCGCGCGCGTTCAGGCCCTCGTCAGGCGTTCCAGCCAGACAGCCGAGCCGACGACGCTGAGCTACGCCGATCTCACGCTCGACTTGTTGAGCCGGGAGGTGAGGCGCGATGGAAAAAGGATCGACCTGCAGGCGCGCGAGTTCGCGTTACTCGAATATCTCCTGCGCAACGCTGGTCGGGTGGTTTCGAAAACAATGCTCTTGGAGCACGTGTGGGACTACAATTTCGACCCCAAGACCAACGTGATCGATGTGCTCGTCTCGCGCTTGCGAAGCAAGATCGACCGCGACTTTAATCCCAAACTGATCCAGACCATGCGCGGCTTCGGTTACGTGCTGAAGCGGGAATGAAACGCGAAGGCTTGAGCTTTGCCGCGCGCTTGAACGCGTGGTTTGCGGTGGTCGTCGTCCTGCTTTCAACCGCGCTTTTTCTCATCGCGTATTTGCTCCTTTATCGCGCGGTCCAGGAGCGGGAGAGGGAAGTGGTGCGAACGCAGCTGGAGGTCTATCGCGCGTGGTATTCCGAAGGCGGATTGGAATCGCTGACCTCGCGCTTCTTTCAAGAGGAAGGCAAGGAATCGTTTTTCGTTCGGGTGATCGGAGCCCAAGGCGCGGCGCTTTTCGTCAGCGTGCCGAAGCAGGCGGGCGGGGTGGATCTCGATCAGTTGCAAAGCCTGAAGCCCAACGAGGTGGTCGGGCTCGATTGGTTGACGGTGCCGGCGCGCAATCGGCGCGGTGAATGGCTGGTGGCCACCGCGCGCTTGCCGGATGGCTCATGGCTGCAGGTCGGCAAAACGACCGAGGCGCTGGGTGCGCTCCTTGCGCAATTTCGAACCATCTTTGGGTGGGTCGCGCTGGCCGCGTTGCTCCTCGGCGTCGCCGGCGGCGCCTGGCTGACGCGACGCATGCTGGCGCCAATCCGCCAGCTTATCGGCGCGGTCGAAAACGTGATCGCGACTGGCGAGATGAAGGAGCGGATGCAGATTCCGCCAAAGAACGATGAGATCAGTCATCTGGCGCGGCTCTTCGATGACATGCTCGAGAAAAACGAGACGCTCATCCGTCGTATGCGCGAAGCGTTGGACAATGTTGCCCACGATCTGCGCACCCCGCTCACTCGTCTGCGAGGTGTGGCAGAGCTCGCGCTGGAAGGTGAGCCCGATGCGAAAACAGCTCGCGACGCACTCCTCGATGCGATGGAGGAAAGCGATCGCGTCCTCGCCATGCTGAACACGCTGATGGACATCTCCGAAGCCGAGACTGGCCTGATGAAGCTCGATTTGCAGTCCGTGCCCGTGGACGAGGTCGTGCGCGAAGTGATCGAGCTTTTCGATTTCGTCGCGGAGGACAAGGGCATCGCCACCACGGTCGCGCTTTCGCCAGATCTCGTCGTGCACGCCGATCGCAATCGCCTGCGCCAGGTGCTCGTCAATCTGCTCGACAACGCGATCAAATATTCACCGCGCGGCGGTCGCGTGGAAATTTCCGCGGAGCCCCGCGCCGATGAAGTTGTCATCACGGTTAAAGACACCGGCGCCGGAATTCCCGCCGAGGAGATCCCGCGCATCTGGGAACGCCTCTATCGCGGCGACAAAAGCCGCTCGCAGCGTGGGCTGGGATTGGGCTTGAGTCTGGTCCGCGCGATCGTCAACGCCCACGGCGGTCGCATCGAACTGCAGAGCACGCTTGGCCAGGGATCGAGCTTCGCCATCCACTTGCCTAACCGGTAAAGCTGCAAGCGACGGCCATCGGTTGCTCGTGTCCGGAACGCGCGATGAAATTCGGCCGCCGCCGAATCGTCCCGACCCGAGCAGGGAGGCCTTACAAAAAGGTTGTTATGTTCTGGCCTTCTCAGATAACCAAAAGCGAGTGCCGTAATCGCAAAGGAGAATTCAATGAATGACAAGACAGCTCTTGGAACCGTAGGGAAAGCGGCCGGAGGGTCCAAGGTTTGGGGTATTCTGATGCTGATCTGCGGAGTTCTGGCCATCAGCTTGCCTACACTGCCGACGTACGTGCGGTGAACTCAAGCGGGTCTCAGCGAAAGCATCTTGAGAAACACTGTTGCGCTCACGCTCTTGCCGCACCGCCTGGCCGAAGGCCGTCAGAAGTTTTTCGCCTGGCTCCATTCGATAACGGACGCGTTGAAGGGGGTCGGGTTTCGTTACTTCGGCTACGGCGAGGCACTGGCCGCCTTCCTTGGCCGCAAGGCGGATTTTTGTTCACGCCTCAACAAATAAATCGAAGAGGCGGCGCGCCGGGAAGCGATTCCGATTTATGAGTGCGCATGATCCGCAGGTTACGTTACGGCAGATTCAAGACGCAGCCTGACGTCTCCAGACGATTTGCACGGGCAAAACCATGGAATAGTTGTTGGCCGACTGGCTGGCGACCGCCGCGAGCACTACGAAGATCCCCGATCAATTATCTTCTCGGCGGCCGGTCAGGTCGCTAACTTGCGGCCGTGACGCAAAGCGAAATCGGCTGGCTGTTAGCGCTGCGCGCTGCGGACAGTGGAGAACAAGCCCACGCGGTCGAAGCACTGCGCGGCACACTCCAAAATGGATTGAGAATTGTTTTGAGCGGACGCACTGATGTGAGCGAGGCGCACATAGAGGATTTCGCCCAGGAAAGTCTGCTGCGCGTGCTGGCCCGGCTCGATCACTTTCAAGGCCGGAGCAAATTCACGACGTGGGCACAGGCGATCGCACTCAATGTGGCGTTCACCGAGCTGCGCCGGAAACGCTGGCAGGATGTCTCGCTTGATGCGCTGCTGGCCGATGGCGAACACCTGGCCGAACCGGCGATGATCGCAGATGATGTTCTCGGCACGGATGAAGATCGCACGCGGTTGGTCGCGGCGCTGCGTCACGCGATTGAGAAAGATCTCACACCAAGACAGCGCGCGGCGATTCTCGGCGAACTCCGCGAAATGCCGTTCGATCAGATCGTCGCGTTGCTGGGGACGACCCGCAGCGCGGCTTACAAAATGTTGCACGACGCGCGGCGGGCGCTGAAGCAACGGTTGCACGAAGCCGGGATCACCGGCGCCGACATTCAAAGCGCTTTCGATTCATGAAACCAGAAGATCTACGCCTAACGAGCGATCAGGTAGGCGTTATTGTGAGGATGCTCGGGCAGACCCGCGACCGCGAATTCGATTGCGGCGAATGCCGCGATCACGCCGACGAATTCGCAGAGACCAAGCTCGCTGGTCTGCAACTGAATGAAGCACTCGCGTTAGTTGAGCACCACATCTCCATCTGCCCCGAATGCCGCGAGGAATGCGAGGCGCTAATCAAAATTCTCCAGGCCCGCCAATGACCAACGGGGGTTTCGCTGAACTGCAGCAGAAAATCCGGGCCTGCACACTTTGCGCGGAACACCTTCCGCTCGGTCCGCGTCCTGTTCTGCAAATCTCCCGCACCGCGCGCATCCTGATCGCCGGCCAAGCGCCGGGAAGTAAGGTTCATGTGACTGGGATCCCCTTCGACGACGCGAGCGGAGACCGCCTGCGCGACTGGCTCGGCCTCGACCGTGAAACATTTTACGACGCGAAACGCGTGGTGATTCTGCCGATGGGCTTTTGCTATCCCGGCACGGGCAAGTCTGGTGATCTGCCGCCACGACCCGAATGCGCCGCCGCGTGGCGCGAAACAATCCTGCACGAACTCCGCGGCGTCACCCTCACGCTCGTCATCGGACAGTATGCGATGGAATGGCATCTCGGACCACGCGCGAAGGTGACGCTCACCGAAACCGTCCAAGCCTGGCGCGAATACCAACCGAAGCTCTGGCCGCTGCCGCACCCCAGCCCGCGCAACAACATCTGGCTGAAAAAGAATCCGTGGTTCGAGCACGACGTGCTGCCGGAACTGCGTCGGCAGGTGAAAGCGGCTTTGAAATCTCAATAAAGTCCCTTAAATCCACCGACGAACTTTCCTTTTGTATTCCGAATACCCGCGGCCAAACCTGGATTGCATTGCCCGCTCCTCGGGAATGATTTGAAAGCGCTGCGTGAATAAGAAAAAGACGGCCGGCCCAAGCAAAGTCCACGGCGCGCTCAGCCACACCGCCCAACTGGTCAGCAAGGCGGTCAAGCCGACATACATGGGATTGCGCGTATGACGATAGACGCCATTGCTAACGACCCGCGACGCGGCGTCAATCTGCACTGGGCTGACGGTGGTTTTCGCCCGGCGGAACGCCAGCATGGCCGACCCGGCAACGAGCAGGGCGAACAAACTGATCATGCCGGTCAGTCCATAACGTAGAGAGGGTTGAATCGAAACTACAGGCAGCCATTGAGCAGCGCCCCACATCGCCACGCCGATGACTAAGGCAACGAAGGGCGGCGGGAACCTATTTTCGAGAGCTTTCATAACGCTGTTACTTGCTGCAGCGACTTCGTCGAAGCGCAGCCCGTCTTTAGCCTGCAGCTGGAAGGATTGTGGTGCCGCCGGTTTTTCCGGTTGCGCCAGTGGCTAATATCTTGGGTTTAGTTTTCATAGGAGGTTAGGAGTTGATTGGTTAGGCATGATCATTGAGTTCGGCGGTTCCGAGGTGCCTGGTCATGCCACCCATGATGAGCCCCATGATACGGGCACGAATTCCGCGTGGGGCAGCGCTCAGCGACCAGGTGAGGAGCTTTGACAGGGCTCCTGGAGTGACGGTCATCCTTTTCCCAAGCGCTTTTAGAGTCACTCGCGCCACCGTTTCGGGCTTTTCCGCGGCGCCCATCTGCATGCGAGCGCGCGAGGCAAAGCCACTGTCCACAGGGCCGGGTGCGGATACCAGGACATCCACACCTTTGGAAGCAAGTTCCAAGTGCAGCGCTTCCGCCAACGTTTGGACATAGGCTTTCGTAGCCGCATAGTGCGCGGCGCGCGGCGTGCCTTGATAACCGACCAGGGATCCGAACAAAATCAATCCGCCGCGGCCGCGTTGGGCGAAACGACGTCCGAAGTGCAGGCTCAAAGCCAGCACCGCGCGGCAATTGACCTCCAACATCGCGATTTCGTCGTCCAGCCTGGCATCGAGAAAATTGCCCGCCGTGCCGAACCCCGCCGCCCCCACCAGCAATC